>Ga0307497_10000001_pt1 | contig 68712 bp, 63 predicted proteins | sample 10_S_MG_FD_201366 | JGI IMG/M metagenome (GOLD analysis project Ga0307497, IMG submission 201366) | Soil microbial communities from Populus trichocarpa stands in riparian zone in the Pacific Northwest, United States - 10_S | ecosystem: Environmental > Terrestrial > Soil > Riparian zone > Trees...
GCCTACTTCGGCGCACGTTTGGCCGAAGTCGGCAACGAAGTCTCATTCGTCGCGCGCGGCGCGCACCTCGACGCGATCCGCGCGCACGGCCTGCGCGTCGATAGCGTGCTCGGCGACATGCTCGTCGAGCCCAAGTCGGCGAGCGCGTCCCCGGCCGATATCGGACCGGTCGACGCCGTGCTGCTCGGCGTCAAGACTTGGCAAGTCGCCGAGATCGCGTCGAGCCTGAAGCCGCTGCTCGGCCGCGACACGTTCGTCGTCCCGTTGCAAAACGGCGTCGAGACGCCGGACCTCTTGGCCGCGTCGCTCGGGGTCGAGCACGTCGTCGGCGGCGTGTGCGGCGGCTTCTGCTTCATCGTCGCGCCGGGCCACGTCCGCCACATCGGCGGCGTGACGTTCATCAAATTCGGCGAGCTCGACGGCCGCAAATCCGAGCGCGTTGAGCGCCTCCGCGCGGAGTTCGCCGCCGCGAAGGTCGATGTCGCGGTGCCCGACGACGTGCGCGCCGCGCTGTGGGAAAAGCTCATGCTCGTCGTGCCGTTCGGCGGCGTCGGCGCGGTCGCGCGCGCGCCGATAGGGGTGATCATGAAGACGCCCGAGACGCGAGCGCTGATCGAAGCCGGGATGCGCGAGATCGCGGCGGTCGCGGCCGCGCAAGGCGTCCGGCTTCCCGCGGAGACGATCCGACGCGCGCTCGCGCTGCTCGACGGCACGACGGCGACGGGTACGTCCTCGCTGCAGCGCGACATCGCGGCCGGCAAGCGCTCGGAGCTCGACGCGTGGACCGGCGCGGTCGTGAAGCTCGGCGCGGAGCTCGGCGTCGCGACGCCGACGCACTCCTTCTTATATGCGGCGCTGCTGCCGCTCGAGCGGCGCGCACGCGGCGAGATCGCGTTCTAGCGTTTCTCAGCCAGAGCCGCTCGCGCGGGCCGAGCAGCCGCGCGTTCAGTTCAGATCGGGCGTCTGCAAGTCCGGTGCATGCCACGCCTTGTTGCGCACGTGCGTGCGCGACTTGATCCGCCAGCCTTCCGGCGTGCGCACGTAGACGTCCTCATATCCGCCGTGCCGGTCGACGCTGCCCGGTCCGCGCATCCCGAGCTGCACGAGGTAGACGCGCCCCTTCGCGCCTTCGGGCGTCGGCGTGATCTCCTGGTTCAGCATCAAGTGGCTCCAGTCCGTCCACACGAGCTTCGTCTTGCAGCCCTTCGAGCCGCCGCCGACGAGCTCCGCGAGCGCGTCGCGGCCCTTCGCGAGCACGCGCCCGCCCGCGGCGTAGCCTGCGTCGGAGTTCTTGTCGATGAACACGCCGTCCGTCGTGAACACATTCGCGTAGTCGTAGCCGTTGCCGCCGCAGGTGTCGATGCCGTACGCGTAGCGGTGGATGAGCTGGGTGATCTGCTCGTAGTCGAGCGCGCTGAGCCCGCTTTCGGCGGCGACCGCGCCTCGCAGCTCGACGCGCCCTGCCGCGAAACCCAGCGCGACCGCGAGCACGACGCCGAGCGCGCCGATGATCCTCTTCGCCATGACCTTCCCCCGTTGTGGATTCATTTCGATTGCACGAGACCGACCAGCTCCTTCGCGTGCTCGTCGGTCCAGCTCGTCACGCGCCGCCAGGTCGTCGGCGGCGCGCCGCAGCCGCGCTCGACGTCGACGGCGAGCGGCGCGCCCGGCTCCTGCGCGGGGCGCGGCTTCGTGCGCGTGATGATGCCAGTCTGAGTCCGGTACACGTAGTAGATGTTGTCCGGATCGATCTCTTGGTACGTCGAGCTGCCGTACGACGCGTCGATCAGAAAATTCCATTTGCCGAGTGACTCCGCGACGCTTACGACGTCGACCGTCGTTCCGCCGCCGAGATCGTGCGCGAGCTTCGGCGCAGCGTTCTGCTCGGCCGCGGTACGGTAGCGGCCTTCGAGCCGGTCGAGCCGATACTGCGAGTCGAGCCCGAGCAGCAGGGCCCAGTATTTCCACTTCAGGAACTCGGCGTCGACGCGCCATTGATCGCCGAGCACGGGCAACACGCGCTCCTCACAGCGATCGCCGGTGCGCAAGTGCGCGACGTACTCTCGCTCGCCCGTTTGGTCGAAGCGCAGCTCCGCGATCAGCGTCTCGCCGGTCAACGCGTTGTAGGTGTAAACCGACGCCGACAAGAGCACCGCGGCGAGCCCGCCGAGCACGACGATCAGGACGAACGACCAACCGAGAACCTTGCGCATGACGTGCGCTCCCAGCCCGGCGCGGCGAGCGCGAGACCCCGAAGGCCGCCTCGAAGCGCCGCGCTTGCCATGCGAGAATATCACGCCCCGGCTCGGGGCCCTGGCCACGCAACGTGCAAGAATCCGTCCGCAAGATCGTCGAGCGTTTCGCGCTCACTCCGCATCCCGAAGGCGGCTATTTTCGCGAAGTGTTCCGCTCGCGGCTCGTGCTCGAGCGTGTCGGCCACGACCGTGCGAGCGGCGCTCGCCGCTGCGGCGGCACGCTGATCTACTTCCTGCTCGCCGAGCGCGACTTCTCCGCGTTCCACCGCGTTCGCGGCGCCGACGAGATCTGGCATCTCTACGCGGGCGGTCCGCTCGAGCTGCACACGATCGACGGCTCGCGGCGCTACGAGCTTCGCGTGCTCACAACCGACCTTACGCACAGCGAGCCGACGGCCGTGGTGCCCGCGGACTGCTGGCAGGCCGCACGGCTCGCGCCGGGCGCGGGCTGGGCGTTCTGCGGCTGCACCGTCGCGCCCGGCTTCGAGTTCGCGGACTTCGAGATGCCGCCGGGTGCTGAGCTCGTCGCGTCGTTCCCCGCACACGCGCGGATCATCCGCGAGCTCACGAGGCGCTGAGCGATGCTCAAGATCTGGGGCCGCACGAACTCGGTCAACGTTCAGAAGGTGCTCTGGTGTCTCACCGAGCTCGACGTGCCGTACGACCGCGTCGACGCCGGGCTCGCCCATGGCAAGAACAACGAGCCGTGGTACCTCGCGCTGAACCCGAACGGCCGCGTGCCGCTCCTGCAAGACGGCGACTTCAGCCTCTGGGAGTCGAACACGATCGTCCGCTACCTCGCCGCGAAGCACGGGCTCGGCACCTTGTGCCCGAAGTCGCTCGAGGCCCGCGCGCACGCCGAGCGCTGGATGGACTGGCAGCTCTCCTTGCTCATTCAGCCCGTGTCGATCGTGTTCTGGAACCTGATCCGCACGCCCGCGAGCGGGCCCGATCACGCGGCGATCGCAAAGGCGACGGTCGAGGCCAACCGCGCGGCCGCGATCCTCGACGGCCACCTCGCGAAGCACGAGTACGTCGCGGGGCCGCACTTCACGATGGGCGACATCCCGGTCGGCGCGACCGTGCACCGTTGGCTTGCGCTGCCCGGTGTCGAGCGCCCAGCGCTGCCGGCGCTCGAGGCCTGGCACGCGCGGCTCGGCGAGCGGCTCGGCTTCCGCAGCCACGTGATGCTGCCGCTGAGCTGAGGTTGCGGAACGCTTTGACGCGGTTCGAGCACTGCGGTACTTTTCCCGTGCAAGCCTGTATAAACACACGAGAAACATCGATCGCTCCGCGTCAGCTTGGGCCGGGCGTGAACTGGGTCCGAGACGGGGAGCCGAGCGGTGGACATAATCCAGCCTTCGACGCATGCCTAGCCAGGGTGACACGAGAGTCATGAGCAGAGCGCGCCGCGCGATCGCCGCCTTATTGGCGGCGTCGGCCACCGTTTGGATCCTCGCCGCAGCCGCCGAGGAAAGTCAGTTCCCGCGCCCGGCCGATCTCGAGCCAGCCGTTCAGTTCTGGACGCGCGTCTACACCGAGATCGACACGCACCACGGCTTCATCCACGACGACTTGCGGCTCGACGTGGTCTTTCAGACGATCGAGATCGCGGACAACGCGAGCCCGCGCGAGCGCCGGCGCCGCGTCGAGCACTCGATCGATACGTACGAAGCGATTCTCGCGAAGCTCGGCGGCGGCGCGCGCGACCGACTGAGCGCCGAGGAGCAGCGAGTGCTCGAGCTCTACCCCGCCGGCACTCCGAACGCCGAGCTCAAGGCCGCGTCGCAGCGCGTGCGCTTCCAGCTCGGCCAGTCCGATCGGTTCCTCGCAGGTCTCGTCCGCTCTGGCACGTGGAAGACCTACATTTACGACGTGCTCGACAAGCACGGCTTGCCGCGCGAGCTCGCGGCGCTGCCGCACGTCGAGTCGTCGTTCGACCCGACCGCGTACTCGAAAGTCGGCGCGGCCGGCATGTGGCAGTTCACGCGCTCGACCGGTGCGCGCTACATGCAGATCGACCGAACCGTCGACGAGCGCCGCGACCCGTTCTTCGCGACCGACGCGGCCGCACGCCTACTCGCGGACAACTTCAGCGTCGTGCAAACGTGGCCGCTCGCGCTCACCGCGTACAACCACGGTCTCGAGGGCATGCGCCGCGCCGTCGCGCAGCAGGGCACCACGGACATCGCAACGATCGTCAAGAAGTACCAGAGCAAGTCGTTCCAGTTCGCGTCACGCAACTTCTACACGGCCTTCCTCGCCGCGCTCGAGATCGACACGCACGCGGAGAAGTATTTCCCCGGGGTCGACCTCCGCACGCCATCGGATACGGCCGTCGTCGTCGTGCCGGACTTCGTCAAGGCGCGCAAGCTCGCCGACGCACTCAACGTCCGCGCGAGCGAGCTTCACGACCTCAACCCCGCGCTCACGGAGGCCGTGTGGAACGGCGACAAGTATGTGCCGAAGGGCTTTCCGCTACGCGTCCCGCGAGCGACGGCCGCGGTCGCGGACGAGCTGCTCGCGGCCCTCGACAAGGGCGAGCGCTATGCCTCGCAGGTCCTCGACAGTCAATACCGCGTGCGCAGCGGCGACACGCTGTCGCAGATCGCGGCCGAGCAACACGTGAGCCTCGCCGCGTTGATGCGCGTAAACAACCTGAGCGGCCGCGAGACGATCCACGTCGGCCAGGTCATGAGCCTGCCGGTCGGCGCGCAAGGCGGCGCGCCGGTCGCGACGCTGCTCGCGAGCAACGAGCCCGAGGCTCGGCCGCCCGTGTCCTCGACCGTGCCCGCGGGCGCGCCCGGGACGTACACCGTGCGCAACGGCGACAGCATCGAAAAGATCGCGAAGCGCCTGAAGATCGGCCAGGAAGCGCTGCTTGGCGCGAACTCGCTCGGCAGCACCGACAAGATATTCGCGGGCCAGACGCTGCTCGTGCCGGGCACGGCGGACCTCACGCCGGCCGAGGTGCTCGCCGCCAACGAGCCGCCGGCCTCGGTCGCGCTCGTGCCCGCGGCGGCGGCGGTCGTCGCGCCGCCGACGTCGCCGTTCGAGGGCCCGCTCCAAGAGGACGAGCTCGAGGCTGCGCTCACGCCCGCGGAAGAAGCCAAGCCGAGCGGCGCGGAGACCGTGGCCGACGCCGAGGACTCGACCACCGAGAATGCACTTGCGGGCACACAAGTCGAGCTCGCGGCCGACCCGAGCGATTACTCGGTGTCAGCGTCGAACCAGATCACCGTGCAGGCGCTCGAAACTCTGGGCCACTACGCCGACTGGCTCGACCTCCCGACTCAGCGCTTGCGCGATCTCAATCACATCAAGGCGCGCGAGGCCGTCGTGATCGGCCAGCCGTTGAAGCTCGACTTCTCGAAGATCGACTCCTCGACGTTCGAGCAACGCCGGCGCATGTATCAGCAGCAGCGGCAGGACGAGTTCTTCGCCGCTTATCAGATCGAGGACGTCGCGAGCCACGTGATCAAGCCCGGCGAATCGCTCTGGGTGCTCGCGGAGCGCACGTACAAGGTCCCGGTCTGGCTACTGCGCCAGTACAACCCCGACCTGAACCTCGATCGCGTGACGCCCGGGGCCGTCGTGAAGTTTCCGAAGCTGCGTGCCGTCGACTCGGGCTCCGCCGCGCAGCCGGCGCCGGTCCCGACCGTCGCAGATCGCGAGAATTGACAGCGCGCCACACCCCGTCTTAGAAGAGACGGCATGACCGCCTCCACCGTCATCGACGACGCCGCGGCGCTCGCGGGCCGCACGATTGCCGTCCCCGAGACCCGCCAGCTCGACGTGCTCGCGGGCCTGCTCGAGCGGCGCGGAGCGAACGTGTTGCGCTGTCCGCTCGTCCGCATCCACGACGCGCCGGACCAGCAGCCGATCGTCGCGTGGCTCAAGCGCCGGATCGCGGGGCCGACAGACGACCTCATCGTGTTCTACACCGGCGAGGGCATCGAGCGCCTCGTGGCCGCGGCGCGGCGCACCGGGATCGAGGCCGACTTCGTCGCGGCGCTGCGCAAGACGCGCAAGCTCACGCGCGGCCCGAAGCCGAAGCGCGCGCTCCGCAAGCTCGATCTCGAGCCCGAGCTCGAGGCCGCGGAGCCGACGACCGCGGGCCTGATCGATGCGCTCAAGAAGATCGAGCTCCCGAACCGCCGCGTGGCCGTGCAGCTCTATGCGAGCGACCAGGACATGCAGCTCGTCGACTATCTACGCGGGCGCAGCGAGCCCGACTGCGTCGCGCCGTACGTGTACGCCTCGGCGGCAGAGGACGCGCAGGTCGTCGATCTGATCGGCAGGCTCGCGCGCGGCGCGGTCGACGCGATCGCGTTCACCAGCAAAGCGCAGGTGCAGCGGCTGGAGAAGCTCGCGCGCGACAAGGGGCTCGACGCGGAACTACGAAGGGGACTTGCGACGGCCCGCGTCGCGGCCATCGGACCGATCGTCGGCGCCGAGCTCGAGGCGGCCGGTTTTCGCGTCGACGCGCTGCCGGCAGACAGCTATTCGATGAAGCCACTCGTGACGGCGCTCTGCGAGCTTCTCCACGGTTGAAGAACGCCGGACGGCTCCGCGGCCGCGGGACTCGGGCCGAAGAGCTCGCCACAGTTAATCGGCGGTGAAAAAAACCGTTTTTAACCGTCTTTAGCGCTTCAAAGCGACGGCTCGACCGGTACATTCGTACGATCCGCGTTCGGCTCGCTCGTTCGGCGACGCGGCCACGAACAAACCGGGAGGGCTCCGATGAAGAGGACGGCAACGTGGGCGGCCGCGATGGCCGCGCTTGGTTGGGCAGGGTCGCTATGGGCACATCATGCGCTCGGCAATTTCGATACGGCGCTGCCGCTCTGGGTCAAGGGAACGGTCGTGCGCTTCGAGCGCGTCAATCCGCACAGCGTCATCTTCCTCGATCAGAAACTCGGGGATGGCCGGATTCACCGCTGGGCGGTGGACGGCCCGGCGCTCGTCCAACTCAATCGCCGGGGCATCGCACCGGATTTCCTGGAAATCGGCGCCGTCATCGAGGTTTGCGGCTTCGCCACCAAGACGGGCGTTCCATCCGAGCGCGTGCGACCGCCAGCGGACGACACGGGCGCCGACTCGTCGGCGCCGAGCATGTCCGGCCAGCTCTTGCAGGGAGAAGTGCTGGTCATGCCGGATGGGCGCAAGTGGTTCTGGTCCGATTACGGACAGCTGCAAAAGTGCGTCGGCCCAGGCGAGCAGGATTCGCTGATCCGCTGAGCGACCGTCAGAGGCGTTCCGGGCTCGCTGAACACGACTTACTACGCAATCGAAGGCAAGGCCGCGCCGCCTTCGACGCAGCGCGAACTGCGACTGATGCTCCGCGCTCTACTTGCGGAGCGCTTCGGGCTCAAGGTCCGCCTCGAGGACAAGGACGTCGGGATGGACAACCTCGTGTTGGACCGCAGCGACGGGAAGCTCGGGCCGAACGTCAAGGAATGGGACGGTACCTGCCGTAACGCGGCGCCCACGACCGACGACGACCCGCACGTCCCTCGCTGCCCGAGCGACTATTTCGGACGCGGCTTGTGGGTCGAAGGCGGCACTCTGTATTCGGCGGCGGACTTGTTGTCCTTGCCGCCGTCGTGGGGCTCACTAGGCAAGGTCGTGATCGAAGATCACACGGGGCTCAGCGGGCGATACACGATGCGCCTCGAATTCCCGTTCCCGGCCTGGACTCAGGTCGTCCGCTCCGAGCACCCGGAAACCACTGCGCAGCCGCTCCTCGACGCGGTGCGCGAACAATGGGGACTGAAGATGGGGTCCGCGGAGGCAGCCGACCTAGCTCTTCGTCGTCCGCGCGGGCGCATCCTCCGCGCGCGCGGCCTTGGTTTTCTCTTTCTCGTCCTTGTAGAGCTTGTACTCGAAGCTGTCGACGAGCGCCTGCCAACTCGCGTCGATGACGTTCGGCGAGACGCCGACCGTGCCCCAGATGCCGCTCTCGTCACCGGACTCGATCAGCACGCGCACCGTCGCCTCGGTGCCCTCGCCGCCGCCGAGCACGCGGACCTTGTAGTCGTGGAGCTCGAGGCTCTTGAGCTGCGGGTAATACGGGAGCAGCGCCTTGCGCAGCGCGAGGTCGAGCGCGTTGAGCGGTCCGTTGCCGCGCGCGACGGTGTGCTGGGCGTTGCCGTCCGGGCCCTCGATCATCACCGAGGCCTCCGAGAGCGGCGGTTCGCCCTCTTTGATCTTCTCGTCGCTCACGCGGAACGCGACGAGCTTGAAGTGCTGCACCTTGCCGTGCAACGCCTCTTGGATCAGCAGCTCGAACGACGCCTCCGCGCCCTCGTACTGGAAGCCGGAGCTCTCGAGCTGCTTGACCTTGTCGAGCACGGCCTTGACTGCCGGGTTCGCGGTGTCGACGTCGAGCCCGAACTGCTTGGCCTTGTAGACGACGCTGCTGCGGCCCGAGAGGTCGGACACCAGCACGCGTTGGTGGTTGCCGACGAGCTCGGGGCGGATGTGCTCGTAGGTCTCGGCGTTCTTTTGCACCGCGGCCACGTGCAAGCCGCCCTTGTGCGCGAACGCGCTCGCGCCCACGTACGGCTGGCGCTTGTACGGCTCGATGTTCGCGAGCTCGTAGACCGTGCGCGACAACGTGGCGAGCCTCTTGAGCTGCTCGTCACTCACGCACGGGAGGCCGAGCTTGATTTGCAGATTCGGGATCACGGAGCACAGGTTCGCGTTGCCGCAGCGCTCGCCGAAGCCGTTGATCGTGCCCTGCACCTGCATCGCACCCGCCGCGACCGCGGCGAGCGAGTTCGCGACCGCGAGCTCGCAGTCGTTGTGACAGTGAATGCCGAACGCCTTCGCGCCGACGCGCTTCGCAGCTTCGACCCCCGCGCTGATCTCGTGTGGCATGCTGCCGCCGCGCGTGTCGCACAACACGACGACGTCGGCGCCCGCTTGCGTCACCGCGCGCAGGCACGCGAGCGCATAGTCGGGATCGGAGCGGAAGCCGTCGAAGAAGTGCTCCGCGTCGAAGATCACCTCGTCGACGCGCTGCTTGAGGTACGCGACCGAATCGCCGAGCACGTCGAGATTCGCGTCCTTCGAGATCCGGAGGTCGTCGCGCACGTGCAGCACCCAGGTCTTGCCGACGATCGTGACGACCGCCGTCTCGGCCTTGAGCAGCTGGCGGAGGTTCAAGTCGTCCGCGGCCGCGACGTTCGCGCGCCGCGTCGAGCCGAACGCCGCGACGCGCGCCTGCTTGAGCTTGAGCTTGCGCACGCGCGCGAAGAACTCCTCGTCGCGCGGATTCGAGCCGGGCCAACCGCCCTCGACGTAGCTGATGCCGCAGTCGTCGAGCTCGGCCGTGATCCGCAGCTTGTCGTCGAGCGTGAACGCGACGTCCTCGGCCTGAGTGCCGTCGCGCAGCGTCGTGTCGTAGATCTTTATTCGTGCCATGTGTTCTCGGACTCAACCGGGCACGGCCGCGTCCCAGACGCGGCCGCTCACCGGGGCCGCATGTTAACACCGACTCCTCGTCCGGGCGCCGACCAGGCGACCCCGATTGCATGGCCAATTATCGGGTGCAGATCGGCCATCGGGCGCGAATCGGGTCGTTCTGCCGAAGAAAACGGCGGGCTTGTCTACGCCGCTCCACGTAGCAGCATCGCGATCAGGGACGGTCGCCTGTTCGTCGCGACCGCGGCCACGAGCGCATGCAGGTATTCGAAGCGGACGGCAACTTCATCACGATGTGGTCGCTGCGCTCGCCGCATTGGCCCGCGAGCCAACGCACGCTCGTAACGAATCACTTCATCGACGATAGGGGGTTCATTTGGGCCGGCGACGGCGGCACGAACCGGATCTTGACGTTCGATCTCGACGGCAACTTCCTGTACGGCTGGGGCTCGCCGGGCCCGCAGGCGGGCCGCTTCAGCTGCCTGCACGGCCTCACGACCGATCAGCTCGGCAACCTCTAGGGCGCGGACTGCCTCGCTGGACGCGTGCAGAAGTTCGAGCCGATCGAGGGCGCGGACCCGAGCAAAGTCGCGGGGCAGCTACTGCGGACGTGGGATAAGAAGGCGCCCTGAGCGCGCGCCCAATCCAAGGACGGGACTGCTCCGTGCCGCACCGCACAGAGAGGCGGGCGGCGAATCGTCATGCTGGCGCTTCCGAATCACTTCGCAACCGCCCAGGGGTTTCCCATGCCGACATCAAACGTCCGTTCGGAGAATCTTCTGCTGGCAGGTCTGCCCGCGGCCGACCGTCGACGTTTGCTTGCCCACGGCGAGGAGGTCGAGCTCGCGGTTGCGGAAACGCTGACCGAACCGGGAGAGCGAATTCGGCACGTCTTCTTCCCTATCGACGGCTTCATTTCGCTCGTCTGTCCGATCGACGAGCACGCGCAGCTCGAGGTGGGACTCGTCGGAAAAGAAGGCATGTTTGGAGTGTCACTCGTTCTCGGGGTGAATGTTTCGCCGCTGCGGGGCGTCGTGCAGGGCCCGGGCTTGGCGTGGCGCCTGGACGCCGCGGCATTTCGCCGCGAGCTGGAGCTCAGCGCGGCGCTGCGGCGCATTCTCGACCGTTACACTTACGTGTTGCTGACTCAGATCGCCCAAACCGCTGCGTGCACGCGCTTTCATTTCGTAGACGCGCGTCTCGCACGTTGGCTGCTGATGACTCGGGACCGGGCGAGCTCGGACACGTTTCGGATCACCCACGAGTTTCTCGCGTACATGTTGGGCGTGCGGCGCGTCGGGGTGACTCGGGCGGCGAGCGCGCTGCAGCGGCGCAAGCTCATCCGATATCGCCATGGCAATCTACAGATCCTCGATGCGCGCGGCTTGGAAGCTGCGGCGTGCGGTTGCTACGCGACGGCCAACGGCACCTATACGAGCGTACTCGGCTAGCAGGCAGGCCTGCGCCGCGGCGGCCTTCGATGTCTTCGTCGCTGTGTGCGGCACCGCACACGGGGGTGTAGAGTGTGCTTCCAGAGGGGGCTCCTCTCGACAGGACACCGCCCAGTGCTCGACCGCCACGATCCGCGCGAGAATCACGTCCTCGACGCACTCCCGGCCGAAGATCGCGAACGACTGTTCTCGCACCTGACGCTGGTCGAGATGCCGCTCGGCAGCGTCCTTTACGAATCGGGCGAAGCACTGCGCCACATCTATTTCCCGACCGATGCGATCATCTCGTTGCTGTACGTCATGAATGACGGCGCGTCGGCTGAGATCGCGGTGGTCGGCAACGAAGGCGCGATCGGCGTTTCGCTATTCATGGGCGGTGAGACGACGCCGAGCCGTGCGATCGTGCAGAGCGCGGGCTTCGCGTATCGACTCGCCGGACGGCGGCTGAAGAACGAGTTCGAGCGCCACGGTCAGTTGCTGCACGTGCTGCTGCGCTACACCCAGTCGCTGATCACGCAGATGGCCCAGACCGCGGTCTGCAATCGCCATCATTCGGTCGACCAACAACTATGCCGCTGGTTGCTGCTATCGCTCGATCGCCTGCCTTCGAGTCAGTTGAACATGACGCAAGAGCTCATCGCCAACATGCTCGGCGTGCGCCGCGAAGGCGTAACCGGAGCAGCCAGAAAGCTGCAGGATCTCGGCGTGATTCGATACAGCCGCGGGCGCATCACGGTGCTCGACCGGTCAAAGCTCGAGAAGCTGTCGTGCGAGTGCTACGAAGTGGTCAAGAAGGAAACCGATCGCCTGTTGGCGCCTGCACCGCATGGCTAAGGACCCCGCGCGCGCGGACGGGCTGCGAGCGCCCGCCCGTGCGCTTCGCAATCGTCCGTCATCCACCAGCCCCACGGTGCGTCAGGTCAGCATCTAGCCATCCCAAATTTGTCATAAGCGGTCTCGGAACTGAGCGGCGCGATCGGGCGATCGCGCCGCCTTCTCTTCAGAACGTTCGATGTACTAAATATATGTTTGGTACCGCACAGAACTGCGTGCGGCGCGGCGTCACTCTAGGGGGTGGTTGCCCTTCGCACCGGATGCCCTGGGAGGTTTCTATGGGAACCAACCCCGTTCTCGGCGACGACCGCGGGACGGAGCACGCCGAAGACACTCTCGACTCCATCGCTGACGCAATCCTCAGCTCCGACAACGCGGGCAACGTGACGTATCTCAACTCGGCCGCTGAAGCCATGACGGGCTGGTCGTGCAGCGAGGCGAAGGGCCGGTCGCTCGGTGAGGTGCTGCAGATCGTCGACGGCTCGACGCGAGAGCCGTTGCTGCGCAATCCCATGCTGCTCGCGATGGAGCGAGACACGTCTGTCGCCTTGGCGGCGAACAGCGTTCTCGTCCGGCGCGACGGGTTCGAAGTCGCCATCGAGGACTCCACCGCTCCCATCCACGGCCGAGACGGGCGCATTATCGGCGCGGTCATCGTGCTTCATGACGTAACCCAAGTGCGGGCGAACGCGCTCAAGATGTCGCATCTCGCGTGCCATGACTTTCTCACGGACTTACCGAACGCCGTTCTCCTGCGCGACCGAATCACCCAGGCGATTGCTTTGGCTCGTCGTCACGATAAGCAACTCGCGGTGCTCTTCATCGATCTCGACGGCTTCAAACCGGTCAACGACCTGCTCGGGCACGCGGTAGGCGACGAGCTGCTTCGAAGCGTCGCGTTGCGTTTGAAAAGAGCCGTCCGCAACTCCGACACCGTGAGCCGGAACGGCGGCGACGAGTTCGTCGTGCTGCTCTCGGAAATCGTGCATGCGGGAGATGCCGCCGTCAGCGCGGAGAAGATCATTGCCGCAATCGCCGCTCCGTACGAGGTCCTCGGTCGCAAGTTGCACGTGACGGCGAGCGCCGGCGTCGCCGTCTACCCGATTCACGGCGCCGGTGCCGAAGCGCTGCTCAAGTCTGCCGACGTGGCGATGTACCAGGCGAAAGGCAGTGGTGGCAACAGCTACCGTTTCTTCGCGCAAGCTGGGCTCGGCGCGCGCAACGCGGCCTAGTTTTGCCGGTTACAGCCTGCCGATGAAGCGATATCGTCGCGCGGCATTGCGGTCGTACGCGTCCTGGTCGCGGGGGCTGTCGAAGCGCGTGTAGCCGCAATTCGGGCGACGCATCGCCCGCCGTTTGACGGCAGCGACTCGAGCGGCTTGCCTTCGGCGAGCCACCGCCGACGCGTCGCACGATAAGCGGCGCGGCGCCTCGTCGCCGAGGGTTCGGCCGCTAGTGCGAGGAGCTTCGTCGTCGCCGCCGCGCGAGCGCGAGCAGCGCGAGGCCCGCCAGTACGAGGAGTAGGACGTTCGGCTCCGGCACCAGAGTAACTGCGACCGCGGGCGTCGCCGTGAGATCGTCCATCGTGAAGCTGCCGCCGAACGCGTCACCTTCGATCGTGATGCGCGTGAATGAGCCAAGCCCGTCGATCTGCACGAGCTCGTTCGGCGTTTCGCCAGAGGAAGCGAAGTTGCTGATGAACAGACTGTTCACCGATCCCAGGAACGCCAGCCCGTCATAGGCGCTCAAGGTGAGCTCCGCCGCGTAGGTGAAGTACGCGCCGAACGACACGATCGGCGCGGCGAAAGCGATCTCGATCGGCCCGCCGTCGTCGATGACGACGTTCACGCCACTGTGCGGCGGAAAGTCGATCTCGTTGAGCGAGCCGCCGGCTGCGCCGGACGTCAAGACCGTCGTGTTGGAGAAGGTCAGTCCCGCGACCTGCGTGGTCACGCTCTGGAGGTCGCTGAAGCCCTCGAAGTCGGTGGTGATGGGCACGGCTCGGGCGAGGGAAGCGCCGAGAAGGCCGACGGCCAGGATGCTTACCCGAAGGGCGGAGCGCTGCGAAACCATGGGGCACCCCCTGTGCGTTTCCGAAGGGGCATGCAAGTCCCAAGCCAAATGGTGAACGTTCTTGCGATACAGAGTGTTCGCAAGGTCGATCAATTGTTGCGGCGGCGCGTTTGTAAAGTTTGGCGACGCCGTTTCGGCCCGCGTCACGGTGCCCCGCCGCTCACGCGCGCTAGCCCCACGCCCAGTCTCGGGACCGGGGCCGCCGGCGTGCTGATATGGACGATGGGCGCTCCGGCGCTTGCGAACAGCTGCTCGCCAAACAGCGCGAACTGTCCGACGACTTCAAGGTGCGTTCCCCGGCGCCGTGGCGGATGCAACGAACGTCGCACTGGTGCCGATATTTCCGGGAAAATTCGCCTCGACGACGTTGTTCGACAATCCAGGATTCGGTCCCAACGTAAGGAAGACCGCCGCGACACCGTTTGGATCGGTGTTCACAGTGAGCGCGCCGAGCGCGCCGCCGGAGCTCAGTGAACCGCCCCCCAGCGTGACCGTGAAGGTGACAGGGACTCCGCCAAGACGATTGAAACCGGCATCGGTCACGACGACCACGAACGGAGACGCCAGCGCGGTGCCGATGGCTCCAGTCTGGTTGTTACCGCTGTCGACGACAATGAGAGCGGCTCCCGCCGGGATGCCCGTAGCCGTGAACACCGCCGTACCGGCGAAACCGGTAGCGCTTGCTTCGACACGGTTGGCGCCGGCACCGGCGCGCGAGCCCAATTGAAACGTGACTTGGGCCCGGCCTGACGCGTCGCTCGAGACCGCAACAGAGGCCCCTATGGAGCCGCCCGCGGTGACCAGACCGTTGTTCTCGGTCACCTTGAACACCACAATCGTGTTGGCAACTGGCTGCCCGTTCCCGTTGTCGAGCGCGACGACGAGCGGTGCTGGCAACACGCTGAAGGTCGGCCCGCTTTGATTGTTCCCCGATATGACGCGAATGAAGGGCGACGGCGGCGGCACACGCGTGACGTGCACGACGGCGATCGTAGAGTTGCCCGATCGATCTCTCGCGATCGCCTGGATCGTGTTGGCTCCCAATGCCAACGGTACAATCGCCACGAACTGGCGGTTAGCAATCTGGGCGGGCACGCCGTTCACCGAGACCTGTGCCTCCAGAAAGTCGCTCACCGTGCCGGCGACCGTGATCGAAGAATCCGTTGTGGAGGTACCCTCGGCGGGAGAATCGATCGTGAGCCGCGGAGGAGTCGTATCGAGCGTCACCTGTACCGACGCCGTGTTTTTCGTGCCGTCGGTATTCAGCGCGACGGCGGTCACCGTGTTGGTGCCCTCCAACAGCGGCACAGATGTTTGGAACTGACCGCCGGACACAACGACGGGGATGCCGTTCACTGTCACCGCCGCGCCAGGATCCACGACCGTTCCAGCGACGGTGATAGGGCTGCTGTTCACGAAAGCGGGATTCGCCGGCGACAGGATGGCGATACCCGTTGCCGCTGCGGTGATGCTCACGGTCAACGGACTGGACGTCGCGCGGAGGATTCTGCCGCGAAACGGCGCCGACACTCGAAGCGTGATCGGGCCTGGCGACTGCTCGAAGAGCGTGACCCGAAGCGTGAACGTTCGGTCCCCCGCGACCGCGTCACCGCCCAGGCCATCGTCATGCAATATGCCGAGAACGGCGAGGACTCGTCCTGTCGAATCGAGGCGCTGTAGGTTTACGCCTTCTGGAAGAACCGACGGTTCGGTGATCAGCGCGGTGACGGTGACTGGGCTCGCAACGCCGGCCACCGCCGACGTCGGGGCAACCGCTGCTGAATCGACCACGAAAGCCGACCATGCACGAACCGGTAAGAGTACCAGCAAGAGACACGCAACCAGGACAGCGCGCGAGGCGCCCCAACCGGGACGCTCGCAGACTTTCACGCATGCGAGCGGCGTGAGGGAGGACGAACTGCCTAGCGAAGACCTCGAGGATCTCATGGGCCCACCTTTTTTTATTGTCGTTGGTGAGTAGGCGATCGGTGCAAAAATAGTATGCGGCAGGGATGCAACCGAGACAACCACGGGCCGTGGTGCGGGACGCAAGTTCCTCGTCGAGGCTTGCGCGCCGCGCCGGCCCGAGGGGGCGCTCAAATTTCCTATCCGCCAGAGTGTGAGGACCACTAGCGGTGGGTCGCCCGAACCGCGTGCTCGCGGCGAAATCGGGATCATGATCAATCGGGTTGTCGTCGCCCGCGGCGTTTGCAAACGCGACCACCATCGACGGTGTGAGCGATACCGCGCGAGAAAACCGCTCTCGGGCGTAGGCTCTCACGGTTAGTTCCTCGCGATGTCTAGTGTCGCCGAGCGGGAGGCCCGGCGCATGGCGACTCTATCGCCAGCGATCGCCAGGTTTCTTCAAATAGTGCGCAACCACATAGGCCCAAGGAATGACGACGACGTCCACTACGATTGCAACTGAGAATCCTATGGCAAGGTCGCTTGACCGACCAGCTGCCCGTAGTGGGAGGAATACTGCGATTAGCCAAAACGTCTTGTAGAACAGCTGTATGAAAATGAGAGGGAGCATCGCCAGCGGGTAGCGGAGACCCAGTGCAGACAGGGCAGCGAGAGCCGCCCAGAAGCTGAATGCCACGCCGGTGAACGGATCCCATGGCGCGGGGCGGTTCATGAGCTGAGTTACTACGCCTGATCCCACCAGGACACAGACCTGGAGGTGCATTGCTCTGAGCAAGTTCAGGCGGAAAACCGACACGTCTTCAGTCATGAATTTCACTCCATGCGAACCCCTGTCGCGCGAGGACTATGCGGGCGCGCCGGCGCGCGCACGAGCGGCTTGCGACGGGCGGCGGTTTGGCGCGGGGCGACCGGCGGTAGCGGCGGACGGACGGCGTTCAGCGGCGCTTCGATGCCGCCGCGCCGCACGCGGGCGAAGCCGCGTTTCTCACTGTGACCGAGGTAACTTGGCTCTTGACCCGATGGACGATCTGATCGGTCACTCGATCGCGTACCGCGTCGCGATGGGTCCGAGAAGCGGACAGAAGGTGTTTACGTTGCAGAGCGTGCCCGCGGGTGCGGCGGCCGAAAGGAAAGGCGTAGCCGAAGCCGCCGGGTTCTCGCTACACGCGGGAATCGGGATCGAAGCCGAGGCGCGCGGCAAACTCGAGCGGCTGTGTCGCTACGTGAGCCGCCCGGCGGTGGCGGAAGAACGGCTCGCGCTCACCGAGCGCGGCGGGGTGCACGTGCAGCTGAAGACCGCGTATCGCGACGGCACCACGCACGTGCTGCTCGAGCCGCTCGACTTCCTCGCGCGCCTCGCCGCGCTCGTGCCGCCGCCGCGAGCGCACCTGACGCGCTATCACGGCGTGTTCGCGGCCGCGAGCTCTTGGCGCGCGGCGATCACTCCCGCGGGCCGGGGCCGAGGCGCCCGGCACCGAGCCGCGCTCGAACCGCCGCCCGAGCGGTCGGTCTCAAGACACGCCGCGCCGACTTGGATGCAGAGGCTGAAACGAGTGTTTGCGATCGAGATCGAGCGCTGCTACTGCTGCGGTGGCAAGCTTCAGGTGATCGCCAGCATCGAAGATCCGGCGCTCATCGAGCGCATCCTCGCAAGCGGAGAGACTCGCGCGTCGTCGCCGCTCACCCCTGACGGGGCCGACAAAGCTCATTCTCACCGCGCTCTCCTCTAAGCCAATGCCGCACCCGGAGAATTGGCGAGCCCTCGGCCCGGTGTCAAGGAGCTTGGTGCGTCGCCCCGCGAATGGTTCGTCCGGACGGTTCGGCGGATAATCGCCGCCGGCCGTCAACAACTAGAAGGAGAAGGCGCCATGAATAGATCGAGACTGGTGGTCGGTACTCTCGCGTTCGTCTCATCGCTCTGGATCGCGGAGGCGGCCGCCGACGGGCTCCCCGATGTACTCGGCATTCGGTTAGGCATGCCGTTGAAGGACGCGCGCGCGCAACTTCAAGCCCAACTTCCGAAGAACAGCCTGTCAGAGCGGTCGGACAATCTCCCGACGATCGACAAGCCGGTCGTCTACTCGTTCAACCTCCAGCCTACAGGGGACGAATGGGACCGCGTCACCGTCGACGTGACGATGCCGCCGGGCGACCAGGTCGTGTGGCGCGTGACTCGCCTCTATCGTCTCCCGGGCAAGGGCATTCCGAAGGCTACTCTGCTGGCCTCGTTGCGCGAGAAGTACGGAAAGGAAACGTTGACCAATTTCAACCGGCCCAAACCGGCGGCGAACGACAGCGAGATCGCGGGCTTGCTCTGGCTATTCGACGAGCAAGGGCATCCGGCTGCGCTGTCGACGATTCCGGGCGGAAACCCGAGGCAGACCGTTAATGACTGCAGCGACTTCGGGGTGGACGCCGGTCCGGGCGATGCGTACGTGACGTTGTACAAGGGGAAGGACCCCATTAAGGATTGGTGCTACGACCACTACGTCGCGGTGGTCGCCTTAGTCTCCGAATCGGATCCGCCCGAGCTGTACAGGGAATTGGATATCGAGGTCGTGAGCAAGCCGATGTCGGCCCACTCCGCGCTGGCCACGGCGAAATGGAAAAAAGACATCGCCGAAGGCCAGCACAAGCAGGACCTCGAGAAAGCCGCTCAGCAGGCGAAACCCAAACTCTGAGACGTCGCCGTCAACGCACGGCCCACGGACGCCCGCGGACGCTGGCTGCTGCGGCGCGACGCCGGGCCACATCCGCGCGCCGCGAGCCGCGCTCGCTGCGGCCTCGAACCGCGCTCGAGCGCAGAATCGCTGACATGCCGAACCCGAAGACCCGAATAGCGGATGCCTGGTATCGCTTCCGCACACGCCGGCGCTTGGCGCGCAACGAATGGAGCGGCGACTATTGGTACGAGCGCGACGGCGAGCGAATCGTCCCGTGCCGCCAGTGCCCGAAAGTCGACGCACGGCGCGAACGCTGCGGCGTGCCGTTCGGCAGTCCGCTTCGCAAGTGCGTGACGGCCGCGACCGAGGCGCACCTCCGCGCGACGCGCGGAGTGCTCGCGCTCGAGATCGGTTCACACAAGCGCTCGTTCGCGAAGCTCGTAGTCGAACAGGCCGGCGGCTCCTGGACGGGCATCGAGCCGCAGGCGCCGCGAATCGCTCCGCGGATGGGGGGCGAAAACTACGGTCATGCGGGCGAGATTCCGTTTCCGGCCGAAGCGTTCGACATCGCATTCGCGATCCAATCCTTCGAGCACTGGGAAGAACCGCTGCCGTCGGTCGAGCGATCACCTTCTTATCGCGAGTGTCTCGCCGAGATCTGGCGTGTGTTGAAGCCCGGCGGCTCGCTGTACGTCGACGCGCCGATTCATCTGCACGGCCACGAGATGTTCGTCGCCGGCGACGTCCCGCGAATTCTCGCGTTGTTCGACGGCGCCCTGTGGAAGGACGTCGTCGTCGAGCGTTGGCGCTATGACCACGCGCCCCTGTCGCGCTATCCGGCGCCAGCCGTCGACGCGGAAGGCGCGCTCACCACTCTCGAGACCTACGCTATCGACGCGATCCGCGAGCTACAGCGGACCGCGACGGTGTGGCTGCTGACGATCACTGCGGTCAAACGGACGCCGACGGTCGGTTGACCGGAGGTTCTCGCGCCGCGCGCTCGGGCTCGACGAGCACGCGCCGCAGAATCTTGCCCGACGCGGACTTTGGAATGGCAGCGACGAACTCGACGTGGCGAATCCGTTTGTAGTGCGCCACCTCGGCGTGCACGAACGCGATCACCTCTTCGGCCGTGAGCGCGCCGCGCGCCCGAGGGGGCGCTCAAATTTCCTATCCGCCGCGCGGACCGGTGGTGCTTACTGCGTCCGATGACGCAACTGCATCGCGGTCGGCCGGCCATCCCCCGTCGGTTGGTACCAGACCGTGAAGTCCTTGAGCGCCGTCTGGAACGCCGCGACCGGGTCCGGGCTCTGCTGCAGATCGAACGCGTCGAAGCCGGTGCGCACCATGAAGAACAGCTGCTCCATGAGCACGTCGCCCACCGCGCGCAGCTCGCCCGTGAAGCCGTAACGCTCGCGCAAGAGCCGCGCGTACGAGTACGCACGGCCGTCGCGGAACTTCGGGAACTCGAGCGCGACCAGCGCGAAGTGGCCGACGTCGTTCGCGATCACCTCGGGCGACTGATCGCTGTGCAGACGGATTCCGAGCGGTGTGCCGCGTGCGAGCAGCGCGTCGCGCTGCGCTTGCCACTGCGCGAGGCTCACGATTACCGGCCCCGACGGCGGAATCGACTCGGCGCCGCTCGCGTCGACGAACGGGTCGGCGGCGAGCTTGCCTTGCTTGATCAGCGACATCAGTGCGCTTGCGCTTCGGCGTGCGCGGGGGCGTCGGCGCCGTAGACGGAGACCTTGAACGGCTCGATGCCGACGCGCCGATAGGTGTCGATGAAGCGCTCCTCGTGCTCGCGCATCTCGAGATACGTGTCCACGATCTTGCGGATCGCACCCGGGACCTCCGCCTGCGGAAGACCGGGCCCGAGTCGATCGCCGAGCGACGCGCGCTGATCCGACGACCCGCCGAGCGTGAGCTGGAAGAATTCCTCGCCGCGCTTGTCGACGCCCAAGATGCCGATGTGGCCGACGTGATGGTGCCCGCACGCGTTCATGCAACCCGAGATGTTGATCGTGAAATGGCCGATCCTCTGCAGCTCGTCGAGGTCCGTGAACGCGTGACTGATGTCTTGAGCGATCGGGATCGAGCGCGCGTTGGCCAGAGCGCAGTAGTCGAGCCCCGGGCAGCAGATGATGTCCGTCAGGAGCCCCAAGTTCGGCGTCGCAAGCTCGAGGACGACGAGCTTCTGCCAGAGCTCGTGCAGATCGCTCTGCTTCACATCGACGAGCACGAGGTTTTGGCGGTGGCTGATACGAATCTCACCGAAGCTGTAGCGATCGGCGAGGTCGGCGACGGCATCCATCCTGTCGGCCGTGAGATCGCCCGGCGCTCGACCCGCAGCCTTGAGCGACACGTTGACGATCGCATAGCCCGGCACCTTGTGCGCGACGACGTTGCCGCGAACCCAGCGGTCGAAGTTGCGGTCGGTCTTGCGCAGCGCCGCGAGCTCCGCGCTTCGATCGGTGAGCTTCTCGTACGCCGGCGGCGCGAAATACGCGTTGATCCGCTCGATCTCGTCGTCCGGAACCTTGAGCGCGCCGTTCTTCGTGAGCTCCCACTCCTTGTCGACGAGCTCGCGATACTTGTCGATGCCCATCTGGTTCACGATGATCTTGATGCGCGCCTTGTGGATGTTGTCGCGGCGGCCGAGCATGTTGTAGACGCGCAGGATCGCTTCGACATACGACAGCAGGTGCTCCGGCGCGAGCCACTTGCGGATCGTTTGACCGATGTACGGCGTGCGGCCCAACCCCCCGCCGACCAGCACCTCGAAGCCGATCTCGCCCTGCTCGTTCGCGTGCATCCGGAGGCCGATGTCGTGCACGGCGACGGCCGCGCGGTCGTTCGGCGAGCCCGTGATCGCGATCTTGAACTTGCGCGGCAAGTACGAGAACTCGGGATGCAGGAACGAGTATTGGCGCAGCAGCTCGCAGTAGACGCGCGGATCGGCGAGCTCGTCCTTCGCGCGGCCCGCGTATTGATCCGACGTAATGTTGCGGACGCAGTTGCCGGAAGACTGGATCGACGTGACCTCGACGGCGCCGAGATCCGCGATCGCGTCGGGTGCCTCGACGAGCTTGATCCAGTTGTATTGGATGTTCTGGCGCGTCGTGAAGTGACCGAAGCCGCGGTCGTACTTGCGCGCGACGTGCGCGAACTGGCGCATCTGCCGCGACGAAAGCGTGCCGTACGGCACGTTCACTCGCAGCATGTACGCGTGCAGCTGCAGATATAGGCCGTTCATGAGCCGCAGCGGCCGGAACTGGTCCTCGTTCAACTCGCCGCCGAGGCGGCGCTTCACCTGGCGGCGAAACTGCGCGACGCGCTGCGCGACGAACTGCTCGTCGAATTCATCGTACCGATACATTCGCTATTCCTTCGTGTTCTTGCGAACACGGATGCCGCCCTCGCCGCGGCGATCGCCGGCCTCGGGCGCGACGCCCGGCATCGTGGCCGGCGCGGCGCCGTCGCCGACGTCCGTACGCACGGTCGGCCCAAAAGCGCGGATCACCTCGCGGATCTCGGTCGGTCGAACCTTGCCGTTCTCGACCTTCACCTGGATCAGCAGCGGATCGATGACCTCGCAGCGAGCCTCGAGCTGCTTCGCGACGCCGAACAAACGCTGCGCTTCGGCATCGTCCTCGATCACGACGCCCGACGCGATCGAGGTCGTCCACGCATCACTCGGATCCAGGAACACAACTGCGCCGTCGATGAGGCGGTTCGCGATGATCATCTGCGGCATCGAGGGTCCGGACCGGGTCTAGAAAGGCGCCATTCTACACGGCCGATCCGGACGGCCGGTTATAAGAAACGCGACGTTGGATATTCCGGCCGCGCGGAGCGGCGCGGTTCGGATCAGGCCTGGACGGCGCCGCTCCGGCCCGTGAACGGTAGGACCGCGTGCGGCTTGCCAGCGCGCCACTTCGCGAGCCACGCAAGGAAGTCGTGCGGTGGCAGCGGCTTGCCGATGTAGTAGCCCTGCGCGTACTCGCAAGCGAACGACGCGAGCCGGGTCAGCGTCTCGGCGTTCTCGACGCCCTCGGCAACCACACTCAAACCGAGCTGGTGCGCGAGATCGATCGTCGTGCGGACGATCGCCTCGTCCTTGCGCTCGTGCAGCGCCGCGATGAACGACCGATCGATCTTGAGCTCGTCGACCGGCAGCCTCCTCAGCTGCGCGAGCGCCGACTGCCCGGTACCGAAGTCGTCGATCGAGATCCGAAAGCCGAGCTCGTGGATGCACGACACGACCGCGAGCGACTTGTGCACGTTGTGCATCATCGCGCTCTCGGTGACCTCGAGCGTCAGCTGCGCGGGCGGCAGCGAGCTCTGCTTCACGATGTCGAGCAGGTAGTACGGCAAGTATTCGTCGCCGAGGTCGTCGACGGAGATGTTGACCGCGATGCTCAGGTTCACGCCCTGCGAGCGCCACGCGGCCGCCTGCGCGACCGCCTCGCGCAGAACCCAGCGCGTCAGGTGCGCGATCGCGCCGGCCTGCTCGATCGCGCCGACGAACGCGTCGGGCATCAAGAAGCCGAGCTCGGGGTGCTGCCAGCGCACGAGCGCCTCGACGCCGTAGACTTCGCGCGTCTTGCAGTCGACTTTCGGCTGGAACCCGAGGCGCAGCTCGTTGCGCTCCACGGCGACCGGGAAGTCGCCGACGATCCGAATCAGACGGCGCGCCCTATCCTCTTGACCCAACCGATAGATCGCGTTCGTCTCGTGGCGCGCGAGCGCGTCGGCGCGCGCGCTCGACGCGCGCCAGCAGAGCTCCGCAGGATCGCGACTGTGCTCCGGGTAGCACGCGATGCCCGCGGTCGCCGAGAGCGAGATGTTCGCGCCGTCCACGCGCACGCCCGCACGCAGGAGGTTGGTCTGAAAGTCGATCCATTGAATCGCCTGCGCGGCGTCGTAACCCGGCAAACCGATGATGAACTCCTGGCCGCTCAGGTGGCCGAGGATCTGACCGTCGGATACGCGCTCGCGGAGCAGTGCCGCCGCGAGCTTGACCGCCTGCTCGCCCGCGTGGTGACCGAGCGACGACACGATGCCATCGAAGCGATCGAGCGCGAGGCTCACGACGGCCACGCGACGCTCCCGTTCGATCGCCGCGCGCAGGTCGGTCATCAGGAGCTCGCGATTCGGCAGCCCCGACAAGCCGTCGTGATGCGCCTGATGGAAGATGTGCCGCTCGCGGTCCGCTATCGCGTGCTGCATCGCGTTGAAGCTGCCGGCGAGCACGCCGAGCTCGTCCGACGAGCGCACGCCGATATCCTCGGTGTACACACCCTCGCGCATGCGACGGGCCGCCGCGACGAGGTATTGCACCGGCCGCGTCACGGTATTCGCGAGCCAGAAGGAGCCGCCGATCGCGAGTGCGAGCGACAGGCCCGTGATGACCAGCACGAGGTTGCGGATGCTGCGGTACGACTCTGTTGCCTCGTCCATCGACTGCTGCAGCGCGACGTGCACGTTGCTCGCATCGTCGAGGAACGGCCGAAGCAGCGACAGATACGCGGCGCGCTCGGTCCCGGTCCGCTGGGCCTCATGGCGCGCGGTGTCGAGGCCCGCCAGCGCCGTGCCGAGGCCGTCACGTGGCAGCGTCGACGCGATGATGTGCGGCACGCCGCCCGTGAAGCGCACGAACGAGACCGCGAGACCGGTGAAGCTCTGCAGATGCGCTGCAAGCGCCTCGTCGATCGGGAAGCCGAGCATCACCCACGCGCGGGGGACGGGCGCGTTCAACGACACGGTCACGGTCTGGTACGGGACGTCGCCGAAGTACATCACACGATGGGTCACGCTCTCGAGCGACGCGCCCCCGGGCAACGGCGTGAGCGCCGAGCCGATCGCCGACAAGGCGTCGTCGGTGGAGCTCACCTCGACGCGGCCGTCGAGATCGAGCAGCACCGCGACCGTGGCGTGCACGCGGGCCGCGTGGTTGATCAGCGCCGAGCGGATCGTCGGATGATCGCCGCTCGCGACCGCCTGCTTGAAGCCGTAGTCGGAGACGAGGACGTTGGCGGTCGTGAGCAGCTGCTCGGCGCGGTTGTGCTTGTACTCGTCGAACTGGATGCCCGCGAGGCCGACGGTTTGTTGCGCGCGCTCGTCGACGTCGGTGCGGATCGCGTTCAGGACGGGGAACAACGTCACGAGCTGAATCGCCATCACGAGCGCGACGGCGAGCAGCAGCACTTTGTGACGGAAGCTGAACTGCCTCATCGACCCCGCGCCCGCGCGTTCCCGCGCGCCGATCGGCTGAAACTGCAACGTAGTTATCGATGCTACTTACATCGCGGGGTCAGGAGTGTGCGACGGGTCACGGTTAGACGGCTCGGACGCGCTCTAACATATTGCCACGCTTAGCTAAATCGCGAGCCCAGGATGGCGACCCCCGCCGAGCTTCGGTCGAGCCCGTCGCGTAGCGCTGTATGGATACTGGCGCTCCTGATCGGCGCGCCGGCTGCCGCCGGCACGCTGCGCGTAACCGTGGTCGACGAGCGCGGCCAACCGGTCGAGCGCGTCGCGGTATACGCGGTGCCGAGCAAGCCACTCGCGGTCACCACCGGCTCGCGCAATGCGCTCATGGACCAGGCGCACAGCGCGTTCGTCCCGCACGTCCTGATCGTGCAGACCGGCACGTCCGTGCTGTTCCCGAACAACGACGTCGTGAGCCACCACGTGTACTCCTTCTCCGAGCCGAAGACGTTCGAGCTCGGCTTGTACAAGGGCAACGCCCATCCGCCCGTTGTGTTCGATCGGCCGGGCCTCGTCGTTCTCGGCTGCAACATTCACGACAGCATGCTCGGCTACGTCCTCGTCGTGGACACGCCGCACTTCGCGCTGACGAATCCGCAAGGCGCGCTCGCGCTCGGCGACCTCGCCGCCGACGATTACGAAGTGCACGTCTGGACGGAACGACTCCGTCCGGGCGACATGCCGGCCGCCAAGCGGATCGCGGTCAGCGCCGACGGCGCCGCGACGCTCACGCTCAAGCTCGAGGGCAAGCTTCTCCCCGATCACGACCGCGACCTCCGCACGAGCTCGACGCTGTCATGGGAACGGTACTGACCCGCGCCGCGCTCGCGGCCGCCATCGCCTCGCTCGCAACCGCCGCGTTCGCGGAGGATGCGAGCGACCGCAACCGCTTTCAGCTCGAGATCGACGCGAGCTATGTCTCGGCCGACAGCCCGTTCGACTCCTGGACCGAGGGCGGGCTCGGCAAGCTCCGCTTCTCGGAATCGAACGACGGGCTCGAGTCCACGCGCGTGTTCGCGCAGTACCGCGGCCGGATTGCGGACACGCTGTCCGCGACCGTGATCGCCGACTACCAGAATGACGCGTCTTCCGGCATCGACGTGACCGAGGCCTACATGGACTGGCGGCCCATCCCGAAGTCGGCCAACCAGCAGCAAGTTCGCTTCGGCGCGTTCTACCCGCCGTTCTCGCTCGAGAACGCGAACCTCGGCTGGCAGAGCCCGTTCACGTACTCGTATTCCGCCATCAACACGTGGCTCGGCGAGGAGATCCGCCCGGTCGGCGTCGAGTGGTCGCTGCGTCGCCACATCGGGTTCGCGGGCTCGCCAAACGAGCTGCGCGCGTTCGCGTCGGCGTTCTACGGCAACGACCCAGCCGGCACGTTGCTATTCTGGCGCGGCTGGTCCATGCACGACCGGCAGACTCGGCTCAACGACAAGTTGCCGATGCCGCCGCACCCGATCTGGGACTCCACCGGCGCGGTTGTCGGCTATTACGACCAGTCGGTTGAGCCGGTGGCCGAGACCGACCACAAGCCGGGCGCGTACGCGGGGGTCGAGTGGCGTTACGCGCGCCGCGTGCTCGTGCAGCTCGCGCGCTACGAAAACCGCGCCGACCCGTATGCCTACGGCGGCGGCCAATGGGGTTGGGACACCGAGTTCACTCATCTCGGCGTGCAGGCGAGCCTGCCGGGAGAGCTCGGCCTCGTCGCGCAGTGGCTAAAGGGTGACACGTACTGGGTCCAGGGTGCGGGCGCGAATGGAACACTCTCGCCGTTCGCCTCGCTCGTCGGCGACGCCTTCAGCAGCAAGTTTCTGCTCCTCACGCGCCTCGTACATGGCTCGCATCGAGTCTCGCTGCGCTACGACACGTTCGACATGCACCGCGAGGCGGGCCAGCCGCTGGGACTCGAGGAGGACCACGGCAGCGCGTGGACCGTCGCCTACCGTTACGAGCACTCGGCCCACTGGAGCGGCGGCGTCGAGTGGCTGCGGATCGCGTCGGGCCGCGAACCGTGGGAGTACTTCTACGGGGCCCCCGAGGACGCGACCGAGACCGAGGTCCGCGTGCAGTTGACCTATCGACTCGGGGTAGCAAACCGCTAACGGTGCCGACACACCCGTTTCATCCCCACGCAACGCAATCCACAGAATCTGTGGATAACGTTGTGGAAAAGAGCTTGAAAGCGCGCGCGCGCCCGGCCCGAGTCTCGCGCAGCCTTGTGTTGGTCAAAAAAGCGTCAAGTTAGCTCAACTCCATTTTCATCAACGAGCTACGCAGGCTTACGGGCACGGCTCGCGAGCATTGCACGCCAAGCGCTCGCTGCAACGACAGCGCCGCTCGAAACGGGCGCCCAGGTTCACGAGCGGCGCACGACCTCGCTATAGTGGGTTCCAGCCGACAACCCGGGGGGGACGGCGCGGACCATGTCGATACGCACGAAGGCTCTTCGCTCGCTTGCGGCGCTCGCGGCCGGCTGCTCGCTGGTCGCCCCGGCGCTCGCGCAAACCGCTCACAAGATCGCGGACATCGAGTACGCCCGTGCCGGCGAGCACGCGCTCAAGCTCGACCTCTACCTGCCCGCATCCGAGCACGCGCCTCTGCTCGTTTGGCTGCACGGTGGCGGCTGGGAGGCTGGCTCGAAGGAGCGAATGCCCCTCGCGCCGCTGGTCGACCGCGGCTACGCGGTTGCGAGTCTCGACTTCCAGCCCGCATCGACCGCGCGTTTCCCGGGCCAGCTGCACGAGATCAAGGCAGCGCTGCGCTACCTGCGCTCCGCGGCCGTACGCCACGGCTATGACGCGGATCGGATCGGGATCCTCGGTGAGTCATCCGGTGGCCACCTCGCGTCGCTCGTCGGGACGACCAACGGCCAACCGGATCTCGAAGGCACGCTCGGCGAGCATCTCGGCACTTCGTCCGAGGTGCACGCGATCGTTTCGTATTTCGGTGCCTCGGATCTGCTCACGATCCTCGCCCAGTCGACGCCCTATGGGGTCGGCGTCCGAACGCCGGCGTTGAAGAGGCTGCTCGGCGCGTTGCCCGAGGAGAACGAGACGCTCGCGCGTCTTGCGAGCCCGGTGTTTCAGGTCGATGCGCGCGATCCGCCGCTGCTGCTCCTGCACGGCGATCAAGACCCGCAAATGCCGATCAACCAGTCGCACGAGCTCGAAGGCGCCTACGAGCGGGTCGGCCTCGACGCGAAGCTAATCGTCGTCCACGGCGCGGGGCACGGTGGCGCCGCGTTCTACGATCCCGAAAGAACCGCGCTCGTCGCGGCATTCCTCGACGAGCACCTGCGCCGCGACCTCGCGACCGAGCCTAGCGCAGCGGTAGCTCGTCCGTAAGCCACGTCAGGCTCGCGAAGCGCCGCTCGTCGGCACGGATCGCGACGTCGTTGATGCTCGCCTCCCGCCGGCGCATCAGGCCGTCGTCCGCGAACTCCCAAAGCTCGTTGCCGTACGACCGGAACCATTGGCCCGCGGCGTCGTGCCACTCATATTGGAAGCGGACCGCGATCCGGCGGTCCGTAAACGCCCAAAGGACCTTGCGGAGTCGGTAATCGAGCTCACGCGCCCATTTTCGCTCGAGGAAAAGCTTGATCCCGGCGCGGCCGCGGATGAACTCGTCGCGATTGCGCCAGTGCGAGTCTTCCGTGTACGCGGCCGCGACACGCCCAGCGTCGCGGCTGTTCCACGCGTCCTCGGCGGCCTTCACCTTGACCTTCGCGGTCTCGGCGGAGAACGGCGGAAACGGAGGCCGGCCCTGCACAGCGCTCATTCCTCGCGCGCCTCCTCCGGCCCGACGCCCCACTGCGCGCGATGAGCTTCCTCGGCCGCGCGCTGCACGTCGGCGTGCCGACGGCTCAGGAGCAGGCTGCCCGGCGGGCAGACCCGGGCGCGGATCAGGCCGAGGTCCGACGCGGCGTCGAACAGGCTCGGATACCACTGCCTCCAGCGTGGCAGCAGCTGCTCGACCTGCTCGCGCAGGCTCGCGGAATCGACTCTGCGGACGACGCGCATCGGACCGAATTTATACGAGCGCGCCAGAGCCCGCAACGAACGAAGTTCGCACTGGGAGCAGAAAACTATAGCTAGGGCGTCTCGACCGGGCGGCGCGGACGCTGCTAGGTTAACGGGTCGCAAAAACCGAGGAGCCCCGGAGCTCGTCATGCTGTTTGGTGAGATCGTACTCGTCGCTCTGCAGTCGATTCGCGCGAACCTTTTTCGAGCGGCGCTCACGATGCTCGGAATCATCATCGGCGTTGGCGCCGTGATCACGATGCTCGCGGCCGGCGCGGGCGCGCAGAAGCGGATCGACGAGCAGATCGCGTCGCTCGGCGCGAATGTACTCACCGTCAACACGTCGACCTTCTTCGCGGGCGGCGTCTCCCGCGAGGGCCAGAGCCTCGTGATCGACGATGCGAACGCGCTGCGCAGCGACAGCCTCTACCTCGATGCCGTCGTTCCGGAGATGCAGGCCCGCGGCCAGTTCAAGCTCGACAACGTCAACACGAACGCCCGGCTGTCTGGGACCACGTTCGAGTATCCGAAGATCTTCAACTACAAGCTCGCGTTGGGCCGGTTCTTCGATCCGAACGAGGACAGCGACCGCAAGCGCGTCGTCGTGCTCGGGTCGGACATCCCGCAGCGGCTCGACAAGAAACCCGTGGATCTAGTCGGCAAGACACTCGCCGTGAACGGCCAGTCGTTCGAGGTCATCGGCATCTTCGAAAGCATCGGCGGCGGCTTCGGCAACAACAACCCCGACTCGTCGGCATTCATCCCGCTGCGGACCGCCGAGCAGCGCGTGATGGGGAAGAAGAACGTCGACAACATCAGCGTTCGGGTCAAAGCAGACGCCTCGCTCGAAAGGGCGATGGTCGACATCGAACGCGTCTTGCGGCGCGACCACAAGATCATGCCGGGCCGCGCCAACGACTTCGCGATCATCGACCGGCGCGAGTTCTTGACGACGCAGCAGCAGGCCCAGGCGACCTTCACGATCCTGCTCGCGAGCATCGCGGGCGTGAGTTTGCTCGTCGGCGGCATCGGCATCATGAACATCATGCTCGTGAGCGTGACCGAGCGAACGCGCGAGATCGGCATCCGCATGGCACTCGGCGCGACCCGATTCAACATCCTGCTGCAGTTCCTCGTCGAGTCGGTGACGCTCTGCCTGTTCGGCGGGCTGCTCGGCATCGGCCTCGGCGCGGGCGCCGCGACTCTACTGTCCCGGTTCGCGGGCTGGCAGACGTTCGTGTCGCCGCTATCGGTGGGCCTTGCGTTCGCGTTCAGCGTCGGCGTCGGACTGTTCTTCGGCATCATGCCGGCGCGGCGCGCGGCGCGGCTCGATCCGATCGAGGCCTTGCGCTACGAATAGCGGCGCGCTTGGCGCCGCCGGATCGTCCCAACCGCACCACGTCCACGGCCGCTCGGGTAGAATGCGCGCCGCGCGCGCTCGATGCCGTTGGGTGTCATGCCGCCACCATCCCCGCACTGGGACCGAACGTCTTGTCTTCGAGCCGCTACCGCCAATTCGCTGCGTTGACGCTCGCACTCGCGAGCACCGGCTGCGTGCTCCACGTGCACCGCGATCTCGAGCCGCCGCCGGGCTTCACTTACACACCCGGCGGGGGCGATCCCGCGTTCGCCGACGACGCGCCGAGCGTCCCTCTGTCGATCCGTTTCTCCGCGCCGATGGACAGCACTCGCACGCACGAGATCATGCACTTCGAGTACGGCTCGAGCGGCCGCAACGGCCATCCGCAGAACCTCGTCGAGGGCCTTTACTTTCGCGGCCGCGATCCGGGGCCGAAGAAGTTCGTCGTCGTGATGCCGATCTGGGGCACGAGCAGCTATCCGCCCGACAAAATCTCGCACGGGTACGCTCACCACGCAGGCAAGGACACGGACGTGATCTGGATCTACGGTACGGCACCCCTCTTTCCGTGGGTGCCGTTGCGAAGCACGCGTACGGAGGCCGAATTCAGGGCAATGGCAACGGACAGCGCGGAGGCCTATCGCGCGACCGTCGTCGACATGCGCCGGCTGATCGACTGGGCGGAGACTCGCCCGGAAATCGATGCGTCGCGCATCGCGTTCGTCGGCTTCAGCATGAGCGCGCTCGTGACCGCGACGTTGCTCGGCAACGATTCCCGCGTGCACGCCGGGGTGCTCATGATGGGCGCCGCGAACTACGCGGACGTGTTCGCGACCTGCGGCGACAAGACCGCCGCGGTCCGCGAGCACGTGATGCACGAGTTCGGTTGGACGCTCGACCAGTACCGCGATTTCTTCCATGGGCTGTTCGACCGCGCCGACCCGACGCATTACGCCGGCCACTACGACCCCGACAAGATTCTCTTCATCGACGCAATGTACGACGACTGCATGCCCGAGTCGGCACGCGCGACGCTCTGGGAGGTCACTGGCAGACCCGAGCGGATCACGCTCCTCTACCAGCATCGGCACGCCTTCTACTCGATCACGCCGCTCGGTCTCAACTTCATGCGCCGCAAGATCTATCACTTCCTCGACGCGGCGCTCGATACGAGCACCGATTCGAATCCGCCGCGTTGACATAACGCAGGCGCGCGAGCTCCTCTAACGCCAACGAGTGATCTATCACGCTTGCCGTCGGGCCGCTTCTGAGAGATAGTCGCGCGGCTGCTCAGGGTAAACCCGGCGAAAGCCGGGGACACAAAGCTTCCGGTCTAAGGGATTCGTCCTACGACAGCGGAGTTGCCGGCAACGCGGCGCGCCTCACGCCCGCGGCCTTCTCCCGTTTGTCGAGCCCGCGTTCCGTGCCGGCAGCAGAAGAATAGGGAGAAGGACCTAATGAACACTGCCGTCGCGCGCAAGCGCAGCCCCGCCGTCCCGGCCGCTCCGTCCACCGGCCCCGCGGTCACGATCCAAGCGAACACTCCGACCGAGATCCTGCAAGTACTGAACGACTGGAGGCGTTACCCGGCGCCCGTCCGGCCGATGGGCTCGGGCAGCTCGATGACGCGTTGCGTCACCGCGAACGGCGGCACACAGCTCGACCTGTCCGCAATGAACCGCGTCCTGAAGATCGATCAGGACACGGTGACCGTCCAGCCGGGGATCTCACTGCCCGATCTCGCGGACGCGCTCGCGGAGGAAGGGCTCGAGCTCATCGGGGGATTCGATCTTGCGAGCCGCACGGTCGGCGGCGCGGTCTGCGCCGCGGGGCTCGAGGCCTCGATGGCCGGCGACGTAGGCCAGTTCGCCGCGCACGCGATTCAACTCAAGGTGTTGAGCCCGAACGGCAAGCGGTTCGTCGTGAGCGACAAGACGAAGAGCCTGCTCGCGCTGATGCGCCTGAGCTATGGCCTGCTCGGCGTCGTCTACGAGATCACGCTGCGCGTTCGACCGATTCAGGGCTTCGCGGTGCAGACCGCGAAGGTCTCGTTCAAGGACTTCGGCAAGCTCGCGGGCAAGCTGACCGCGGCGACGGCGGGCGTGAAGCTGTATTTGCTGCCGTTTCGCGACCGGATCTATCTCGAGCTGCGCAGCCCGGCGGCCGAGGGCGATCCGGGCAAGCGATTCGCGTGGCGAGTGAAGGACTGGGCGGTGAACACCGCGCTGCCGGGCGCCGCTCGCTCGCTGGGCGTCGCGCTGCCGATTCGCCAGCTCCGCTATCCGCTGATCGACAGCCTGAGCGAGGCCGCGCAGTCGCTGCTCACCCGCGCGCTCGTCAAGACTGGCAGCAACTCGGTCGAGCAGAGCGGCCGTTACCGTATCGGCGGCAAGGCGCCCTACTCGTACACGACCTGGGCCTTTCCGGCGAAAGAGTTCGCGAACACCGTTCTCGCGTACAAGCTGTTCTGCAAGGAGTACTACGCGACCACCGGCTTCCGCTGCGACATGCCGGGGGTGAGCTTCAGGATCAACCGGGACCGCAGCGCGCTGCTCTCCCCGACGTTCGACTCGTCGATGTTCACGATCAGTACGCTGTCGACGCAGACCGACGGCTGGGACGACTTCGTGTTCGACTTCGCCGAGTTCGCGGCGAGCCATCGTGGGGTGCCGTTCTTCAACCAGACGCGCAACGCGACGGCGGAGCTCGTGACGCAGCGCTACGGTAGCCGGCTCGCGTTCTTCAACAAGGTGCGGCGCCAGCTCGACCCGAACGACCGCCTCCTCAACCAGTACTTCGGCACCTACTTCGCCGCCTCCGCCTAACCTCGAGCGCGCGGCGGGTCAGCGGACGAAGCCGAGCGACTCGAGCTTGACGATGATCCGATGCGCCGCCAGGTCCGGCGTGAGCTCCGCCGTATCGAGCCTGAGCTCGGGCTTATCGGGCACCTCGTACGGATCGTCGATCCCCGTGAAGCCCTTGAGGATGCCAGCGCGCGCCTTCGCGTAGAGACCTTTTCGGTCGCGCGCCTCGCAGACCTCGATCGGCGTCGCGACGTGGATCTCGACGAAGCCGCCGAGCGGCTCGATCATCTCGCGGACGATCTTGCGCGTCGCCGCGTACGGCGCGATCGGCGCGCAAATCGCGATGCCACCGTTCTTCGTGATCTCGCTCGCGACGTAGCCGATCCGCTGGATGTTGAGATCGCGGTGCTCCTTCGAGAAGCCGAGCTCGCTCGACAGGTGCTTGCGCACGAGATCGCCGTCGAGCAGCGTGACCGGCCGCCCGCCCATCTCCATGAGCTTCACCATCAGCGCGTTCGCGACCGTCGACTTGCCCGAGCCCGAGAGCCCCGTGAAGAACACAGTGAAGCCCTGCTTGTGGCGCGGCGGATGGGTGCGCCGCAGCTCCGCCACCACGTCGGCGAACGAGAACCACTCGGGAATGTCCGCGCCTTCCTGCAACCGCCGGCGAAGCTCGGTGCCCGAAATGTCGAGCGTGCGCGCGCCCTTCTCGACCTCGTCCTCGGGGAAGTACTGCGCCTTCTCCTCGACGTAGACCATGTTCTTGAACGGCACCATCGTGATGTCGAGCTCCTTCTCGTGCTCCTTCATCAGGTTCTGCGCGTCGTACGGGCCGTAGAACGGCTTGCCCTTGCTGTCCTTGCCCGGGCCCGCGTGGTCGCGGCCGACGATGAAGTGCGTGCACCCATAGTTCTTGCGGATGATCGCGTGCCACACGGCCTCGCGCGGGCCGCCCATGCGCATCGCGAGCGGCAACAGCGACAGCGCGGTCGTCTGCTCTGGATAAGCTTTGATCAGGTGCTCGTAGCAGCGCACGCGCGTGTAGTGATCGACGTCGCCCGGCTTCGTCATGCCGACGACGGGCTGGATCAACAGGTTCGCCTCCACTTCCTTCGCCGCGCGGAACGTGAGCTCCTGGTGCGCGCGATGCATCGGGTTGCGCGTCTGGAACGCGACGACCCGGCGCCAGCCGAGCTTGTGGAAGCGATCGCGAAGCTCGCGCGGCGTGTCGCGCAGGTGCTTGAAGTCGTAGTGGCTCGGAGCCTCGACGCCGCGGATGCGGCCGCCGACGTAGACCTCGTTCGCGCGACGCAGCAGATAGCTCACGCCGGGATGCGTGTCGTCGGTCGTGCCGAACACGCCCTGCGCCTCTTGTGTCTTGTCAGGTCGGTAAATGCTCGAGACGTCCATCGTCGCGACGAGCACGCCCTCGGGGTCGCGCAGCGCGATCGAATCGCCCTGCTTGAGCTTGTCCGCGAACGCCGGCGTCACGTCGAGAGTGATCGGCATCGGCCAAATCACGCCTGATGCGAGACGCATCTTCGCGACCACCGAGCGGTAGTCCTTCTCGTCGAGGAAGCCCTCGAGCGGCGAGAACGCGCCGTTCATGAGCATCTCGATGTCGCAGACCTGGCGCATCGTGAGGTCCCACGACGGCAGGTCGCGGCTACGCGCTTTCTCGGCACGCACGCCGGCCTCGTCGAGATACAAATTCTTCAGCTCCCCTCCGTGGGGTTCCTTCAAAGCTCCCATTTCGATCACTCCTAGGTTCGCAGCTGCTGCGCGGTCGCGCGCAGGCTCGCCGCGTTGATGGCGGGCAGGTACTGTGCTTGGTGGTCTCGCGATTTCAACGTCTTCTTGAAGATCGACTCGAGGTTCGGGCGCTTGCCGTCGGGCCCGTCGCCCTTGCCGATGCCGCCGCCGAATTCGACGATCGTGTCGACGCCGGCGTCGAGCGCCGCGTTCATGCAGCTCACCCAACGAACCGGATTGAACAGCTGGAAGAACAAACGCGCGCGAATCGCAGCCGCGGCGCTCTCGTGCAGCGTGCCCGTGTAGTTCGACAGCGCGTCGACCGTCAGGCTCGCGAACTCCGTTTGGTCGAGCACTTTGCGGAACTCCACCGCGGCAGCGACCATGAGGTACGTGTGAAACGCACCTTCCGTGTTCAGGCGGACGCCGCGCTTGTTCGGAAAAGCGGTCTCGAGCTCGGCCCCGAGCGCGTCGAGGTCGGCCGACTCGCCCGCGATCACGGTCTGGTCCGGCATGTTGCTCGCGCCGATGCCGCAGTAGTGCTTGTCCGCGAGCGCGGCGGCGGATTCGAGATCGAGCGTCGTCGCGAGCATCCCGCCGCGGCCGAACTCGCTCATGAGCTCGCCGCGGCGCGCGACGAGCCTGAGCGCATGCTCGAACGTCAGGGCCCCGGCCGCGACGAGTGCCGCGTATTCGCCGACGCTGTGACCGGCCGCGAGCGCGGGCCGCCCGGCGTCGCCCGCGAGGCCGCGAAACACCTCGAGGCACGCGACCTGGTGAGTCAGCAGCGCGGGCTGCGTGAAGCGCGTGAGCTTGAGCTCGTCGCGTGGGTCTTTGAAGGACAGCTCGGCGAGGTCGTAGCCGAGCAGCGAGCTCGCACGCTCGTAGAGCGCGGCCACGGCCGGAAATTCGGCGGCGAGGTCCGAGCCCATGCCGCGATACTGCGAGCCTTGACCCGGGAAAACATAGAAGATCTTCTTGCCGGACACGTCGTTACGAAAGGTCGCCCCTGAATTGGGGCGCATACGATGCCCGAAGCCAGGCCGCAAGCCAAGCGCGGTCGCGAGGATGAGCACCAATTCTCAGGTTCCGCCCGGCACGGCGGCTAAGCTGTTGCACCTCTAGACTCGGAGCGCCGCGCGCGTCAGAACGCCGTCATGAACGATCGTCCACCGCCTCGTCGGAGCTGGCTCGAAGTGAGCCGCGGCCGAGCCTTTCTCACTCACCTCGCGGCGAGCGCCACGATCGTCGGCAGCGCGTGCGCGATCATCTTCTTGGTCTGGTACCCACACCCGTACTTCATCGCCACCGGCGCTTGGAGCGTCCTGCGCGTGCTGATTGGCGTAGACCTCGGTCTCGGTCCCTTGCTCACGCTGATCGTGTTCAAACCGGGCAAGCGTGGCCTCAAGTTCGACCTCGCGGCGATCGCGCTCGTGCAGCTCGCGGCGCTCGTCTACGGCGTGACGTCGATCTACCAGGGTCGCCCGTATTTCACGGTGTTCGCGATCGATCGGTTCCACGTGCTCGCGCGCGGCGAGGTCGACCCGGCCGAGCTCGCGCGCCGCGCGCAGGTGCAGCCGATCGGCGAGAAGCCCGTTCGCGGCCCGCTGCTCGTCGCCGCGTCGCGGCCCGCGGACTCCGCGGGGATGCAGCGCCTGCTCGACGAGACCGTATTCCGCGGAATGCCGGACATCGAGCGACGTCCCGAATTCTGGGGACCGTTTGCCGAGAACGCCGCCAACATCGCGAGCCACGCCAAACCGCTCGCGGTGTTGCGCGCGGCGCGCCCCGACTCGGCCGCACGGATCGCCGCGTTGCCCACGCGGCTCGGCCTGCCCGAAGAGCGGCTCGGCTTCCTTCCGTTGATCGCGCGCAATCGCGACCTGTCGTTCATCGTCGACCGCATCACCGGCGCGCCGCTCGACGTGCTCGACATCGATCCGTGGATCGGAGACGCGCAAGCCCCACCTGCGGCACCCGCCGGTCAGCCGTGAGCCCGGAGCCGGCTGCCGTCGCGCTCATCGACGAAGCGCAGCGCAACGAGCCCGAGAACGAACAGCACGATCACGACGCTGATGCCGACGCGCTGTGAGCCCGACAGCTCGGTCAGTAGCCCGAGGAAAAACGGCCCGATGAAGGCAGTGAGCTTGCCCGAGAACGCGAAGAACCCGAAGAACTCGTTCTCGACGTCGTGCGGTACGAAGCGCGCCATCAGCGACCGGCTCGCCGCCTGATTCGGCCCCGAGAACACACCGATCGCGATCCCGGCGACCCAGAACGCGGCGGCCGAGGTCGCGAGCATTGCGAGCGCCGTCGCAGCGGTCAGGCCCACGAGCGAGATCACGATCGTGCGCTTGCTGCCGATCAAGTCGTCGAGAAACCCCATCGCGACGGCACCGATGACGGCGGCGACGTTGATCACGATGCCGAACACGAGCACTTGCTCGAACGTGAAGCGGAACGTGACGGCTGCATAGACCCCGCCGAACGCGAATATCGTCACGAGCCCGTCGTTGTAGAGCAAACGCGCGAACAGAAAGCGGATTATCTGGCGGTACTTGCGAATCTCGGTGAACGTCCGCCGGAGCTGCGCGAATGCATCCCTCACGACATACTCCGCGGGTGAGACGCGCGACCGGTCCTCGGGCACCCAGAGGAACAGCGGCACGCTGAACACCAAGAACCAAATCGCGACGAGCAAGTTGGTGGCGCGGATGTTCTCGCCGACGGCCGTCGAGAAACCGAACCACGGCGTCGCTGGCTGCACGAGGGTCACGAGCGCGATCACGAGCGCCATGAGGCCGCCGACGTAGCCGCACGCCCAACCGATGCCGGACAACGTGCCGACGCGCTCGCGAGGGGCCAGATCCGGCAGGAACGCGTTGTTGAACACGGCCGCGAACTCGAACGCGATGTTCGCGACGACGACGAACGCGAGGGCCAGCACGACCTGCCCGGGCAACACCCAAAACAAGGCGGCGGAGCCCGCCGCACACACGACCGTCGCCATTGCGAGGATCCGCTTGCGATAGCCGCCGCGATCGGCAAAGGCGCCGAGCAAGGGCGAGCACAGCGCGACGATGAGCGCGGTGACGGACACGCCGCGCGACCACAACGCGGTGCCGTGGATCGGGTCGGATGCGATCGCCTTCGTGAAGTAGGTCGCGTAGACGAAGGTCACGATCAGCGTCGAGAACGGGGCGCCCGCGAAGTCGAACAACGCCCACGACACGATCGCGCGCGTGTCGGCGCGCCTGTCGACCCGCTTTGCGCCCGCGGCGGCGCTCATCGCCGCGACCTGGCGCGCGGCGCGCTGAGCGACGACTCGGGACGCGTCGGCAATGCCCCTACTTGCCGTAGCTCGGATCGCATTCGTAAGGGAACACGAACTCGCCCGGCTTGCGCGTCCACGCCATGTAGCGCGCCGCGACGCCGTCGAATGTCTCGGGGTCCTCGTAGAGTTGCGTGAGCCACAGCGTCTTGCCGTCCGGGCTCATCCGAAACCGCTCGTTGAGCTTGATGTGCGCGCTGTGGCTGAAGCCGTTGTTCATGAACGTGCCGGGCTCGATGTGCGAAGTCTCGACGACGAGCGTGTCGCCGTCCCAACGGCCGGTCGAGAAGCCCGACTTCGAGTGCGGCGCGCCGTCGGGCGGATGCGCCCGGCCGTCGAGGAACACGACCCGATACATGTCGAAGTACTCCATCTTGAACACGATCAGATCGCGGCCCTGGTAGACCTCCATCGGGAACGGCGCCTGCATGTAGAACACGACGGACGGCGGCACGCACGTGTTCTCGCGCTTGAGCTCCTGCTGGTAGTCGTACTTCTTGACCTGCTCGATCGCGGCCGGCTTGAGCTTCAGGCCCGCGAAGTCGCCCGCGGCGAGCTCGCCCGCGCCCGTGTCGTTGATGAGCACGGCGGACTTCGGCAACTCGTCGATCAGCGCCTGGCCCGACGGCTTGCGCTCGAACTTCACGGTCCAGAAGCCGTCGAGGCTCGGAGCCGCCACCGCCGCGCCGCAGACGGCGAGCGCGAGCGTGGCCACAGCCGTTTGGAGCGCGCGCACTCAGTCCTGCCCCGGCGTGGCCGCGGGATCGGGACGCTGGCCGATGAGCTCGTGCCCGTCCGCGAACGTCACGCGGTAGACGCGCATCGACGTCGAGCCGTCGCGCGCGGGGTAGCCCTCGATCGTCACTTGCTCGCCGGGCTTGATCGAGTCCTCGGACCAGCCGCGCCGGCGAAGGATATTCGGCGAGTTGGTCTCGATGCGCCAATGCTGCTGCGCGCCGTCGGCGTCCTTCGCATCCACCGTTATCAAACCGTGTGGATTGCGGAAGCTGAACTCGGTGACCGTGCCCTTGACGGTGACCACTTTGTCGGCGACGAAGTGCACCGCGAACGAGTGATGCGCCGCGGCGCTCGCGGCGACGCCGAGCGCGAGCGCCGCTGCCGCGATCCGTATCGCGCGGCGTCCGCGCGCGGCCCTCACACCGAAGCCCTCACCGTGCGCGCTCATGGTCTACACCTGGATCCTCGAGAACGCCCAAGCGCCGAGTATCAGGAACGCGGCCGCGAGAACACCGAGCACGACGACGTCGAGCACGACCCCGATCTGCGCGAGGCCGATCAACGCCCCGCGCAGGCCGTCGACTCCGTACGACAGCGGATCGATCCGCGTGGCTACTGCGAGCGGCGTCGGCAGGTTGCCAAGCGGGAACAGCGCGCCCGACAGAAAGAAGATCGGCATGATCAAAAAATTCATGATCATCTGGAAGCCCTGCATGTCGCGCAGCGTCGAGCCGATCGCCGTGCCGAGCGCCGCGAACACGATCGCGATCAGCGCCATGAACAGGAACGCCTGTGGAATCGCGGCGAAGCTCTGCGGTCGGAAGCCCGCGAGCATGCAGACGACGAGCACGAGCGTGCCCTGGATGATCGCGATCGTCGCGCCCCCGAGCGTGCGGCCGGCCATGATCTGCAAGCGCGGCACGGGCGCGACGAGCGTCTCCTTCAAAAAGCCGAACTGCCTGTCCCAGAGCAGTCCAATGCCGGAGAAGATCGACGTGAACAGAATGCCCATGCAGATCACGCCGGGCGCGACGAACTGCAGGTAGCTGGCTGTGCCGGAAATCTGGGTCACGCGGCCGAGCCCGAAGCCGAGCACGAGCAAGTAGAGCAGCGGCTGGCCGAGCGACGCGATGATCTGCGGACGCGAGCGCAGGTAGCGCTTCACCTCGCGCAGCCACAACACGAAGATCACGTTCATCGCCGCTGCCCCCTGCTCCACATCCGCGCCATTTGGCGCATCGCATCCGCGCTGCCCGCGGTCTCGTCGCGGATCGTCGTGCCGGTGAGCTTCAGGAACGCGCCCTCGAGCGTGTCCGCGCCGGTCTGCGCCTTGAGCTCGGCGCTCGAGCCCTGCGCGACGACTTTGCCGTGATCGATGATCGCGACGCGGTGCGCGACGCGGTCCGCCTCGTCCATATAGTGCGTCGTGAGGAACACCGTGACGCCTTCCGTCTCGTTCAGATGCTTCACGTGCGTCCAGAGCTGGTTGCGGCTCTGCGGATCGAGCCCGAGCGTCGGCTCGTCGAGGAACAGGATCTTCGGCCTGTGCAGCAAGCCGCGCGCGATCTCCAACCGGCGCCGCATGCCGCCCGAGAACGTCTTCACGAGGGACGCGCGCCGGTCCCAGAGCTCGAAGAGCTTGAGCAGCACCTCGATTCGCTCGGCGCGCACTTTGCGAGGCACGTGGTAGAGCACGCCGTGCAGGTCCATGTTCTCGTAGGCCGTGAGCTCCTGATCGAGGCTCGGGTCCTGGAACACGATGCCGAAACGGCGCCGCACCTCGAGCGGCTGCGCGACCGGATCGAGCCCGTCGATCCCGACGGTGCCGCTCGTCGGCCGCAACAGAGTCGTGAGCATCTGGATCGTCGTCGTCTTGCCCGCGCCGTTCGGACCGAGGAACGCGAAGATCTCGCCGGGCGCCACTTCGAATGTGACATCGACGACGGCTTTGATCTCGCCGAAGGTCTTGTTGAGGTTCTGAACCTTGATCATTACGCGTGCTCTCCACGCGGAGCGCTGCTCCGCGTCATCGGGCCAGCAGGGACTTGCCGCCGAAGCGCGTTCGCCACTTCGCCGCGGCCTCGGCATTGTAAACGTTGTCGGGCATTTCGCCGCGTAGCGCGGCGAGCGTCGCGGCGGTCGCCCACGGGATCGCCGCGCCGAGCGTCCCGCCCTGATTGGCCGCGACCATGTGCGGCGAGAGCAGCACGCGGTCGCCGAAGCCCAATATCCGCGCGTTGCGCGGCGGCGGCTCCTCGGGCAGCACGTCGAGCGCGGCGCCCGCGACCGCGCCGGCTGCGAGCGCGTCGCAGAGCGCGTCGAGGTCGACGACGCGGCCGCGTGCGGTGTTGATCAGCACGGCGGAACGCTTGAGCAGCACGAGCCGGCGCCGGTCGATGAGCCCGCGCGTCTCGGCCGTGAGGTTGCAGTGCAGCGTGACGACGTCGGACTCGCGCAGCAACGTGTCGAGGTCCACGCGCTCGACGCCGAGTTGTTCGAACTTCCGCGCCTCGACGTACGGGTCCGTCGCGATCACGCGAGCGCGCCATGGGGCGAGCAGCTCAGCGACGCGCGAGCCGGCGCGACCGAGACCCACGATGCCGATCGTGATTCCACCGTAGCCGTCCGCGCGGCGGCCGAGATACGTGCCGTAGAACGGCGGCTCGCGCCAGCCGCCCGCCTTGACCTTCGCGTCGCGCTCGCGGATCCGCTTGAGCAGCGTGAGTATGAGCGCGATCGCGCCCTCGGCCACACCGCCCCAGTTCGCCTCGGTCGGACAATGCGTCACGAGCACGCCGAGCGCGCTCGCGGCGTCGACGTCGACGTCGTCGACGCCGATCGTGTACTTCGCGACGATCCGGAGATTCGGCGAGATCGCGAGGAACTCGCGCTCGATGATGCCGCGGAACGTCGCGCCGAGCAGCGCGTCCGCGGCGCGTGCGAGCGCCGCGAGCTCGGCGCGCTCGGCGTTCGGCGCCGCGACGACGACCTCGCAGCCCGCGGCCGCGAGCTCGGCGTGCGACGCGCCGCTGTCGTCGACCGGCCGGTAGATGAGGACGCGAGGCCGGCTCAAGCGGCGTTCGAGCGCGCGCGCGTTGCGTCGCGCCTCAGAGCTCGCTCTTCTGCGCGTTGTAGAACAGCGTGAGAGCGCGCGCCGTGCCGGTAGCGTCCGGGGGCGGGCCCGTCGTGACGAACTTCGGCACGAGGTCAGCGAGCGGATTCGCGGCGACGACCTGCTCGACGGTCATCCCCTGCTTGATGGCCGCCGTCATGCGCTTCTGCGCCTCGATCGTGGCGGCGCGGAACGACGCGACCTGGTCGCGATTCACGACGACGCCGTGGCCCGGCAGGATCTTCGTGTTCGGCCCGGCCATGTCGATGATCATCTGCAGCGCCGCGATCGTGCCCTTCACCGTGCCGCCGTTGCCGCCGTCGACCGTCGGATAGCCGGTCGTGCGGAACACGTCGCCGACGTGAATCACGTCGGCCTTCGGAAAGCGGATGTAGCTATCGCCGTCGGTGTGCGCGGGCGGGAACTTGCCGATTTGGACATCCTCGCCGTCGAGATGCAGCGACACCTTGTCAGCATACGTGATCAGCGGCAGCGCAACGCCCGGATACGGCGCCGCGCCGTTCACGCCCTGCGCGAGCCGCAATCTCACGTTGTCGTGCGCGAGGATGTTGATGCCCATCTTGCCGAGGTTCTCGTTGCCGCCCGTGTGGTCGCCGTGCACGTGCGTGTTGACGAGCAGCCGAACGGGCTTCTGCGACAGTGTCTTCAGAGCCGCGACGATTTTCTCGGTCAACGGCGCGAACTGGTCGTCGATCATCAGCACGCCGTCGTCGCCGATCAGCACGCCGATGTTGCCGCCCTGCCCTTCGAGATAGTAGAAGTTGCCGGCGACTTGATGCGTCTTGATCTCGACCTTCGAGAAGTCCTGCGCCGGCGCGGGCGCGGGCTGCGCCGGAGCGCGCGTCTGCGCGAACGCGCCCGACGCGGCGAGCACGCCGAACGAAACCGTGCCGAGTGACAGCGTGACGATGCGTTTCATGTTGTTCTCCCCCGCGGCGCGGCGCGCCGAAAGCTCGCGCGATCATAACACCGCGCCGCCGCGGCGCGGCAGCGCCAAACGTCGCGGCGCCGCGCTATTCGGACGCCGGCGAGGCGTCGTCGAGCGGCGGCAGCGCGCCGAGCGCGCGCGGCAGGGCGGTCGGGATCGTCGGGTGCAGGAAGTTGCCGTCGAGCTCGCTGAGCCGCGTGACGCCGAGCAGCTTCATCGCGACCGTGAGCTCCGTCTCGAGCAGCTCGAGCATCCGCAGGACACCCTCGCCGCCCGCGGCCGCGAGGGCAAGCGCCTGGAGCCGGCCGAGCCCGACGAGGTCGGCGCCCATCGCGAGCGCCTTGAGCACATCCGTGCCGCGCATGAAGCCGCCGTCGACGACGATCGTCGTCTTGCCGCGCACGGCCGAGAGCACCTCGGGCAGCATGTCCATCGTGCCGCGGGCGTGATCGAGCTGGCGGCCGCCGTGGTTCGACACGTAGACGGCGTCGACGCCGTGCTCGAGCGCGAGCGTCGCGTCCTCGGCGGTCGCGATGCCCTTCACGATCAACGGGACGTCGCCGAGCCGGTGTTTGAGCTTCGCGACCGCGGCCCAGTCGAGGCGCATCGCGTGCTCCTCGCCGGCGCGGGTGCCTCCGAACGGGCGCCCCGGCAGCTGGTGCCGGCGCAGCAGGCTCCGCTCGCGACGCCCGTAGTGCGGCACGTCGACCGTCACGCAAAACGCCTGCACTCCCGCCTCGACGGCCTGCGCGACACGTTCGCCGACCCAGCGGTCGTCGCCGTGCACGTAGAGCTGGTAGATCAGCTGGTCGCCGGCCGCGGGCGCGACGCGGTCGAGACCGGGCTCGGTCACGCTGCTGAGCATCATGAGGCAGCCGAACTCGCGCGCGGCCTCGGCGCACGGTAGCGCGCCGGCATCGTGGATCACGGTCAGGCCGCCGAGCGGCGCGAGCAGCACGGGCAATCGCCGCCGCGCGCCGAGCGCCTTCCTGCTCGGATCGGCCTTGTCGACGTTGCGCAGCACGCGCGGCCGAAACGCGATCGCGTCGAGCGAGTAACGATTGCGCAGCAGCGTGGTCTCCGTCTCCGCGCCGCCGCAGATGAAATCCCACGTGTCACCCGATAGCCGCGCGCGCGCGGCCGCCACGAGCTCGGTCGTCGTCAAGAAGCGAGCACTGGTCGGGAGTTCGGTTGGCATCCTGTCGAGATCTCTATCGAGCGGGACTCACGGGCGCTGAGCGTACCTCATTCCTCCGCTCGTCCGAGTCGCTCGGCGAGCGCATTGACGCGCAAGAGGGCATACATGTCGCTCTTCCGGTAGGCGTGCTCCATGGCCGCGAACAGATGGGATTGCTCGAGCTCCAGACGCTCCGGGTGCCGCTCGAGCAGCGTCACATAGTGCTCGAAGACACGCTCCGGGGCGGGCTTCGTGCGGCGCGCGACGGCGTAACGGACCACCGCATGCAGCGCGTAACGCTCGCGCAGCGGCTGCTGGACGAGGTGCCAGCGCTCGAGCTCCTCGAGCGCCGGACCGAGCCGAGCGACGCGCGCCAGCTTGGCCAGCGACACCGCATCGACGTGGTCGCCCTCGACGTGCGCTAGCACGGCGAGCGCCCGGCGAGCCTCGGCGCTCAAGCGCCGCCAGGCCCAGTCGACGAGCACCGCGATCTCCGGCAAGTCGTCCTCGTGCGCCAGCGCGCGCACCGCAGCGACGCCCGAGTCTTGCAGGAACTCGCCGAGCGCCTGCACACGCGCCGCACGAGACGCCACGATGCTGTCGGCGATGTCGAGCGCGAGCGGGTTCCACCGCAAGAGCCGCGTGAGGGCGGCCACTCGCGGGAACGGGCTCCGACCAGACGTGACGAGCGGCGCGACAACCGGGAAGATGAACACGCCCGCGAGCAAGCAGCGGCGCGCGGTGATCACGAAGGTCGCGTTCGAGCCTGCGAACGCCTCGAACAGGCGCGCTACCGCGGCATCGTCCTCATGGTTGTCGAGCACGATCAGCCGCTGCGGACCGCGCGCGAGGAATCGCCGCAGCCGCGCGACGCGGCCGTCGCCGAGCCCGGTGCCGAAGCGCAGCGCCAACATCTCGCTCAACGTGTAGAACCCCCATGCGGCGCTGCGGAACCAGTCGATGCGGCCGCCGAACGCGGCGCGCAGACGGTGACCGAGCGCCGCCGCGAGCATCGACTTGCCGCTGCCGCCGGGCCCGACGAGCGCGATGCGCGTGGGACGCGCGGCGACGATCGTGCGCGCGAGAGTGGCGAGCTCGGCGTTGCGGCCTTTCATCCCGCGCGGGCGCGGCGGAAACACCGAAGGGCGAGAGTCAGTGCGTGAGCGCATAGATCGCGAAGTTCACGCCGAGCTCGACCGCGAGGTGAGCCGCGTCGGCCGGGTAGCGCGGCTCGTCCTGCCACTGCCAGCCGTCGCCGATGTCGTTGTTGTACGTGATCATCACCATCACGCGGTCATCGTCGTCGAGAATCGCGCGCCAGTGCGGCTGCGCGCCGTTGTTGCGGTAGCCGCGCGGCAGATGCTGCAGCGTCGGGATCTGCGGCCGATCGTTCAAGTCGTAGACCAGGTGAAAGATCGGGTGGTCGTCGGGCAGCTCGACGATCGGCCGATCCGGAAACACGCGCTCCAATCCGGCCACGAACCCTTCCCATTCCGGCGTGCCGTAGAAGCTGTCGCAGAGCAAAAAGCCGCCGCGCAGCAAGTACTCGCGCAGCTTCACGGCTTGCGCGTCCGTGAGGTCCCAGGCGCCGACTAGACCCGAGATCAGGAACGGCCAGTAGTAAGGGTCGAGGTCGTCGTCGAGATTCACGGGCTGCTCGACCGCGCGCACGTCCAGCCGCGTGAGCCGAGACAGCAGGCGCGCGAGCGTGCGGTCGGCCTCGGGATAGTCCACCGTCCACGCGGTACCGCCGCGGAGCCAATGCCGAAACCCGCGCCAAGCACGTAGCGGTCGCGTGACTGCGGGAACATGAGTCTACCCACGACGAATTCCGCGTGCTCTTGGTGATCCCACTCCGGGCTCTGCGACCAGCCGTGCTCGATGCTCGGATACTCGCGGAAAGGCTGCTGCGCGCAAGCCGCGCCGGCCGTGAACAGCACGGTGAACGCAACTGCGACTGGCGCTCCGACCGTAGGCATCGCGTGAAGGAGGGTCAAACCGTCGGCCAAGGCAGAGCGCCTCAGCCTCTGCACCGATCTTGCCACAGCGTTGGAGCGCTTTCGCCCGCGCGGGCGAAAGCGCGAGGTTAGTGGGAAGCGATCGACCGCACCGGCGTGAGCTCGTCGAAGTCGCGTTGCTCGCTCTGCAGCCGCTCGATCGGCACGGGCTGGACGCGCCAGATGTCGCGGCAATACTCGCGGATCGTGCGGTCCGACGAGAACTTGCCGGTCCGCGCGGCATTCAGGATCGACATCCGCGTCCAGCGCTCGCGGTCGCGGAACGTCGCGCCGACGCGGCGCTGGCATTCCACATAGGCGGCGAAATCCGCGAGCACGAAGTACGGGTCGTAGTTCATCAAACCGTGGAGCAGCGGCTCGAAGAGCTCCGGGTCGCCGCGCGAGAAGAAGCCGCTGCGCACGAGGTCGACGACGGTAGCGAGCTCCGTGTCGCGCCGATACCAGTCGCAGGGGTCGTAACCCGCGCGGCGCAGCTGGTCGATCTCGCTCGCGGCGAGGCCGAACAGGAAGAAGTTGTCCGCGCCGACCTCGTCGCGGAGCTCGACGTTCGCGCCATCGAGCGTGCCGATCGTGAGCGCGCCGTTCATCGAAAACTTCATGTTGCCCGTGCCCGAAGCCTCTTTGCCGGCCGTCGAGATCTGCTCGGAGAGGTCGGCCGCGGGATAGATCCGCTGGCCGTTCGTCACGTTGAAGTTCGGCAGGAACACGACGCGCAGCACGTCACGCGTCTGCGGATCGCGGTTGAGAACCGCGCCGACGGAGTTGATCAGCTTGATCATGAGCTTCGCGGCGCGGTAGCCGGGCGCCGCCTTGCCGCCGAACACGAATGTGCGCGGCACGACGTCGGTCGCGCCGTTCTTGAGTCGATGGTAGAGCGCGATCACGTGCAGGATGTTCAGGTGCTGGCGCTTGTACTCGTGGATCCGCTTGACCTGCACGTCGAACATCGAGTCGGGATCGAGGGCCGTCTCCGACAGCTCCTGGACGTATCCCGCGAGCTCCTCCTTGTTCGCGCGCTTGATCGCGCTCCAACGCTCGCGGAAGCTCGCGTCGTCGACATAGGGCTCGATCGCGCGGAGCTCGTTCAAGTCGCGGATCCACGCGTCGCCGATCGTCTCGTTCAGCAGGCTCGTGAGCCGAGGGTTCGCGAGCACGATCCAACGCCGCGGCGTCACGCCGTTCGTCTTGTTCGAGAAACGCTGCGGCCAAAGCTTGTGGAACTCGGACAGCACGCTGCTCTTCAAGAGCTCGGTGTGCAGGCCCGCGACGCCGTTGATCGCGGAGCTGCCGACGCACGCGAGGTGCGCCATCCGGACGTAGCGCTCGCCGTTCTCGTCGATCAGCGACAGCGCCGCGACGATCCGCTCGTCGCCCAAGCTGTGGAGGCGCACGTCGTCCAAGAAGCGCGCGTTTATCTCGTAGACGATCTCGAGGTGGCGCGGCAGCACGCGGCCGAACAGCGCGAGCGGCCAGCACTCGAGCGCCTCGGGCAGCAGCGTGTGGTTCGTGTACGCCATCGTGCGGCACGTGATGTCCCACGCGCTCTCCCACGGCAGCGCGTGCACGTCGATGAGCAGGCGCATGAGCTCGGCGACCGCGATCGCGGGATGCGTGTCGTTCAACTGCACCGCGAACTTCTCGTGCAGCCGCTCGAGCGGGATCCGCTGGACGTTCAAGATCCGGAACATGTCCTGCAGCGAGCACGACACGAAGAAGTATTGCTGCTCGAGCCGCAGCTCCTTGCCGCGCGTCTGGTCGTCGTTTGGATACAGAACTTTGCTCAGGTTCTCGGAGATCACCTTCTGATTGACCGCGCCGTAGTAGTCGCCGCGATTGAACACCGCGAAGTCGAACGATTCTGGCGCCTCCGCACGCCAGAGCCGCAGCGTGTTCGCCGTGTTGTTGCGGAACCCAAGGATCGGCGTGTCGTAGGGCACGCCGTTCACGATCTTGCTCGGCACCCAACGCACGCGCAGCCGACCGAGATCGTCGACGTAGCGCTCGGTGTGCCCGCCGAGCTTCACCTCGACGCCCCACTCGGGGCGCGCAATCTCCCAAGGATTGCCGAACGTGAGCCACTTGTCGGTCTTCTCGACTTGCCAGCCGTCGACGATCTCCTGCTGGAAGATGCCGAACTCGTAACGGATGCCGTACGCGAGCGTCGGGATCTCGAGCGTCGCGAGCGAGTCGATGAAGCACGCGGCCAGGCGGCCGAGACCGCCGTTACCCAAGCCCGGCTCGGGCTCTTGCGCGAGCAGCGCGTCGAAGTCGAGGCCGAGCTCCGCGATCGCGCCGCGGACCTGCTCGTAAATGCCGAGATTGATCAGGTTGTTGCCGAGATGGGGGCCGAGCAAATACTCGGCGGACAGATAGCAGACCGTGCGCGCGCGCTGCGCGGTGTACGTCGCCGCGGTGCTGACCCAGCGGCGCAGCATCATGTCGCGCACGGTGTACGCGAGCGCCATGTAGTAGTCGTTCTGCGTCGCGAGCTTCGGAAACTTACCTTGGATCGAGAACAGCTTGTCGAGAAACGCGCGCTTCACCGCCTCTCTGTCGACGCCGACGTCGGCCTGCGGAGAGCGGAGCGCCGTTGCACCGGCCCCTGGGTTCAACATGGACTACCTTGCGACGCGTCGCGCTTCGAGCGCGCAGCCCCCCGCGCGTTCTCGAGCATCTTTGCGATCAAGCGGAGCAAGAAACATGCCGCGACGGCGCGCGGTGCGCGGGTCCGCGGCCCCGTTCGGCGGCGCCGGTTGGACGCGCGGCGGGCGCGCGTGCCTCCCGTCGAGGCGCCCACGGAATGTGCGCGCGGTGTGCTCCGCGCCCCAAGTTCGAGCAACGCGGTGCGGCTCCGCGCGCCGCGTCCGCCGCGCGGGCCGGATCGGCGCGCGTGCGATACTCGCGACGGTGAGCACCCTCGACGCACTCGCCCGCGAGCTTCAAGCCACGTGGCTGCGGGAGATTCCGCTCGCGGCCACCATGGCGGTCGAGGTCGCGTCGTGCACGCGCGAGGAGCTCGCGGTCCGCGCGCCGCTCGCGCCGAACCGCAATCTGCACGGAACCGCGTTCGCGGGCAGTTTGTTCTCGCTCTGCGCCCTGACCGCCTGGGGCGCGGTTTGGCTCGCGTTGCGCCGGCGCGGGCTCGACGGCGTGCTCGTTCTAGCCGACAGCCGGATCCGCTTCCGCAGAGCCGTGAGCGGCGAGCTCGTGTGCCGCTGCCGCCCCGACCTCGCCGCGGTCGAGCGGAGCCTCGCCGGGTTCGACGCGACACAGCGGACGATCTTCACTCTCGTCAGCACGATCGACCAGGACGACAAGAACGCCGTCACGTTCAACGGTGAATACGTCGTGCATTCGAAGAACCAGCCGCACGCGCGGGATTGACCGCCCGTTTGCGAGCTACGCCGCGGCCGCGAGCACCTCGACCACGCCGTCCGAGACCATCTTCACGGCCACGTAGAGAATCACGAGCAGCCCGACGTACGCGAGCCACGCGTGCCGATTCAGGAGCCGCGCGATCAATGCGGCCGCGAGCCCCATGAACGCGATCGACAACCCGAGCCCGACGACGAGCACCCAGAGGTCCGAGCGCGCGACGCCCGCGACCGCGAGCACGTTGTCGAGCGACATCGACACGTCGGCGACGACGATCTGCACGATCGCCTCGCGCATGGACTTCGGCGCGACGGTGGTCGCCGCGTCCAGGGACAGACGGCCGCCGCGCAGCTCGCGCCAGAGCTTCCAGCAGATCCACAGCAGCAGCAGCCCGCCCGCGAGCAACAAGCCGATCACCGCGAGCAGCTGCACGGTGAACGCCGCGAACACGATGCGCAACCCGGTCGCCGCGCCGATGCCGAGCACCATCACTTGCCAGCGTCTGCCCGCGGGCAAGCCGGCGACGGCCATGCCGACGACGATCGCGTTGTCCGCCGACAGCACGAGGTTGACGAGAATGACTTCGAGCAGCTCGACGAGCGAGGTGGGCGAAAACCATTCCACTGGGATATTCCTCGAGAGCCGCGGCTATTTCGCGAACGCCTCGTCGTACGGGAAGTCGCTGCCGAGCTTGCGGAGCTCGGTGCGCCAATGATCGTCGATTCGCGCCTGATCGGCGGCCGAGATCAGCTCGTCCGATCTACCGCGCTCGCCGCGGCGGATCATCGCGCCGCGCGGCGACGCCCAAGGGGCGCCCTGCGAGTCGAACTTCTCCTCGATCGCCTTCATGTGCTCGAACGTCGACCGCTCGATGACGGCCGCACGCTCGTCGGCCGCGAGCTCGACGCCCATGAGCTTCGCGATCTTGTCGACGGTGCCGGGCAAGTCCGCGCGCATCTGCTCGTAGGTGAGGAACAGCACGTTAGGGCGGTCACGCACGCTCCAGTAGCTCTGCAGATGCGCCGCCCAGGAGCCGAGCGGCGTATCAGGCGACAAGAACGTGTCGAGCCAGTCCGCGACCGGCGGCATCGCACGGCCCAGCGCGACCGAGCGCACGAAGTGATAGCTCGACACGAACACGTCCTTCGGATCGCGCACGACGCAGATATACCGCGCCGCCGGCGAGTACGGCACGGACCCGAGCGCGAGATGTGTCTTGATCACGCGCAGTCCGGTCGGGCACGCGGCGCGGGGCCCCTCGTCGGTGATGGGCACGGCGTAGCGCATGCGCTCCGGTGTATCGGGCCACGGCACGAGGTCGTGGATGTGCTCGTACTCCGCGCGGCCGCGAAACGCGACTTGCACGGCGATCTGCATCGTCCAGTTCGTGCCGCTCTTGAAGTACGAGCAGACGAGCACGTCGGACGCCACCGGCTCGTAGCTCGGGAACCGGCCGATCACGCGTGTGAGCCCGCGGCTAATCACGCCCGCCCACCGATGCCCGTAGAGCTTCGACAACGGCAGCAGCACGCCCCAGAAGAGCGGCAGCATCGCGTATCGTGCCCACTTCGAGCGGCGCCGCCGCTCGAACGGCGGCGGCGTGTCGGCCGCGCGCGGCCCGTGCGCGCGCTCAGGCACGGCTTGCAAGCTCATCGTACGAACGCTAGCCGCGCGGCTCGCGCTGCACGAGCTCGAGCAGCATGTTGTTCGGGTCGCGCACGATCGCGATGTCGAGGCCCTTCACGATCTCGACCGGCCCGCCGCCCGTCGTGACGACCGACACGCCGGCAGCCTTGAGCTTGGCCGTGAGGGCCGCGACGTCCTTCACGACGAGCTGCAGCACGGTCGTGCCCGGATCCTGAGTGCGGCCGCTGAGCTTCTTGCGCTCGATGTTCTTGAACTCGATCAGCGTGAACGGCACCGACGTGCCCGGAATCGTCGCCGTGCTCTGCTTGAAGCTCGCACCGGGAGCACCCGCGGTCGACGACATTTCCTGGTTGTCGTTGAATTTCTCGCCGAGCTTCATATCGAACCCGAGCAGCTTGTAGAACTTCACGCTCTCCTCACTGCTCGCGACCGTCGCCTCGAACGCGGCGCCGGCGAGAACAGGACCCGAGCCCGCAGGCGGATTCGGCGCGTCGAGCATCTCGACCACGAACCCGTCCGCGTCCTGCACGAACACGGCGTGCAGCGTGCCGTTCGGCGTCGTGAGCGTGATCGGTTTGCCGCCCCCCGTGATCACCTTGACGCCCGGGAATGCGGCGACCTTCGGGAACAGCGCGTCGAGGTTGCGGATGCGCATCGCGAAGTTCGCTGCGCCCGGATCGAAGAAGCGCGGCCGCTGCGGCTCGCGCACGATGTCTTTGTACTCGATGAGCTCGATGCCGAGCGCGATCCCGGGCACCTTGACCACCGCGATCCGCGATTGGCCGCCCTCGGTGTGGCCGAGCTTCTCGATCGCGGGATTCGGCGCGAACCCCTGTTGAACCGTGATCTCGAGTCCGAGCACGTCGTGATAGAACTTCAGCGACTCGTCCACGTTCGCGACGATGTGCACGAAGTTGCCGACGCCGATCACGTCGCCCGCCGGCGCGGGCGCACGCGCCTCTTGCGCGCCGAGCGGCGCGGCGCCGGCGGCGAGCAGAGCCAACGCGAGTGGCAGCAGCGCCGCGCTTCGCGAGCCGAGTGACGGCACAAGAGCTCTGGATCCGAACATGCTGCTCCCCTTTGTCGCGGTGGCGTTTGCGGCGGTGCGCGCCATGGGCGCGGGCCGCGGGCGACGTACGCTAACACATCGTCATCTCGAGACGCAGGTTGTCGCGTGTCGAACCGAGAACGACGAGTCGCGTGACGCGATCGGCGCGAAGCAAACGTCAGAGCAGTTGCGGACGATTCGGCTGCTCGTCGATGTCGGGCGCGCCCGTGCGCGGGAACTCGCGAACCAAGAGCCGAGTGACGGCGTCGATGCCGAGCAACGAGCCGTCGCGCCAACGCGCGTCGCGGAACGCTCCCTCGATCGCCGCGCACACGGCTTGCCACTCGGTCGCGGTCACGCGGGCGTCCAAACCGCGGTCGGCGACGATCTCGACGACGCGCTCGGCGATCAACAGGTAGATCAGCACGCCGTTGCGCTCGCGCGTGTCCCAGACGCGGAGCTCGGAGAAAACCTCGTGCGCGCGCTCGCGCGGCGTCTCGTGGCGCCGCAGCGCGCGGATGTCGAGCGCGGCCTCGACTGCAAAGCGGATCTCGCCGCGATGCTGCGCCTCGGACGCCTTCACCGCGCTCTCGATCGCATCGAGCGTCGCGGTCGAGAAGCGGCGCGTGAGCGCCCAGCGCGTCGAGACGAGATGCTTGCCCCAGCGCATCACCAGCCCCCCGAGGCGCCACCGCCTCCGAAGCGCCCACCGCCGCCGCGAAAGCCGCCGCCGCCGCCGCCGAATCCTCCGAAGCCGCCGCCGCCCCAGGAGCCGCCGCCCGACGACCAGCGGCCAGGGCCGCCGACGATGCCCGCGAGCGCGAGCACGAACGCCACCCCGCCGACTGCGAACGCGAGGAACAGCACGCTGCTGAACAGCCACGCGACGAAGCCCGCGCCGAGGCCGATCGCGAGCGCGCCGAACAGGCTGCCGAACAGGCGCCGCAAGATCGGCGCGACGACGAACGCGAAGAACAGCACGAACGGCAGCACGCTGGACGAACCGCCGCCCTCGCGGCCGCCGCGAGCGCGGTCGGCCGCGCGCGGCGGCGGCGGCGGCAGCGTCTCGACGTCCACGAGCTTGATCAGCGCGTCGACGCCGTCGTTCAATCCGCCCGCGTAGTCGCCGTCGCGAAAGCGCGGCGTGATCCGCTCCGCGATGATGCGCTTCGCGAGCGCGTCGGGGACGGCGCCCTCGAGCCCGTAGCCGACCTCGATCCGGAGCTCGCGGTCGTCCTTCGCGACGACGACGACGATACCGTCGTCCGTCTTGCCGCGCCCGATCTGCCACGCCTCGGCGACGCGCAGCGAGTATTGCTCGATCGCCTCCGGCTGCACGCTCGCCACGATGAGCACGGCGATCTGGCTGCCCTTGCGCTGCTCGAGCGCCGCGAGCTTCTGCTCGAGCGCCGCTCGCTCGGCGGAGCTCAGCGTCGCGGTGGTATCCACGACGCGGCCCGTGAGCCGCGGAACGGGCTGCTGCGCCGCGAGCGGCAGCGCGCCGAGCGCGAGCGCCGCCAGCAGCAGCACGCGTGGTGCGAGCCGCCGGGCGGCGCGGCGCAGACTCGCGCCGCCGGACATCGCGAGCGGACCGATCATCGCGCGTTTCGCTCCGAGCGTTATTGCTTGCGCTCGAAGCTCACGGCGGGCGGCTTCGAGATCGCGGCCTCGTTCTCGACCGTGAAGCTGGGCTTCGTCTTGTAGCCGAACATCATCGCGGTCAGGTTCGACGGGAAGCTGCGCACGGTTACGTTGTACTGCTGCACGGACGCGATGTAGCGATTGCGCGCGACAGTGATCCGGTTCTCCGTGCCCTCGAGCTGAGCCTGGAGGTCGCGGAAGTTTTGGTCGGACTTGAGCTCGGGGTACATCTCGACGACGACCATGAGCCGCGACAGCGCGCTGGTGAGCTCGCCCTGCGCGGCCTGGAATTGCTGGAACGCTTGCGGGTCGTTGATGAGCTCGGGCGTCGCGCGAATGCTGCCGACCTTCGAGCGTGCCTCGGTCACTCCGAGCAGCACGTCGCGCTCCTGCTGCGCGAAGCCCTTCACCGTCTCGACGAGGTTCGGGATCAAGTCCGCCCGGCGCTGGTATTGGTTCACGACCTCGGACCAGGCGGCCTTCACCTGCTCGTCTTGGGTCTGAAAGGCGTTGTAGCCGCACCCCGAGAGCTGGGTCGCGACGACGAGAGCAAAAATCGTGGTGACACGCATTGGGACGCTCCTCGGTGCGGTTTTCGGCGGCCAAGTGTAACGCGGCTCGTGCGGAATTCAGCGCGGGTGAGTTTCGGGGAAATACCGCTGGCGCGACTGCGGGAGCGCACGTAGCCTTCGCGCTCTTGCGATCGTTCGCGCCTCGTCATAGCGTGAGTGGCTAGGTTCATGGTTTGGGGGAGAGTCATGGTGTTGCGTTCGGGCCCGGTCACGTCCACCGGTTTCGTTGCCGGCTGCGCGCTTGCGGGCGCCCTGATCCTCGCGGGCTGCGGCTCGAGCCCCGAGCCCGGCAAGCCGGCGGCAGCGCCCGCCGCCGGCGGCGCTCCGGCGAGCGCTGCGGCTGCGCCGCGCGCCAACGTCGACGGCGCTCGGCTCGCGGCCGCGGACACCGACACCCAGAACTGGCTCACTCACGGCCGGACCTACGCCGAGCAGCGCTTCAGCCCGTTGAAGTCCATCGACGAGAGCAACGTCGCGCAGCTCGGCCTCGCTTGGTATTACGACCTCGGCACGACCCGCGGGGTCGAGGCCACGCCGCTCGTCGTCGACGGCGTGATGTACACGACGAGCGCGTGGAGCGTCGTGTACGCGCTCGACGCGAAGACGGGCCGAGAGCTCTGGGTCTACGACCCGCAGGTGCCGAAGCGCTGGGGGCAATACGCATGTTGCGACGTCGTGAATCGCGGCGTGGCGGTTTGGGGAGGGAAGGTCTTCGTCGGCACGCTCGACGGAAGGCTCGATGCGATCGACGCGGCCACGGGCAAGCTCGTCTGGGAGAAGCTCACGGTCGATCAGTCCTTTCCGTATACGATCACCGGCGCGCCGCGCGTCGTGAACGGCAAGGTCGTGATCGGCAACGGCGGCGCGGAGTACGGCGTGCGCGGCTATGCCACGGCGTACGACGCGGCGACCGGCGAGCAGATCTGGCGCTTCTACATGGTGCCCGGCGATCCCGCGAAAGGCTTCGAGACGAAAGAGCTCGAGATGGCCGCGAAGACCTGGCACGGCGAGTGGTGGAAGGGCGGCGGCGGCGGCACGCCGTGGGATACGTTCGTCTACGACCCCGAGCTCAATCTCCTTTATATCGGCACCGGCAACGGGGCGCCGTGGGCGCGCGAGATACGGAGCCCGGGCGGCGGCGACAACCTGTTCCTGTCGTCGATCGTCGCGGTCAATGCCGACACCGGCGCGTACGTATGGCACTACCAGGAGACGCCCGCGGAGGGCTGGGACTACACGGCGACGCAGCCGCTCATGCTCGCGACGCTCGAGCTCGGCGGCCGTGAGCGGCGCGTGATCATGCACGCGCCGAAGAACGGCTTCTTCTACGTGCTCGACCGCGCGACCGGCGAGCTCCTGTCCGCCGAGAAATTCGTGCCGGTGAACTGGGCCAGCCACGTCGATCTGAAGACCGGCCGACCGGTCGAGATCCCGTCATCGATGTATCACGACAAGAGCGTGATCGTGCTGCCGGGCCCGCTCGGGGGGCACAGCTGGAATCCGATGGCATACAGCCCGCTCACGGGCCTCGTCTACATTCCGGCGCATTCTTCGGGGTACCCGTACAGCACGACCCCGCAGTTCCAGCGCTTCGAAGGGCGGCCGAACCTCGGCATGAACCCGAGCGGCGGGCCGGCGCTCAACGCGAGCGATCCGCTCACGAAGACCAACATGGCCGCCCTGATCGCGTGGGACCCGCGCGCGGCGAAAGAGGCCTGGCGGATCACCTACCCCTCGGCCGGCAGCGGCGGCGTGCTCGCGACCGCGGGCAACCTGCTCGTCGAGGGGCTCATCGACGGCCGCTTCGTCGTCTATCGCGCGACCGACGGCAAGCTGCTCTGGGAGACGCAGGCGCAGACCGGCGTCGTCGCGGGCCCGATCACCTACAGCGTGGGCGGCGAGCAGTACATCGCGGTCAGCGCGGGCTGGGGCGGGATCAACTCGCTCGTCGGCATCCGGCCGCAGGGCGGCGCGCCGCTCGCGCAAGGCCGAGTGCTCGCGTTCAAGCTCGGCGGCACCGCGACGCTTCCGCCCGTGCCGCAGCCCCCTCCGCTCGATCCGCCGCCGCCGCTCACGGCGAGCGCACAGACCGTCGCGCGCGGCGCATTCGTCTTCGGCCAGCACTGCCAGATCTGCCACGGCGTCGGCGCGATCTCGGGCGGCTCGACGCCGGACTTGCGGCAGATGTCGAGCGCGACGCACGCGGACTTCGATTCGATCTTGCTCGGCGGCAGCCGCGCGGACCGCGGGATGGTGAGCTTCTCGGACGTCGTGACGCCGGAAGACGCGGCCGCGGTGCACGCCTATCTGATCAAGCGCGCGCGCGACGATTGGAAAGGTCCGGAGCTCGCGCCGAGCCCCTAGCGAAACACGCCGACTGAGGCGGGCTCGAAGGAGAAGGACGCGCGCCGCTAGGCCGCGCTCTTCTCGCCGTCGTCCTTGTCTTTATCCTTGTCGGTGAAGATCAGGTCGGGCGAGACCATGACCTCCGCCGGGCCTTGGTCGAGCTTTACGCGCTGGTTGGAGTTCGAGTCGCCGGCGCGCGGCTTCTCGCGGCCCGGATCGAGGCCCGCGTTCGTGATCAGCGCGTTGATCGTGTCGGAGGACTCGTCCGCGCCGCGTGGCATATACGAGCGGCTGCCATACGGCTTGCCCTGCCCGCCGCCGGCTTTCGCAAGCTGGTCGCGGAGCTGGTTGCGCTCGGCCGTGATGTTGAGTAGCTCGGCGCGCATCTCCGAGATGGCCTTGAGCGTGTCCTCGCCGCCCTTGCCGAACTCGGCGACTTGCCCCTTGAGCGTCGTGAGCTCCTTCGTCGCCGCGTCGGCGCGCTGGCGCGTGTCCGCAAGCTGCTTCGAATAGCTCTTCTCGAGGATCTCGAGCTTGAAACGCAGCGCGTCGCTGCTTTCGCGCAACGTGACCGCGTGCGCCTTCTCCTCCGCGAGCGCGCGCTCGAGCCGCTCGATCTTCAGATCGCGCTCATCGGGCGGCGGCGGCGCGCCCGGCGCGGCCGGGTCGGCGCGGACGGGCTTCGCGGGCGGTTGCTCTTTACTCTTTGACATAGTGCGTCGAGTCGCTTCGATACAGCGTATGTCGGCGCGCCCCGCGGGACGCTGAAGTAAGTCACAAGCCGGGTCGTTGCTATGCCGAACCAGTCACGGAGCGGGCGCGGAGCTGGCCGCAGCCGGCCTCGACGTCCTGGCCGGCCGAGCGGCGCAGCTTCGTGAGCACCCCGCGCCGATACAACGCCTTCGCGATCGCCTCGCCGCGCTCGCGCGCCGGGCGACGGAACTGGACGCCAGCTGCACCCGCCCCGTGCACGGCGTTGAACGGAATGAAGTTCAGCACCGCGTACTTGCCCGCAAGCAAGTCCGCGACGCGCTCGATCTCATCGTCGCCGTCGTTCACGCCCTCGAGCAGCGTCCACTGGTATTGGATCGGATAGCCGGTGGCGCGCGCATAGTCGTCCGCGAGCTCGACGAGCTCCGCAGGGTCGATGCGCGGCGCATGCGGCAAGAGACGCGCGCGAAGCTCGGCGTTCGTCGTGTGCAGCGAGAGCGCCAGCGCCGGCTTCACCCGGCCGAGCGGCAAGCGCTCGAAGACACGCCGATCGCCGACCGTCGAGAACACGAGGTTCTTCGAGTCGAGCCCGCCTTCAGTACCGAGCAAGTCGAGCGCGTCGAGGACTTGCTCGAGGTTGTGGGCGGGCTCGCCCATGCCCATCAACACGACCCGCCGGACCGGCCGGCGCGAGCGCGCGAGCGCGACTTGCGCGACGATCTCGGCACCGCCGAGATGACGCTCGAGCCCGTCGCGGCCCGTCATGCAGAACAAACAGCCGACCGCACACCCGACCTGCGTCGAGACGCAGACGCCGTCGCCGGGCAACAGCACGCTCTCGATCGCCCGACGGTCGCCGAGCGCGAGCAGCAGCCGCGTCGAGCCGTCCGCGCTCGGATGCTCGGAGCGAACCGCTACGAGCGCTTGCCACGCCGCCGCGATCTCGGGCAGCGCGGCCCGCAGGCGCGCCGGGAAGTCCGCGAGGTAGGCGAACGCGTCGAGCGCGAGGCCGCGCGTCCACGCGCGTAGAACCAGCGTCTCGTGGCGCGGCTTCGCGCCCGCGGCGCGCACTTGGTCTCTAAGGGATTCGATTTGCATCGCGTAGTCGCGTCCGCTTCAGTTGCCGAGCGCCGCGGCGAACTCTTTCTTCGTCGCCGCGAGAATCTCGAGGATCGCCGTACGCTCCTCGGGCCTGAGGCGCGCGACGGCGTCGTCCTTCCGATTGCCTCGCAGCAGCGCGACCAAGCGTGCGTAGACGGCGTCGCGCGCGGCGCGCGGCAACGCGTCGAACGCGGGCGAGTAGACGACGTAGCTCAGCGGGTAGCGAAACATCCGCGTCCGCATGTCGAGGTCGCGGAGCGAGCGGCCGCGCGAGTCCTTGAGCGCGCGGCTCATGAACTGAGCGACGAAGCGCGGCTGGCCGCTGATCGGCGCCGTGAGCGGCGTCTCGCCCGCGAACAGCAGCGTCTCCACGAGCGGCTCGACGGCGTCGTCGACGGACTTGCGCGTCGCGGCCGAGAGCTGCTCGGCACGCAGCTCGTAGCCGTCTTTGGCCTTCGCGGCGCCGCGCTCCTTGTCTATGGCCGTCCGCACGTCGAAGTTCACGCGCGTGATCGCGTTCTGCGCGTTGACCTGATGCTCGAAGACCAGCAGCGCGACGATGTCGCTCTCGTTCGTGAGGTACGGCTTCGTGTCGAACAGTGCGTCGAGCGTCTCGAGGTTGCCGACTCGGAGCTCGTCGAGCCGGTCGAACTCCCTGAGATCGCGGATCACGACGTTGCCGAGATGCACTTGCTTACCGCTCTGCCCCGTCACGTACCAGCCGCCCCAGCGGTTCTTCAACGGTGTTTCATCGGTCACCAGGATCCAGCCTTCGTGCGAGACGAGGTTGCCGCCGATGCCCGTGTAGCCCGAGCCGACGATGAACCGAGGCACGCCCTCGCCCGACAGCGAGTACGAGTCGTGGCAGCTCAGGCAGCGCGTGAGCTCGCGCTCGAGCTTCGGCGCGGGCGCGGCGCCGGCTCCCGACGCCGGCTGCTCGAGCAGATAGAACACGGCGCCCAGGTTCGGATCGAGCGAGCCGATCTCGAGCGGCCCGTTCTGCACCCACGCGACGTAGACGTCGTCGTTGAAGTAGATCGCGCGCGGCGTGCGCGGGTTGATCCGCCGGCTCTGCAGACTCGTCTGCGAGAACACGAGCGTCTGCGACGACGCATCGATACCGAGCGCGCCGAGCAGCGGCTCGAGATAGCCGTGCGCGCCGGGCGCGAGCTTCAACGCGCCGCTCTTGAGCAGCGCCTCGAGCTTCGCGATCGCATCGCCGCGTGGCGCGGTCGCGTAATGCATCGTCGGGTACTCGGTGTCGTAGCGCAGCGGCTCGTCCGTCTGCGCGGCCGCGGTCGCAGCGACGGCGAGCACGGAGCCGAAGCGAAGCGCGAGCCGGACGCGCGGCCTCACGGCTTTCCTCAGTACGCCTTGGCCCAAACGACGCGCTGCGGGCTCGGCTTGCCCGTGAACGGGCAGGCGCCAGGCTCGCCTTTCTCGAGCGGAATGCAGCGCACCGTCACGCCGAGGTCGTCCTTGATCTTCTGCTCGAGTGCCACGTCGCCGCCGAAGTGCGCGAGCGCGAAGCCGCCGTGAATCGGCGTCGGCTTGCCTTCTTCCTCTCGCTCGCTCGTGAAGAACGCGTAGAACTCGTCCTTGTTGTCGATCCTGTGGGTGTGCGCTTCGCGATACGCCTTCGCGCGCGCGAATAGCCCAGCTTGGATCGACGCGAGCGTCGCACCCACGGTCGCAACGAACTCGGCGCGCGCGACGCTCTGCTTGTCCTTCGGCGCGCGGTCGCGGCGCGCGGCGAACACGGAATCCTTGTCGATGTCGCGCGGCCCGATCTCGAGCCTCACGGGCACGCCCTTGCGAACCCAGCCCCAGACCTTCTCGCCGCCGCGCTCCTCGCGCTCGTCGACGAGCACGCGCACCGGCGCGTCCGCGAAGCGCTGCGCGCGGAGCTCGGTCGCGAGCTTGCGGCAATAGTCGAGCACGCGCGGTTTCTCGTCGTCGCCGCGGAATATCGGCACGATCACGACGTGCTGCGGCGCGAGCTTCGGCGGCAGCACGAAGCCGTCGTCGTCGGAATGCGTCATCAGCAGCGCGCCGATCAGACGCGTCGTGACGCCCCAGCTCGTCGTCCAAGCGAGCTGGTGGCCGCCGTTCTGGTCGAGGAACTGGATGCCGCTCGCGCGCGAGAAATTCTGGCCCAAGAAGTGGCTCGTGCCGGCTTGCAGAGCCTTCCGGTCCTGCATCATCGCCTCGATCGTGTACGTGCGCTCGGCGCCCGGGAAGCGCTCGCCCGCGGTCTTCTCGCCCTGGATCACGGGCACACCCATCCAGTCCTGCGCGAACGACGTGTAGACACCGAGCATCCGCGTCGTCTCCTCGAGCGCTTCGTCGCGCGTCGCGTGCGCGGTGTGGCCTTCCTGCCAAAGGAACTCGGTGGTGCGAAGGAACAAGCGCGTGCGCATCTCCCAACGCACGACGTTCGCCCACTGGTTGATCAGGAGCGGCAGGTCGCGATAGCTCTGCACCCAGCGCGAAAATGCCTCGCCGATGATCATCTCCGAGGTCGGCCGCACGACGAGCGGCTCTTCGAGCTCGCCGGTCGGCACGAGCTTGCCGTCGGGGCCCGCCTCGAGCCGGTGGTGCGTCACGACGGCGCACTCCTTCGCAAAACCCTCGACGTGCGCAGCTTCCTTCTGGAAGAACGACAACGGGATGAACAGCGGGAAGTATGCGTTCACGTGGCCCGTCGCCTTGAACATGTCGTCGAGCGCGCGCTGCATGTTCTCCCAGAGCGCGTAACCCCAGGGCCGGATGATCATGCAGCCGCGCACGGGCGAGGTCTCCGCGAGATCGGCGCCGGCGATCACCTGCTGGTACCACTCGGCGTAGTTCTCCTCGCGCGTCGGCGTGATCGCTGTCTTGGCTTTGCTCATCTCGTGGGCTCGCTCGTGAGGCGGGCAAGAATAGCTAGGCGGAGCCGCGAACGCCACGGCGCAAGCGGAGGGGTTAGGGCCCGCGCGACCTGTCGCGTATGATCCACACGTTTTGAAGCAACGCCCGGACGCACGCATGAAAGCCCATCGACCGCACCCACGACTCGTCGCTCCGGTGTCGGGCGTTGCACGCAACGGCTCGGCCCTTTCTGCGCTGGTCATTGCGACCCTCGGCACCGCTGCCTCGTGGCCGACGGACTCGGCGGCGGAGCCGCCGCCCAACGCCGACATCGTGGTCACGGCGAGGCGCATCGCGAGCGACACGTTCGACGTGCCGGCGTCGGTCGACCGCATCGACCGCGACGCGATCGCGGCAGGCCGCCAGCAGGTGAACCTGTCGGAGAGCGTCGGCGGCGTTCCGGGCTTGGTGGCGCGCGACCGGCAGAACTATGCCCAAGACGTGCAAGTGTCCGTGCGCGGCTTCGGGGCGCGGTCGACGTTCGGCATCCGCGGCGTGCGGGCTTACGTGGATGGCATTCCGGCCACGCTTCCGGACGGCCAGGGTCAGGTGTCGAACATCGACTTGACCTCGACGGACCGCATCGAAGTCCTGCGCGGGCCGTTCTCGGCGCTGTACGGAAATTCCTCTGGCGGCGTGATCCAGGTGTTCACCGAAACCGGCTCGGGCGCGCCGACGCTCACGTTCGGCACCGAAGCCGGTAGCTACGGTTTGGAAAAGCCCGCGATCAAGCTCACCGGCGGCAGCGAGTCGTTCGGGTACGTCGCGAGCTATAGCCGTTTCGACACCGCCGGCTACCGCGACCACAGCGAAGCGGAGCGCAGCATCGGCAACGTCAAGCTCGACTGGAAGCTCGGCGAGAGCGACAAGCTGTCGTTCGTGATCAATAGTCTCGACCTGCCGAAGGCGCAGGACCCGCTGGGCCTCACGCGAGCGCAGTACGACACAGACCCGCGCAGCGTCGATCCGGTGGCACTGCAGTTCAACACGCGCAAGACGGTCGACCAGACGCAAGCCGGCGTGAACTACCAGCACGCGTTCAACGATCGAAACAGCATGCAGATCTTGGTCTACTCGGGAACTCGCGACGCCGTGCAGTTTCAGGCGATCCCCGTCGCGGCCCAGGCGAGCCCGCTGCATCCCGGCGGCGTCATCGATCTGTCACGCGACTACTCCGGACTCGACGCCCGCTGGATCTCGAAGTTCGACATGCTCAAGATGCCGCTGACTCTCGTCGCGGGCCTGACCTACGACACCTTGGACGAGCTGCGTCGCGGCTACCAGAACTTCGTCGGCACGACGCTCGGCGTTCAGGGCGCCCTGCGCCGGAACGAGAACAACAACGCCGAGACTCACGACGCGTACGCGCAAGCGTCGTGGCGACTCTCGCCGAAGTTCACGTTGGATGCCGGAATACGGAGCGTCGACTTCGAATTCGTCTCGGAGGACCACTACATCGTAGGCGTGAACGGCAACGACAGCGGTTCCACCAATTACTCCGCCACGTTGCCGGCGCTCGGACTGCTCTGGGCCACAACGGAACGCGTGCACCTCTACGTGACCGCCGGCCGCGGCTTCGAGACGCCGACGTTGAACGAGCTCGCGTACCGCCCGAACGGCCAGCCGGGCCTGAACCTCGCGTTACAGCCGGCCAAGAGCGACAACACCGAGCTCGGCGCGAAGCTGCGGCTCAGCGCCTCGAGCCACCTCACCGCGGCCGTCTTCGAGACGGACACGGAGAACGAGATCGTGACCCAGACCAACGTGGGCGGCCGCTCGACCTTTCAGAACGCGGGCGCGACCCGCCGGCGCGGCGCCGAGCTCAGCTGGACGACGTCGAGCGGCTCGGACTGGCATTCGCAGGTGAGCTACACGTGGCTCGACGCGATTTACCAAGATGCCTTTCTGACCTGCACCGCCACGCCGTGCCCGGCGCCGAACGTGCCGATCGCCGCCGGCAACAAGATTCCCGGCATTCCGGAGCAGACGCTGTACGCGTCTTTCAGTTGGACTCACTTCCAACACTGGCGCGTCGACGCCGAAGCCCGCTACCTGACCGAAGTGTTCGTCAACGATTTGAACTCCGACTCGGCTAGCTCGTATTCGCTCGCGGCCGTGAGTGGCGGGTACGAAACGAAGATCGGCTCGTGGCGGGTCTCGGCCTTCGCGCGCGTCGACAACCTGCTCGACGAGCAATACGCGGGCTCCGTGATCGTCAACGAGGGCAACAGCCGCTTCTTCGAGCCGGCACCGGGCAGAACGTGGGCGGCGGGGATCACGGGCTCGTTCGCGTTCTGACCGCCCCGCCCAACTCCGCATCCGCTCGAAGGGCAGCGCTCAGCTCGCTGACTCCGCGGGCCGCGGCGCGAGCGTGATCAACGCGACGCCGCTCACGATCACGGCGGCCGCGACGATCATCCGCAGCGTGAGCGGCTCGCCCGCGAGCGCGAAGCCGAGCAGCACCGCGACGACGGGGTTCACGTACGCGTACGTGCTCACGCGCGCGGGCGTGCTCACGCGCAGCAGCCAGACGTACGCGGTGAACGCGACGATCGAGCCGAACACGATCAGATAGAGCCACCCCGCGACCGAGAGCAGCGACACGCGCGTGTCGCCGAGGTGCGCCGTCTCGCCGTGCAGCAGCGCGAGTACCGCGAGGCCGACGCAGGCCGCGAGCATCTCCATCCCGGTCGCGAGCACGGGCGAGCGCGGCATCCGCGCGTGGCGCGAGTAGATCGAGCCCGCGGCCCACGCGAGCGACGCGAGCACGACTGCCGCGACGCCGATGAAATCGGCGCGGCCGCCGCCCATCAACGCGTCGGGACCGATCAGCACGAACAACCCCACGAGCCCGAGCCCGAGCCCCACGACGATCTGCGCGCCGGGCCGTGTGCCGTGCGGGCGGAGCCAGTCGAGCAGCACCATGCAGCACGGCTCGACGCCCAATATCAGCGCCGCGACCCCGGACGCGACGCGCAGCTCCGCCCACACGACGAGGCCGTTGCCGAACGTGAGGAGCAGCACGCCGACGATCGCGGTCGAGCGCCATTCCACGCGCGTCGGCGCGGCGGCACCTCCGAGGACGCGCGCGAACAGGTATAGCGCGGCGCCAGCGACGAGGAACCGCGCGCTCGCCATCAGGAATGGCGGCAGCGTTTCGATCGCGAACAGGATCGCGAGATAAGTCGAGCCCCAGACAACGTAGATGATCGCGAACGCGGTCAGCACGAGCCACCGCTGCGGCGAAGCGGTGGCCGGTGCGGCGCGAGCCTCGTCGGGCCGCCGCTCGATGTCGTTCATGGCTGTCGGGATGGGTTGGTCGGGGCGACATTCTAATGATTTCGCGGCGGCGCGTCGCGCGCAGCGAGCGGGCCGCGCGCGCGACATACAATCGCAACTCACCTTCATTCGAGACGCGCCATGCCGCCAGCCGTGCGTTCCGCGCCGACACGCGCCGTCGAGGATCCGATGCTCGCGGTGCGCGTGATCGCGGCGCATCCGCTCGCCGGCGTCACCGGCGGATCGGCGCTGCTCGAAGTCGACGGCCGGCTGCTCGCGGTGCACGACGACGCGTTTCGAGTCTCGTGGATCTCCCTGCCGTCGCTCGGCGTTACGCCGCTCGCGCTCGCGGGCGACGGCGCACCGCTCGCCAAAACCGCGAAACCGGACTTCGAATCCGCGTTGCGTGGCGCCGATGGCGCGATCTACGTGCTCGGCTCGGGCTCGACCGCAACGCGCTGCACGCTCGCGCGAATCGATCCGCGAACGTCCGCCGTGACGATGCGCGAGCAGCCGCGCCTGTACGACTGCGTCCGAGACGCGCTCGGAGCTCAAGACGCGCCGAACATCGAAGGCGCCGTCGTCGCCGGCGACCGGCTCCGCCTGTTCAACCGCGCTGCGGGTCGCACGCCGAACGCAAGCGTCGACCTGCCGCTCGCCGTGCTCGACGGAGGCCCGCCGCGCGTACTCCAGGTGCGGACGTTCGATCTCGGCGCGCTCGACGGCGTGCGGCTCGGCTTCACGGACGCGGCGGCCCTCGACTCGCGGCGCGACGCGTTCATCGCCGCGGCCGAGGATGCGCCGGACGCGATCGCCGACGGCCGAGTCACGGGCTCGGTGGTCGGGTTGCTCGAGACGACGGAGCGCGGCGGCGTGCGCGCGCGCTGGACGCGGCTCGTCGACGCCGAGGGCCGGCCGTGCCGCTACAAAGTCGAAGGGTTGACGATCGATCGGGACTCGCGCGCCGGCTGGCTGCTGACCGATGCGGACGATCCGCGCGTGCCGGCCGCGCTGCTCCGGATCGAGCTGCGAGGGTTCGCGTGAGCTCGAGCTCGAGCGTGTTCGGCAATGGCACCGCGTCACGACGCGAGCGCGCTTCCGTGTAACATCCGCAGCGTGATGAGCTCGACTGCACGACCGTCGTCTGCACGCGCCGGCCGCTGCGTGCACGGAGCCGCCATCGCGGGACTCTCGCTGCTGCTCGCACCGGCCGCGGCGGCGCTCGCCCAGTGGATCGACTATCCGACGCCGGGAGTGCCGCGCAACGCCGACGGCACGCCGAAGCTCTCCGCGCCCGCGCCGCGCGCGAACGGCCGCGTTGACCTCACCGGCATCTGGACCGCGGCCGAAGTGCTCGACGAGCCGTGCGTTGGCCGAGAGATCGGCCCGGCAGGCAACGCAGGTAGCGCGCCGGCCGCTCCCACCGCGCCCATCGCCGTGGGTCCGGCGACGAACGACCAAACGTGCATCCGCCAGCAGAGTCTCCCGGCCGATCAAGTCAACATCGGCCGCACGCTGAAGGACGGGCTGCCCTATCAGCCGTGGGCCGCGGACCTCGTGAAGGCGCGGCTTGCAAAGCAGGCGATCGACGATCCACACGCACACTGCCTGCCGCCCAACTATCCGCGTGCGTACGTGCTGCCGCAGTTCTTCAAGATCGTGCAGACGTCAGGGCTCACCGTGCTGCTGCACGAGTTCAACGCGAGCTACCGACAGATCTTCACCGACGGGCGCCCGCTGCCGAAGCAAATGAACCCGACCTGGAACGGCTACTCGACCGGTCATTGGGAAGGCGACACGCTCGTCGTCGAAACTGCCGGGTTCCGCGACGACCTCTGGCTCGACTTCAGCGGCAGCCCGCTGACGGAAGCCGCACGCGTGACGGAGCGCTTCAAACGCCCGAGCTTCGGTACGCTCGAGATCGAGGTCACGGTGAACGACTCGAAGGCGTACACGCGGCCCTGGACCGTGACGCTCGAGCAGAAGCTCGTCGTCGACACCGACCTGCTCGACGAGATCTGCCTCGAGAACGAGCAAGACACGCGGCTCACCGACACGAAGTAGCCCACCCACGGTTGCCACCTCGCTTGGAGCAACACTCATGAAGAGGACTCTCGTCGCGGCCATCGCAGTCGCGATCGCGCTGCTCGCCGGCCGCGGCGCGCTGGCCCATCACTCAGGCGCGGCGTTCGATCACGAGCGGACGGTCACCGTCAAAGGCATGGTCGCGCGGGTTGATTGGCAGAGCCCGCACGCTCGACTCCACGTCGACGCGAAGGACGAGCACGGCAACGCGGTGCAGTGGGATATCGAGCTCCCGAGCCCGAACACACTGATGCGCCGGGGCTGGTCGAGAGACTCGCTCAAGCCCGGGGATCCGGTGTCGGTGAGCGCGCACCCGGCGCGCGACTATCCGAACATCGCGGTCGCGATCAACGTGCTCGACGCGAGCGGCAAGCAGCTCTACGCCGGCAGCGCAGCGTCGCCTTGAGGGGAACAGGACCGTCGCGCGCGCCCTGTGCTAACGTTGGGCCCGCGACCTTCGAGAACGGTTCGAACCCCAAAGGAGGCACCCATGCAAGCGAAACTCGCTGCCGGCTTCTGCGCCGCAATCCTCGGTCTCTCCCTCGCGACGAGCGCGCTCGCGCATCACGGCTGGGCCGGGCAAAGCACCGAAGACTTCACGCTCAGGGGCAAGGTCTCGAAGGCGCTGAGCCTCTCGGGTCCGCACGCGACGATGCAGATCACCGACGAGAAGGGCCAGGTTTGGGATCTCACGCTCGCGCCGCCGACGCGCACCGAGGCCGCGGGGCTCAAGGAAGGCATGATCCCGATGGGCGCCGAGGTCTCGATCCTCGGCAAGCGCAACCTCGATCCGAAGAAGTTCGAGGTGAAGACCGAGCGCGTCACGTTCGGCGGCAAGAACTACGACGTCTATCCGGACCGCGTGCCGTCGAAGTAGGCCGGCGCGCACCGGCCCGCACGCATCGCTCTAGGCGCCGACCTTGCGCGAGCTCCTCACGTGGCTCGAGGCGTCGGGGCTTGGGGCAGCGATGCGCGGCGCCGGCGTCTGGAGCTACGGCGTCGCGAACCTGATCCACATCCTCGGCGTCGCGACGCTGTTCGGCAGCGTACTCGTGCTCGACCTGCGTCTGCTCGGCGCGTTCGCGCGCGCGCCTCTCGCCGCGGTCGCGGCGCCGACCGTGCCGCTCGCGGCGATCGGCTTCACGATCGCGGTGCTCAGCGGCTCGTGCTTGATCGTCACGAACGCGACCGAATACATCGGCAATCCGCTGCTCCTGATCAAGTTCCCGGCGATCGCGCTCGGCCTCCTGAACGCGGTCGCGTTGGGCTTCGTGCCCGCGTGGCGCGAGCGCGGCGCGCGCGAGCTCACGGCGCGCGAGCGGCGCCAGCTCGCGGCGTTCGGCGGACTGTCGCTCGCGGCGTGGCTCACGGCCGTGGCTTGCGGGCGGTTGATTGCGTATTGGTGAGCGCAGGAACCGGTAGACGGTCCGGCCCCGGGCAGTGGTTCGATGCGCCGCGCTAGTCGAGCCGGTCGCGGCACCCTTCGGCGTGGCTATTGCGCGACTCTCGAGATGTGAGCGGACACGAGGCGCCACTGGCCGCTCCGCTCGTTCCAGACGTGCGTCGCGACGTAGTCGGAGGCGCGCTCACCATCCGCGGTCTTGGTCGTCCAGATCGATCGCACCGTGACGACGGCCGCTTGGCCGTAGAGCCTGACTTTGACTTCCTTGTTGGTCGCAGACAGCACGCTCGGCGCCGACGTCGGCGCTTGAGCCTTCATCCCGGCCAGCTGCTCGGCCTTCGTCGCGGGCTTGCCGTTCAAGCCGACCCAGACGAGGTCATCGGCCCAGAGTGCGGCGATCGTGTCCGCATCCGAACGCACGAGCGCATC
>Ga0307497_10000002_pt1 | contig 57887 bp, 83 predicted proteins | sample 10_S_MG_FD_201366 | JGI IMG/M metagenome (GOLD analysis project Ga0307497, IMG submission 201366) | Soil microbial communities from Populus trichocarpa stands in riparian zone in the Pacific Northwest, United States - 10_S | ecosystem: Environmental > Terrestrial > Soil > Riparian zone > Trees...
TCGACCATCCTCTTGTCATCATCGTTAGCTGCTATGTCCATCATGTGAACCCTCTAGGTGGAAGTGAATGGCCTGAGCCACATCGCGGCCCAGTGGTGTGGTGAGATCGATGTTAGCAAAGGCATCTCGAAGCAACCGATCAGTGATCTGGTGCTCCTCCTTCAGCATGTGGATCCAGCGGGAGATCTTCGTGTCATAGCCACGGTCCTCCTCAGCTCCACTGATATCATCATACAGCTCCTGCAGGAGAGAGTTATCAGGCGGGAGGATGTCCAGTCCCTCGATCTCATTGAGGAGGATTCTTCTGATGTCCTTGAGAGCTATCTCAATGTCATCAAGACGTCTTGAGAGGTCTTCCGCTTCACTTGTCATTTAAGATTTTCCAAAGTATCATGCCAATGATGGCATAGAAGCCAATGAGGCCCACCATCATGAGCCAAAAATCCATTTCCGCCTGGGTCATCACTTCACCCCGGGCACAATGAGATCATTGCTGTAATAGCCACTCTCAAGCTTCTTCGCGAGGTAGGTGGCTCCGCAGTTCTCGCACTCAGCTGTGCACTCTCCAGCTGGGTTAAACGCAAGCTCCCACTCTTCGATCCTCATTTGAAAGCACTGAGGGCAGGTTGGGAATTCTGTCACGATGCTCATTTACTATGACCCCATTTGGCCAAAGTTTCCATATCTCGGCGTCGGTACCTAGTAGATTTCTCAGGAATCTTCTTCCGATCCAGAGCTCGCAGGTGGTTTTTCCACGCCCATACATGAGACTCATGCAGCTTTAGGCTGGCATTCTTAAACCTAAGATGCACGGCGCCTCCGCACGAGGAGCGTGGCCAGCAGAGCCAGCCCTAGCAGCATGATGCTGCTTGGCTCAGGCACCGTCCAGTCACGACTCCAGTAACCGGTCATGCCCTCACAACCAAATGGAACACAGTACCATTCAGCAATGTCTGAGGAGAGGCGATCCACCAACCACACGTTGCTGTTCTCAGTGTGAGCAGCAAAATCACTGGCGGTATTGCCAATGTACATGCTACCAGTTAGATACTGCTGGCCAAGATCAACATTCATATTGAATAACAGACGCGGTCCGGTCATCACGATTAGATCGCCAAGCAGTGAGCAATCTGGTTCAATCCGCCCATCCTCAGGAAATGGACCATACTTGATATCAGTGCAATGCACCGGAGGTGGCATGTGCAACTCAGCTACCATGTTATAGGTCACGCCAAAGTAGGGCATAGCTTCTGGGTAGCCGCTGAACAGCTCAGGTGACTGCACATGTCCAGAGTTCTGGTCGAAGGTCAGCGTGCCATGCCACTCGATCTGACGTGGCAGCTCGCCCTCGTAGCCTATCGGCTGCGCAGGGAGCGTGTTGAGGTTGAACCAGTTGTAAGTACTCATTTCACGGCCCTCTTTATGGAAAAGAATAGCATTGGCACTGCGGCAAGCAGTATCATAGTTTTTAGGAATAACCAAAAAAGAGCTAGCGCAGCTGTGGTGACACCAACTAGCGCTAGCACCCAAACTGGCTTAATCTTGCTACGTGGTTTTGGATCTTCCTCAGCTGGCCCCAACTCATCTCGGACCACATCAGCCACCTCCTCGCGGCTAGCTGAGTAAAGTGCACCTGACATGTACATGGAGCCGCCCACGTAGAAGCGATTGAGCTCTTTGTCTACGCTCTTGAGCTGGTGCGGCGCCTCGATGTACCATGTCAAGGTGTCAGGATCCACCATAGATCCTTCTGGCAAGATCAAAGCTTTACAAGTGCTCTGACGCCTGAGCAGGACGAGGAAGCTCATGAGCACCCCGTAGTGTCAAAGTGGTGCACGCGCTTAGGGATGAAGCCAAACATCAGCACTATCTTCCTCCACTCACGGCCATGTGGGTCCGGAGCATCGTCCATTACAGCGTTAAATGATTGCTCATCCACTGTAATGGTGGTGCCTGGCACGAAGCGATGCCTGTGACGCTCCATCCAAAGCCTGTGAACCGCTATATGGCCCATCTCATGTGCTACCACGGCCCGCACCTCATGTTCTGGCTGCTTCATCAGCAGAAGGAGGTTAAATCGGACGCGCGTGTCCATCCAGGCTTTGCCCGCACTGGTGCCTCGCACGTCGTACCTCACCTCCAGTTTCATTGATTTCCAGCCAAATTCCCTTCTGCAGATGCGCGCGCAGTGATATATCTCATCCTTGATGATGTCCCCGCACTCCATTGCTGTCATCACTAGTCCCCATTCTTGTACCGCCCCCTGCTAAACTTGGTCCTCCAGCTACCTTCGTTCATGGCCTGCACCACTTCTTCGACGGTGTCATAGACCTCTGTCATACGATTTTGCCGCCGGCCGATGTATCTCTGCACCGGTGGCCCACGATTATTGGCCAACGCGTACTCAATGGAGCGCGCGTTGGCCACATAGACGTTCATTGGTAAGCCTGAAGCTTCTCGGTTAGCACGATTCTCAGCCCACCGAGCCTCTGCACCATAGAGCGCTAGAGTTCTTGGCGTCCGGCTCCCGAGGACTTTTGCGCCATTCGCAGCCAGGTCCTCAAGTGTCATGAGAAACTGGGTGCCTGGCAGCTGGACCTTGCGAACTCCGTTCACAGTGTGAATCTCCATTGGCTTGCCCTTCAAGAATACTCTTGAAGCGGAGTCAATGGTCACGTGCACCTTCAGCAAGGCTTTGAGGTAGGAGTCAAGGTTCATTTTTCAATCCCACCTATGGCGCGATTAAGCTCGCGCTCTGCCTGGTGCAACTGTTCAGTTGCAGCATAGAGGATGCCTAGTCCGCCCATATCCTGATAATGCTTAATCATCTTCAACGCAGATTCTGCGAATGTGATGGCTTGTTCGATTTTGAAATCTGCGTTCATATGTTTATCCAGCGGACCGCTGCACTAGTGTAGCTACCACGCTCATGCAGACGGCCCATTTATCACATAGCTGGGTCAGTGATCGGAGAGAGCGTGGTTGGTGCGTCATTTTACTATAGTAACACGTCCGGAGACGGATGTACACCTATTTGATCATCAATTGCGACAGGTCGGACCCGTGTAATCGTCCTCGCCGCCTACCAGCAAAGGCCCTATCCCAAGGCTCTCGCCGGTCCATATCTTTGACCACGATATTGTCTTTCCATCATCGCCACTGATCATGTCCCTGTAGCGTCCTACTAGTTCACTGTTGTAGGTGCTGCCGCAGTTACCCGACGTTCCAGCAGCTGCAACACCAGTGGCAACCCACGTCTTGTAGTAGCCCATGGCCTGCGCGACGCAGGTGTCGCGCTGTATGGTTGCGAGGTTATGCACTTCGCCGGGATCACCGGCTCGCGCAACTTGTGTGATCTGCCCTGCTACTCTGTAGAAAACCATCGGCACATAATAATTGTTATACGGCGTGCCGGTCGGACCACAGCTATTAGGGTCACGGCCAGCTGGCCACCGTGCTGCTCCAAACTTGGTCGGGTCTCCAGAGGGCGCGATGCCTGTGCAATCAGCCCACCATGCGGCGCCGTGAAACGCGCTCAGGCCGGTGTTGGAAGTTCCTAGCTTGGTCGGCGTTCGCAGACCGGCAAATTCATTCTTGATGCCGTTGACGATCTTACCGCGAGTGTTGGGGTCAGCCATGTATATATTGATGAAGTTGTGACCGAGAGGATCGATTGAGTTGTATGGAATCGTCACATTCGCCGGAAGAATTCCTGGCAGAGCCAATTGCGTTGCATCGGTCACAAAATCATTCGATGACGTGACGTAGCTGTTCCCGGTGGGAATGCTGAAATACGGCACTGCCACGCCAAAGGCACCAATGGAATACGATGGCACACCAGCCTCGATCAACTTCTTGACGACAGGAACTGCAAACTGATTACCCTCTGAGTGCGACACGATCACCATGCGCACGCCCGGCGACCACAGTGTTGCATTCTTGAGAGCGGCCAGAATATCAGCTTCGTCCTGAACTGTATACGCCTTGGTTATCGCGTACCAGTCATCGACCTGCTTGGCGACAGCCGTGGCAAGAGTCTTTGGCATGACGACAGTGTAGATAGCCGACTGCACTGCGTTGTAATAGTCGGGCCACTTGGCACCAACGTACGCGCTGAGCGCTTTTAACGACGCCTGCATAAAGTCAGTCGGCGCGCCGCTCGTCTTGTTATAGCCAAGGACGTACCTGATTAGATGCCCTTGGTGGTGGGTGCCGTACGCCTGAGTGATGCGATCCAGGTTTGCCTGTGCCGCAGTCAGCTTGGTGTCAATGCCGTTGATGAAAGCTATATTGAACGGGCCACAGGGATCGGACCTCTGCTCTCTCCAGTTAGTGATGTTGGTTTGAGCAGCAGTACCCGTACAGGCTAGGCTGACTAACACTGCAATCAGTTTCTTCTGGTGCCTCATCTCTTCTCCTCCTCTGCCTTCGCGCGTGCATCTACTTCGTCCGCAAGCATCTGTGCGACGGTTTGCTTGCCCTCGGCTCTAGCCATTTTGTTCACATCAAAGCCGCACGCTTCCGACGCGGTGCCACTGAATCCCGGCGTAAAGGTGGTTGCAAACATAAGGTCGAACTTGTGCGATTGCAGTTTCCGCGCGTCTGTGTTGTCCACCTGCTCTGTCAATCTGCTATGCGCACCAGCCGCTTGCATTTCCAGGGTCTCAAGTCTGGAAACACAGGCCGACTCACGCATTGACTGAGTGGCAAAACGCTCGTAGGTGTCTTTCTTGCCGAGGCTGTCATTGTAATGAATTGCGCGCAGTTGCTGCAGCGCGGAGAGCTCCAAGCCCTTCATTGCGATCGGTGAGTGGCCCCACTCGGTGATGATCCAGCGTTGCACGTCAGCACGCAGGCGCTCTGGATGATTCTCGGGGTCGCACGGTTCAAGCGCGCCAGTTTCTGTGGCGCAGAGGCCGTCAAGCGTGGCCTTGCCTGCTGACCCAGGATCGGGTGGCAAGTTCGCTGGCACGCAGTCAATGGGTGGTGCCGTGCTGCTGTTAGTCGGCGTGGCACAGATCGGCTTGGTCTTTGCTGCTGCGGTCTGTGTGGGCTGGCTCCCGGTTGCGCTTGATGGTTTATCGAGCTTCGGCCACAACAGGGTAACACTGATCCCTGTTACAGCCAAAGCTACTGCTAAGGCTATTTTCGTCCTGTTCATCCCAACTCCTAGTTGCGGTCAATGAAGGAGGGCTACTCGCTACGTCCATGAGGCATCCGCTTTCACCCAATTGTAATAGTAACACACCCTAACTAGGAAGTACACGCATTTGATCTGTCACTGCCCTATGTCCGCTGCCTGCTGGTCTGAGATAGAGATCGAAAAGATCAGTGTCAGTGGCTTGTTCTTATTAGCCGTAACCTTGTTCCACTCAGTCATTACATCTGCAGCAGGCTTATCATAGACCTTTGTCTCAGCAGCGTGGCCGGACCACTGAAACGTGTGGAGCCAGTACTGCCTTGGATCGGGTAATATCGGAGGCGGTGGTGTGACCTCCTTTGGTTTTGCAGCACCAGTAGCATCCGGGCGGATGTTGGTGGGGGAGTGCAGTCCAGCCATTACGCACCTCCATGAACATTAGGAATTTCCGGTTGCAGCTCCTCGATCAGCAGCATCGCTGGAATATTTAAGGTTTCAACCTCGACACTATCGTCTGGTTCGATGGTCATCGCACCAGCTACGAGGTTTTCTCCCTGCTCTCGCACACGGAGGGTGCTCTTACCAGTATTTGTTATCGAGACCACGAGCTGATCATCACTGGTGATCTCCGCAGCTGACACCAAGCTTTCATAGTCATCTGCAGCATCAGGCTCGATGACCAGCGGATCTACGGCCTGGTCACCCGCCTCAGTGACAGTCCGCGGTTGGACCTGGATGTCTAATGCCCCGTTGCTGGTGATTTGAACCTTCATGATAAACCCCTTTCAGGATGGGTATGAGCGGGTACTGCTCTTTGAAGTGAAACCTTTTCCAACTCTGTGGGTGCTGCACCTTCTCAGATGGAAGATCGGCCCGATAGCACCAATCTGCTGCGGCCTCGCCTAGTGCCACCGTGGCGCGTGGCTGAAGCTCCTGAAGAAAATCTCTATCTGTGAGCTTACCTCCTGTGCCTGGTTGACGTGCGTTGATCCAGTAGAAGAGCTCTTCACCAAAGCCAGCAGCTTCTAGCTGGTCCGCGAGCCACTCACTGCAGCCCGCACCACTCATAGAGCAAAATGCGATGTTGCGTCGTACGTTGTACGGCTGGGTAGTAACACCGTGCTGATCTCCGATGAGCAATACACTTTCACGTGGAGTCCATCGGCCAATACCTGGACCAGGATTGGCTCGCTTGGAGAGCTCGTATTGGATGTCCTGGATGAATCGATTGTCCCAGGTATCAACATGTATAGTGGGAATGATGTCATCATAGCTCGACCACCGATCTAAAAGCTTTGAGTTAGGGTCAACGACCTGCACGCAGATAGCGCCGCAGCCAAGAGCCAGCCGGTCAAGCATCCGACGCTGAGCGGTATATCTCTTAAAAACCTGCTGAGAGACAGGGCTATACATCGGAGCATGGCGGCGTTGTGTGATCCACGAGCACTCTATTACCACCGGCTGAAGCTGATCGATCGCAGGTGACATCATGCGGACGTAGGTATCTGGCTGGGTGTTGACATTGCCCCGTGCGAGCATGCCCACGTAGAGGTTGGACAGGTCTTCGGCCACCTTAGTTCGGATATCACTAAGGGGCCCATCAACTAGGATTAGTGGTGACACTTGGCCTCCCAAAGACGTAGGTTCCGATGGATTCTCGCCCGATGTCGGTCTCCATCTGGTTATGCTCGATGTAGATAAGCCCGTGGGCTCTCATGAACTGTATAATGCCTTCGTGTGTGAAGTACCAGCAGTGCTCAATTGGTTTATAGTGCTTACTGTTCTTGAGGGTGTGCAGGTCGGGATAGATGGGTGTGCTCACAAAGGCATAATGAGTGATCTTGTCCAGAATGGGCTTGGGGTCCGGAATGTGCTCCAGGGAGTCCCAGAAGGTTAAGCTCAAATCGCCCACAACTGATTGGGGTTCCACGTAGCGATTTTTAGCCCTGAGCATGCTCACAGCATGTGGGTTAATATCATAACCCCAGCACGCGTAAGCTGATACGAAGTTCCCAGCACCCACGCCCACATCGATCAAAGTATGAGGGCCTACGCGGTATTTCTCGACAAGTTCAACCCGGGCGCTATTTAAGGCCTCTCCTATTTTGGTCAGGGACCTATTCTTATATTCTTCGTAATACTCCCGGCCATACACCTTTTCTAGGGGCATGCGAGGGTGATAATACGCAATGCCCCACTCAGGCAATGTCACGAGCGTGCTCCGCAGCATAAGCTGCCAGTATGGATTTGAACTCATCAACCCGCTCCCCGAAGTTGCTTATGAATTTTGGACATGGATGAAAAAATGCCTCGCACATACAGAAGTTGTCAGGTGTAGCCCAAACAACCTTGCTCAGATCTTGATCAGGATCGGTAATCTGATATGGAGCATTATGGCCCCCCATACCACCCAGAATAAGCAGAATAGGTACACGATACGCAACTGCAGCCGGGAGTAGCCACCCAACACCACCGATGCAGCCAGCAGCATGCCGGACAAGACCCAGCAGATCCATAACATTGAGCTCGCCACGGTGGTAGCAAATATCTGCATAAGGAGGTTCTCCTTCTAGATCTTCGACCCCTGCTTCCAAGTCTGCCACTGATATGATCGTGTAGCGGCTCTTGAGCGCTTCGACTGCTTCCGCAAGGTACGATGGATCTGGATTCCTTGCTGGATTCTTCCACTCGGTACGGATCGTTGCCGGCCTGACCACGATGTATGGTTTTGGAAGGTCTTTTGGAGCATGAAACTTGGGCAAGTCAAATACCAGTTTATCCCGCGGTGGCACTTGCAATCTGAACGCACCAGTGATGCTTGTCTTCTTGAGCTCTTCAGAGTGATAAAACATCCGCAGGCGTACGTCCGCAGAACCTTCGGCCACGGACCGTAGCACGTAGCTGAATTTGTTCTGACCAAGGAGTGCCAAATTCTTTGCTTGTGTCCTAAGACCCGAAGGACATCGCACAAAGCTGACATTTGCGATGTCTTGATAAAGCTGAGGCCACGGCGTGCGTAGCCAAACCGTGACCATTCGTCGAGATAGATCGTTGACGAATGGTCTTTGAAAGATGTTGTCACCAAGGCCATGGAGTCCATCTACAAAGGCAATTGAAGGAATTTCTTTAACTCGGTCAAAGGAAAACATGTCAGGGCTGTAGATCTGGAACAGTTGTGAACGTCAATGCCTTCATAGGCAAGCTCCTTGGCCAGTATAGATAGCTCTTCAGCCCACCTTTCGAAAGGTAGCTTCTCATTGATACCGGGTGGATGATCCCCGAACCAATGCTTCTTGTCTCTTGTAAGCTGGCAGTCAAAACCAAGTAGACCGATCCGTCTTCCTCCCCAGATATAAGCCAGCTGTATAGCTTGAGTTCCACTGGAAGCGCCGACTTTGATAAAATCTCTCGATTCAGGAAGTCCTGCACCCACGACTGAGTCAATGAGATTGACTCTTGAATAGTGCTGTGCAATTCTAGAATCACATGTCCAGAGCTCTCCACCAAAATTTTCGGCCGCAATGGGGTGGTAAGTAGTCCACCACCCGTGATCGGCTGCATAGAGGACATGGGCTCTCCTCAGTAGTCGCCAATTATCGTTGACTACAATGACATAGATGTAATTGACCGCGAGCTCAGCCCGCACCAGTGCAACGTCTTCATCTGTAAGGCTAGGTCCACTTGCTACGATGATGATGGGCCTATCAGACCAATCTTTCACAGCACCTCCAGCCAGCGAGTGGCTACTGCATGAAAGGGTATTTTGTCAGCAGTAAGCCCCGCATACTCAATAGTAAGCCTTCGTCCGATGTATTCATTTGCCAGCTCGAGAACACGAGTCTTTGCTCCAACATCTCCCGGAGCTGACACATCGAGCTCTGATCCCCAATCAGTTCGCACTCGACAGATACCCCACCCGTCTTTTGAAGGTCTAACTGCAAGGACAGTAACCTCGCAGTCGGCTCGCTCCTTGATCTTGAGAAGTTGATCAGATCGCTTAGCGTTTTCATAGCTTCTAAGATCTCTTCTGAGGATAGCTCCTTCATATCCTTGAGACCTAAAATTCCTGAAGTGTTCATAAACATCGTGCATCCTTTCCACGGGCAGTGTCTCAACCAGCTCAATACAGTTGTTGCCAATGTGGCGTTCCATCTCGCGCATCATAGCTAACCGCTTTGAGAAGACATCACCGTACATGATATCATACCAATGGTAGCGCAGCTTGGTTGAACCATGCTGAGCTCGCTTGATAAAGCTAGATATCCCTTGTAAACCCACACCGTGGATGTACAGCTCTCCGTCGAGGGTGTGACCCTCTGGCAACCACTTCATCACATCACTGAGAATGTGTGGTATGCTTTCAATAACCTTGCCAAGCCTGGTGTACGCTATGATCTCACCACCAGTCCTCGTTATCATGCACCTGTGTCCGTCATACTTCTTCTGAATATGACAGCCTGCCACCGAGGTCAGCCGCACCTTCTCAATAGGCTGAGCTAGCATAGCATTGAAGAAGCCTAGCTGGTTGGTGGCACCGGCCTCGGCCTGCTCACGAGATGGCTTGTACCCCTTGTCCAGCTGATGGCTCACCCTTGAGTTAATTTCAAGGTCAATCTGCTGATCGAGGCTCCTGCCACTGAGGTTGAGCTCTATCTTCATCGAGTGAAAGACCTCAGTGCCACCCTCACGGACTGTATGAGCGTAGTGGATGATGTCACCGTCACCGGCCCAGATGCGCCACGTACCGATGCCGTACTGATTCTTGCGCCAGAGTTTTACCTGTTTAGCTGCATCCACTCGCGACCTCCATCAATCCACTGTTGTCTAGCTTCTGGGTGAGGATACACATCACGAAATACAATCCTGTCACACGAAGTGTTCATAAGCATGCGCACGCACACCATGCAAGGTGACGCAGTGCAATAGGCGGTGTGGATGGCCATGCTATCATTGCACTGTATCAGTGCGTTCCATTCCGCGTGAACTGCTTCACAAAGGTGGAGTCCATAACCCGAAGGTAGACCAGCACCAGAGCAAGGATAGTCAATACAATGAGGGCGCCCAGCAGCCACACCATTATAACCGGTAGCAAGCACATGCTTATAGATATTGACAAGAACACATCCAACACGGCGCCTAATGCAGGTCGCACGCTTTGCGACCAGCTCTGCCATTTGGAGAAAGTACTCATCACTAGTCACTCTGGAGCCAGTCTGAGAATTTTCCATCATGCTTAGGTCCCTCTAGCTGCAACAGTGCTCGAGTCTCGTTAGCTGTAACAAAAGGCACATCAATCGGATGATAGCCCAGCATATTCTCTCTGACCATCTGGTTGGCCATCTCAAAGTGACGCTCGTAAATGTGTAATGAGTTGGCCATGTGAGCGTACTGACCTCGCCTCAGGAGAGGGTAATGCTCGTGCAAGAGCGAATACACCATCTGATAGATGTTCCAGAAGCAGAACGCATCGTTGCTCAGGCCCCAGATAGCATCGTTGCTGCGCATCATCACCGTCATATGCAGCTCGCTGTCATAGATAGCGAAGTGTATGGCGTAGGTGCAGACTACGTCGGTGTTCTCATGAAAGAGGTGCCACGGCTGGAGCAGCACCATCGCCGCTCGACGAGAGTCTTGGTCCTTGATCAGAGTCTCGATCACAAACTCGAACTGGGTCTTCTGATTCTTTTCGCTCAGCAGGCGAGAAAATAGGTACTGCCCATAGTTGCTGTAGTACATGCCCTTGGGCTGCTTCAGCTTCTTCCAAGCTGTGGCATACTTCTCGATCCAATCCGCATATGGATCTGCCTCAATGTACCACAGCAGCTCCTTCTTGGCATAGTGGAGGTTGAACTTACGAGCATCGAAGCTGGTGCATGGTGTCTCGCTCGTCTGCAGAACGAGATGGCCATTCATGAGGTCACGGCACCACTCACCACGCGGCTTGCGCAACGTGCCAAACCGCATGATATCTCTGTAGGTTTCAAGGTATGCTGCAGCATTAAGGCTCATGCGATTATCCTCTTGAGCATAACATCACGCAGACGATGGAATGTCATAGCTTCGAACGGGGCCTCAGCCAGCATCTTGCGCAGCCACGCGCTTGACATCTCATCCTCATAATCATAGAGAATGTGTGGTACCACTGTCATCACCTTCTCATACCGCTCTATGAAGATGTGCTGTTTGCTGATGATCTTTTTCTTGTGCTCCTCGGTCTCTTCATCACGCCATGTGAACTTCTCAAATGACATGAGCTTATCCGTTGAGGGTCTGCAGTACACGATAATGGTGCCTATCTGAAGCAGCAGATCAACACGATCCATTAGATGATCATCAAAGAGGCGATCATCCTGATAGACCTGCTGAGAGATGCATGTGGTTCGGTCCACAATCATCTCCGGATGGGCCAAAAGATTGTGTTGCTGCTTTAAACACAGCTCCTCCAGCTCCTTGCTCCGTGGTGCATCGCCCGTTGAGAAGTGCTCTAGCCTCGGATTGAGCTGGATCAGATCCTTGGCCAGGGTTGTTTTACCCGAGTTGTCAGCGCCCTCAAGCACAATGCCCATCAAGCGGCACCTCCGAACAGGATCATCTGAATCCCATTCTCGGGTGATACCCAGTCCACGGGCTTAATGGCATCTGCCTGGACATTGCCTCTCTTAGGCTGCACACCCCGCTGCTTAGTCATATTAGCTGTGTGCACGGCCACGAAGCAGGTGAGGGCCTGCTCACGAGTGAGACCCATCTGCTGCAGCCGGCCCACCGCGAAGTAGATCATATCAATGATAGCATCGACCTGCCCGATGAGATCATCGCCATGCCACGCCTGGTGGAACTCACTCAGCTCCTCCTTAATGGCTGAATCAAACCAATCCTTCAGCTCCTTGCTAAGAGGTCTAAGCGGTAAATCGTTAGGAGTCTGGATGATCTGCTCATTGAAATCATAGATCGAGTTAATGATAATGTCCATCTAGTTCACCACTACAAGAGTTTGAAAGTGCGGATTCTGCGTGTGCTGCAGTCTGTGATTCTCAATGATAGTATCCATCTCAAAGGCGATGGGCTTGCCATGATAGTTGAAGCTCGTGTTGATGAGAGGGCCAGTCTCAGCTATCAGTTGGGCCAGTGGATCAGCATCATCAATCACCTGCGGCCGCCCTGTGTAGTGGGGCGGGCCGAAGATGTAGTTGTAGTAGTGCGCAGCACCGAGCAGATCATTGGGCGTGTCGCTGTACTCCATCGCCATGATCATGTACCTCTCGCTCATCCACACCTTGTCAGTGTGTTCGAATGCTCTCTTCCACTGAGCACGAGTCATCACCGGTGCCATTGGCATCACCGTATCACGGTTATTAGCTTCGTTAATGACTTGCACCATGTGAGGCCATGGTCTGGACAGTGTTGAGGTGTTGCACAGTGCGCGAGGGCCGAACTCCATGGCACCTCGCACGATGTTCACGTACCCTGGACTCTCAAGACGGGCAGCGCACTTGCTAGCCAGCTCATCTCCCTGAATGTACTCAAGTCCATCAACGTTCCCCACATTCTTGAGATTTCGAACGCCCCAGAACAGGTCATGTGGGAATTCAAAGCGAAGATGGTCCATTGCATATAGACCAAGGGCATTACCCTGGTCACCAGCAAGTGGATAGACGCAGACCCTACCGGGTATGATTGATAAGAGTATCCTGTTGAGCTTGACATTATAGAAACAACCCCCACTGAGGATCAAGTTTTGGATAGGAAATCTACCCACGATGGTTAAAACACACTGCTCGAGCACCTGCTGGACGTAATAGGCCAGTGCACATCTGCTATCAAAGGCCGTTGGATCTGTCTTACCAACAGCTTCTAGCACAGTTGCAAAGTGCTGAAACAGCTTCTCACGCGTTGCACTCAGTGCAGCGAGATTGAAGATGGGATCATACATCGAACCAAGGCTGACCAGCTCTGCATGGTCCGCCCAAAGTCTGCTCGTGTGAGTAGCCATCTCATGCAGCCGCTCAGCATGGGCAGATTCTACGTGCACCTCGTACCCAAGCAGCTTGTACTCGTCCTCATGCATCTTGAGGCCCATGAAAGCTGTTGCATACTGATACATGAGGCCTAAGCTGGTATCATAGCCACGCCCTCTGAACACGAGTGTTAGCCCCTGACCAGCATCATACCGATACAAGCTGAAGTGCTCGCCGAAGTTGCCAAATCCGTCCACCACCATGATGAAGGTGTTATGGAGCGGAAAATCAGGTCCAGCAAAGCACGCTCCTGCATAAGCATGAGTGTCGTGGTGGGTGTTGTCTAGGTGGGAGCGTACGGGGGTACCGTCTGCATACTCAGGATTCCAGTACTTCCCAGATAGGTTGGTGAAGTCCGCTGTTGGATCCCAGTGAGTGCAGTAGATCGAAGATGGGCGCTCATCGCCCAGCAGCCGAGCGATGGCCTTAGCTGGAAATCGACTGTCTGACTTGACACCCGACAATCTCTCTTCTTCATACCCAGCAACCACCCTGCCGCCCTCGACGAGGATAGCACTGCTATTGTGACCTAGCGTGAGAAGCAGTTCTTTCATGTAAGCTCCGGTGGTAACACTGTTAGGCGCCGTTGGGCGCCTAAGGATCTTACCACTTGTTAAGCACATCATCCACGGACTTACCATCATCCGCCGGCGGAGGAGAGCCTGGCGAGGTCATCACAACTGGTGCTGTGGTCATGCCTGGCAGCTGCACCGCTGAGTGCGAGCCAGAATCAGAGGGTGCAGCCAGCGAGAGGCTGGTAAGCATCTTCCAGGGCCGTGCTGCATTCAGCTGCCGAGTGATTGGAATGGATTCCTTCGGCACAAAGCTGTCCACCTCGAAGTTCAGCTGCGGAAACTCTGAATCAACGAAGGTCAGCTTGGTGACCACATCTGGAAAGCCAACACCATTGGCCTCGAGCTTGCGCCCGTAATCACTGAAAGCTTTCAGTGAGGAGACGCTCACATTGAGACCATACTGCACGCCCTCAAAGCCTTGTGGATCATCAGTGCGGAGCAGCCACAGCTGCTTGGCGTCTCTGCACTTCTTGGTGGGCTTGCCAGTGGGCGAGGTGGCTGAACCAAACTGATTCCACTTGCAGATGTTGCAGAAATCTGATTGCTTCTTGTTGACCCAAGGCGATGGTGCGATGCCATCGTGCGATGCACAATCGGGTGGATCGGTGTTGCCTGGCGTGTAGCCCTTCTCGTAATACGTCTTGATCATGCGGCCTGGCTCAGGCTCCACGCCGAGGATCACAACAGTGGTCTCAAGCTGCTGCTTCTTGATCTCCTCACCGTTCTCGATGTAGCGAAATACCTTGCCCCGAAGGCTAAGCCTCGGCACTGACATCGAGGCCGAAATGGCTGATGCGGTGTCACTGCTGCCAGTCCTTTGACCCTTTAAATAATCTGGTACATTAAGCTCGTTGCCCATTGCTTAGCTCCCTGTGCTTAGTTCTTACGTACCATAAACTCCACCTCTGCACTGTAGTCGATGCCTGGCGGCACCTCGCCCAATGCTTCGTGGATCTCCTTGGTGGCCAGCTTCGCCACCCGCTTCTCAAGCATCTGCCAGTTGCCAGTCTGCTCGATGAATGCCCTGATCTTCTCCCAGTTACCAACACGATAGAACTGCTTGACGTTGCGATAGGCCGTGCCAGCTGGAGTGGAGAAGGAGTCAACACCAAGCGCATCGCCCTTCTCACGCAGAGCCATACTGATACGGGACAAGAGGTCTTTGACATTGGCCTCGCGCTGCTTAAACGCCTTCCGCTCCGCTGTGAGATCATCACGAGTCTCACGATAGATGCGGATCATCTCAACGATGCTCATCTCCTTGATCGTGTTAATGACAGGAGCAAACTCCTCCGATGGAGGCGGTAACACATCATATTCTATATCCGACATGGAATCTCCTAGTAGCGGTGTGCTACATTCTTATTATAGCGCAGGGATGGCCAGGATGTACACACATTTGATTAAAGTTGACGCTGACTAAACAGGTTAAGCACATCATCTGATGACAGGCCCTTGCGCTGAAGAATGTTTGCTATGTGCTGCTCCGCTGGTGATGATACCATGTGAAGGATGAGAGTGTTCTTCGTCTGACCAGCTCGTATGATGCGGTCATTGCCCTGCCGATACAGCTCGTTCGATGGGATAAGGCTGAACCACATAGTGGTGGATGCTGCAACCAGGGTGATGCTGTGTGCCGATGACTGTGGCTGCATCACCAGCACGTTGGTGTTCTTCTCTTGAAAATCATCGACGAACTTGGCCCTGACCTTGCGATCCACCTCGCCGTAGATGGGATTCGCCTCGTACCCGGCCTTTCGCAGATCCTCGATCAATCGCTTGATGGTAGCTATGTAGGTGGCAAAGACAACGAGCTTCTTCTGAGGTGTCTGCTCGAGGGTATCAATCAGGGCTGTAAATCTTGGTGAGTAGTCTATGTGGACGATCTCACCAGTATCAGTCTTAACGGCTCCCGCGGAGATCTGAAGCAGCTTGTTCAGGACGATGGCCGCGCTCGAAGCAGTGATCTCACCCTTCTCATGTGAGATGTAAGCTTCATCCCGCATACGGTTGTAGTGCTGCCTCTGCTCCTGGGTGAAGGGTATCTCCAACGTCTGATAAGTGGTGGGCGGTAGATCAAGGCATTCGCTCCGCAGATATCGGATAGCTGGCTGCATGCACTGATGGACGATATCAGCATGGCCTGGCTTGGTGAGCCACAGGTGCTCGCTGATCTGATACATCGTAGCATCACGGAACTGGCTGAAGTACCTTGGCAGGTGGGGATTCAGCGGATTAACCACCTTGCACTGAGCATAGGCCTCAGTTGGCTCGTTGGGCGTTGGCTCACCGGTCATGCCCCACACCGCTTTAGCTCGCTGTGGGTCTGTAATGTACATCGCCACCTTAGTCCGCTCTGAGCGAGAGGCCGGTGACTTGAAGGCAGTCAGCTCATCAATGACGATGATGTCAAACTGCTCTCGCACAAGATCATCAGGGCAGACCTTGATACCATCATGGTTAATGATAACAAAGTCCACCCTAGATGTGATTGCTGCAAGCCGCTGCGCACGAGTGCCATGCGCGACGGCCGATTTCCTATGTGGCATGTTGAAGAAGATCTCCTTCTGCCACACTGAATAGAGCGAGGACAGTGGCCCCACTATCAGCACCTTACGAATCCTGCCAGCCAACATGAGGATATCAGACGCCCACAGCACGGACAAGGTCTTGCCCGTGCCCATCTGACTGAGCAGGTAGGCACGCTTGTACCTGAGCAAGAACTCAGCGGTGGGCTTCTGATGGATGAAGGGAGTTCGTCCCTCCATCGTGGGCCAGTTGTAGTTGGCTATGCTGAACACGCTTCAAGACCTCCAGCTTGATGGTTGGTAAGCGATTTAACTGATCTCCACGGATGACTGCAGCAATACCTCCGGCGGCCTTAATACTTCTAAGAGCGGCCCACTGATTGGGTCTAGGGTCCATGCCTTCACGTTTAACCTCAATTGCGATGAAGATTCCGAGCCAACAGATAAAATAATCAGGAGTACCCGCAACTCCCCAGGGTCCTCCCCCTGGTTTATATACGTACGCATCTGGCAGATTCCTTGCAATCCATCTATCGATCTTGCGCTTGACCTTGGCCTCTAGCTCAGGCTTTTCACCATAGGTGCCATACATAGTCGATGACTTCCCACCAGATCTTAATCACCAGTGTAAGCACAGCAACGAGTGGTATCATCAGGAGCAGCATGACACCCAGCTTAAAAGCATCTCTTAGCAGTCGCTTCATAGTTTCTTGGAGAATTGGCATTGCTGCTTCGTGGCTGGACACCACTTGCAAAATTCGTTTGGTATTGGTTTCCATTCTTTTTCAGCCTGCACCTTGTCAAACTCAGCTTCAAAGTGCCTTTTCACATCCGCATGCAATGCATCTTGTTCTGTCTTGCGAACTGATTCATCACGAATTATCTTGATCTTCTGAATCTTCTTGTGCTCGAGATAGATGTAAGCTGTGCTCACCTCCTTAGCATCAACAAACTTTTCCATGGCTATTGCACCCGAAAGGTGCAGCTGCCCGTAATGGGTGGTGTAATCATACACCTTACCAGATTTATAGTCCCCGATGAAGACGATGCCCGGCTTAATGGCTATAAGGTCCCAGATAGCACGATACATCGACTGCTTGCTGAACCAATCAACTGGCTTCCAGTCAGGTCCCGCAGAAACCTGTGCTTCTGGATAGACCGTAAAGCCTGATGAGTAGAACGAGTCAACTAGTGGTAGAGTCTCTTTCACAGCAGGTGAAAAGCCGATGGGCATGTCACCCAAGCCATTCCTGGCTATGACATAGTCCTCCATCTGCTTGTGAAGCTCTTCACCTTTGATTAGGTGGATAGATTTCTCGCCTTCTGGTGGAAAAGCTTTCTCAATGTACTTGAGATGAAACTTGCGCGGACATTGGTTATAGTCCGACAGCCTCGACCACGAGAGTGAGATGAAATTACTTGACGTCAGCATAGTTATCCCCTAGCTTCGTAGCTTCGTACACGAGTGGGATGCTGAGTGGCTCAGGGAGATTCCACAGCTGCTGATAAGGTGTTTGTTGCAGCTGATGATGGATATGATCTGCTTCGGCTTGATCATCCACCACCCAGAAGATACCATCATGCATAGTTGTCTGTAGCCTGGCCTCAGGCACTTGGCTGATGGCCGCAAGAAACATCTCCGCGCCGGAGCCTTGGATCGGATGGCTGATCACCGTGCCTTCGACCTTCCAAGCTTCGGACCCTGAATCAAGCATCTCAACCGGAACCTTCCACCGCCGCTGAGCGAGGGTGTAGCTGTATCCATTCTTCTTGGCGAAAGCGATGATGGAATCCCAATAGCCTGGCACGCCGCGATAACGTGTCTTAAACGTTTTTTGCAGCATGCGACCTTCGATTTCAGTCATGTACGTGTCATATTCCGTGAGAGCTTTCTTCGCCAGCTTTGCCCCACCGATACGGAAGTTGCACGAGAGATTCGTGAGTTTACCAAGCTGCCGCTGTTCAATGGCAACCGGATCCTCCGCATCGACGGCCTGCTGCAACTCCTCATACGCTCGTCCGTAGATGTGGCTAGCCATATTCGTGTGAAAGTTGATCCCCGAGTTAAAGACCCGGATAATCTCCTCGTCACCAGACCAAATGCCCATGATGCGAGATTCTTGTGCAGCGGCATCCGTCTCAAACACATATGTACCCGGTGGCGGGCGAAGATACCGCCTAATGATCTTATCCTTGCGCGGGATCTGATGCTGCGCGATGGAGATTTTCCACGTGCTGAGCGTTTCAGAAGAATATGTGAATCGACCCGAGCTTGTACCAAAGAGGCTAGGCACACCATATAGGTAGCCGTCGCCAGTGCGTGCGAGCGCATCTCGTGCAGTCCAAATGTACTTGCTGAGGAGGGTAAGAGCTTGCTTGACCTCAAGCAGCTTGCGCAGCCTAGGATCACCTGATTGGTAGGCCAAGACTATTAGGTCGTCGGCCTTCGTAGAATTTTGGCCATTCGGAGTTTGACTAATCGGAGAAAAACCCCAACGGCCGAATACCAATGCTCCCACCTGCTGAGGTGAGCCGACGATTTCTCTTGTAACTCCGAGTTCTCTGCAACCGTCTGTGACTCTTTGTTCGAGCTCCATCTCCGCGGCATCTAAGGCTCCTTCATCGGCATACATGCCCATTAACCAGCTGTTAGCCATTTGGCACAACGCTCGCTGCTCAATGATGTACCCTCGCTGACATGACTCATGCAGCTGGGCCCACATAAACTTATAAAGCAGCATCGTCCAATGAACGTCGAGCTTCCCACGCTCGAGCCAGTATGGGCTGCTGGGATCTAGCGTGATACCCTGCTTGATCTTGATAAACTCAGCCAGACCCGGCTCGTTCTTCAAGAATACCATGCACAGATTCACGAGCGAGTAGCTGAGACGTGAGTCTTCGGCCTTGCGCCCGTTTAAGACCCATTTAGCCAGCAGCTTCGTGCATCGCCAGCGGACGTTGCGGACACATGCAGGTACTCGACCTAAGCGGTTGGGCTCGATAGCTGCTATCAAAAACGCAATATCAAATATCCCATTGTGAGCTGCCACCTCCTTACCTGCAAGAGAGGTGAGCAGCTGAATGAGCTGTTCACGAACAGGCATCTCTATCTGGACAAATGATCCATCATCTCCAGCTACTGCTGCTGAGGTGATGAAGGCCTTGCCCTGGCGCACGCGCCAAGGCTCCAGACCATAGCCATCTGAGAGGTCCCCGCTGATTGAGCCAGTTTCAAGGTCGAGTGTGTGCATTAACTATTATACTCCATTTTGTAGCGCGTGTACAATTATTTGATTAGATTTGTGATTGGTCCCCAGGCAATCTTTGTAATGGTCCGTACAGCTTGGCATTCATATCATCGTACCAGCGCTTCATCATACCACGGAGTAATTCATCACCTGGCGGATTGCTAGGAATACGAGATTTGAAGTGATACACAGGGCGTCTCAGCTGGCTATTACCAGCAAAGTTGAGTGCTGTTGCTGCTAATGCATTCATATCTCGTCGACTCATAATTTCTGGTGCATTTCTCATCCGCCATACAATGCCACCAGATCTATAAGCTGTTGATATGTCAGTAGCAAAGTACTCCTTCAAGTGCTTAAGAGCATACTCAGCTGAAGTCTTCAGCGGAGAAAAGTGACAGGCCATGATGACCACTTCCTCAGTAAAAAACGGAGGTAGATTGTGATAGAGCCATTGGAGCGCAGCTGGAGCTTGGTCCTCAATCAGATTTTGCTTAACTTCATTGAGCAAGGCCTCATCTCGATCGAAGTCTTGGCCTATATCAATGTTCAGGAGATAATCACGGATTCCGAATATGATGTGCTTCCGCAGGTCACGAAGGGCGGCGGGTCGATCCAGCCAAATTCCATCGTTGGTGATATCAGCCAAAGCACCGAATTTCTTCTGATCCAGCTTTTCTTCATTGGCATGAAACACGTCGAAGCGTCGATCTCCTGGCTCGATGAGAGAGGATAGTTCATAGTTGGAAAGTAAGACGAAGTTGGTAAAGATAGGAGCGTTGTACGGCTGCTGAAACTTTTCATTGACTGATACTGTCTTGGTTGTTATGAGATCTTTGATCTTGCCCATAAAACCTGATGCTGCTATGGTTCCTCGGGCGTTGGCTTGCTGCTGAACCTCGGAGGCAACACACAATAGCTTGTCATGGAACGAGCTAAAGGGACTTTCAAGAGTTTGCACAGAAATGGGAGCATAGTACTGACGACCCAGTACTTCACGGAATAAAGAGAAGAAGATGTCTTTCCCGGAACCTCTAGTGTGAGAATAAACGATTGTCGCTGTAGGTAATCTTCGATATGGTTTCTGGACGATCCAGGCCATCTTTCGTCGCAAGTGATCTGCATCAGTCGCGATCCCGCCCGTGATATGTTCGAGGTACTCTTCGAAGTTTCTGACATACGGCTCTGCTAGAGTTAGCAGCTCTGGGTTAGGTTCAAACGCCGCAAACGGGTTGTGGTAGGTGTTGACATAAGTCTGATTTTCATACTCAAAGAACGGCATATCCGTCTTAGGATACATCGCCGCGTTATAAGCAACCTCCTTAGGTTCATACGAGCTGATAACCTTGCGGATGGGGATAAACCCATCATCAGCGGCTATGGTCTTACCAGTCAGCACATTGCCTAAGTTATCTGTGGCATATTTCGAGCGAGCAGGGATTCTCAGGAGCTGGCTCCCGTGCCTGAAATAGTAGTATGATTTAGCCACGCCACGGAGCAACACTGTGCCTGCGTTAGTCATCTCATCAAAGAGCTGAGCAATGGAGGTTAGGTTGGTCTCCCTGGAGTCAGCATAAACTCGCACCACCTTATCATCAGCGAGCTTCGCCCAGTGTTCGAGAGGCTCAGTGGGGCTGACCTCGCACCTCGCGGCCACATACTGCATGAACACCTTAGCCGCATCCTGAGTGAGACCAGCCAGGCGACATAGCCTGGCCGCTCGATAAAGCGTGTTATCTCTGTTACTCTCAGGGATGATGAGACTGTCAGGTATCAGCTTATAGCGATGAAGCTCAGGCACCATATCATTTCGTAAAGCTTCATTCAGCTGATACAGAGCGTGAGCAACGAAATCATCGACCGAGGTATCAGGTCGGTCGCCCAATATCTTAGACAGCTGAAGAACCGTGCATGGTTGTGACGGATCACCACGCGTTACAACATACTCGCCTGGTTCCCAGTCCAGCTCAGTACCAACTGAGGATGGCATGATGACCATCCCAGTATAACCACGAATGTCTACACCTGAATCTTTACCGAAGACTGCAGTGGGTGAATGGATAGGAGTTTCTGATCCGTCAAAGTAGTACAGGTGATAACCACCTGACTTGGTCTTGACAACCAAATTTGGATCTGCTAAGCTGATATCCCCGTAAAATTCCGCTACCTTCTCGCGCCACAGCTGAAGAGCTGAGGAATTCTTCTTAACATCTATGTCGACGATGTATCTGCCCTTTGGCGGCACCACGCCAAAGACCATCTTCCGATTTACCTTGCCTCCTGACCTCTCTTCGATGAGCTTCTGCAGCTCGCTCTGATTATTGGCCGCCCTCTTGGGCCAGCCTTTAACTCCTATGTAACCATCACTTGTCTTTATAAAGGGTGCTAGCCGCCAACCACCTACGAAGAATTTTTGCGAGATTGATACAAAGACATCTTCCGTCATTTGTGATCATCCCAGAGAAAAAGCGGGTCTCGGCTCTCTGGGACCGAGACCCGCCAGTTGCGCGATCAACCAAGTATTATTATATCACAAAGCGAGCTAAGTGTACACACCTTTGATTAAATTTGACCTATCTACCGATGGAAGCTCAACACTGGCATGCCGCCAAATGTGAGTGCAAGAATCAGCACGCCAGCCAGCACCCAGATGAGAGCGATGACGAGTGACTTGATGTCAAGCGGGTTGTTGAAGTCCACAGAGCGTGCAGCCTGGATAAAGCACGCTATAGCAAGCAGAACCAGAATAACTGTTACGATCAGCTCAACGATTCCCATGATGTTGTGTCTCCTATCCGGGTACCGGCATCGTATGAATATATGGACCACTTATCCGGAAGTCCCGGACAATCGTTATTGCGTGCTCCGGGTCGTACTAAAAAGCCCGGGTGCGCGAGAGAGTGGCGCGCACCCGGTCAAGCCGCAACGCCCACAGGGCTCTTGGTTACTACTTCTGTTGGGCAGCGTAAGGTCCGATCCAAGCTCTGGCTGGCAAAGTGCCTCTGCCAAAGTAAACATCAGACAACACCGCACCAGGCATATCGGCCGGCGGTGTCGCCGGTGGTGCAGCTGGATCTTGCACTGCGTTCCGCACTACTCCAACTCCAGGCGTTTCGCCTGAGGGCGGACGGATTACTTGCGGCGGCAGATCCCCACCCCCTCCGCCCGGAGGCGTAACAGGTCCCGGTGGAAAGGTACCGTGAATCGGATCCCAGCCAGCGATCGGCAGTGTCGGTCGTGGATCACCCGGGCCCCAGATGATGAGCGGTGGTTGGCCAGTACCCGGATCAGGCGGTACCGGAGTTGGACGTGGCGGCGGGCTGGCCGCGCTCAGAACCAAGATGTTAGCAGGAGTTGCTACGTTCCCGCCATCTGTAAAGATTACTACGCTTAACCACTGTTGGCCTTGTGCCATTGCAATGACTCCTACGGTTGAAGCGCCCTAGTCTTTCCCTTGCGAGCTAGGGCAAAACCTCGCTTACTAAGCGAGGACAGGGAACTAATTATCTGGTGATGGTTTAGGTGGTGATTTTAAAGTCCGAGATTCTGCGGGTACTACTGGATCCAATACCTCAACTTCATCTGCAGGTTTTCTATGGATTACCTCCTCACGAAAACAGACTCCCCAGCAATAGATGTTTCTAGTGTAGCAGTAACCCATACAAAGCACGTGGTGCGCGTCAGTATTTTGAAAATTAAGATTACTACAGCCGAAGATCATCAGGGGAATCACCACCAAAAATGGTAATAGAGCTAATTTCATGGACCACGGGTGCGCCGACTCTTCTGAATTGATTCATCCAGGTCTAATAGCCTTGTGAACGCCTTTTCATCTTTGGTTAAGATCCACTCGCGCATAGCACGTAGTGATGTCAGCTCCTGTATATCAATATATAGCTGTGCTTGTGCTCGTTGCACTGCTGCAGCAGATAACACCCACGTACCACGAGCGACGTTCCATTCATAATCCTCACCAGGTGATTCACCACGATGCTCCACCAGCTCACCATCCACAAATCTCTTTGATTCTGGATTCTCAACGTCCTTGACCCAGTACTGGCCAGGACCTACGCACTGATCAGCAACAGCATCATTCACGCATTGAACTATAATGGAGAATGTGCCATCCTCATTGTACACAGCATAGCGGGCTCCTCGTACAGCAGGTGATTCTGGAATACCTATATCAGCCATCACGTCGTCCTAGTTACGCGAGCGGTCATTAACGCTGAGCGAACAGTCCAATAAAGGTACGGAGCTGAATCTGCAAAGAACACCGGATACAGATAATACTGTATACCTGCGGTCACGTTGAAGGTAAAATCAGCAGTAGTGTTCTTTCGTATATTGGGCGCGCTGCCAGTTGATGCAACCACGGCCAAACCTGCAACCTGTCCAGCATATAAGGCGGTATATGGACATATGGCTGCGGCCATCCTCAGCACGTCAGTTGATCCTCCAGGTGTTGTAGTGATTTCAGCATCAACAGAAATTTGGAAGTCGATCTTGCCAGTCACTCTTGGAGTGAAGAAAAAACCTTGCGATGAATAACCAGTGGTAACACTGCTCTCACCAGCATAGAAGTATGGTCCTGGTGCGAGCGCTGAAGTTTCCTCAATGCGCTGACCCTCAGCAGTATCCATCGGTGATGGACGCCACGGTGTTGCGGTTAAGCGAGTTACCCCTGCAGGTGCAACATTCAGCATTGACTGGTGCCAGAATGAATAGCCAGGTGTTGCAGTGGTTGGAAGATTTTGCATTAAGCAATGCACTAGTGCGTAACCAGTACCAGCAGGTGCAACGCCCTTACACCAAAGTTTTGGAAATGTTTCCAGCTGGCCAGCACTGCCGATGATTCCAGTCCCAGCATCTAGCACATCAGCTATAGAACCAGTGGATGTAGCCTTATCTGCGGTGTACCAGTTGATAGCTACATAGCCATACTGCCGATGAAGAGATACCCGCACCTGCAGCTCATACTCATAACCAGCAATCACTGGCACCCACTGAAATATGTAGATATACTGATTAACCGTAATGGAGGGATTATACAACCAAGCGCCTCCGCGTCCGATGTTCCACGTCAATCCTCCACCATAATTACGGCCAAAGTTAGGACTTGGTGTACTACCGCTACCAGGGCCCCACCCACGAAGCATTCGAGTATCTGAATAAGTAGCTCCGACTGGATAGCCCATCTCCTCGGCCCAGTCTGAGTTGAGAATCATATTCTCTACTTCATTCACCGGAGATGGCGTGAAGCTGATGGTTGTCCATGCTCCTGTAGCCCCAACGGTGTTCACACGTCGCACTCGAATCTCTTGCAAGACACCAGTACGCATGTTCAGCATGTAAGCAAAACCATCTTCATCCACACCATTTGGATAATCAGTCCAAACAGATTCAGCGGCTACTCGTGACTGAATCTGCATCCAACGTGCGAAGATGTTATTAGCTGGAAGATCCCAAGAAATGCGAGTGCGTTGGATGATGGTGCCATCGTTCTGCACAATTGAGAAGGCAACACCACTCTGTGCGGCTAGACCTGTAACTGCTGGCACGCTCCACGGGCTGGGCAGATCTAGGTTCGGGCTTGGATCTGTTACAGCTAGATCAGGTGACCATGTATAAACTGCTGCAGAGTCCTCACGCAGCTGCAGATCAATGCCAAAATCTGAGGTAAACCCCCAGCTCTCTACTCGCATGGGTGCAGCATTAAAACCAAGCGCAGGCAGTGTCAGTGCGACAGTATCACCAGGCCGCAGTGCAAGAGCGGTTAAGGTGCAAGGCACCATGACCGTGCCCTGACGACTCTTCAACAGTATGATACGAGCAAGTCTAGCTGCGGCTATAGCATCATTGGTGAATGGAAAATCAAGATCCATCGGAGATGGAAAGCCATTATCAGCTGCAAGGAATTCTGCTGATTTTACCGGTGCAAAATCAGAAGCTGCGTACAGCACCATCGGCCCTACGAAGGTGCCTCGTGCTTCGTTGAACCGATCTCGCCGACCTGGTTTTGGCCTCACCGCCACCGCACCACGCAGATCTTTCTCTGTGATAGTCATGGTAGGAGCGGTATATGATCCTACCACCAGCCGATACTGACCTCCGGTGTAGCTCAAGATACCAGCACAAGCCTGAACCATCTGCTCAAGGATGCTGCCCGGGTTAACGTCTGCAGAAACAACACCATTGAAGGTGTAACGACGTTGCCGATACACCGTGCCACTCACAAGCTCCCACGTGCCAGCTGTTACAGCGGCAATGAAGTATGCTTCCCAAGCTAGTGGTTGGCTGGTGGTAGCTGCATCCACCACGATGTATTCATCACAGACGTTTGCAGCAGCAATAAAGCTTGTATCATCAATGCTGCTAGCTGCAACGTCCATTGCGCTTAACAGATAATCACGAATCACCACCGCTGGATTGGTGGAGTATGCTGTCGTGCTGGTTCGAGGATCAAAGAGCTTCTTCCCACGAACTAGTGCTGCAACATTAGGCAATCCCTCGCTGTAGATGGTAGGAGAGTAGTTTGTTTGAGCACTGAGATAAGCACAACCAAGCAGTCGATGATCAGTGGTCCAGTTACCGTTCGCAGCAACAAGCTGAGCCATTGCTGTTTGAGTCGTTGTACCCATCTTCACCGCGATGGCCGCTGCATTCGCGTAATGACCGAAAGGCACTGCTTGAATGGTTTCAGTGGTCCAAGGAAAGAAGTTCATCGGAAGATGTTCGTCATTAAACCAAAAATCTTCCCATGCATCAACTTCATGAGCAGCGATAGCAATCGCACGATGCATATAATGGTAGTTAAGCTGATCAGTGGTGGCATAGATGATGGGGCCACTGACCTTGGCCTTACCATAGATCGTGCGTCGTGGCTCTACTGATGACTGAACAGTGACAGTAAGATCTTTGGCATTGGCTGCCGCAGCACGACGTTGTGCAGATTTTGCTTGCTGTGCAGTGAGAGCTGCCGCAGCTGCAGCAGCCGCCACCTCAATGGCCAATGCTTCCATTGCTGTAATGGTACCAGCAGCAACCGCAGATTCTGCAGCTGCACCTACGATGAATGGAATTGCCATCGGCATTTAAGCCACCCTCCAACCAGTAATCCAACGACGTGGCTCATAGCGCACCAGCCCCAGCTTACCTAGTGCTACAGCATAATTCAGCACCACCACCGCGATGTTTCCTTGATCTGTCAACACCAGATCTCCTCGCCCAGCAAGCATTGGAAAATCAAGTGGCGGACCCATCCGCCCGCTTATTCCAGCTTGCAGCCCACCAAGCTCTTTGATCTTCGCTTGCGCTGTTCGTGCACTGTTCCACATACCCCGTAAATCATCAATCGGATCACCACCAGTAATAGCTTGAATAACATCTGCTGCAAACGTGACACAATCATTGGTGCCCCACTCAAACTTCGTCTTTTCAGCTTGAAGAATACAATCAATCAGTCGACTCTCCCAATCGTCACGCCTCATCCTCGGCCCCACGTAAATGTGCGTGTAGCGGACTGAGCCACGAACTCAAAGCCTCGATCATTAGGGTATTCTGCCTTCTGATCCGCATCGGTGTAGCGTCGCACCTTGGGTCTATCCCATGCTGCCAGTTCTGATTCGATGTTCAACGCCACCGAAGCAGTAGCACCATGTGTAAGCTCCATAGAATCCATCTTAGCTTTTACCAGCAAAAGTGGATCTGCGATGATCGCTCCAGTGGCAAGATCTACCAATGGCATCCAGATACGTGCGGGACGTCCGTGATAATCTTCTTGCATTGCAATTTCAATGATGTCAGCGTCAAGTCCAGAAAGTGACAACCGATAAACATTTGCTTGCAATGATGCATCCTCATTGATTGATTCGACTGCACCGATCTTACCAACACCTAACCAATTAAAACCATTCCACGAAAGATCATGTCCTGCGGTGCAGAATCTTACCGTACCAGATCCAAACTGAAGCTCAACAAACAAAAAGATAGTGTACTGTGACTGAGCTATGGCAGTCTGCATCGCGGTGGTGATTACCCGCGTGCTCATACAAATGCTTCCTCTGCATCAACAACGGCATCTGCAAGATTGCCAGAATGAAAAACTAAACCTGTGTCATCTGTAGTCAACTTGAAAGTTGCTTGAGGCTTGAAGAACGTTACAGGTGAACTTATAACATGGGTAATACGAGCACCAGGTTTAAAAGCAACTGAACCAACTCCAGATCCATTAGCTGTCACAGGTGCAGTTACACAGTAAAGGTAGTTGGCGATTGAGAAGAAATCACCTGGCAGCAAGGTGGCTCCCGCGCCTAGCCCATTCATACCTACAGTAGTTTGTAGTGGTGAGATAGCTCCTGAAGTTGTGGCACCTGCAGCACGACACGTACCAGCAGGCCAATCACGCATCAGCGGATAGCCATAGAACCTACCACCCTGCCCCTCGAGCTGAGCTAGCCAACTCATCATCAGCCCATACTGATCCTCCTTCAGTAGCTCATAACCTGCAGTAAAGCTCCAACGCGCACCAGGCACAGTGAGTGTACGAGTGGATCCAGAGTGTTGTGAACGATGTAGAAAGGTGTTCGCTATCAGCTGGAGCCGATAAGTTTGCGGGCATCTGCCCATGCTGACGTAGTTGATTGTGGCCATTCTAGATTCTCAAGTTGGGACTACGCCGAGCAAGCTGTTCTCGCACAGCTCGTAGTGTAGCTTGTCGATTCATCTCAAGCATTGTGGAGATTGACCCTAGATCACTGCGTGAATCAATATTATTGTTATTGACGATGGTAACTCCAGTACCACCGCTAGCACCGAACTTACCATTTGGGATAATGGTTCCAGCAGAGTCCGGCACAAATAGCTCAGGGCCATTCTCACCCACCAGTGAGACCCCACCTACCTGTGGCCGGCCTCCAGCAGCAAAGACCTGACCACCGCCGGGCAAGTTCCATGCACCTGTACTTGCGGTGGTGTGAAAGATATTACCAAATACACTTCCTAAGAGACCTGTGCCCTGTGTAGCTATGTTAGCAGTCAACTGACGAGCAGCGATGCGAGCCATCTCAGTCAGAATAGTATCAACAAGAGATTTAATGTTGAACTTACCAGTCTTAACAAAATCTACAAGGGCATCTTCCATAGCTTGAGTAGAAACCTTGAAGATGTCCTCAGCCTGTTTTGCAGCATTAGTCGCAGCATCCACGTAGCTAGCCAGCGCGGATTGCCAACCGTATCCGAAGGTGCGGGATTTCTCAATGATTAAATCAATGGAACCAGCTAATTCAGTTTTTAGCACGTCCGCAAAAGCTGTTGCAGCTTTGCGAGCTTCAACAAAGCTGCTAGGGATCTTCGCCAGCTCCTCATCTACCTTCTGCTCAAACTCACGCATAGTCTGAGCTTTCTTAGCCTGATCACCAGTCATCAAGCCCTTGTTGTACACATCTTCATACTTATCCAGCTGATCTTGGTAGGACTTTGTCAGGTCCTTGTTTGATTTTGCTAGAGCTTGATTAGCGTTCTCCTCATCGATCATCTGAGCAATGCGCTTGGCCTTAAGGAAGTTCTCTTCACTGTTAAAGTGAACTCTATCCTCAGCAAGCGCCCGCCACAGCTTCTCCACCTCAGTCAGCTGTTCCTCCTTGACCAGCTGACGCTCAAGCATCTTGATATAATCTTCACCCTCCTTCAGAAGATTTTCGTGATGTATCTTAACCTCTTTCTTGGCCTTTTCATGCTTACCCTTACCAGCACCAATAACATCTGCGAGCGTGCCACGCGGACCAAGTGCTTGTCCGGTGCTAGCAAGAGTTAACGCAGCAGCCTGGCGCTCTTGCATGTTCTTGTACTGATTTCCGTACAAGATACCAGCAAACTGACCAGCAGTACCCACGTTGAAGCCCATACGCTTCTCGATCATGGGCAAGATATCACTTTGATTAGTCGATGAAAAGCCTAAAGCACTGAGCGAACCGATGACACTCTGCAGCATGACACCAGTCTCACGCTGAGTTTCAGCAATCTGCTGATTAGCCTTGGCTTGAGCTTCAAAGTAAAGATTTTCATCCTGCGAAGTTGGAGCTACCGCAGATCCAACAGCATAGCCACCAGCTGCACCGGCCGCAGCACCCACACCCGCACCAATGAGAGCACCACCTGGACCACCAACCATAAAGCCAAGTGCAGCTCCTTTAGAAGCACCAACCATAGCACCGATGACTGCGCCTACGGTTCTGCTGTTGTTGATAAGCCAGGTCATAGCTTTAATCAGCTCGACCGTAGCTGTAACCACGAACTCAATGCCCGTTCGCAATGCGGCAAAAGCATTTATAATATCTTGTGCGGTTAAAGATTTTATAAATGCCGCCACCTTAAGAGCTATGTCGGAGATGGTGGCAGCAAATATCTGCATCACCGTTGGATCAGAGAGCTTGTTGCGCAGCTCATCAAACACCTGGATGATGGCCTTACCAGCACCAGAATCAAGAACCGCTTTGACAAAGTCTACCCAGACATTGGTCAATCGATTCATCGCAGCATCGACGGTATCAGCTGCAACATTGGCAGAATCCGCGAAGGTGCGAATCAGTTCATCACCAAAGTACTTCAAGAATGGTGCAGACTGGACGATCCCCTGGCGGATAGCCGCCTCCAGCTCGCTCGTGGTTGTTTGTAAAGCTTTAGCCGCAATTTGCAGTGCACCAGGCAAGCGCTCCCCAAGCTGTCTGCGCAGTTCTTCCATCGATACCACGCCCTTAGACGCCATCTGAGTAACAGCATAGAACATCAGTTGAGTATCAAGGGTAGATGCGTGAAGAGTTCTGGCTGCCATTGCAAGACCAGTGAAGAGCTTGTGAGCTATGGCAAATTGATCATTACCCTCTGGAATGGCCGCAACCAGCTTAGCGTAGTTGGAGGTCAGCACATTCAGATCAATACCCAGCTTGTTAGCTGTCATGCGAAGAAATTCAAACTCCTCCTGAGCCTGAGAAACGCTCTTTGTGGTGAGCGTCATGATGGAGAGAAAGCCCTGCAGCTTGTTGAGCTCTTTGATGATAGCGCCGAAGAAGGCTCCTACCGCAGTATCAGCTGCAACCATTACAATTGATACCGTCTTCATGGTATCAACTAACGAAGAAAGAGCACGGTTAAAGTTGGTTACGTGAAAAACATTCTTAGATCCAAAGGCGGTGTTGATGATACTATCAAAAGTAGACAGTTCATCTTTAGCATCCTTAGAAGCACGCTCGAGCTTCTTAAGGTTCTGTACACCCTCAGTGGTATCTACACCAACCTTAACCAGTGCGTCGGTCATTTTCTGTTCTTCACCTCAAGAAATCTTGCATCCATCTTGCTCATCATGGTGGTGAAGTTACGAACGCCAAATGCGGGCTCACCAAAAAGATCCACGTATGCTTTTATGTCACTGAGAGTGATAGGGTTTTCGCTCATACCAACACTTCGCCTCGATGATAAAAGCACAAATGCGGTGCAGTATTCTTGAAATGGTTCTGGAACGTGTGGATAGGTATCAAGTGCCTCTGGGACTATACCAGTTTCTTCCGCTATCTTAGTTAAGCTCTTGACATGCGGACCCCAGCGTACCCACCATTCGATCCAGTCAGTTAAGACTTTCCCACCTCCTCAAGCTCTGCCTCTCTGAAATTTTCCAGGTTCGCCGCAAAATCACTAATAAACTCGCGAAATTCTGGATTATTCATCAAGGCTTTATAAGCCGCCTCAACTGAGAATGGAATCTCGTTCTGAGAAGAATCAACCACCTTCTTCCAGTCCAGCACGAGACCCCTTGCCATGGCCTTGCACAGCAGCTCTTTGGACACTTTCGGGTCCATTGAACCAGATTCAATCTTCTTACGATATGGCTGCTGGAGGGTAGCAAGCTCTCGCTGAAATCTAATACTGGTTAAGTGCGCGATGAGAAACTCTGAGCCAGCATAGCTGGCCCATGAGCCCGTTTCTGCCAGTGGCATGCCTTGGTCAATATTAAGCATGTAAACCTCGTTGCGGTATTGCTTCGTTGTTTTAGCCTACGGGGTCCTTAACAATCCGGATCACGTGGCCGGCCGTACCATCGTACAGGCCCCGCCAGGTTGCGCGGAACATGACGTCGGTATTTCTTCCACCAGCGACGACCTCGCCAGTCTCAAACTTTGCGCGTGGAATGAAGTAGGTGTATGAGTTGTTCTTATCATCAATCACCTTGAAGTTGTACGAAAACTCCGTACCCTTCAAGAACTTGTCATACATCGAACCTTCTCTGAAGTACAGGTCCATGCCGCCCGTAACTTCAAAGGTTCCAAGCACCATGTCATTTGCGCCGAGCGTCCCAATGCACTTGATAGGCCGCACGTTGTTTGCGATATTAATGCTTAAGGAGCTGATGCAACCAGAGTATGGGACACCGTCAATGCTGAACGACTGAAAGTTCGACACCGCATTCATCGGCGTTGTGGTCGGTGCGGCAACCAAAGTTGCACCAGCAATCTGTGCTTCAGCAGCAGCTGCGCCGAAGGACATTATTCCAAATGAGCCATTAAGAATCTGACCCGTTTGGAAGGTCATGCTCATCGTGTTGACCACACAACCTCTGAAGGTGTGGTACTGATTCGGTGTCGTATCCTGAAAGTGCTTCTGGATAGTGAACGATCTCATTAAGATGCCGTTCACGAGTGACGTGATGTTACCAGACACTGCACTGAAGGTCCCGCACATCACAGCTTGCAGGAAGTCATCCCACGTCAGGAACGACAGCTCGTAGTTGATGTCTCCTGCAGCTTCAGCATCCGTTTGGATGAGGTCAGACTCTGCGCGGTCAGGACGAATCTCCTCGCTCTGAGTGTTCTGGATGGAGAAGTTAAGAGACTCACTGAGAAAGCGCAGCTGCTTCAAAGCCGGACTGGCAGGAGTCACGCCGAGGGTGGACTCCGCCACGTACCGAAGTGCAACAAGATTTGCCGACGACATGGTTAGTCCTCCGTCGCGTCGAAGTAGAATGATAGCCTAAGCTGAGCTGTAACCCAACCAGTCCTCTCAGCGAAGTTCTTTGATAGAGATGGTTCAAGAAATACCACTGACGGGGCTACCTCTGGTAGCTGTGCATCTAAGGTCAAGCCTCTGAAGATCTCCCAAGCTGCATCAGATAACTCAGTGATCCGATGACCGCCAACGCCGGGGCGAACGAAGAAGTCAAGAAATAGGATGCCCACTGTTCGAAAACAGCGGGTGCCAAGTGACAGTAGGATCGTGTCACCAAATTGGACCGTCGACCTAGTAAACTCTTCATAGATGTCCGTGTTGAATGCTTGGTTCTCAAATGTCAATGTATTGAGAGTCCACTCACTCTGTAAGTGACCTTCAATCAGTTTCTGGGCACCAGAAAAGATCATTTTCTTACAGAAGCACTCGCTACAGAAAGAGCAAGTACGCCGGTGGGCGCTTGCATGGAATAACCATTTTCGATGCGCAAAGCATATGGCTGACTATTTGATATATAAACCATATCACCAAGCCTATATCCCTTCGGCCAATAAAACACCGGACGTGGCAATGGTGCTTCGGGTGCGCCTCCCGTCGTGGTGGATTCATCAGGTTCTCTGAATCCTATTCGCCAGCTCGCACGAAAAGATCCAGTGTAAACCGGAGACCGGTTCACCGCCCCAAAGAAAACATCCCTGACGTAAGATCGTACCGCAGTTTCAGTTACTTGTTCGAACTCTTTATGATCTAGCCAGCGTCGAACGTTTACTGTGACCTTAAGCACTCAAGGGCCTTGCTTGCACCGTGGAAAATCCTATTTCAGAGCCGACGTATTGTGGCTTGCTTCGCATGATACGATATTGCAAGCCATTTACGGTGAGTGTATCATTCAGCTTTGGAATAGGACTGCCATCCTGGTGGAAGACCATGATCTTTGCATCTGATGCTAGATCACGATCTGCTTCGATCTCCCTCTGATTAAAGGTGGTAACCACCACCTTAACATCAAAAACCCTGGTTGTGTACACCGTGGCCCCGCCGGGTGCATATACAGTGGGCGTACGCTCTTGATGCCTACCCACCACCGCTAAATCTTCAATGGCCTGTACAGCAACCTTAACCGCATCTAGCACAGTAGCCTTGAGAGCCATTACGCCCTCACAAGACTAATGTTCTTGGCCATCCCAGATGTTGGAACGCTCGGTGCCTCGATCTCACCAAATCCGTTTATGATTGCAGCAATCTTGTCAGGCACATATATCTTGCTTTGATTAGCTTTCTCATTGAAATTAACTCTTATCTCACCAACCTCAACTTCATCAATCAACGCGTTACCAGCCAGAGGCGTGTTATCACCTATGGTCTGCAGCCACAGAGCTTCCTCGATCGTGGCGTGCTTGATCTCCCAAGGGATTTCATCCTGAGGAATTGGATATGAGTCACGATAAACCTGATACCGTGGCCATTCCAAAGCTTGCTGTTGATTGGTGCGCTCGCCCTGCCAGCAGAAGTACCAGTCAAGCTGACGAGTGGCCTGGATCAGGAGACGAGACTTATCGTCCGTATCCAGATCCAGCCACACATCGCGTGCTGCTTCATCAAGAACATAGATATTGACGTAGTCAGCCGCCTCAGCTACGGTAACGTAGCTGTTAGAGGTTAGCCCACCGGGCGTAGCATCAACGACGATGGCCACGTCAGCCTCTTACGTGAACTTGACGTTCGTTGCCCTTGCAATCCCAAGCTGGCTGTACACTGCCAGACCTGCGTAGAAGCGCAGACGAGTAATGGTATTGTTCGTGCCTTCAGCCTCGCCCAGCTCCGTGACAAAGATACCGGAGTTGTTGGAGCTGGTCAGGCCAGCGATCCCAATCATCCTGGATCCGTCGTCCCAGACACCGGCGTAGATGTCACCGACCTTGGTCGGAGAACCAGTAACATCGACCCAGTCATTGCGGAACATCGGAATCCCACGATATCCAGGAACCGAGCCACCACCAGGCAGTGCTATGGTTTCAGTGATGTTGGCGCCGCCGAGAGTTCTCAGTTGACTGAAGTACTTGCGAATGGCCGCATCAGGCATCATGAAAAAATCGACCTGACCATCCTTGGACTTGATCATGGAAATCAGCTCATCCAGCATGTCCAGAGACAGGGTGGTTGAGCCAAAGCTCTTGGTCTGTGCAGCGGGAACGAGCTTCTCCAAACCATCGAACTGCTTCGGGTTGGAGGTAGCATCGCCATTGATGAACAGGTCCTGGTACTGACGCGCCAGGCCTTTGGCCTTGGATGCAACTTGGATCGCCCGCTGATCATTGGGCGTGGTCATCGTGGTCTGAACGAAGTGATCAACGTACGCATCACCGAGCATGACCTTCAACGCACTGGTCACTGGGGTGAACGTGGCTGGCGTCTTGGCCTGAGCGGTGATCACGTTGACCGTGTCATCACCACCGATACCAATCACGTCAACGCCGCCAATGGCGTTTTCCCGATTGTACTCAATGGCATTTCCCACGATCTGATCGAAGGGCATGACATTGTAAACTTGGTTGACGGTGACAATCGTTTCGATGACACCAGCAACGAGGGGGTTGTTCTGAAGCTTTGCTGCTTCAGCTAAGGTAACAGAGGGCATCTGAGCTCCTGGAAGTTAACGGACTACGTCAACCTCCACCGGAGGCCCAAGCACACGCTGCATGCTCAGACAATGGGGTGTTGGCACCTATGCGCAGCATAGGCGCCAACATCCTTTAATTATACACCAAATGCAAAGGTATGTACACCGTTTTGATTAGGGCCCAATTGGGCCTCCCATGCGCGGGGCCAGACCTGCGTTCAAGCCAGCAGCGATCTTCTCCACTGGTGTCATGTTAGGCTTCATACCAGGTCCACCGCCACGTGCGCCCGGCGCACCAGAACCAGTGAATCCTGCAAAGAGGTGAGGAGCTGTATTCTTCAGCTGCTTGGTCCAAGAATCAATGGAGACCGGTGAAGTGCCATCCTCTCCATAAACCACCTCGCCCTTTTCATTCTTCATGACAGGACGACCGTCCTGGATTGAGAACGCGGTCTTCGCACGAAGCACAATGTCATCGATCGCAGTGGAGAGGATGCCATGTGTGACCGCGGAAGACTTCACCGCGTTATCAATGAGCAAGGTCTCCAGCTGGCGATTAGCAACCTTGAGCTGCTCATCACGAGTCTGAACCTCTCTATCATACTGAGATCTCATCAGCTGGACGCGCTCAGCGATAACTTCATCGACCTTGCCCGCCTCAATGAGCTGCTTCTCACGGACCTTGCGATCCGTTTCCATCAGCTCAGCGTACTTCTTCGGATCAAGATCCTTGAACGCTTCCATCTTCTTCATGAGGTCGACGTTGGTCTGCCGAAACTCATTTAGCTTGCTCTTGTCCGTAGCTCCATCAGCATCAAGGACGAATGAACCATCCTCACGCTTAACATAGAACGGACGAACAGCTTCACCTACCTCATTCAAATCACTAACTGTGTACTTCAGAGCCATGGGATCCTCCCATTATTGTGGTTGCGGTTTAGCTGGAGCTGGTGCCGCCGGTATTGGTTTTTTGAGGTCAGCAATCTGTACCGGCGTCAGAATACCTTCGAGCTGCTGATCGTCTGGAATAGTCGGATCAAGATACTCCGACCGCTTGAGGTTGTAAACCAACGTTGCCTTATCAATCTCACCATTGAGGTATGCCGTGAAGAGCTCACGAAGCACCGCCGCTTCGAGGCGGATGGTGAGAAAGTCCTTGTTAAGAGATATCGACGGCGGTGGCACGTCCATCACCTTGGCCAACGTCGAGTAAGTCATATTCAGCCCAGTCTCAGTGGAGAGCACGAGCTGCTTGAGCGATGCGGTCTCACTCATGTAACGCAGACGAACTGTCTCAGCGGCCTCTGAACCCTTGCTAGATGAGTCCACCAGCCTAGCGCTCATTGATGCCATAAGCCCGATCTTCTCCTTGAGAGCGTTCTCAAGTGAGCCCAGGCCCTGGCCGAGAAACTCAAGATACTTGGCATCTGAGCCCTCATTAGGCAGCACCCACGCTGCGGTGCCACCAATCTTGAGACTGGTACTGGAATCTGCACCGATGATGACCGGTGTCGGCAGACCGACGAAGTGACGGCCCCACTCCAGATCAGCACTGGTCATGTAGTGGGATATGTTGATTGTAGCGATGTCCAGCATCGGTGGCTTGTCAACGGGCATGTGCACGCCGGACGTGCCAAAGCAGGTAAATGGTACGTAGTTGATGCTCCGCCCGCGAAAGAGCGGTGTCATCGCGGACGTGATGTTAAGATCATCATCCAGCAGCTGCACGGTATAAGCACCGCCCACCAAGCCGCACCAGCGGTACTGCACCTGAGGCCGATAGAAGAATCGCTTCTGTGCATCTGGAACATAGATGGTTTCTCTGAGCAGCACCCACTCCAATGATCCATCAGCGTACACACCCCAGTTGATGATGTGCTCAGCATCATAGGTCACGAGGATGGGCTCGCTGGCTCCACTGACTGGGGCATCGACCAAAGTTCCAATCCGCCCCATTAGGATAACTTCCTGGAGACACCTGATGTAAAACTCAGTAAACTGGTATGACTCAACCCCATCAGTGAAGTATGGCTTCAGCGTATCATCATACTCCGTTTCAGGGTCCTTGGAGGTGGTGAACCCAACCAGCGTGGCTACGGTCTTGCTCGTGATTGGAAAGAACAGTGCACGACGCTTGTAATTATCATAGTCACCAGTCTCTTGACCACCTAGCGAAGGGAGGTAGAGAGTGCCCGCGGTCTTGATCGCCTTTGACCCGTTGAAGCAATCACGGATCATTCGGTACTCCTCCTGAATGTTGATGTATTCAGGGTGAGCAAACTCACTTAGCTGCTTGGCCATCTCAATATCCTTCGTAAGCCTTAGCTTCTGCACGGAGGATGTTCTTCAGCGCGCGATACCTGATCACGTCGTAGATGTGATCATCCGCTTCAGAATCAACATCCTGAGGATTTTCCGGATCAAGTGGCAGCTCTGGAATCTGCACAATCGCATTCGGGCACGTGCGGCAGAATAAAAGCCAAGGATTTTCTGGATCCCTCACTTTCGTGGCCAGTAACATCTGTCTAGTGATAACAAATCCCCGTTCACGTGATCCAGAGCGTTTGTCCCCCTTATAGAAGCGCACGCCCTGCTGAACATAATAATCATGAATCGAAGCATAACCAGCCTGTTTATCAAATATCGATGCATCAGCAGGTCCTGGTTGAACTCGATGACGAATTCTTCGCATGACCTCAAACTGCTTCATCCGAGCGCCCAGCTCCACCGGTGTCGCTCTCAGACCCTTACCTTCCTTATCAGCGAAATAAATCTCGTGCAACAGCACCAGAGACTTCCGAGGAAGAATGACTGGTAGATCATTGATAATAGCACGAGTACCATCGCTCTCTGCAAAATAGAGTGTTGCTCCTGGTGCAGAGTAACCATAATCATGTCCTCTGTCGATCTTCCACGTGGGAGGTACCACAATGTCATCAATAACATGTTTTTCGGAATCCCACAGATCACCAAAGGCTGAGCCCTCGTCAAGGTCCCAGACGCCCTCTAGGTACGCGCGCGCCTGTCTCTTATCACCCAAACCCAAGATGCGCTGCCCATACTTTGGGTCATTCCGCATCATCAGCACGTTATCAGTATGTACAGCAGGAATGAACTCCCTGCTCATGCTACCATCGCTCTCTGGAGCGTTGAACAGCTTACCAGGTCCAAACGCAACAAAACCTGATTTGAAGTATTTGTGCGAGATGCCACCTGGGTTGGAAGCGTAGATGATCTTCGGCAGCACCGGCTTCCACTTCTCAGGAATCTCTAGCGTACCAAGACGAACCCGGGTTCGGATGAATCGAATCATCTTCTCAGTAAACTGAGTAGCTTCATCGATGAGCAGCAGATGAATCTCCGCGCTCAGATACTGCTGAATATCTGGCTCGTGCTGAGCATGACAAAGGTAGATCTGAGCTCCGTTGTAGAAGGTGTAGACCCCATCAGACTTGTTGAACACAACGTCGCCGGCCTTCAGCAGATCTCCCAGCAGAGCTTGGAAGCCGTCCACGTTGTACACATGACTGATGTACAATTCTCTGTACAGGCGCCTGAAGAGAAAGATCTTCAGGTTAGGAATCTCGAGCGCTAGTACGATAGCTATGACGCGCAGAAAGTAGCTCTTGCCCCCACCGGCTGCGCCACCGTAGAGCACCTCATTAGCAAGTGATAACAGCGCTTGCTTCTGCTTCGGATAGAGCTTAAACTGAATCAAAGCTCTTTCACCTTCATATAAAGAGTCCAGTCATCAACAAGTCCGCTATCAGTGGTGATGCGGCATGTTGCGGAAATCTTCTCACCAACCTCGCCACCAGCGATAATTGCTGTTACCTCAAGACCATTGCTTTCTGATTTTTGTACAACGGCCGTAGCTGAGTTGCCGATGATGATTTGATGGACTGCAATCTGGCCATCAGGATCAAAATCATCAAGCCACTTTGACCAATCCCATGTATAGTCCAAGACTGCGTTCGGATCTTTCACAATGGTCGGCTTACCATTAATCAGAGTAAAACCTTCCGAATTAGCCGTGGTCATCTGCTAGCTCCTGGAACGGTGTATTTGCGATTTGATGATGCAATGTGCCAGGTGCGCGCCTCACTATCAGTGAACAGTAGTGTGCTCGCCGTGCAATGATCCATCATCACCGCAACTTCTACTCGCTCATCCTCGCCCTCAATACCATGATAAGCTAATAACTCATTAACCTCAACAACGTCTGCATCCTTAAAACTTTCACAGCTTTGTAAACTATCCAATACCGCAACTTCTGCTACCACCGTAGCAGAACCACCGATCAGAATAGCAAAGCTCAGATCATTAGGTGTGGTTGACTCACTAACAAGTCCATCATTGGTTGTAGCAGCATTACTAGCATCAACAAGAGTACCTAGATTTTCCGCTACCTGGCTAGAGCTGGTCCATCCCTGAGTGTCACTAGCATCTACAAAAGCCGTAACCTCTACTACGGCTATACCAAAAGTGCCTGTTGCATTACTTGTATCTGCAGCAGGTGCAGATTCTACTATGCCACCAGCCAGCTGACCCAGCGGTACCGCATCATGCAGATCCGAGAAATTCGCCGTTTCAGCCACACCAGCAAAGAGCGCTTGTCCGGCTGATTGGACATCAAGAGCTGTAGCAAATTCGGTGTGTGAAACCCCGCCAAAAACATTCTGAGCATCAACTAGGGTGGCAGCTTCATCACACTGCTCAGCCAATACACCTGAGCGTGCAAAGCCGAGCTCCGGCGAAGATGGTACACCGATGTTGCCCTGTGCGGTTACAAAGGCATTCGGGCGTGCAAAGCCAGAATCATATTCATCTCTAAGGTCAAGATCCTCAACTATGTTCTCAGTTTGATTAGCACTGGTCGACAATATATCAATTGCAAGTACTGATTCTGCCACCGGACCATGATAATTGCCCGTTGGATCATCAACTGTATCCTCTATCAACCCGAGGAATTCACTGATCTGAGCCGCCTGACCTACGCGTGAGAAAGCCACATACCGACGAATCGGCAGACGATGCGGACCAAGACCAGTTAGGTCTCGACTGAAAGCCGTGTCTTGCGCAGCAATGGCAGTGGCAGATTCTGCAACGCTCACCACCGAGCGCAGACCTGCGCTCGTACTATCAACTAGATCTATGGATTCATCAGCCGCACTAGCATGTGGGAAAGCTGCATAGGGTGCCATCGGCAGGCGATGGGCCCCAATTTCTGAGCGAAAAGCCGACAAAACACCTATGGCTGCGTTCTGAGAATCTCCCTGACCTCCACCTACCGGAAAAGATAATTCACTTACTATTGAAGCACTACGCCAGCTCGCCGCTACGGTGTCAGTTGCAAGACCTGTCGGATTATAATCCTCCTGAACCTGGCTATTAGCTGAAATCAGAGTTGCATTGACATTGTCAATTATGTCTAATGCATCTGTGACGTCATTAGTCGGGCGCGCAAAGGTCGCATAGCGCCGAATCGGCAGCCTGTGACCACCGAGCGAGAATAGATCAGCTGCCACTTACAAAATGGCAAATGTATCGCCACTCTGTGGAATCGATGGTAATGCGTCTGCAGCATTAAGCGTCAGTGTTGGCGTGCCACCTGAGGTGTTAGCTGTGATCCGCGCACCTGCGCCCTTAAGTCCAGTTGTGGCTGTATCACCCCTAAACAGGATCTGCCTTCCCGCTAGTGCATTGGTGCCGATACTGGTCGATGACGCAAAAGCAATCGCGCTAGTCGTCACGGACGTAGCAGTCGAACTCGCACCCACTGTACCATAACCGATGGTCTTCGCCGAAGCATTCAGCGCGTCAGAAGCGTACTTATCAACGGTGTAGATCTGCACTGACGCTGAAACCGCAGTCGAGTTGATGAAAGTAAACACAACATGCGCACCATCAGTATCAGTAGCCGCTGGTGAGAATGACCATACTCCATTTCCCTCAGTCGTGGCAGAGCCAAGCGATGCCTGCGTACCACCGTCTTTCAGCCCGTACACTGTAGTGGTACCCCCTGTAACATCTGAACCATCCGACTTGGCCACCAGATGTGCCGAGACGGTCTGACCTGCAATGTTCCTAAACATTTCTGCTCCTTCCCCGTTCTACGGGAGTCTTGTAACAATGACACGTCGATTCGGCGGACCTACAAGAAAATTGTTGAAGCTACCACTTACAATCGGCAAGGTAACTGCAGGATCATTCGTACCGACGCCGAGATTGGCTCCAGCCGACCACGCAGCCGCAGTTCCCGAAGCGGTGATGTTGTTGGCCATTGTGACCTCGTCCATCATCGGACTGACACTAAAGAGGTTAGTAGTGTCTTGCACATCGATAACAAGATCCTCCGCACCACACTGTGCCGTGCTCAAAGCTCGAGTCCATGATTTGTAGTTCATGATCTTCGAACCCGCAGCCATATTGTTGCCAGTCAGGGCGTTGTGAAAAAACCATTCGTAAAGCGATTCTTGTGAACGCGTGGCGACGTTATCAGCACAAGTACCACCGACTGCGTTCAATGTGCCGGTACCTATCCTCATTTTCATATTGAGGGCAGTGGAACTCGAACGAACAATACAGAACGTGTACCAGCCAGTGGTCAGGTCAACGGCCGATCCTGAGGTTGTTCCGCTATTGCTGATCCAGCAAAGCAGTTGCGCAACGCCAGAAGCACTTTCTTGAATAAAGTCACAAGCGCGATTGAAGTTGAACGAGCCACCGTTGCTGTTGCCGAGTCCCCAAATGAAATCATCTGTCGGGTTGGAGTCAGGTATGTAGCAGCGGAATATGACGGTGTAGGGATTCTTGGCATTAAGACTGCCCGTGCCTGCCACCGTAGCTGTACGACGCAAGCACTGATTAGTGCCGGTGCCTGTATTCGCGGTAATAACTTGAATCGCCATCTAGCCTCCTAGACCCATGCCTTCGAGCGAATAACCTGCACCGGGAAATCGGTGCTGTCAATGTAGTACATGCACTTCAGCGATGGTACATAAACACCACCGCGCCCGGCCCAACATGGGTTCATGTTGTACTGCTTCATAGCAGCGCCACCGCACCCGACCGTTTGCTGAGTAGTCTCTTTCTCCCACGTCCACGTGCCAGTAAACTCTGCACCCTTCGCAGGCATCCGGAGTTTCCAGATGTCAAGCGTCGTCTGCTGATCCCTCGGGACGCCATGAATCGTGCCTCTACGACGTGGTAGAAAGATGATGCAATCCTCAGCCTCACAATACTGCAGACGATCGTTAGTTCCGCGAGTCGGCTGCGTATAGCCCACCGGATTACCGGGCGAGCCCTCATTGAGCCGGTATTGGCCCTGCATCAGGTCGCCGTTGTCATCTCCATAGGTCGTACCGTTCTTGAATCCTGGCCAACCAGTATCAGTATTGGCATCCAAGGCAGCCTTATACGGCGCACCGTGCGGTGGATTAACATTCAATCGAACCTCTGCCCAAGTGAACGCCGTACCAAAGGTATAATTCTTCACACTAAACCCATACAGGTATGGGATGCGGAAAGAATAATTCGGAGTATCACCAATGGCTTTTATGTAGATGAACATGTCCCGTCCAGGAATGTAGCAAATTCCAGGACCCAACGAATTCTGATTGAAGTTTGCTCCATCGGTTATATGCCACCGGTACGGCTTAGTCTTGAAATCCATAACCAGTGGTCGTGTGCCACCGACATACCAAATGAGGTTACGACCTGAGTCGAATTCGAGAGCGACCGCCTTAACACTGAACAACGGCATCACGTAATTCTGTCCCCAGCCTCCAATCCCACTGAACGTGTCCCACACCATGGTGGAGTAATCAAGCTTGAACACCTGATAGTGAGTCTCCTGAACATTCGTTCCTGTCTGCGAATGGGATGCGAGCAGCAGAGAACCCAGCGGGCCCCCGCCACCCTCGGGCGGCAAATCAAGAATCCCGCAGTAGGTGTGTGGGGGATATGGATTGAACACCGTTGCACCAACTCCATTCACATCACCAGCACCGGGGATCGGAGTATCATCCGCATATTTAATGTAGTTACCAGTTTTAGCTACTCGATTAGCTATAGCAGCGGGGGACTGCTCATCCTGCCGTGACGAGTCAGGCGGCTGATCCCATTGGGGTGGGCTAGTGCCTGAACCACGCTTGACCACAGTTCCAGTTGGTGTTGGAAACAAACCAAATTGTATACTGATTGACTTGTCGACGTTCGTCAGGATCGGATAACGAAGATGCTTCCACTTACCCTCAGCTAAATCGAACGCAACTGTCCAAGGGCCACCCAGTGTAAAGTGCCCGCCGTTATGCATGACGATCGACCCATGCGCTCCGAGCAGCGGTGAAAAGGCAGCGCCAGCCTGTGACTCGAGCAGCTGGAAAATCTGCGTGGTTGTACCGGCGTTGTAGCTGAAGATGTTGCGGTAGTACGGAGCAGCAGTAGTGGCGCGCGAGGTGCCGTCCTCAAAGAAATAGTCAGGATTGATTCGATTGACCGTATCAATCTGGCCCGGCAAGTCAGCACGATAGATGTTGTTGAAGCGACCAATCCCATCGCTGATATCAGGTACCCACGACGGCAAAGCAGACGAACTTGACTGGACAGTGATCGTAGTTGAGGTGCTAGCTTTGCGGCGCGGAGGGACGTATGCTGTCATGGCAGATTCCGAGCTACTCTGTTATTGAGGGAGAAGCCTACAAAGCCGTTCATCCACTGAGTCATGTTTGTGACCTTGCCAGTCTGCTCGCCACTAATTCCATAGACACGCTCCCACATCGCGTCGGCCCCCGGTATGCCCCGCTCCTTAGCTGCGCAGATCGCCGACCACACGCGCGTCTCGTAGCCGTTCTGTCCGACGTTGATGGGGCCGCAGTCTGCCCACTCATTCCATCTGGGATTTGGGGTGTTGCCTCCCTTGGCATAGTTCTGATAAAGCCACGGCCCTGCTTCTGGCGGTGGTGCATCGATGCGATCCAGATTCCTCGCTGCACCCCAGTCGTTAGCAAACTCCACCCGCCCGATCGTTCCGACTTCACCCATGCCCGGATCTTCCAGCCCGTTTGTGAAGTAAGCGATACCAATGGTTTCAGAGTAAAGCGTATTCAGGCGAAACTCACCGCCGGTGGGCTCGTTGGTCACGCGCACCGGGAACTTGCAAAGCCAATCCGCGCTTGCGTCGAAAGTAGCCTGATCCGCGCCACGCATCAGCTTCATCCTAGATGCAATGTCATAGGAGTTGGTGATCCAGCAATGCTCCCATACATCGGTGTTGAAGTGCGGCCGGTCAGTGCTGTGATCGTGGAAGTCATTGCTCGGCGCTTCCTGCACCTCCCAAGGCGCGTAACGAAACATGATGTCAAGCTTGTTCTTGGGATGGTCCCTGAACACGTTGACCTCATTAGCAGCAGTGCGCAGCATCAGCGCGCGATAGGAGGTGCAGTGATCAGTGGACACGCCTGAGAAGAACTTCGGATGCAGGTTAGGTGTCAAGAATGTCCCATAGCCATAGTTCCTCATTCTCCATGCATGGACACGCGGATCAGCACTGTAGATCGTCCAGCCCACATGAGTACCGAAGGTAGCGTGCATCGCCATCGCCTTCTGACAAATCTCGATGATGCAAGGCGACGGACGACACATGAACGCCACCACCGGATTCGCAGGATGGTGTGCAGTGTCATAGGTAGCATTACTATTACCAGTCTGCTGATTGATGTTCGGAAAGTCAACGAGGCCACCGCCAGAGGTGTAGTCCTGGCGCCGATTCAACAGGTCTGAACCATTAGGCACAAGGCCCGTGGTCGACTTGCGCCAGTTGATGTTATAAGTCAGCAGAACCAGCGCGTTCTGGATGCAAGCGTTGTGGCAGCGCTTGTTGCCAGTCAGCATGTAATCAGCTTCCCAACCGGCCAACGTTCCTATCGGGCCGCGCGCTGCTTCACCCGTCCCTCCCATGTTGGTCGGCAGCTGGCGACCGGTGTTCCATGGTGTGTATTTGTCGGCGCCGTAGGCTTGGTTACCCCAGTTACCGGAAGATCCCGGAGGCACTGCTTCGAAGTTGGTCGTAACCTCACGCGCCGGTGCCCAGAAGTAAGGCAGCGCCCGCATCGACATCTTATCATGCGTAACCTGGATGCCACCCTGTGGACCTCCTGCCGGGCCCGTGCCTGGTGCTGGAAAATCATTGACCCCAGCCGGCCCAATCCATGTGGAGCAGTACCAAGCGCGCGTCTTTTGGTGAATCTGCAAGTTGGGGCAACCGCTGCTGTTCACCGTAGCGAGAGTCACCCCGTTGACATCGACCGTCGCGCCTGTGTAGCTCAGATCAGGTATCACCGGAATCGGGCTAGCGGCGATGTCCATCTTAGAGTTTTCAACCACCACCTCAACGAAGGCACGATCATCGGGCGACGCCCAAGCATGGATATCGATCACCCCCTCCATCGCACTGGTACCGATCGGCACGCGGTAGCGGGCACAGATAAAGCGCTCGTTGGACCACCAGACAAACTCAGGATTATCAAAGTTACTGATTGTGCCTGCACCGACGGTACCGAAGTTAAAAGCGATGGACGTAACCATCGCCCCGATGCGCGTCGGTAGCACGGCGGGCACCGTCGATGGCTTGACCTGCCTAAGGCGGATGGTCTCCGGCGTACTAGCCACAACGTCCGGCGCTCCTGCTAACACAACAATCTGCGCACTGCCATCCTCCCACGCACTGATAACGGTGCCCACCAGAGTAGACTCATCCGGGCTGCCGAGCGTTTGCCCCGCCGGCACCACAGTCATAGGCGGGTAAACCGTCGCGAGAATTGGTAAGCGACCTGCTACCGTTGTTGGAACAACCGTGAGCGTCGCGAGTGCATCTGGCTCGGTGTAGGTGAAGAACACACCGGCAAGCGATCCTGGTACCGTCGTGGGGCCGATGGTGAGCAAGCCCGCCTCAGTCAGTGTCACCCCAAGCGGCAGCTGAGCTCCAAGCGGATCCACCCCGTAGATGCCACCAGGCTTATAGTTGAAGGGCCCAGTGGTAACAAGGTTGAACGGCGTCGTGCTCCCTTGCACGAACGTTATCGTCCCACCGTTAACTATCCAGTTATCAGACGGCACCGAGCCACCCGTCGCATCGGAGAAATCTGATGCTACAGCAGCCTCAGGTCGTGTCGCGGCGAGCTTAAACAGCACACTAGACGCGTCTAACGCAGTTGCCACCTCAGCCCTGGTGGCTGGTGCGGCCAGCACCACACCAGAGACGGTATCAACAGCGACCATCGCCTCCGCTCGCACCACGGCCTGTGATGCGAGGATAGCAATGGCCCGCCCCTTGGCCGCTATGTTAACTAGCGTACCATCGAGAGACCCTCCTTGCGGGAGGGTCGGCTGGGTGCCGCGCATGGCTTACAGCGCGAGCGAGTACGTCACATTCAGCACATCGGTGTTCGCCACCGACTTGTTGCCCCCTGAGAAGTCTCCAGCAGAAAGCAGAGTTCCCGTGGTGTTGTCCTTGGTGGCTGAACCAGCTAGAGTGACAAAGCAACCAGCCACCGTTCCAGAGCTCGTGAACGTGTAAACCACAGCCGCAGAGGTCTGCTTAACACCGGCCGCTGATGCAGCGAACGCCGGGCTGGGTCGATTGCCCGAGTAAGCCGGCACGTTGGTCCCGCCCACCTCGCTCCACGCAGCGTGAGATGTCATGGTATCAGAGGCAGCCGCTGAGCCGACGCCCTTAAGCCCCATCACCACAGCTGCGGTGTAACCAGCACCTCCCAGGATGGTGTCAAGTGTCAGGTTCTTCCCGACGGTCGTCACAACGTTATGGATAACGTCGTTCCACGCCTCCTCGCGTGGGAGGCCTATGAAGATCTGCTCCGCTTCATCGATGCGGGATTGCTCAGCGCCCTCCTGTCTCAGCAGAGCCAGCTCCTGAGCGTGAAACGCCGCGAGCGTCTCATATCCTGCTTTCACCCGCTGGCACGAGACGTGGTACGTTCCAGCAATATCCATTACCTCGTCGTTGGTGCGACGCGCGATGAGCGATGCGCCTAGACCATCAACAGCTACCAGCCTATCTTGGGTCATCCTAGAGCTCCTGAAAAGTGATTGGTGTAAAAGGATCATTCCTGGTCCAGCGGGACCAGCTCTGACTGGTTCGTTATCAGCGGAACCTCCGCCACAACGTGGCCTTCCTCAACGTCAATATCCTCGAACAGTGTAACCACCACTCTGCGGAGGTCGGTGACATCGGCCTTCACCTCAACACTGCTGAGCTTCGGCTGAACGTAGGGCAAGATCGTTGCATGCACCGCCATCTCCAGCCGAGGATCACAAGTGACATCCTTCTTATGTGCTAAGCGCGCGAGCGCTATGAGCGGGTGGTACTCGGGGTACTCCCTCTGGACAAGCGCGAGCGCCATCTCCGCTGGAGCGCGCTCTTCAACGATACGGTACATCTTAGGGATTGTACTATACCCGATAAAATTTGTACACGGGTTTGGTAGGGGTCCCCGGATGACTTACGGCTCCCGGAAAGCTAAAAAGGAGCTTTTTTGATAATTTTATGTGTTTTTATGGTTTTTTGATGATTTTTTGACTTTTTTCGACATTTTTCATCGCTTTTTTGACTTTTTTCATCGCCCCGACGCCCCGATGCGCACTAAAAAGTCTGGAAATGACTTTTTTGCTCAAAATGCCAACTAGACAGCCCCCCCGAGCGTGGCCAGCTAAGGGCCCCCCAAATCCTTCATTTAATCGTAATAAATCGTTACATATAGATACAAATCGATACATAATTGAAACAATCTTGATACAATAAACATATATAATGGTTTTGTTGAATGATTGATGTAAGATTTACAACCACACACCAGATGATAGCGATTGTTAAATGATAATCATTATCATTAAGGAGATTAACGCACATTACAAGTGTAATAATTCGTTACACTTATTTTGTGTACAAATAAATCAATTTAGTTTAATATCTTTTTATACAAACTTAATTCTCTCGGTTTGTATAAGTGTTTAAGTAAGAGAGAAACTTTTGGAGATAGTAAAATGTCGACGAAATCAGAAGTTCAAGTTGTAACGATCGAAATGTTCGAAGAGTTGAAGGTAAGAGTAGCAAAGCTCGAAGAACAAGCATCGAAGAGCAGGGGAACAGCATCGACGAGGGAAATGACGGACGACGATGCGAAACGAGTCTTAAACGGCGATCTCAAAGAAAAGTCGCACAAAGTTGCGGCGGAAACCCTGGGATTGTCCTACGGACAAGTTTATTCGGCGCGCGGCGAATACACTTTCAAGCATGTGTTGAAAGTGTTGAAGAGCGAAGGTTGGAAGAATAGCTGGGTGAAGTAAGAAAGTCGGGCGGGAAGAAATTCCCGCCCTTTTTCCCTACCACACGGAGATCGAAATGTACACGAATCATCAGCACATCAAAGACTACAAGACGCGGATGCAAGTCATCTGGTCGAAGACCATGCTGCACTACACCGGCGGCAACGCTTTCCGGCTGGTGAAAGCATGAGCGACAACGCCCTTCGCGCGACGCGCTTGGTCTGTTTGACGGCCTTTGCGATCGCCCTCCTCATGTACGTGCAGGACTACATCACATGGTGCCCGAAGTGATAGGGCCTGAACTGATCGCTGTCCTCTGGCAAGTGAGCGTGATTGGCGGCATCCTCCTGGGGTGCCAGATCGACAAGCTCTTCCGACGCTAGCCCACCCGGCGCCCGCAAGGGCGCCTTCTTTTTGAGCCCGTACCCCAGATGGCCCTGCGCGTGGCCGTCAGCCTGCATTACAAGTGTAATGGTTCGTTACAATTTAAGGGTGTACATCCTCGGCCTTTTATGTCATAATGGCTACTGTTACAAAGGAGAAATAAGATGTCACCCAACCTAACTGCCCTCTACCTCTTCTACAACAAATTTTCTTATCACCACAAAATCCCCACACTATACCACACCCACATCAATCATTACACCCTCACTTATATCAAAATCTATAACAAATACATACCCCTTATAATCAAAAACAACTTCAAAAATCTTCCACAACCCGAAATAACCCCCATCTTCACCATCCAAAACGACTTTCCACAATATAAAACCAAACAACAAATGATTTCCGACATAAAACTCTTCCTCACCATCTAAAATCCAACCCCAAAACCCCTTAAAACGGGGTTTCCCCACGCCCAGATGGCGAGGCGCGTGGCCGTCAGCCTGCCTGCCCTTCCCCCCAACCCCCCGCCCCCGCGGGCGTGGCCCCGTCAGCCTGGCAACGGGGGCCTGCCCCAGATGGCGAGGCGCGCTGCCCACGCATTACAATTGAAATACTTCGTTACACTTTTCTTGTTTACAAGGGCAGCAATGATGGTGTACTATTCTTATGTGCGTTAATTAAGACGCACATTTAAAGGAGATAGGAAATGGCAAAGATTGAGATTGGTTTTGAGGATTTCCAGGCCCTGGTTGCTCGGGTTGCGAAGCTCGAGGAGCAGGCGGCGAAGAGCCGGGGCGTTGCGAGCACCCGGGAGATGACCGATGAAGATGCCAAGCGGATTCTCAATGGGGATCTGAAGGAAAAGAGCCACAAAGCGGCCGCGGAGATCCTCGGGCTGTCCTACGGGCAAGTTTACTCGGCCCGCGGGGAATACACCTTCAAGCACGTTCTGAAGGCCCTCAAGGCGGAGGGCTGGAAGAACGCTTGGGCGAAGGCCTAAGCACTGGGGGCGCCTTCGGGCGCCCTTTTTTACGTCCCTGATCCCCTGTGGGTCATCTCCTCCGTCCCCCTGCCCCTGGGAGCATGCCCGTCAGCCCCAGATGGCGAGGCGCGTTGTCGAGAGCGCATTTTCCCTCGCCCCCAGGCCCCGAGGCGCACTGCCGTCAGCCTGCTGGGGCATTTTTAGCATAAAAAGGGCGCTTTTTAGCGCCCCGGGCGATGTTCTACGTCCTACGTTTCCATGGAGAGCGCCATCCAGACTCTTCGAGCAGGCGGTGAATTGGCTTGAATGTGTAGCACATGCGGCAACTGTAAACTTGGGCGTAGGTAAGGCCCAACATCGTGGCGGCCTCACGATGATTCAAATCCTTGTAATCCCCGTTAAGGACCTTGAGAGCGTCCTCGCGAGTCATCTCACGAATGAGGGCTGAGGATCGGTTCTTGTTGACAATCCTCGAATTATCTCGCTCCTCGAGGACTCTAATACGCTCCAGGAGATCTTTTTGGGTCTTTTCCAGTTGATGTATCTTCTGCAGTCCCTGAACATACGCGGATAGGCCCTCGTGCAAAGGCCTAACCATCTCCTCCAGATCTTTTTGATTCTTCTCGATGTGTGCCAGACGGGATGCCATTAGCGGCCCCCAAACTGTCTCGTCCATGTCAGACATTGGCTACGCCCCGTTCTTCAAGAATACCGTTGATAAGCATCAAGGTAACGATGCCCTTTGGAGTGAGCCCATAGTAACCTATGGGATCCGTATCAAAGCGCCCACACTCAGAAATCGTGGGATTGGTGATGGAAATACCATCAAAGAGGAATGAAATGCGTGTGATTTCAGTGCGAAGTATGGTCCATTCCTTGCTTGGTTCCACTTCCTGCATGGTTAAGAGCATTTCACGAGGCATCATGCCCCGCAAGATCCTGTATGGGGTGATCTCATCATAGCGGCTCATATGACATTTTTCCCTATAGTTCGTCAAAACCAAGAGCACGAAACGCCACATAATCCTCTTCGGTTAGCTCCTGATAGCGAGCTGCCGTACCGAAACGACGCTTGATCTCCACAAGCTCAGACGCTTGAGAGAGAAATCCCTGTTCGGGAGCGATTGGGTGGTGAATGAGAAAGAACTTCATGATGACCAATCTCCTGTTAGAAGTACCGATGTGACCACGAGTGACCACAGCGAGAGCACTGAAGATGCTCACAAGCACCTTCCGGGCCGGCGTAGCTCCCCACATCCTCGTAGATGTGGCCCTTCCGGTTGCACACCATCTCAAGCAGATGGTGCTTCACCACGTAGTACAGTGCCTTTCCCACGTACACCCAATGCGGGAGCAGGCGATCACGCTGGTCAAAGTAGTCCCCAGCGCGCAGATCGTGAGCAAGTTCGTTGATGTATCGGACCATGTTAGGCTCCACACTTGTGCTGATGGGTGCGACCTGCGGACATGTGAACCCCACACTTCGGGCACACAGCACGCACGCGATGAAATAAACCACGCTCCTTGGCCTCAGCCAATGAGAGCACGTAGATCATGACGCCCTGCACTTCGCGTGCTGGCATCCCCTCAACTGGCAACTTCTTCTTAGGAGCTAGTCCCAAGAATTTGTTCATGTCACCAGAAAAGTGCCGACCATAATCTCCAACAAGGCGGAATCCCATCTTAGCACTCCACCGAGGTGATGTGGGCGACGGCCCCGAGCTTCCCGAATTCTTTTTCAGAAGCGATGTTGAAGTCCGCAACATACTGCTCGAATGTTACAGTGGCAGCCTCATAATCTGCAACCTCTGAGATCTGAAGCTTCACGGTGTAAATCACTTGGCGCATTTTCACAATCTCCGTAATGTGATCGAATTACGATCATGAACTATTATACACCGTCCTTGCGCTCCATGTACATAAATTCATTCACAATTTTCTATGCTCCTACGATCAAAGTTTCATTGGTATGTGCTGCCCACCCATACCCAGAGTTGCCACCGACTGCCACCTAGCTCGTACAGCCCGTCGCCTCTTAAGTTATTAATTTTATTAAACTTTTAGGTGTGGCCACTTTACGACCCCCGAATACGACCGGCCTTAGGAATAACAAAATTATTATATTATTAATGGCGCTGGTTCTCTGGTTGTGTATTATGGGAAAAGTTTCTATCGTTTTTACCTATAATAATATAAATTTAAGTAGTAGATAAGGGATATATCTTTATTGTTAATAAAATTAATAACTTAAGTGTTAGTAAGATCGCCCATTTACGTTCACTTCCGATGTGGTTGAAATGATCATTGTGGGCCAGGCATAAAATTAGGCCTTATGTAAGGCCTAATCAAAAAGGTGTACAAACAGAGAAATCCACGTTATAATATTATCCCTCCTTTTTCAAGGTCACCTCGAGCGCCCATGCTTCGAGCGTTGCGCGTCGTGCTTTGCGTCTCGCGCCCCCAGGCGTCAGCTCTCCATGAGCCTTGCGCAGCTTTTCTCTGTGTGCTGCACTGAGCTTGTAGGGTGCCATGTGCGTGACTCCGTACCGCGTGTAGGCCCCAATGCCAAACTCCTTCAGCAGCCTCACCTTCATGTCCTCGTAGCTCTCCCAGGGTATGCCCACTCCTCTTGAGATCCCATAAGGCACGAATGCTCGGTAGTGCCTCGCGTTCTCCTCGCACCGCTTGCACCACACCGCTGTGTGACCCTCCTTCCTGCGATCCACTGTTGAGTACCGGACCCACCGGTAGCTGTCTCGAGGCTGGTCCTTCCCGCACCAGGAGCAGAAGGTGTACATCTGAAACGGCCGGCAGCGGGCCATGACGGTTGATCGCCACGCGTCCACCAGCTGGTCGATACTGCGCTTGTCTCCTGTCATGTGACCCGCCCTAGCCACGCCCTGAGCGTGGCCTGCTCTTGCCAGACCCGCCACAGAGCATGAGGTCTGGAAGGGTGCCCGCGGCCGCCGGTCCATAGCACGAACTTCCACCAAGACAGAAGGACGAAAGCTGTCATCGGTTCTACCATGGCCACACCTCCGGTACATAGGCAACAGCCGCGAGGACGGCGAGCATCGTTACCACAGCAACGGCATCCCAGAATCTGTGCCACACCCAAGCCTTAACAATCATAGCACCCCCTCTACGATGGCTTTGGTAGCTGTTTGAAAGATCATGTGGATCTGCTCCGGGGTGTATCCTGCTCGCTGAAGCTCCTCCTTGAGGATGCTGAGCTTCTCCACTGCATAGGTGAGTGTCTCTGTGCTGATGCTGGCCATCATGAGCCTCCCTTTCGCACCATCCGCGCCCTGAGCATGGCGATGCACCTCGTGCGTAGTGCGTTGACCTCGTCCGCGGCCCACTCAAGCTGGTCTCGCATGAGGTCCTCCTGCAGGTCCAGCATGCTCTCGTTAAGAGCCTTAACACGGTCTCTTAGGTCCATCTTCTTCATGTAGCCCCCGTCTGTAGCCAGGTTATGAGCAGGATGATGCCCACCCAGAAAAGCATCGCGAGCGCGATGCACTTCCAAAAGAGTCTCTTGATCACCTCACCCTCTCGCACCTCGTGCCTAGCGGTACCTCCGTAAGCTTGTACTCGGTAATCTGAGGAAGAAATTCTTGCTCTGAATACTGAAAACCCCACAGCACCCCCTGCTTCTGAAACATTATCTTGCGAGCGTCCTCCATGGACCAAGCCTTCACCACCATGTAATTCTGTGCAAGGTTGGTGTTGGACCCGAAGGTGAAGTACCACGTCTGCATCTCTGGCATGATGCCAGTTAGCTGGATGGCCATTATGGCCTCGCCTTGCACGCCTGTGCGGTGAGCACCGCATGTGCTATCGTGTGGAGCATGCCATCCATCATGCGAGACCTGAGCCTGTCCAGGGTGATGTGTCCGTACACGACGTCATTGGCATCGCTCACCGAGCAGAACTCGGTGACCCACCTGGGCCTGTGGACGTCCAATACCTCGACGATCTCCTCCACGGTGATCGTGCCTTCACCGACCACTCCCTCTGAGCGGCTGATCTCAGTGACACGCCGGTTCCAGCGCTGAAGCATCCTGCGGAGCTCGGCGCGGGTCTCTAGATCATGAAACTCGTCACCTGTAAAGAGCGCCGCGTCGATGGTTTGCATGGTATCATACAACTCACTGGCTGAGCTCATTCGACCCCCTCTGATAGCCTCATCGCCGCTAGCAGCGCGTTGTAGGTCCAGAACCAGTGCTCTGTGAGAAGGTCCACCAGATCTTTGCGGTCTTGATCATGCCTGGCCGCCAGCCACAGCATGCGCATCTCCTCCTCGCGTGGGAGGCGTGCCACATAGGTCTGGCCGACGATGTCCTCCGCCCACGCAGCTTTAAAGATTTCTTCTGGGAAACACCGTTCGAGGTTGCCCCTGCGCTGGCAGTAGACAGTCTCGAGGCGCATGCACATCTTGCGGAATTCAGCTTGGTCCATGGTTACTCCCGTACATGAGATTAACCTCGAGCGTCGTGACTAGCACCTTGTGCAGTGCCACCTCCTCGGGATCAGGTTCAATAGCTTGGAGGCCTCTCAGCACCAGCTGGAGCCCGTATGTGGTGGTCAGGAGCTTGGCAGGCTCGAAGCCCTTCTGTGGATCGTTTACCATAGCACGATGGGCTAGCTCCCATGGCCGTTCGGTCTTGTTAGCCATGTCACCTCCGCTTGTAGGCCTTGAACACGCCCATGATGATGGCGCCCAAGACCTCCATGTCATTGTCGACCGCTTCATACGCGGCCTCAACGACATTGGGTCCACCCACTGCCTCGAGAGGTATCTCGACCACCTCCAGCTTCCGCTTCTTGCGCTTTATACCAGCGCCGTCCATGAATGGACGATTAAACTTCTCGCGCTTGGCCTTCGCGATGCCCGCCTTGATCGCCGCGCGATGCTCATCGCTGAGCGTTCTGCCCTTCAGTGCTGACATGACTATCCCTTCATGAATGAGATTGTGGTTGCTTTGCGGGTGTACTGAGCAAGCATGCGGTTCCCGGATGTGACATTGAGGATTTCCAATGTCTGGCCAACCCGGGACCATCGCACGATGATCAGCGCTGCGTTGTGGGCGTTCCTATAATGTTTATAATTCCGGCCCACGAGAAACGTACCAGATTCAGCATCCCAGATCCGGTACGGTCTCTTAACCCCGTTGAGGCCGCTCATGAGATCTTGATCTCAGTGACCTTGACCGGCGCCTCGAATGGCTCGACGATGAAGACCATCCGAAAGATGCCGTACTGGTGGCCAAACTTCTTGACCGCCCAGTGAGCGGCCTGCACGGCCTTCTCCTCGCTCGGCCAGATGGCTTTGCGCTTGTCATCATCTCGCTGCATGATCGGGTAAAACTGACCCAGATCACCTTGTGCGACAGCAGGATAATCGTCGATGCGAAGCACGAGGGACGGGGACAATGCATCTCGCTCCCGTAACCATTCAGCCTTCGTAACACCCTTCTTGCGAACCATTTCAACCTCCTATGACGCGTGATTGCATCATAAGACTATTATACACCGTTGCTGCTGCCGTTGTAAACCAGTTTGATTAGCGCTTCCGCCACCACTCCATGAACCATGGCCAGCCACTGATCACTAAGATGACTATGCATGCACTGAGAAGCACCAGACCTAGGAGGAGAGTCCAGTTCATGAGTCACCGAACAGGAGGTGGTAGATATCCCCGTTGTTGAGGTTGACAGGTTTCAAGACCTTAACGGTGCCATCCTCAGCAGTCATTGTCACATGCAGGCTAGCCAAAAACTTTGGATTGTCCGCTGAATGAAGCTCGATATCTATCTTTTTGAGATTAATCATATGCTTTTTATCTCCGGGTACCGGCATCGTACGTATATAAAGGTGGCCTGTCCGGAAGTCCCGGACGTCATCCCAACTGAGCCAACCAGCGCCTTTTGTGCGCGTCCGGATGCCGCCTGCGCGCGTCCGGGAGCTGAACCATACACACATTTTTCGTACGTTCGTTCACCCGAAAGTACCGAGATGGGGGAGAGCGGGACACCGCCGTGGAGGCCCGACCGTCACCTAGGACCAGTCCAGCGTGTTCCACGTACGCGGGCCCGCTCTCATAATCTGCCAGGTGCTTTAACGCGAGCCTGGCCTCGCGGCTGATACGCACAGCGCGCCCACCACTTCTTGTACACTGGCGAGTGGGAACCTGTTTGCCGACTTTGGGTGGCGGATCGGCTAGAACCTATACGGAGGCCACCATGTCCGACAGCAATTTTGTAGACCCACGCTGTCGGCCGCGGTTAAAGCACCGGGATCTCCACTTAAGGTTTATCGGCAAGCCGACGCACCCCGGTTAGAGCAGGTAAGAATTATCTGGGGTGAAGGGCGCGACCCTGTCCAGCACTACCTGCAATTCAGTGCCGGTCTCTCCCGGCTGCCACACGAATCATTTATCTAGGCAGGTTCAGGCTTTCGCCCCTGCAAGGTCCGATCGTGTATGGACACTTCTTCCCTAGCTCAGCAGCTCCTCAGCTGAGGCCGGCGTTGCGCTGGCACCGTCGCCCTTAGCACCCTTACGAGGTGCACGAGGCGTGCGCGTTGCGGCTCGCGCTTCGCCCAGCTTGGCCACGTCCTCGGCCGTCGCCAGACCACCGCTCTCGTACTCAGTGGTGATCTGGTTGATCAGCGCCGGGTCGCCCTGAGCCGTGAGGCCCTTGGCATTGGCGGTGCCGAACTGCGCGGCCCACGCACGAGCGGCGGCGATGTCCTCGGAGGTGGGCTTGAAGCCCTCCGTGACGTAGCTGAAGTTGCGGCCCTTCTTGATGTCAAAGACCTTGCCGATGGAGGTACCGAACTTGGCAGCGGTATCCTTGTTGCCCATCTGGCTCACCACCGGGTGGAACCGGACAGCGTGCACGAGCAGCAAGGGGAGGCGACCACGGACGATCGGCAGGAAGTTAGCGGCGGGGCCACGCTTCTTGGCCTCGGTGGGTGCAGCAGGAGCAGCTGCGGTTGCGGGAGTGGTATCAGTCATTTTATGACCCTCTTGATAGATCTGCGACTTTGAGGGAGGCGCTGCAGCGCGGTGTCGCGTTACCACAACTGCAACGTGTTACAATTATATAGTACTGCACCCTAACGAGGTTGTACACTAAATTGATCATTGAATCGCATTGCTCTCTCACGGTCCTTGGGGTCAGCATCAAGGCGCAGAGCCTTAGCTCTGGCCGTTGCCTCGACCAAGCACTCCTCGCGGAGGATGGTGGTGTTGATGTTAGGATTCAGCCTCATCTCCTTGTTCATGCAAAGCCGCTGCAGCGTGGCGATCCACTGAGCCTGATTCAGCTGGTCAATCTCGCTCTTGCTAGCCTCTTCACAGACGACTGTCCCCTGAAACGGGGTGCAGATCATGCCTGCTGCTAGGACTATTGTGGCTATCATGATACCTCCTTGGGCCAAGCCTTGAGCTCCGCAAGCTCCTTGCGGAGCTTGATCGCCGTGGCTATGGCATCACGAGTAACCTCAGCGTTGGTGTGGAGCAGGCCCTTGAGCCGAGCGAGCTCGTCGCCCAAGACTCCATTGCGGCTGCGTAGGATGGTGTTGGCACGGTTAGCGTCGTTGAGAGCTATCTTAAGCGGCCCCACCTGCATAAGAAGCTCATTCTGGCGGGCGATGAGCGTAGCACATCGGTCCTCGATGTAGGCCTCAACTGGATCTTGCAGCGGGTAGGGCTGCTTCTTGATCCACTCCTCGAAGGGCGACGTGGGCATGGGAATTGGCAGCAGGATCGGCAAGTCTTGGTTCATCGCAGCACCATCTGCATGTAGGCTACGAGCCCGCCTCCGGTGAAGAAGCCGCCCAAGAAGCCAGCAAAGAGAGCTACGCTGACGTAGCGCTTGGCGATTCGAGCGATCCTCTCGTCCTCGTACTTATCTATGAGTTCGACCATCCTCTTGTCATCATCGTTAGCTGCTATGTCCATCATGTGAACCCTCTAGGTGGAAGTGAATGGCCTGAGCCACATCGCGGCCCAGTGGTGTGGTGAGATCGATGTTAGCAAAGGCATCT
>Ga0307497_10000003_pt1 | contig 47733 bp, 81 predicted proteins | sample 10_S_MG_FD_201366 | JGI IMG/M metagenome (GOLD analysis project Ga0307497, IMG submission 201366) | Soil microbial communities from Populus trichocarpa stands in riparian zone in the Pacific Northwest, United States - 10_S | ecosystem: Environmental > Terrestrial > Soil > Riparian zone > Trees...
CCTCGGGACCAAATATCGGCTAGTTACAGTATCCGACCATGACATAACGATACAGACCGACGTATCATGCCCAAACCTACCAGTAAGACCCCAGCGCTAATCGCACAGATGACGGCGCTTCATCAGGAAGGGGCATCCGGTCGGGAGATAGCGACAGCGCTGGGCTTGAATCACGGGACCATTACGACCTGGCTGCGCGACCTGGGACTAGAACCGAACGGGGGACAGGGGCCGCGCAAGACTCGAAAGCACCAGCCCCCGGGGGCCGCGCAAGCTGCGGCGGCTGAAGCGCATCGGGCGCTTGCCAGGCTGACCGTTGTCCCCCCTTCTTCCGACGTCAGCGAACCGATCGCAGTCCTGCGACACCATCAGGTCATCGCGAATCGCCTAGTAGAATACCATTTTCAGAAAGCCAGCGAAGGGGCTACCGCGGTCAATGAAATCGCTAAGGCCATGCAGCTGGAAGATCAGATCGCTGTTCGTATTCAAGAGCTAACGCCAATCGCGCCAGCGGATCCGGAAACCGATCCGGGGAACATCGAAGCGGCTGCGGAAGTGCGCGCGCGATTTGCCCGACTAGTTGAGTCAGCGGAAAGGGGGAAGCGGTGAAAAGTCGCAAAGTGTGCAACGCCATTTGTCACAAATGCGCAAAACTCTGCAGCAAAAAGCTAGAGACCGGTTCGCGCGCGCATAGTGCGATGTGTTTGCAGTGCAGCGTTCGCCGCGCGTGCGACATGTTCTATAGCTACGACCCCGCTACCAGTAGGTCGAAGGACGTCACTTTATTTTGTTCCCAGCGCTGCGCGGCGAAGTTCGGAATTCAGCGCGCCGTCGAAGCAGAACGGGGGAAGCGGTGAAAACGAAGCGACTAGCCGAACTGAAACCGGGCGATCGGATCTGGTTCGAAGGGACGGAGGAAACGATAAAGAAGATCATCAAAGGGCTAGGGCCCCTCTACCTGATCACGTTTGAGAACGGGACCCCTGACGGCTGGTTTTGCGGCGCGTGCGAAGAAGGCGACTGGCAGGTCCCCGAATGAAAACTAGCCCGCGTAGGTCGGCACCTATCCTCGGCCTGTATCCGAGCAAACCAGGATCGACACCTGGCGCGGGCTCTATTTCGGTTCGCCCTTCGGGGGTTCCGCCGGCAAGTGTTCCGGGTGCGGTGGGGGCCCGGGTCGTTCACTCGGCGGTCCATGTCCCGGGTTCTCGCCACCATGCCCCGGGGGTTCGCCACCATGGCCAGGATTGTCGCCTCCATGTCCGGGGGGCGGACCAGGCTGACCAGGGTCTTCGGGTTTCGCCTGCGGCTGCGCTTCTTCTTTCATGGTCGTCATCCTTTCGCGATTGGATGGGGCGGGACCTGGAATCGAACCAGGAAAACCGGACGTATGAAACCCGGGTGCGACCTTCGCTTCCCGCCTAGGCAAACCTAACACGGGGGGGGCCCCTTGCATCAATCGCACGATCCGGATTTCGAACGACGCTACCAAACGGCCATCGCAGCCGCGCGCGATTACTCGCGAACACTGGAAGGTCCCAGCCTGGCCGAACGATTCGCGCGCCTACCAGCCGCCGATCGCGATCGGATCCTGGCCGAATTCGGAACCATGGACCTGGCCCGTCTTCGTCATGACTGGGCATTGTGGGCGCGGCCCAAACAGGATCCGGATCTGTCGTCGGTCCCCCATCGCGTGTTCTTCCTACTCGGCGGTCGCGGGTCGGGGAAGACCATCGCTGCGGCCCATCGTGTTCGCCGCAGGGTCGAAGCGGGGGCCCGCTCAATTGCGATCGTCGGACCGACCCTGCGCGAAATCGAACGCTACCAAATCAAGGGCGAAGGCGGATCGGATGGGATCCTAACGGTCTTCCCGCCGCATCGCAGGCCGGAATACAAACCGCATAAGGCGTTAGTATTTTTTCATCGCCCGATCTGCGCGGGGTGCCCATCGGCGGAAGGATGCGGGGGGGCGATCGCCTATATCAATTCAGCAGAGGACCCAGAATTTCGCGGCCCAAACTTAGATTCTGTCTGGTGCGATGAACCAGCGAAGTGGCGTTACCTCAACACCATATGGTCAAACATCGAACTAGCGACACGGCTGCGGTCGACGGTCCCGCTCGAAATCATCCTGACCGGGACCCCCCGCCCGCTTCAGCTTTTCCGCGAACTGATAGCCGACGAAGAAACCGTCACCATCCTGATGGCCCAGTCGGAAAACGCATCGAACCTAGATGCCGGTTACGTCGCGCGCATGCAGCGAAAATATGGGGGGACGCGGCTGGGCCGTCAGGAAATGGATGGGGAGATTCTAACGGATAACCCTGACGCGCTTTTCCAGGCTTCCGTGATTGATGCGACACGCGTTGAATTTGCGCCCGCTATGGATGAAGTAGCCGTAGCTGTCGACCCTGCGATCGCGACGAACCCGGAGAACGACGAAACGGGAATCATCGCGGGGGGGCGGGACGCGGCTGGGCATATCTACATTTTGGCCGATGTGACGTCCCGATCCAAACCCGAGAAATGGGGGGCCGATGTCGTCGCGACCTGTGCACAGTGGCAATGCGACACGGTCGTAGGCGAGCGAAACCGGGGGGGGGACCTGGTCGCAGCGAACGTCCGCGCAGCGAAGGAACGACGTCACGGGCCGATGGCTGCGAAGGCATTGCGCATCGTCGAAGTGATCGCGACACGTCGGAAAGAAATCCGGGCCGAACCGGTTAGCACGCTGGCGGATAAGGGAATGATCCACATCGTCGGTCGGATGCCCGAACTGGAACAGGAGCTAACCGAATGGAACCCGAAGATCGGCGGGGTCAGTCCAAACCGATTGGATGCACTGGTCTGGCTGGTCTGGCACCTAGCCGGTTTGGGGAACGAAGAACGAACCGACTACCGATCCGGTTTCTCGGGTCTTACTGCGGCGGCTGCGTCGCTCCGTTCACCTTCCCCGCAGGGGGCGACGGGACTGGCTGCGGCGTTACCCCGTTCACAGTGGGGGGGGAAACTATAGGGGGGGGCGCGTTGCCAAGCGCTTCCTGTTTCGCACTGAAGGCCGACACGGTTAGCAGCCCATCCGGATCAGCCGCGCCACCCTTCATCAGCGGGCCCAGCCCGGCACTAGCGCGCGCCTCGTTCACCAGAACGACCTTCGCCACGTCCGTAGGCGCCAGCGTCACAGTGGGGGCCCTATCGCTTTGGCTGGGCAAGGTCGGTTCCACCACGCCGAAATCATCGGATACGCGGTGTAGATATTCGGGCGTGACGTCAAACCCGTTATCCTTCGCCGATTTGATAGCGTCGTAAAACGCCTTCGTCCGATCGGCCAGGGACTTTCGCCGCGCGTCTTCGTCAGCATCGGGCATCAGGTAGACCCGATCGGGCGCTAGCGACGAATCGCCGAAGTTCAGGGCGGCCCATGGTTCGATCACGCCCGTCCGGATCCCACGTTCGATCGCGCGTAGCGATCCTTCGACGATGTCATTTCGAACGCCGAACAGGTAGCCGACTGCGTCCCCCCCCGCCGACGACATCGATACGTCATGCCCGAGATAGATCCGATCAGCCGCTTTATCGCCGCTGTCCACTATCTCTTTAAAGATTTGCCAGGCCGACGAATTATTGACGATGTAGTCCAGCGTCGACCCGAACGGTTTGATCCCAACGGGAACTTCAGCGCTGGCGACCGCACGAAGCAGATCCATGAACGCGGCCCCTTCGGGCGACAGCACCCCCGACGAATCCTGAAGCGCCAGACCTTCGGGCATCGTTCCCACGATCTTCGCGTTGCCGTGTGCGTTCGCAGCCCTTGCGCGGTCCCGGACCCCGAAAGCATGATCGGCCCATAGCATCGCGATCGGGAGAATGGCGCCATGCTTCCAGGGTTCCCATTCGTGCTGTTGGTAGATAACCCAGCGCCCATCGCCATGGGTGATGCATTCTGTCGGAAGACCTTCGATCGTCGTGGTGAACGCCCGCAGCGCAGGATCCCACGTGACGAATTCGATCGGCCATGACTTGTGTTCGAAGTCGACCCTGGACCCGTCATCGCGGGGTGTCACCACGTTCAGCCCAAACGCCACGCCATGGTTCGCTAGGGTCCCGTCGATGTCGGCCAGCGTGTCCGGATGGATCCCAACGCCGCGGGGACCGAACAGGGCGGACCCTTCTGCCACCATGCGCAAGGCGCGCGCGCTGTCGACGGGTGGCGTCAGCTTGACGGGTAGCCCCCGCTGCGGCGCGAGACGATTTAGGAACGAAGCGAAGATCGCGTAGTCGGTCCGGGTAGCTTCTGCGAGGCGCGCGGGAAGCAGGAAGCGGCCGATCATTTGGTGTTCGCGCGCTTGGCGGATGGCACCCAGATCCCAACTATACAAACCACTGTTTCCCTTAGGGGGGCGAAATTCTGCGGCTAAGCGCACTAGATCGAATTCGTCCGCTTGCCTTACTTTCTTCGCGCGCTTTGAAGGTGCACCCATGTCGACCCCCCCGGGTAACGGATTAGCGACAGCCACTGGCTAGTTTAAAGTTATTGCTAATGACCTAACCATTGCGCCAATTTCCGATGAATGGCAAGCGCTCGCAAAGGCCGATCCGTCAGGGCGATGACCCTTTCGATTTCCTTTCTGGGTGACGCGCCCCCTGGCGAATTCCGCATCTTCGCAGCGGGGGAAAACGCCACAACCAAGGGAACGTTTCTATTCGATGCCGCCGCAGCTGCGCAGGTAATGGAAGCGTATCAGCGACACGGGACCGATGTGATGGTCGACCTGGAACACCTGTCGCTGGAAAGCCCGCAGGAATCACGGAACTTCGATCCGGATGCGCGCGCATGGGCCAAATTAGAACTTCGAAATGGCGAGCTTTGGGCGACGGGTGTGAAGTGGACACCTGACGGGGAAGCGCGCCTACGGGACAAGCGTCAGCGCTACGTGTCGCCCGCCTTCGAATTCGATCGGGAAACCCGGCGCATCACCAGCCTTTTGAACATCGCGATCACTGCACTGCCAGCGACCGACAATCTAGCGCCACTGGTCGCAGCGAACGCCATCGAACCGGCCTACGTCGAAGGGGAGAAATCGATCATGAGTCCCGAACAATTCGCACAGATTGCGGAAGCGCTGGGCCTAGGTGCTGATGCCAATGTCGAAGACGTCTTAGCGACTGTCGCGGCTATGGTGAAGAAAATTCAGGATGCTGCGAATGGCGAACCAGCGAAGGACGCACCAAAGGACGGCCCCCCGCCCCCCGACGCAGCCGCTGCGGCAACGGCGGAAGCGGCCCCCCCAGTCGTCGCTGCGACGAAGATCAGCACTGCGGCCCATGCGCTTGCGCGGCTGTCGGGAAAAAAGGACATCGGCCAGATCGTCGAAGAAGTCACGGCCTGGCGCGCTTCCCACGTCGCCCTAGAAGCTGAACGCGAGAAGCTGGCGAAGGAACACGCGGTACTAGAAAGCGGCGAACGTCGTCGGCTGACGGGCGAGCTTGTGAAGCTGGGTGCTGAAATCCCCGCCACTGCATGGGCTGACGAAGCGGGAACGAAACCCGCCGAACCATGGGCATCGATGCCGCTAGATCAACTGCGCGCGCGGCTGGTGAAGCTGTCGAAGGCGAAAGGAATCACGCCAGCGCCAGCGCCGAAACCCGCCGTAACGCAAACGGCTGGGGGCGAAACGCCCGTCATCGTCCAGGGGGAAACCGTCATGCTTACCGCTTCCGAAGTCGCGGCCTGCACGGAAGCCAACGCGAAGATCGAAGACTACGCCGCGAACAAACTGATCCGATTGCGCGCACAGAAGAAGCGCACGGGCTGACGGGGGAAGACCATGGCTAACGCGCAAAACAATCTGATCATTCAGTCGGTCGGGCATGAGGGATACATCTTCGATCTTCCCGTCGATGCGGGGACCCATATCTACGAAGGGACCCTGATTTCGCAGCTGACCGCTACGGGTATGGCCGTCCCCTATTCGACTGCGTCCAGCGAACACGCGGTAGGGGTAGCCCAGCACGAACAGGACGCGACGCTAGGGGCTGATGGCGATAAGCGGATCCGTGTCGAAAGCCATCGCATGTATGCATTTGCGAACGGGCTGACCACCGATGCCTTCGCTGATACCGACATCATCGGGGCCCCCGTTTATGCGACCGACGATCACACGGCTGCGAAAACGTCGGGGACTGGCGCACGCAAACCGATCGGGTTTTTCATGGGGTTCGAAGCTGATGGCCGTGTTCGGGTCTTCGTCGATCCGATGCTGGCCCGGCTCTATGCGTCGCTGGGTGGACTGACCGACGCACCCGCCACGGCGGACGCACTGCGCGACAATATCGTAGCGAAGGTATCGGTTTAACCGAAGGGGACGGGGGGGGATTAAATCATGGGTTCTCTTTATACGAATGAGCTACTCCCGACGACTTCGGAACAAGCGATCCGAATTTTCGACGAACGCTACCTAGCGGGGATTTCATCGGTCCAGCCCCCGACATGGGCGGAACAGCTGGGGGACAGCGTCGCGATGGGCGCCCCCCGGATCACGTTTCCGATCGGGATGCTGTCGACGAAATACATCGAAACGCGCGAAGTGTCGGGCCGCTTCCGCACCATGCAGGAAGAAAGCTTTGATCTCAAAGTCGTCGAATATGACGCGGGATACGAAGCGAAGCTGATGGATCTGACCACGAACACTTACGCCTATCGCAAATGGACGGAAGTGCCGGGCCGCTTTCTGACGGCAGAAAAACGCCACGTCAATCGCGCGATCGCCACCCTACTGGAAACCGGTACCGTCGAAACCTCGCCATGGGACAACGTCGCGTTCTTCAGCGCATCGCATAAGGCGAACCCTACGGGGGACCCCGCCACGACATGGAGTAACTATCAGGCTACGCCCGCCGACTGCACGGACATGGCGAAGCTTCTGCAGGAAGTCACTGCAATGCAGGGTCAGGTACTGGACGAGAACGGGGAAAAGCTCGGCGCTGACCCTGACACCATTCTCGTTTCGACCGCCAAATATGAACCCCTGCGCGTTCTTCTGGCGCAAGCAATGATCCTGGTAGGGGCCAGCACCGCGCCTATTTCTAACCCCTACATGTCAAAGTTTAACGTCATCCATGTCCCGGAACTTACGGACGTGAATGACTGGTATTTGGTCGACAGTAAGCTGATGGCTGCGCAGGGGGTTCCCCCGTGGCTGGCGGCTAAGTATCAGCCTGCGTCCGATCTGGGTCTTCGTTCGTTCGATGAGTCTTCCGACTTCTTTAAGGACAGCGGGAAGATCAAAGTTTCATCCCATATTTGGTACGGGTTCCGGCTGATTTTTCCGCACGCTATTCGTTTGGTGCGCGGCGCGTAAATGCAAGGGGGATTTTCGTGGGGGATGTGTATGCTACGCGTGCGGACCTTTTCCGCTACGGATTGCCTAGGGGGTTACTCGCGAACCCTGGCCGTCTGTGTGCGTCCGCAGTAGCGGCTACCAACCTTTTCACACTTGACGGGCATGGCTTCGAAGACGGAACCCCCCTGCTGTTCCGTGCTGAAACGGGCGGCATCTTGCCAGCGCCGATCGTGGCGGGAACGATTTACAACGCCGTCCGGGTAAGTGAAGCGACCTTCCAAGCGTCGGGGGTGACGCTGACGGCTGACGGGGTGTCCGTGGTCGTATCGACGGCGCTACCGATCGACGAAGTTCTAGAATTCTATTCACGCTTCGTCGATGGGTTTCTTCCCGCCCATCGCGTTCCCCTTGGGGGCCCCCCTTATCCGCTGACGGTTACGGCGCTGGTCGCTGAACTTGCCGCGAAGAAGCTTCTTCTAATCGCTCGCCAGTCGTCCGCCACGATGACCGAAATGGAAGTCAGCGCGAAGGCCCAGCTTACCCGCTGGGTTGCCGGCATCATCGTCCGGGAAAGCGACAGCGACCGCACCAACCTTGCTGTTACTGATGCCCTCGCCACGCCGCGCGACTGGGGGACAGGGGGCACTATCCCATGAGTGCCGGGCTAAAGGGCGACTACCGAAAGACGCGCGAACTGGAAAAGCGGATCAGCGATCTGCCGCGGATGCTGGGGATTGAAGTCGCCAGGTCCTGCGCTGACATCATCAGCCGACTGGCGCGCGCTTCGTTTGATGCCAGCTGCAATGCTTTCTACGACCCCTGGGATCCAAGCGCCAAAGGGGAAACCGTCACCCTGGTCAAGTCGGGGGCCCTTCGCAGCGGTATCCGCTACGTCGCGATCGGGACCCGCCTTCGCGCGCAGCTGGGCCCGAAGTATGCAAAGTATCAAGTAGGCAAGCGCGCCGTCTTCCCGACCAGCGTCCTACCCCCTGCGTATAAAAAGGCCATCGACGAAGCAGCCGCGAAGATCATAGCCGCGCAGCTGGGGAAGGCGGCCTAGATGCTTTACGCGATCGCCAAAGATTTAGCCGCAGCGCTGAAGGCCCAACATGTTCCCATTCCCGTGGTCTTCGGTCCCGACGTGGACAGCGTTGGCATCGACGAACGGATCGTCATCGATTACCGGGGGCTGAACGCTGACACGATCGACCCGCCGACATCGCAGCATTTCAATCCCAAAATGCCATGGCGACGGGTGCAAGGCGGGCGCATCCGCATCTATGCGCGCAGTCCGGTCGATGGGGCGGCCTGGCATGATCACGCCGAACGCGCAGAACGGATCCTAGATCATGTCGTCGCTGAACTGGACGCAGTGGTCAAGGTGCGCCGGAATCTTCTGACGTTCGGCCCGGGTGGGTTCGTCCAGCTGGAAGACGAAACGGGAACCGAAATCACGGCGGGCGCTGTTTACGATCTTGCCTTCAGTGTCGACCGCGGGATTTTCCGAACGACCTGGGAAGGTGGCGCGCGCGGGACTGTCGTGATCGGTGTCGATGTCGATTTGAACAGCACCACGAAAGTCAGCCCGGGTCCAGGGCCAGCGGGGACCCCGCCACCTGACGCGGAAATTGCCTGTTAACGGGGGGAAGCCATGGCCTATTTGCCGACAGCGACGATCATCATTGACGACGAAGCGGGGGCGCAAGCGCAGGGAACGGAAACCCTGACCGTTATCGGCGCCGTTGAAATGAATGGGGATATCACGCCGCGGGTATTCGCTTCGACGAAGGCGATTCTGGCGAAGCACGGTTACTCCGAAGCGGTCGATTATTGCGCGCTTCACTTCGAAGAAACGAAGAAACCGATCTTGTTCGTCGGTCTACCGAAGGCGATAGCTGGAACGATCAGCGCGGTCGAAACGACGGGTAACACCGGCACCAGCGTTATCACAGTATCGGGCGGGACGAATGGGGTGCTAGACGCTTGCAACGCGTCAGTCACTATCGTCACGGGCGGGACTATCGGAACGGATCAGATCGTATTCGATCTGTCACTAGACGGCGGGCGAAACCGCGTCCGGGTGCGGCTAGGGCTGGCGCTTGTCCACGTCATCCCTTATCTCGGGATGAAAATCAATTTCGCCGCAGGCACGTTGGTTGCGGGCGACATCGCAGCTACGTGGACTTCGACGGCACCCCGGTGGGGAACGGCTGCGCTTTCCGCTGCGCGAGAAGCATTGGCCATGCATCAAAGGGCATCGCGATCGTGGCTTATCGTTGGCGATCTAGAAGATGAGAACGACGCTAATACGGTCGTCACTGAAATCAACGCGTATGCAACGGCGAACGATCGATGCCTGACGGCCCGCACGCAAGTTCACGATCCGGCCGCAGGCGAGCTTGATAGCGACTGGGTCGCAGATATCGACGCAGAATTTGGACCGATCGCAACCGAGCGACGGATCAACCTAGGCGCGGGTCGCGGCGCAAAGCTTTCGCCGATCACGGGCTGGCGGCTGCGTCGTCCCGTGCAGTGGGCGGCATCGCTTCGTGAGTATCAGCACGATGTCCAGATCCCAACGTATCGGAAATCTGACGGCCCTTGTTCGGGCTGGACGCTGGAAGACACGGACGGGAACACCATCGAACATGATGAACGTGTCGACGGCGGACTTTTGCTTGCGCGTTTCACCTGCTTTCGAACGTTCGCAAATGGGCCACTAGGCGCGTTCATTGCGCTCGATCTTACCCGCGCGCAGGACGGTTCACTGCTTACGCGCAATCACAATATGGCGGTCGCTAACATTGCGTGCAACGTCGCGCAGGCCGAAACAGAAAACGCGCTAGGTCAGATTCTCGAGGTTAACGCTGACGGGACGGGAACCGAAGCTAGCCTGGCCGTGATCGATGAACGCGTAAACACGGCGCTGGCGATCGCGCTGCTTCAGCGGGGGGCCGAAGGGGTGCGCGCATCCGATGCAAAATGGGCCGCGAGCAGAACGGACATTCTCAACATTCCGGGCGCTGAACTGACGGGCATCCTGGATCTGCGTCTAAACGGAACGCTCGAGAAAATCACAACGCGGGTGCACATACCTGCGGGCGGCGCTGTCGCTAATGCTGGGGCGTAAGGGGGGGAATTATGGCGTTCGAATATCCGACATTAAATGGCATTGCGCCTAGCTGGGCAGATATCCGGATCACGCTGTCGATCTATGCGGGACTTTCCCTCGCACCTACTGACGTCGCTTCGATCAAATGGAGCGATAAAGTCACCCCCGGGGTAGTGCGGGGAACCAGCGGGGGCCAGAAGAAAGCGCGAACCGTTGGCGAGTATGAATGTGAAGCGTCGATCACGTTCTACCGTAATGGCTGGGAACAGTTTCGATCCGGGCTGACCGTTCTAAACAAGCGGCTAACGCTGGTCGGTTTCGACGTGATGATCCAACACACCCCGCCCGGGTCGATCGCCATTCTGAAAACGAAGATCGCAGGGTGCCGCGTCATCGGTCGGACTGCTGACATGCAGGAAGGTGCGGACGCTGACAAAGTCGAGATTCCGCTAGACGTCATGCGGATCGAAGAAGGGAACGGCATATCGCTTCTGTGATGCCGGGGGAAGGGTTCGCTATGACGGTCGAAGAAATCGAAGCACGCCGCGCGAAACGGAAAGAAGCAATCGCTAAGGCGCGCGAAGAACAATACGCAAAGGATCTAGAACGGGTCGACCAGCTAGAAATGGAACTGGGTGACGACCGGGTGGGGGTATTGAAGATGCCTTCGTTCGTCGCGACGCTTCCTACGCTGGTCGTCGTCCGAACCCCATCGTCTTCCGTGTTCAATCGGTTTCGATCGATGGTACGCGCAGCGGGGCAAAAGACGGTAGCCATCGGTGCAGCGAAGGACCTGATGGCATCTAGCTGCGTCGCTTACCCCGACGAAGAAACCTATAAACGCATGTGCGAAGAATGGCCATCGATACACGATAACGTGGGAATCGAAGCCATTCGGCTGGGTGAAACGGAGGGAAAAGACTAGGCGAGCGCATCGGGGAAGCGCAGAAAAACGCGATCGTGCTCGCAGACTGTTTACTAGCTTGGCTTCCCCCGCCCGAAGGTGCTGACGACGCAAGGGCTGGCGCCATCGTCTTCGCGGAATTTATCAACCTAGTTCGTAACGCGCTGAAGAAGTGACGGGCCATGGCTGACGGAACCCAATACCTGATCGAACTGTCGGCCAAATTCACGGGGGGCGATGCCGCCGTGTCGACACTGTCCGACCTGGGTGATCGGATGCTGAAGGCTGGCGCCAATTCGGAAGCGCTGGAACGCGCCGCGAAGGCCATGGGCGTTTCGATGGAAGAAGCTGACGCAGCGGTCAAGTCGGCTAACAGCGCACTGGAAGAAGGCGAGCGGAAATACAAAGCGGCCGAAGTGGCTGCGGACCGTGCGGCGAAGGCTGTCGAACGTGTCGGGGTCCAGGCCGCCGCGCAGTGGGGAAAACTTGATAAAGCGATGGAAGTTGGCGACACGGGCGGCATCGCTGCGGCAGAAGCTGCGATCGCAAAACTCGCCGCGAAACAGGGCGAACTAGCGGCATCAGCTGCGGCTGCGAAGGAAGCGCTAAAGGGGGAAGCGGCTGCGGTCGACGGACTGAAGGGAAAAGCGACAGCCGCAGCGACGTCGCAGGACGCACTTAAAAAGGGACTAGCGAACGTCAAGAGCGCCACTGATACCGCGAAGAAGGCGGAAGCAGCCGCAGCGGGAACGGGCAAACTTCAGGACATCGCGCAAGCGTTTGGCAAAATGGGCGGCCCAGTGGGCGCGACTGGTCAGGAAGTGCTGGGCCTAGCGGGTAGCTTTGGAAAACTGGGTAGCGCGATGGGGTCGGCCGGTCCCTACGTCGCGGTAGCGCTCGCCATCGTTGCCATCGCTACCGCAGCCATAGCCGCCACGATCGCGATCGCGAAATGGGGGGTCAGCATGGCGGATGCTAACCGAACCCAGTCCCTTTTGACGGCTGGCATCGCGCGCAGTGTGAAGGGGGGCGAAGAACTAGAGAAGGAATACAGCAAAATAACCGCCGTTCTTCCCGTCACAAATGACGAACTAGCAGGGATGGCGAAGGGCCTAGCCGATTCCGGTTTGCGCGGGAAGGATCTAAGCAATGCGCTGGAACGATCGGCGGTCGCTGCGGCGAAATTGAAGTTCGGGCCCGACTTCCAAAAGGCGATGCTGGGCCTAGATTTTCAGGCGAAAAAACTAGACTCCAATCTACAGGACACGTTTGGGGGGCTGAAGATCGAAGGCCTGCTAGGCGGCATCCAAACGCTGATCGCCCTGTTCGATTCCACGGAAGCCAGTGGCAAGGCGATGAAGTTCCTATTTGAATCGCTGTTTCAGCCGCTGATCGACGGCGCGACCGAAGCCATTCCCAAGATCGAACGGCTGTTTCTATACGCCATCATTTGGGCGCTGAAGGCATGGATCGCGCTGAAGCCATATAAGAAAGAAATGGAGGCGATCGCTAAGGTGCTGTTGATTGGCGCGGCGATCATTGTGGGGGTGCTGATCGTAGCGATCGCGTCCCTAGTTGTGGCGATAGTTGCGGCGATCGCGATCATCGGCGCGCTGGGCTATGCGCTTTATAAAATCCTGGAAGTGCTGGTGCTGATCACGGTCGGTCTAGTCAAAGGCCTTTACATCATGGTTACGACGTTCGCGACTGCGGGCTATGACTTCGTCGCGGGGTTAATCAAAGGAATCCTTAGCGGCGCGACTGCGATCATCGATGCCATGGTCGGGGTAGTAAAGGGCGGCTATGACGCAGTATCGAAGTTCCTGAAGCGTGGGTCGCCTTCGAAGCTGATGATGGAAGTCGGCTCGGATGTGGCGGAAGGTTACACGGGCGGGGTCGAAGACGGATCGGCGGATGCACAAGGCGCGATGGAAGCCATGGTCGCGCCCCCATCGACGACAGCTAGCGCGGTCAGTGGCGCGGCTGGGGGCGCTTCGATCGTGATCCAGCAAATGACCGTCACGGGTGAAGGGGCGAAAGAACTAGCGCTGGACTTCATCGATCAAATCACACGGCTGCTAGAGGGCGATGCGCGCGCGCTTGGCGGGGGAGAAACGGCCCATGCCTAACCCCGTCGACAATGAATCGCTTTACGATTCGATCGTTCTAGATAACAAGCGATCGCCTGGTCGCGTCGCATTGTCGGGCCATGATCGTAAACATCGCTGGGACATTAAAGAACCGATAGGCCATGGCGGGGGGACGACGACTTACAAGGGCGAACAGATCGCGCAGTTCACGGCGGAATTCACCCTAACGCGCGACCCGGTCCAGGGCTTGGATGAATTCGCGGACTGGGAAAAGTTCGCCGCAATGGTCAAGGCGATGCTTCCTAAGTCGGGACCCCCTAAGGCGCGGTCGATCTATCACCCTGATCTAGCCGCGAACGATATCAAGAGTGTCTCGCAGGCTGGAATCAGTGGGCTGGTGCACGATGGCAAGGGGGGTGCGAAGGTCACTATTTCGTTTCTCGAATTCCGACCGCCCAAAAAGTTCACGGGTCTACCTACGAAGCCAACGAAGGCCGACCCCAACGCGGATCTGAAGCATGAGATCAACGATGTTCTTTTACCGGAAGCAGCGCGGCCCATATGAGTACCGCGATCCTTTCCGGTCATCGCGTGGTTTCAGGGCGGATCTACCTTTCCGCGTGGGGAATCGGCTGGGCTGAAGCTGTTCTAGACGTGGACGTTCCCGTCAGGGGCCGCGCTGTGCTGACCATTGCCGATCTAACGTTCGTCGGGACCATCATGTCAGGTGGATCCATCCCCCCAGGTCGGTCTTCCTATACGCTGGCGGCTGGGTTCGGGGGCTGGGGGAAGATCATCCCCCGGAAAAGCTACGCAAACGACGCAGGGATAAAGGCGTCTACCGTCCTTTCTGACGCGGCTGCGGCCTGCGGCGAACAGCTGGCGCCCAACCTTCCCCTAACCCCGCTCGGGTCGTCATGGGCCCGGGAAGAAGCACCCGCAGCGCGCACCCTGGAAGCGATTGCGCCCGCAGGCTGGTACGTCGGGGAAGACGGAATCACCCGGATCGGGAAACGACTGGTTCGGGCGCTGGCGCTGGGGTCCGCAGTCACATCGATCGACCGGTCGCGGGGGATTGCAACCATTGCCACGGAATCCATCGCGCAGATCGTCCCGGGCGCGGTCGTCGAAGGCCTGGAAGCGGTCGATGTTTTGCACGAAGTGTCACCCGCGGCGAAGCTTCGATCGACGATCTGGGGTGCGGGGGTCGCCATCACTAGCCGCAGGCTGACCGCGCTGACCCGCATCATGGAAGCGCTGGATCCAGATCGTCGGTTTCGTGGCGTCTACGAATATCGGATCGTAACGCAGGATCTGGAACGGCTAAACCTTCAGCCCGTCCGTGTGTCGACTGGGATGCCCGATCTTCAGCGGGTCTATGTGCGGCCCGGGGTCCCAGGGGTCAAAGCGCTGCACGCGTTGGGGTCCCGGGTGCTGGTCGCGTTCGTCGATGCGAACCCTTCTTTCCCTGTCGTGGTCGCGTTCGAAGATGCGGAAGGCCAGGGGTTCGCGCCGCTTCAGATCAATATTGGAAAGCCGGCAATTCTAGGCGCTGCGCGCATGACTGACACAGTGCAAGCCGGTCCATTCGGCGGGGTCATCACGGGCGGGTCGACGCTTGTAAGGATCGCCTAATGGCCTTAGACGCAGCCACCCTAGCCGATCAATTGCGGATCGCATTGCTTGCCGATCCTAAGTCGCAGGCGATTGATAACGATGCGCTAGCCGCAGTGTGCACGGCCATCGCTACGGCTGTCGTTTCCCACATCGTCGCTATGGGGATAGTGCTTCCCCTGCTGATGGTCGCGCCACCTGGCGGGGGTCCGGTTACCGGGACGGGGGTGATCACATGACGATTAACTTCGGCCTGGACATGTCTTCGCTAGAGGACATCGACGAAACCCGAACCGTTACCGGGGTCGAATTAGTTGCACAGGATACGTATTGGCGACTGCAAACGCCGCGCGGGATGGGCATCCTGGAAGCTGACGCACCTTCGTACGGGATTGATCTGATGGGCATCATCGGATCGGTTGACACGGAAGCGGACGCCGCATCACTTCCGGGCCGCATCCAATCGGCGCTGACCGACGACGACCGGATCGCCAGTGCTGAAGTCACGGTTAAGCGCACTGTGCAGGGGGCTATCGCGGCTTACGAAATCACGATCCACTGTGAAACCGGCGAAGGTCCATTTGAACTAGTCGGATCGGTTACGGCGGATGCGCTGGACCTAGTGGTCAAATTGTTGCCGGGGGGTAACTGATGGCGCTATCGCTTCGTGAACTTCTAAGCGTCGTCCCGCTAGAAGACTGGAAAACTAAGATCGTCGCGGTCGCGAACGCTGTCGGCCTGAAAACGGAAAACTGGGTAGAGGGCGGTTATACCCGGACCCTGGTCGCCCTGTTCGCGCAGCTATACGCAACGCTAGGGGACGTCGTTCGCATCGTCACAGCGGGCGGATTTCTGGACACGGCAGAAGGCGAATGGTTGACCTTCCTAGCGAAGAACGTCTTTAACGTCACCCGCATCCGTGCGACCTACGCCAGCGCTGCGAATGGAATCACGCTGACGAATTCAGGGGGCGGGGTCTATACGCTAGAGGCTGGCGATCTGGTCGTCGCACATGTCGACACGGGCGCCACCTATCGGAACACTTCGGGCGGGACGCTGCACGCTGGGGAAACGAAGTCGTTCGATCTAGCCGCGGAAGAACCCGGCAACGATAGCAACGCTGACCCTGGCAAAATCACTGTGATGGTGACGACGTTCCTAGGGGTGACGTGCACCAATACCGTAGCGCTAGCCGGGCTAGATGAAGAATCTGACGAAGCGCTGCGCCAGCGTTGCCGTGATTCGATGGCTGCGCTTGCCATCGGGGGACCCGCCAGCGCCTACGAATACATCGCGAAAAGCGCGGTCAGGGCGGACGGGACACCCATCGGGATAACGCGCGTCTTTCCCATGCCTGCGACGGGCGACGGGACGGTTGACGTTTACCTTGCGACCGTTAGCGGTGCTGTTCCCGCGGAAGACGTGGCGGTCGTTCAGGCTGACTTTGATGCGCTGGTCACCCCCTACGGTTTCTATGCGACTGCGATCAGTGCGACGAACCTGAACGTTTCTGTCCCGTGCACGGTTTGGGTCCCCGCTACGATTGGCGTAAGCGAAGAAGCGGCCCAGCTGGCGGTAAAGGCTGCGCTGGAAATCTATGTCACGTCGGTCCCGATCGGCGGAGTCGTCATCCCCCCGGACACCGGAAAGGTCTACTGGCGCGCGCTGCTAGGCGTAGTCGAAGGGGCCATCCCCGGAATGCTAACAGCACAACTGGCGAGCGAAGTTGATATCCCTGTCGGGGTCGGACAGGTTCCGGTTTGGGCGGGGTCGCTATCTGAAACGACCGTGATCCAGGTGGTGACGTAATGCCCACCTTTCGCAATGTCGCGCAAACGGTAAGCACACCGCGGCTGCTGACGTACAAAGCCGTCCGTATGGTTTATTCGTTTATCGGCGTCCCTATGGACACGCTGGCGGAAGCCTTTAACCAGGCGACCCTGGCGCGCTTCCCGATGACGGCCCCCGAAGATGCGCTCTTTTTGATCGGTCGCGATCGTGGCATTGTGCGCGGCCCTAACGAAACATCGATCAGTTATCGCGCGCGGCTGCTGCTTTGGATCGAAGCGTGGAAAGGGGCGGGGGTCGGTCGCGCGATGCTGGATCAGCTAGCCGGATACCTGACGCCAGCGACTGCACGGATCCGGATCTGGACACAGGTGGGGGTGATTTACACCCGAGAAGCTGACGGCGCTTTCACGGTCGAACATGCGACGGGCGCCCCTTGGAACTGGGACGGTCATCCCGAACTATGGGCCCGCTTCTGGGTGATCATCTATGCGATCGGCGGGGTCCCCTGGTCGCGCGAACCGACGATCGGAACGGCTGGGCACACGATAGGCGAGCGCATCCCAACGGGCGGATCGATCGGTTCATCCGCTACGACGTCGGAAGTTCAGGGCATCAGGTCGCTGGTGAACACATGGAAACCCGCTGCGTCGAAGTGCGTTAACATTATGGTGTCCTTCGACGCTGCGGCGTTCGCCCCATCCGACGCTTCCCCGCCGTTGCCTAACGGACACTGGGCCGACTACTGGGACACGGCAACGGCTGCGGCACATCGCGACACACGCGCTATCTATTGGCAGGGGGTTTAATGTCTCACGCATACGCAGGGAATCCAGTCTACCCGGGAACGATCACCATCCCCGACGATGGCGACATCGATGCCGCCGCATCCTACGCCGTAGCCTTCGAACAGCTAGCCGATCGCTGCGCAGCGCTGACGGGTGGCGGGGTCGGGGGGTCGTTTCTAAACCCCATCCTGACGAACGCGACATTTCATGGGCTGACGACGTTCCTAGATGGACCCGCGGATGGTGCGATTACCGCATCCGTCGCCGGAATCGATTTCGAAGCTGGCACCTTTATCGAAATGACTGCCCTGGACACAGTGTATTTTGCAAGTGGCGCGGCATTCACGATCGAAAGTAGCGCGCAGCTAGTGCTTAGTGCGTCGTCATTCGTGCAGCTGATGGGCGGCATTGTCGAAGTCAGTTCTTCGCTGGTGTCGATTGGCGCACCCACTGCCGCGCTTACCCTATACGCCAACGATGTCAGCATTTCGGCGGACACTATCTTGATTGAAAAGGATGGGCCTACCGCGATCACCATCGCGAACAGCGTGACTATCACTAGCAGCGGCGAACTTTATCAGTCGGGGTTTACCAGTCTAGAAGGCGTTGTTTGCTATAAGTCGCAGAATCGAACAGCGGGGGACGGTAGCGCCATCGGGGGCAATACCACATTTTTTGAATACATCTTGCCTATCCCCGGGCTGATCACCAGCATCGCTCTAGATAGTGCGGGGGCCCAGCTAGGTCAGCGGGTGCGATTCAACGCGCAGAAGAACACCAGCCTTAACCACTGGAACATCACCACGGGCGGACACACCTGGCAATTGCGCAACGCCACGGGCTACACGGTCGCAGTGGAATTTGTGTGCGATGGGTCGGCCTGGATAGTCGACGAATGGGAAGAAGGCGGGAAAGCGATTCGCAACGCCTAAGGGTTTAGGGGGGGAATTATGGGTCACTGGCTGGACGGTTTACTAGACCCACCTACAGGGGCGGGGGGCATCACGATCGAATGGGACGGCGCTGCAATGTCGGCCCGGGGAATTCTCTCGTTCGGCGAACAGTTCCTATGCATCGACGACAGCGTAGGCAATCGGACCATGGTGTCCATCCGGCACATCGCAGCGGATGGGGACGTCATCGGTTCCACGGAAGACCTGCGGCTAGTACAAATGCGGGGGGCGGAAGACGGGGAAGACGTCACCATCTTCGCGGGACGGCTGCACTGGGATCCAAGCGTGTCCGCAGGGTCGGCCGAAATCAGCCTATCGGACACTGACGCGGGTGCGCTGCGGGTGCGCCATCAGTCCACGACGACCGCCGTATTTGCCGCATCGGGCGCCATCATCGGGGACACGGCGGGGATCCAAAAGATGCTGGGGGGCCATCGCTTCAGCCTTCGCGCCATGGGTTCCGGCATCCTGGACACGACGACGAAGGACACGATCGCCTGGATAGACGCGACCGGGGAACATACTGTCACCCTTCCCCCCGCATCCGTAGGCCGAACCCTGCTGCTTCCGTTCGTAGGGGATAACCCCCCGACCCTGGCGCGCGCGGGGACCGAACTGATCAACGGTCTAGCCGCTGACTTCGACATGGTGGGGGATGCTAACGGCGGACTGACGATCGCGATCAGCGATGGAACTAACTGGGTAGCCCGTTCGATTGGCGCGGGGGGCGGGGGTGCGACCGGGCTGGTGGGGGACGTCAATGGCGACACGGATGCTAATTACATCACCCAAATTACCGGCAATAGTTACCCCGACCCCGGGGGGGAAGTGCTGGTCAATGCTGGGATCCTGATCCTGAACGAGGCTTCGACGTCCCTTCAGTTCCCGCAGGCCGAACTTTTGGTTTCAGGCGAGACAGAAGGGGCGATTTCGATCACCCATGACGGGACCGAAGTGCTTCTAGCTAGCAGTAATAACCCTTCCTTCGGCGTCAATTTCTCGCAAACGAGCCTACGTGGGGGGGTCCGCCTTCAAACGCGCAGCATTGCCGCTAACATCACCCTGGACACGACGACCCGGGACGCCATCGCATGGACCGATACGTCATCGCTAGACCTAGATCTCACGCTACCCCCCGCTACCGCAGGCCGAACGATCTTTATCCCCTTCGTAGGCTTTGGGATCCCAACGCTGAAGCGCGCAGGGTCCGAACTTATCAACGGCGCTGCGGCCGACTATCCCCTAGAAGGCGATGCGATCGACGACTACGGGGGGGGCATTGGTATCGCATTCTCTGACGGAACTAACTGGATAGCGCGCACCATCCGAACGGTCGAAGGTGGCGGGGGGGTCGACCCTGCGCGCGCGATTAACACGACAGCGCCCCTAACGGGTGGCGGGGACCTGTCGGCCGATCGCACGATCGGGATTGATCCAACGGGCTATGTGGCCCCCACCCGGTCGATCAGCACTACGGCCCCTTTGACGGGCGGGGGGACGCTAGCCGCAAACCTAACGCTGGGGATCAATTCTGCCGCATACGTGGCCCCCACCCGGTCGATCGCGACGACAGCACCCCTAACAGGTGGCGGAACCCTCGCAGGCGATCTAACGCTGGGCATCACCACGACAGGATTTGCAACGTCTACGCGCATCATTTCCACGACAGCGCCACTCACGGGGGGCGGGGACCTTAGCGCCGATCGAACGATAGCCGTCAGCGATGCGACTACCGGAGCCAAGGGGGTCGTTCAGCTGGCGGGAAACCTCGCAGGCACTGCCGCACTACCTAGCGTTACTGGTTTGCGGGCGGACACGATCACAGTTTGGAACACTGCCGGGTCAAATAAAGGTGCATGGTCGAACAGCGGCCTACGCATTGGTGACGGTACACTCCCGACCTATACGCTAGAAGTGCTAGGCACGGCGCAATTTGGAGCGAACACGGCGAAGGTTTATCTCGGTGGGCAAGTCGGGCTAGAGACGACGACGTCCGCTATTTGGATGACCCCGGGTGGCGCGTTCACGCCAAGCGCCGCAAATTACGCGCTTCACTACGATTCGACATCCCTTCGCGTCAATGCACAAGGAAGCACCCGCGTTTCATTTCGTGCGGGTAACTCGATTCTAGGCGAGATAACCGGCACAGGTTTGCGGCTATCGTCTGACGGCGGAACCCCTTCGCGCAGGTTGGAAGTGGACGGCGCTTCGAATCTCGCGGGTCAGGTCATTATCGGCAAATCCGACAATGTAGCGTCCCACGTCCTATGGGGCGGACTAACCGTTGCCAATATTAAAACGGTAACCGTTGGTACGTATAACATCGACACGACGACAAAGGACCTGATTTATCTGTGCGACACGACGGGTGGGCAAGTTGTTCTCGTTTTGCCAACGAGCACGGCGGGTCGAATGATTTATATTAAGCGAACGGCTGGCAGTACGAACAACGTACTCATCACGAAAGGGGCCGCGACGTTTATTGAAACGGCAACGTTCGTCAGTTGCGCGCTGAACACTGACCCCGCATCGTCGAACATCCAGCCCTATGTGCAATTGATGGGTGATGGAACCAACTGGAAGATTTTCCGGCATTTCTCATGCACGCTTGCAACGTCATAGATGGGGGGAACGATGCCTACGCAAGTCCAGATCGACGATGTATTAGCGAAGGTCGCCACGTATCAGCAGAAGAAGGCCCTTAGCGACGCAGCGGTAGCCGCAGCAGCCACGGCAGTAGCGGCACTAGACGCAGCGCGCGCAGCATGGGAAACGGCGGTCAATGAAGGGGCGCACTGTTCCGAGCTAACCGCGACGCTGCTAGGCTATATCGATGCGTCGACCGATTCCACGGCAGTCCGGGCCACTGCGGACGCTGCGTTAGCTGAAACCCAGGAAGCACGGGACGCCATGAACGCAGCCGTTACCGCACTGACGAACCCGCCTACCCCATAGGCGCGCGCTGTATGGTGGGTGTATACAATCGAAGGGGGGCCGCGGATGACAATCTATATCTATGTCCTGATGGGCTTGGCGCTGGCGCTTGTGATGTTCGGCTGTTTCAAGTTCGGCGCTGAATTCTGTCCCCCGACCGTGGTGATCCAGCACGAAGACGGTAGCCAAAGCGGGGTGCGCCTAATCCGCGATGGGGGGCGCGAGTGATTCCCGCGGCTGTCGTGGCCATTGCGATCGCGCATGCGGCCCCCACCCTTCCCCCCGACACCCGGGACCGGTACGCGCAGGACATCGCCGCAGCGGTCGACGACATCGAAACGGGCATGGCGCTGGTAGCCACGGCTGCGATCGAATCTCGTTTCAGGGTGTCGATCGAACGTTGCCACTGTGAGCGATGGGAGTGTGATGGGGGGAAGGCCTTTGGGATCTACCAGCTGCACCAGCACTGGCTGATGGGTCACTCCCGCTTTGAAGTGTGCGCTGATAACCGGCTGTCGACCGAACTAGCAGCGAAGGCGATCGTGGCCCTTCGTCGCAGGGTCGGCCCGCTGCGCTGGGATAAAGTCTTCGCGCGCTACGTGGGGGCCCGGCTGGACGATGATCGGGTGATGGCGCGGATGAAGCTTTACGAAGAACTGTTGGGGCTGGATCCGCCGAATAGCTAGGTGGACGACTGCAAACAGCGCTGGATAAAATCCTCTATGTCGGTCGACCGATAACAAACGCGGCCCGGTTTCTTCCCGCGCTGGTACTTCACAAAGGGGGGGCCTACTCCGATCGTTCGCCAGCGTGAAAGCGTGTTAGCGCTGATTCGCAAACGTTCGGCCGCTTCCTGGGTGGTCAAGAGAAACCACGCGCGATCGTCGGTCTTAGGCTTAGCCACGGCCCAACAATACGATCGTCGCTGGTTTCGCTGGCGCGTAGACTCCCTTCCCCACCCGCACCAGCTTCCCGCCCTTGTAAAGCGTCACCATGGTCGCGCGAAGGCTTTGCCGGTTCGTGTGCCCGATGGCTTCCGCGATGGTATCAAGGTCCGCTTCGTGGCCATCCGTCGCCCGGAAGAAGTCCAGCACCTTCGCAGAAAGCGTCTTCCACTCTTGGGGCGCTTCCTGCTGCGCGACCTTCGCAACCTTCGGGGGCCGACCCCTTCCCCGCTTTGGTTTGGCTGCTGCTTCCGCTTCGTCTTCCGCGTTGGGGTCATCCCATGGGCTGAATAGTAATTCGTGTTCCTTCTTCAGTTCTGCGATCGCTTGCAATAGCGGCCTGACTTCCGCTTCCAGTTCGCCGATCTTCCGACCGATCGCCAGTGCGCGCGCTGCTTTCGACATGGGTTGACGGGCCATCCGTACGGCGGTAGTCAGGCGACACCATGGCGTCAAGTGACGAAGGGGTCAGGGGGAAGGCGGGGACATGGATTCGCTGGGACGGGGGAAGTCTGCTGACGTGCGAGCGCTGCGAAAAGTCTTACGGGATGGCGCTACCTGCACCGATCGACATCGTCGCAGCGATCATCCGCGCTTGGTTTGACCTACACATAAACTGTCAGTCGATGGATCATGAACGCCATGGGTAGCGCGGCGCAGCGGACCCCCGCCAGTAAGTCGCCGCTGTGCACCCCGCAGCAGGCCGCAGCATATCTAACCGTCAGCGTCGACACCCTGGCCCGTTGGCGGACGGTAGGCCGTGGCCCCCGGTTTCTGAAGTTCACCCGAGCAAAGCAGGGGATTGTCCGTTATCGCCGCGAAGACCTGGACCGGTTCATTTTGGAAAGGCTGACGTCATGAGTGGTCAAGGTTGGTTTGGTGCTTCGTGGGGGGCCCCCTGCTGCGAACCTGATGACCACGTCCCGACCCCTGTCGGCCGGAAGTGCCTGCACTGTTCGAAGCCAATCGAGGCGACCGACCAGGGTTTCGTTAGTCCCTACGTTCGAAGCGAAGACGGGACAGGGAAAGGGTCGATGGTCAGCAGCCTGGAACCGACGCACCTGGATTGCTTCCTAGCTGCGATCCTGCCTTGCAAGGGATGCCCGAACTGTCAGCCCGAACGGTTTCACTAGATGGCGACCGACGTCAAAGCAGTCATCGCTACGCTGATCGAACTGGGTCGGCCCTTCATCCGGGAACTAGCGCTAGCCATCGTCGAACAAATGAATTCAGGGGCGGTCGACGAAGAAATAGATCAGCGTTCAGCGGCTGCGCTGCGGGCCCTACGGCTGTCCCCGCGAAGGTTTCTGGAAGCAGCGCGCGAAGGTTGCTTCCCGTTCGAAAGAAGGGGCCGCAGGACAGTGGCGCGGCTGCGGGACGTGGAAGCCTGGCGGACCAGGAAGCGCGAAGAACGAAGGCGGGAACGCTACGTCGCAGCCCTATCCCCCGCTGATCAAATGCGGGTGGAACTGGGCTACCGCCCCAAGGGCGAACCGTACCTATCGCCTGACGACGAAGAACGGATCCACCTAGGCCTGCGTCCTAAAGGCGAAAGACAAAAAAGGAACGGCGAACCAGGGGTCAAGTCCTGATCCGCCGTTCCAAGGGGCGACACGACAAAGAGGCGAACACTCCCACATCCCACAACCAACCCAGCCACGGCCCCCCATCAAAGGACCGCAGGGGTGCGACTATATCACGGGCCGCAAATCTTTCCCTGCGCGCAGCCCATCGAACATTGATACCAGGGGACCCATTGCGACCCGGACATGCTTCCCGCCAAGCGCCATTGGGCCGAACGGCAAACCATGGGGAACGTCGTCACCAGCGAACCGGTCCAAACGCCCCCACACTTTCGGTCAGCTTCGGGCGTGCACGGCTGCGGGAACGTCGCACGGATCAAAGCGTCATCTTCCTGCGCTGACGTGCACGCTGGCACTGCGACGTCACAGACCGGGACGACGACCCCGGTATCAGCGGCGGCATCGGTCGACCCTGCGTCCCGTACGTCGCTCGCCACATCGACAGCGCGATCGGGTGCAGCGTCCTGGCTGGCCGTGTCCGCCCCTACGACGTCCGCCAACGCAGGCACATCGGTCCGGACATCGACACCCGGGGGCAAGCCATCCGGGCCCGCATCGGTCGCAGGGGGGGCGGCATCGGGGGCTGGTGCGTCGGTCCCCGCTTCAGGTTCCGGGCCCCCATCCGGCGCACTGTCCGCAGTGGAATCGGGGGTAAGGCTATCGGGTAGGTGCTGACCCGCATCAGGCAAGGGACCGGCATCGCTATCAAAAACGATCGGGTCGGAAGACGAACAAGCGAACACAAGGGGAATCAGACAGAAGGCGTATTTCATGGTCCCCGGTTAGACGTCGCTTTGCCTCGTTTCTTTAGGCGTCAGCTGACTACATGCCTTCTCTAGTTCCCGGTCCAGCCATTGCGAGTGTTCGGCTAGTTCGTCCAGTTCGATCGCTGTGATCGTTTCCTGGGTGACCTTGCGTAGCAGTGCCTTCATACGGGCTAGCCGCCGCATGTCCCGGGTTAGCCGAACGATGTGCAGGAAGGACCGCGCCATTTGATAGATCGCCCAAACCGCTAGCGCGATCAGCAGCAGAACAAACAGCGCCATCCCCGACCCCAGCCCATGATGGAGTGCGTTCACCTTCGCCCCAGCAAATCTAGAACCCGAACGGTCGCAGCCTTTCGCGATGCAAACGAATCGTCGGGACGTGTGTCGAAGTTATCGGGGTCGGGGTTCGCAGTCACGCCGAACATGTCCCGATGGGGGGACCAGTGGATCGCGATGAATAGGTCGGCCTGCTGAACGTCAAGTAGCCATAGGCCCATGGGGTCCCGTGGTCGTCGCAGCGTCGTGGCCACTTCGGGGAAGGTGTCGACAATTTCCGACAGCATGGTTTCGATCGCGTTCAATTCACGGCCCGTGCATGCTGCGCTTTCATGGCTTCCACCCGTTCCAGAAAGTAAGCCGCCGCTAGGTTTGCGTCCTGACGAACCGACAGCCCCCGCAGATCGTTACACGATCCATCCCCGCCACATTCCCCGCGCTGATGCTGCACGGATCCGAAGCGCTGACGGATCATGCATTCCGCGTGAATCGGATACTCCCCCTGATGCGACTGCTGAAAATCCCCCGCAGCGTCCACGGTCCCCATGATGGCGAGAAGAATGCCGCCTAGGTCCCCCGCTTTGAAAGCTTCGTCGCAGTAAATGCACTCCTGTCCGACCGGGGTTTCGACCTTTTCCCCGCCGTTGCAAGGCGGACCCCATGGCGCCATCCCGAACCATTTCATGGATCCCCCCTGCTGCGATCTGCGCGACGTTCGACCAGCACCAAACGAAGGCGATTCCTATCGGGCCCGGGTCGGACGCTGGTGATTTCTTCGTCGCGATCCGTCGTTCGAAGATCGTCCTTCCTGCGTCGGAAGTCGTGGCGGATCCGTGACTGCTTCTTCCAGTCGCTCATTAGTAGGACCTGGCCCCTTCGACACCCATCCGGAAAAGTTCCGCTTCGCTTAGCCGGTACGTTTCCGACGTGATGACGTGTTCCACCATGAACGCGCAGTAGCTAGCGCCGTCCCGATGGGTCCTGATTTTCTCGTCCAGATCAGCAAGCGGCGATCGCATCGATCCTTGGCTCACCATGTCCCTAGGGTCCATCGTCGATGCTAGCGATTCCCGCTGACGCAGATACCCCGCCAGTTTTTCCGTGTGCATGTCAGCCCGGCGCTGAAAACGCGCCTTAACTTCGACCCCCGTGATGTCGATGTGTAGCCCCTGAATCATCGTCACACCCAGCCCCTTTCTTACGGCGCGCTTTTCTTACCGCAAACTGTAGTCAGCTGACAACGCTTTATGTTAGACCGCTGCGCATGGCTAAGAACCCCACGCTGGAAGAAATCAGGGCGATGCTGGACCGCGGCGAATTGCCCGTCTTACCCGGGACAACGATGGCCGACCTTCAGCGATCGGCTGAAGAAAAGTTCGCGCGCATCGTTGCCGATCTGATGGGTGTCCCGGTCGAACGAATCACCGCCCGCATTATCGAAGACGTGGGAACGCCTGGAAAGATAGGGCTACAAATGGATTTCGATCCGGAACTAACGCCAGCCGAACAGCCGATCTATGAAGCGGCTATGCAGGTCGCGGCTGGTCTTCTCGGGTCCCGCCCGCCCTTCCGGATGGCGAAAGCTGGTGACGCATGACGACGACGCTGGAAGCCATTCGCGCGCGGGTGGTAAGGGCCAGGCAAACGGCAGAAGTCCCCCCGCTGTGCATCAGCGATCGCGAATTTTTGCTGCGCATGGTCGACGCTGCGAACGAGACGATCGAAAATCTTCGCGCGAAGCTGGCGGATGTGTCGATCGCGGCCGAATACGTTGACTCCGTTAATCATCGGGTCGACAGCCTGGCCGAAGAAAACGGCAAGCTAAAGCAGCGTCGCAACGATCGGATTGCGGAACTAGAAGCGACCTTAGAACAGGTGCACGGCGCGCTTGGCAGTGTGCTGGCCGATGTGACGAAGCTAACCCAGCTGTTTGGAAGGAAGATGGAGGGGCCATGATGACGATCGAACGGATCACCCAGGTCGCCAGCGCATGCGCGAAGCTGGTGCACGATCACGCGGAACTATTGAAGGACGTTCTGGAAGGGAAACGGATCGAAGCCAAGCGGCTGAACGATGCACAGATGTGTAACGAAGGGGCGCCCCCCTTGCCCGAAACGCTGGCGCACCTGCTTTTCATGTGTGACGAAATCGGGCGGATGGCAGTGGAGGCGAATGACATGGGCGCAGCGGCTGCGGTCGAATGGTTGAAAGTTCGGCCCGAACCCGCCCGCTGGTATCGCTACGCAGCCCGAAGGGAAAAGGCCATGCGCTGGATCGGGTTCGTGCAGGGTGCGCTATGGGCGTTGGATGCTGCTTCGATCTTCCAGCTGAAGCGGATGAACGCACCCGAAGATTCGCAGCCCGAACCCGCACCAGCCGCTTGACTATGCCGGGCCGCCTATCCCACGATTCAAGGGGGGCGCAGCATGGAAGGCGATCGGTTTCGCATGACGGTCAACGATCGTCTTCGCTACGTCATCACCATCCTGACGAACGGCCCCCCCCGCTGGGGTAATGATAAGTGCGGCTGCGACAATTGCGCTGAACTGCGAATCGCTGCGCGGATGGCTGCGATGATGGCCGTGAACGAAGTGATCCGGGACCTAGGAAGATGACCGACACCCATCCGATCTACGTCGTCGAATTAGCGAACGTCATCATTTTCGCGATTGGCTGCATCGCGCTGGTGCTGGCGTTCATGTCGATGATCAGGGCGAAACGGTACCGCGACAGCGCGAAGGACTGGGCCGCCGCTGCGCGCCTTTTGAAGGAAAACGCGGAAGAAATGGAACAGAACGCCAGCGAACTATTGGCCAAATGTCGAGAGCGATATGGCGTCAAGGTGGTAGCGACGAAGAAGGACGAGAAGCGGGACTAGGTGGGCGCCATGCCATGCGGAGGAATTTGGCCAGTCGACCCTGGTTTTCAGGATGGCCTGCGTTGGGAGTGCTGGGTGTGCCGCAGTAAAGAAGCGGATCACTACTGCGAAGAATGGGACTGCGGCCTATGCGGGAAGTGCATCGCGGCGTTTCTCGAAACCGACGAAGGCCAGGTAGTGATCAACCATGGACACGAAGTTCGCCGCTATACCGAAGTCCTGCACGGGGGAACGTGAACGCGTTCGGGGTAGCGCTGGCGCTGGTGATGATCGGATGGGCGATCCTGTTCGACCGGGCGAACGCCGTCCCGCTGGTAGCGATGGCTAGCATTCTGTTCTTTCACGCGACGAAGCGGGCCGTATGACCGGACATCGATGGAGCGGGTGGCCCGGCGCATGGTGCCTGGATTGCGGCGCAGAAGATGAACGCGAGATTTGCGTAGCGGTGCACAATGCGTCGCTCATGTGCGTTCTGGGGCACTGGTGTTGCTTCGCGCATGATCCGCTTCCCTGTTCCGTGCACTACAATCGATCGTGCCCCTGTCCGGGGGAAGCGCTGGCCGACCCCTACCAGCTGAACGAGAAACGGCGCGAACTGATCTACCTGCTAGTGCGGCGGCTGGGTGATGTGCTGGATCAGCAGGAATGCCCGGCTTCCTATTTCGGTCTAGACCTGGAAGACGATCCATGACTTCGGGATGCGAGCTAGCCGCGTTCTTTCTGGGGGGCGTAGTCTTCCTAACGATGTTTTGCGTAGGGTTCACGGCGGGGGTTCTAGCCGAACAGCGAAGGATCAAATGGGAACAGGAGAACACGACGACGACCGCCCCCCCGCCGTAGTGAAGGGGGAAAGCTTCAGCCTGGAAGAAGCGGACGCAGCGCTAGACGCACTGGACGAAGCGGACGACATCCCCGAACTGACCGCCGAACAATTGGCCAGGGCTAGACCTGCATGGGCCGCGTTCGCCGCGCGTGCTTTCGGCCAGTGGGTGTTTCGCCTGAGCCACTAGACGGAGTCAGCCGACCACGGTAGAACGGCGCGAGTGAAGGCCCAGCACGGTTTGACTAGGTTTGGCTCGCGTCAATTTCCGCATGCCCGTTGTCCGTTCGCAGGGAAAAACTAGGCCATCCCAAACGGGTAGCGTCGGACTGGTTCGAAGTGATTCCGAGTGGTTTGATCAATGGCTCCGGTCTCGCCGGCGGTCGCGGACATGCGGAATCATTCACGAATTCGGACGCTGTCTAACCAAACGTCAAACCCTGCTAGGCTTCCTAGGTGGCATTTCGCCACGTGAAAGAAGGAACTAGCCGTATGAAACAGACGACGAAACGAACCCCCGCAGTGTTGGCCATCATCGCGCGCGACATCTATACCGCGGCCCATGATAACGCGATCGACACGGTAAAAGAGAACACGACGAAGCAGCAGCGGGCCGCCCTTCCGAAGCACGGCGGATCGGATCCGAAGTTCGCCGATATGTATTGCCTGGACCTGCACCCTGAATTTGCTGGGTGGCTGCGCGCATCGGTGCAAATGGTGCTGGACGATTGCGGTGGACGGGCCCATCGGGACTACGGGTTAGACCGCCCCTTGACGTCGAACCAGTCCGAACAGGTGGCCAGGCTGATCGCTGCGAACCATGGCGTGGACGTCACCACTGCGAAACCGAAGAAGATCGCCAAGCGTACCACCCGCGTAGTGTGCGAACAGATGGCGGGGGATGGCGTGGAAACCGTTACCCAAATGGTGCAACTGGCCGATGAAGTGATCGGGCTGCAAATCGTTCAGCTTGCCAGCGAAATCATCGACGCAGCGAACGAGAACGCCGCAGCGATGGGCGCCAGTTCGATCCATTTGTTGAGTGGCGCAAGCGGTCCCGATTGGAACCGGTCCGACCTGTCGATCGCGCTGCGGCTGGGAACGGTCAGCGCATGGTGGGTCGTCAAGCTGGGGGGCGCAAGCTTCGAAGCGCCATCCGTGATCGAAGCGCTGCGGGGTCTTCTCGCGATCGTCAAGCGCTTCCGGGCGACCACCGAAAGGGCGGTGTAACCATGGCACTGGTACCCCGTCAGCGAAAAAACAAGATCGTTTTCTACGTCGCGAACAAGCAAGGCAAGGTCCTGATCTGGGAAAAGGTCGGGACCGATCGGCGGGAAGCGATGCGCCGTGACGCAGCCATGCGGAAGGAAATCAAGGCTGGCATTTATCGGGGTCTTCCGACGGGCGCCAAAACGGTAGGGGCACAGATGGAGATCTATCTTGCCGCGCGCCAAACCCGAACGGTTGACGACGACCGCCGAAACTACCGCGACCACGTGGCAAAGCGCTGCGCTTGGTTCACCCGGCTGAAGCTGGAAGACGTGCGGGTCGCTCACGTGATCCGGCTGGCGGAAGAACTGAAGGCCCCCTACGTGAACAAGAAAGGGGAAACGAAGTCACTCGCCGCGAACAGCCATAACCACATTTTCCGATCGCTACTCGGCCCGTTCTTTCGCAATTGCCGCATCCATGATCTCATGATCCGCAACGTCATGGAGCTACCGAAGGGGCTGCTTAGCAGGCAAGCCAAACGCCGCGTTCCCTACGATGCGACGACCGTGATCGCGATGACGACCGACGAACGTCTACCGCTGCACTGGCGGGTCGCGTTCACCCTGCTGTTTTACACCGGCATCCGGACGGGGGAAGCGTGCGGCCTGAAGTTCGGCGATTACGACGCTGACCCGGTCCCCTTCGGGTCGCTGACGATCGAAAAACAGTACGTCAACGCGCCGCTTAAAACGGCCGTAACGGTGGGCGACGAACACACCCGCTGGGTTCCCGTTCTCCCCTTCCTGCGCGACACGCTGGCCGAATGGTGGGCGCATGGGTTTGAGCGGACGCACTGCCGCAAACCCACGAAGGCGGACTACGTGATCGCCCGCAGCGATGGCGCGGTTTTGCGATGCGTGTCGGGGCACACGATCTACCGTTGGTTTCTGGCTGCGCTTGAAATCGTAGGCGTGGAAAATAAGACCGTGCACGCGACCCGGAACACCTTCATCAGCCTGGCAAGGCGGGCGGGCGCCCGTGGGGAAGTGCTGGAAAAGGTGACCCACAACGCGAAGGGGTCGATCATCGACTGCTATACGAACTTCGACTGGGCCCCCCTTTGCGATGCGGCTGGCTACTTCAATCCCTACACAGCGGGCCCGAAGATGCGCGCAGTCGGCTAACCCGTTCCGAACGAAACGCGGCGAAGGCGTCTACTCGAAAGGGTGGGCGCCTTTTCCGTTGTCAGCTGACTACGTTTATGGGAGTGTCCCCCGCGATGGGGCGCCAGGAATGGGGAACGCTACAGGACCGCATCAGGTGGATCCTGATGTATCGGCTGACGACCGCGACCGGGGAAGACATGGGCCTTTCCGCGCTGTCGCTGGCGGCTGGGCTGTCCCGCAGTCACGTCGGGGTGTTCATAGGGGACCCGCGAAGGGTTGACCTGACGACCGGCACAGCGCGCGCAATCGCCTACGCTGGCCAGGTGTCGCTGGCGTGGCTGCAAACCGGGGAAGGGACCCCCAATGATCCGGACATCCCCGCGGGTCTACCCAAACGGGTGCGCCCATGAACCCGCTGGGGGCCATCGTTTGGAAGAAAGAGGGAATGCCCGTCGAACGCTTGGCGCTAATCGGGGAACAGCCTGACCCCGAAACAGACGTCGTCATGTGGGTGATCCATAATCGGCTGACCCTAGATTTCCCTGGGTTTTACGTCATGCGGCGGCAGTGGATCCACGCTGGCGAAATCGTGATCGAGCTTACTGCGGTCGCTAGCGTCGACATCGAAACCGTTCGCGCGCAGCTACCGGCCGGGCTTGTGTGCATGCCGCCGCACCCGGGGGACGATCACACGATCGAAGAAGTATGGATCTGAAATGGGGGGGGGATGGACATACCGTTCGGCACCTATGACCTGGTCGCTTTCCCATGGTTCAAACGGCTGGCCTTCGCTGCGCTGATCGTGAACGCCGTTTGCTTTCTGCTTCTGGTCGCTCGGAAGGGTCGACCCCTTTGAAAGCGAAGCAGCCCCCCAGGTCCCTAGCCGATCGGGTTTGGTACCTCTACCACTGTCTACCCCGCGACGAACACGGGTCCCCACCCAGCTTTCGCGAACTGGAAAAGGCTGCGGGTCTATCCGCTTCGACGATGTCCAGAACGGTTAACGGGGTACGTAGGCACCACGGACACGAGACCTTCGCGCGCATCGCCAAAGTGCTGGGGGTGTCGCCCGATCTGCTGCGGACAGGTGTCGGGGAATGGCCAGCCCCTACGGGAAACATTCCGCCAGTCGGTTACATGACGACTCGCAAGCGGAAGACGAACGGCGAACAGAAGGAACGGCGGGACTGGTTCAATGGATTGGAAGGGGGGCCGATGCGGGCGGAAACGGGAACGATCAAATTTGGGGACGACTGGCGGGGGGTGTTCATCCGTGGCGATGACGCTTTCGGATACGCGGTGCACCTGCGTCGACTGCTGTCGCTGGGGTCCACGCCACGGATCGCAGCGCAGATCCTAAAGGGGGTTATCGACCTACTCGAGTCAGCCGATGAAAGACGCCGCGACGATGGCGTGCAGCGGCTGAAGGCCTTCGAAGAATGCAAGGCGGGGGACTGATGAAAGACGACGCTGACGCTAGGCGCTGGCTAGAAGACGTTCAGCGCGCGCGCGCTACCTGGCCCGAAGGTCCGTGGACCGACGAACCTGACCGGCTAGAGTGGCGCTATCGGGGCATGCCTTGCCTGATCGTGCGGTCGCCCGTGACGGGTGCATGGTGCGGCTACGCTGGGGTAGCGAAGGGCCACCCAGCCTATGGGGTTCCATGGGCCGACCTTCCCCCGCTAGCCGTTCATCGCGGGGTGAACTTTGCCGATCACTGTTTCGGCCCGGTTTGCCACGTCCCAGCCCCCGGGGAAACCGAAGACGTTTACTGGATAGGGTTCGACTGCGCGCACTGTTTGGACGCTGTGCCCATGACGGGCGTGATCGATGCCATTCTAGGGCCGCGCGTAAAGAAGACCAAAAGAGCGTTTCTCACGGGGGAAACCTATCGCGATGTCGCCTATGTGAAGGCTCAAGTGGAACGGCTAGCCGCGCAGCTGGCAGAGATCAAAGCCTGATGCCCATCGGCCCGGGAAAGTATGACGACCTGTGCACGTACGTCCGCGAACAAGCGAAGGCGGAAGGCGTGATCGTGCTGGTGTTCGGAGGCGAACGCGGGAACGGGTTCGAAGTGCAGGCGACCCTATCCATAACGCTGGGCCTACCCGAAATTCTTCGCAGCATGGCGGATAAGATCGACGCTATGCACGGAAAGGGCGAACTATGAAAGACACAAGCGGGACCGACCTAGCGCCCGATGGTCAGGTTTGGGTGTGTGGTGCATGCGGGAAGCGCGCGCGCAGTCCGTTCGGGTTCGACGCTGCGGGGAAGTCGACGAAGCTAGACCGCGGCTGGGATGAATCGTGCATGTTAAACGCCGTGCTTTGCTACGCGGAAAAGCGCGATGGCGTCTACGTCGCAGTCGAGAAAGCCAAACCAAATTGACGGTCGAAGAACTGATCGCGCTGCTGCGGAAGGCTGACCCGGTCGCGCGGGTGTTCGTCGCCTTGCCCGATCAAACGTGGCGGGACATCGAATTGACCGTTAGACGCTGGGATGATTCGACCGTTCTGATCATGACTACCCCGCCTTCCGCTGCGCCAGCCACGACGTCACGTCCCGACGACTGAAGCGCCAGCATCGACCCACCCGCCGAAGTGTGGGAAGACCTTCGCTGCGAACCAGCCGGGGAACGGTATGCGGGTGCACGCCTATCAGCGCAGCGGCCTGGCCGCAGGTCATCGTGTCCACTTCCTTCCGGGGGCCGACCTTCGCCAGCGCTTCCGCCACGCCATCCGCAACGATGGCCCGCAGCTGTTCGGCGGTCGTCACTACGATCGGATCTTTCATGATGCCCATTCCGGTTTGGGGAAGCTGACTTTCTTCCCAAGTTCACGTTCAATCGTGCGGACGAAGATCGTTTTAATTTTGCCATAGGCGGGGGACCGGTCCCGTTCGGTCAGGTTCCGGCCGACCAGCCATTCGACGAAATCGGAAGTCGCCGACAGGGCGATCAGGCACTTGCGAAATAGGTCCTTCGACAGCTTTGGCACCTTCGCGGAATACGCGGTCAGCACGGTCCGCCGATAGATCCACATGCAAAGCGTCATGTTCAGCAGCCCCCAAAGGCGGGCGTATTCCTGATCGCGACCCCACGCTTTATCAGCGGCTAGAAGGAATTCGACGCAGTGGGCCGCTTCTTCCGTCGACAGCGACCGCAGCATATCGATCGACGATTGGCCGTTGGCGCGCGGCGTTGCGTGCACTGCACCCGTCCACGCCCGCAGCAGCATCGATGCGGATATCATCGGCGCATGCGGACCCCTGCGGATCTGGTCGTAGCCGACGAAGGGACACAGTTCGCGAATGTACTGTAGCCCTTTGCTGGTTCCTTCCAGCCCCCGAAGGATGTCGTCAGGCCGCATCTTCACCAGCTGCGAATTCAGCCTGACGAAGTCTTCCGCCATTTCGGCCATCGTTTCATAGTACCGATAGCGAACGTCTGTGAACCCTTCCGCTAGTTCGGACAGTCGGAACGCTTCCACCCGATGCTGGCCGTCGACGATATACGTGGCCCCTTCCAGGATTCCGATCGTCAGGATGCCGGGCAATACCCCGCCGTCCATGCGCAGGGTTTCGACCAGGTCCAGCACTTTCGAATTCGTTCGGATCGGGCGCTGAAACGGGGGAACCTTCCAGGTGGAGATCAGTGCAGGGGACACGATGATCGTATCGACCCGCGTTTGAGTCTGGCGCTGGGGGCCGCGCATGGCGGACACCCCCCCTTTGATTGCGGTCATCGTCATCGCGTCCCCTTTCTGTTTAAAACGGTGGCTGCTGCGATTGCGCCCGCGCTGCGTCGATGGCTTCGATTAGCTGGCGTGCATTGAAACCCGCACGGTCTTCCTTTAGAAGACGGCCGATAAACTCGATCCGTTCCCCTAGTTTATTGTCGATCCGATCCAGCCGCGCTGTCATGGCTTCCACCTTTAAGCGCAGTGCTTCAAAAGCCTGACGCGATCCGTCGTCCAGTGTTACGCGCAGCGCTGTCGGTTTCGTTTTCATGGCTGCACCTTTCCGACTGCGATGCGCTTCCCGTCTTCCGATGGCGCTGCGGGTGCAGGGGCGGGCGCTGCGAAAGCTTCGTCGATCGTCAGGTCGTTCGCTTTGATGGCCGTCCCCAGTCCGATCAACGTTTCCAGATCGTCTAGCCCCACATCATCGGGCCCGGTCTTCCCCAGCCGCAGCAGGATCCGATCGGTCGGAACACCCAGCTTATTCAGTCGCGCGATGACTTCGGTTCGCCTGGCCCCCAGGGTCTTCGCATCGCCTACCGCGACCAGCCGCACCCGATCGTAAATGACATCGACATAAGCGCGGGGGATGACACGAAGGATCGCATTGCGGATCGCTATACTGACCGCGGCATTGCCCGTCACTGTGACCATGTCATCCGAGTAACGGCGTCCCGCTTTGTTCGTGATCCTTCGTCTCGTCTCTACCGTTACCCGCAGGTTTTTTTCCAGGTCCCACGCCCCACCCTGCGCAGTGATTTCCTTTTCATCTTCGTCGATGATGCGGCCCCCCACGTGCAAGTTCCCGTAGGCGCTGGCGCAGATTTCCGCTAGCCGCACGGATGGGCCCGTGATCATTTTCTGTTCGCCCTTGTCCATACGCGGAAGGGAATAAATGCAGGACTCTGCTACTTCCTGGGAAATGGTGGCCATCGATAAAGCGTCCGCTTGGAAGCGCGTAATCGAGCGCCGGTATTTGTGGGCGGCATCTAGCTGCGCTTCGACTTCGCTGCGAACGATGGCCCCCATGGCCCCCTGCTGAACATGGACGATTTCCTCTACCCCGTCAGTGGCGAGATCATTACCCATAACTACCCCCTTCGGACTGCGTTAGATGCGCTTTGCCTTTAGGATCGGTTGCTCTTTAAGCTGAAGTGCGCCCGCTGCTTCCATCTGTGCCATCAGCGCGCGGACTGCGGCGGCCCCTTTGCCCCTTCCGGCCTTCGTCGCGACCACCTTTTCAAGTGCACCGATGCGGAAGTCCACGGCTGCGGCGAAGTCCTTCGATTCGAACCCGGCATCTTCCAGTAGGGGCCACGCCCGATCGGCTACGACTTCGCGCCGCTGCTGCGTTTCGATCGTCAGCCGTGTCCCGTCCGCGATGATGTCCCCGCGCGCGACCACATGGGCCTTAATCGCCGCGCGCACCCGGGTGGCCACGTCGGAAACAGAGTCAGCCTTCCGAAGAAGATCGACGATGGCATCAGGTCGCATCGTGGCTAGCGTCGATTCGATGCGTTCGCCTAGTTCCACGTCGGTCATCGCTGCGACGTCCCGCCGAACCAGCGCGTTATGGGCCGCGCACTCATGCGACCGGGGGCAATAGCCGCAGTGTTTCCCCGGATGGTAAACGCCGTCCCATTGCAGGACACGGGCTTGCAATTCGCGCAGCCATTCGACGACATGCAGGCGATGCATCGTGTAATTCTCGATTTCGCCAGCCCGGATCCAAATGATCGTGATCGTGACTTCTGCCAGGTCGGGGTTTTCCAGCATCACTAGCGCGCCATACGCCCGCATTTGCGCCGAATAATCCGAGTCAGCCCGTCCCGTCTTCCAGTCCGCAGCGCGCGCGACGTTGTCACGGATGGAGAGTAGGTCAGCGTGTCCCGTTAGGGTGATGCCGCCCCCCAGTTCAGCCTTTAGCGGGACTTCCGTCAGACAGTCCCTGAAGCTTTCCGCCAGGCTGGGCCATAGGTTGCGCGCCATGCGGCACAGCATCAGGACATCATCGGCCTTCGCCCCATGTGCCGTTGCGATCCTGGGGATGTCATGCCATACGACGTCACCCCGTTCGGCCAGCGACCGAAGCGCTTCGTGGGTCGCGATGCCTAGCGCTGCTTCTTCGCTCGATTCGCTGATCGGAATGGCGGGCGGTATCGTCGACCCGGGACACGTGAACGCTAACGGCATACGGCTAGCGCGTAAGCTGATCTCGGGCGCCATCACTTCACCCTTCGCAGGTGTCCCATTCCCCCGATAGACGCCAGCAGGGGGGGAACGCCGTCGATAGGGCGCGGCCTAACCGCTTCCTTTACCCATGACACGAGGCGCGAAGGTTCGCGCGATCGGAAGTCTTCGCGGGGTTTCAGCCCGTCGATTACCACCAGGTAATCCACATCGATCCGGTTTTGGTGCTGTTCAAACGATGTCGTCGACAGCCGGAAGGATCGATATTCGGATCCGGCAATGATGGCGCGAATGGCCAAATGCAGATCCGCATGCGTGATCGGTTCGCCCTTCTTCATCGTTTCCCCCATCGCGTGTGAAGGTCCCTAAGATTCCGACAGTCCGCGGCGCGTCTTCGCAGGTCTTCCACAAGATGGCCACCGATGCCGGCGGACACATACGCGGCGCGCACCTGATCGAACAGCGTCGCAGCTGTTTCGTAGGCTTTTACGTCAAGTGCATCAAACGCCGCGCGGCGAATGTGGGCGGTAGCTGCGGCGACTTCTTTGGCCGCTGCGTCCATCGCGTCCGCTAACGGCAGTAGCGACGACTCCACCTTCGGACGATTCCCCAGATCGTCGACCATGCGCGGCACCTTACCGCGGCGAACTAGATGACGTCAACAGGCTACGCGTAGTCAGCTACGACAAAGAACGTCAGCGCACAGAGGACCACACTCCCGACGCAGTCACGCACCTGGGTCGACAGCGCTGCGCATCAGCGAACCAGGGCGGGACGAAGGGCGAAGGCTGATCGTGTTCGGGCATGGCGAGATGACCGGCTAGCCGATAGATGTCAGCAGCCGCCGCAGGTGCTAGCCGCGCTTCGACCACGACGACCATGGCCAGCCCGATGAACGCGTTTACCCCCCAGTCATCGGGGTGCCAAAGCGCCGTGACCAGCCGCCCGTGGACTTCGGCCCGGAAGGTCGCTTCTGTCACCGATCGGAACGCGTAGCCCAGTGCGACGATGTAGCGACGGGGGTCGACACCTATCCCTAGGCCGGTCCGGGCGATCGCATCGCTCGCCAGTGTATCGACTGCACGGCCCCCCGTCCTTTGAAGGGCCGCGGAAATTCTATCGCGGCTAGCTCGCATACGGACGCGCACTGTCCGCCAAAAGACCAGCCATGAAAAGATCTAAAACGCTTCACACGCACAAAAAAACGCGCGCAGTGTGACGTCCGTTGACTACGTACGTCGCGACCTGCGCGCGCGAAATGGATGTCTTAGGCGGATCGTTTCAGTGGCTGCGGTCGTTCCTTCTTCCCGCCGTGCATGCTGGTCCATTCGTCGACGATCATCGACAGCGCTTCACCGTTGGATGCGACCTGAAGGGTTTCCCGTGCGCTGCGCATCTTGCGCATAAACGCTGTGTACTTGCTCAATTTGAGCCTGAAACCGAGCGGGCGGGACTTCGTGTCGGATCCAAATTCCGCTTCGATCGCTTCTTCGAATTCGCAGCAGGACATTTCCCGCGCCTTGCCCACCCATCGGTTCATGGCTGCGCCGTCCTTCAGCCGCTTGGAAATCTTGGCGAGCTGACGCAGCTTCGTGATCGAATGGGGTAGCGTTCCTTCCGTGAAAGAACGGCGAACATAAAGTTCTTCGTGCAGGACGACCAGCCCCCGGGCCGTGGTTTGGTGCATCCCTAGTTCATGTTCGGCGTATTCGTCAAAGTCGTCATGCCCCCACGCGACCACTAGGGGAAGTTCTTCGTTACCGCGGCGGACGTATCCGTAGCAGGCTTCGAACAGTAGCTCAGCCACGGCCAGGTTCGCCTTCGTATGCGCCGTCATCGCGGTCGCCAGCTTCGTCCGCAGTGACGTCGCCTCGATTTCGCTGTGATTGATCCTTCGTTCCTTATCCATGTTCTTCCCCTTGTTTCTAGGTTGATCGTGCGATGCGTAACAGTGTTTCGATGGCTTCGATTCCTACCGCACCCCCTAACTTTTCGGCCAGAAAGGCGCGCGCGATGTCACCAGGCGATCGGGTTTCTCCCGACACGGTAGGTGGCGATCTGTGTAGGGGGTGCATGGCCGCAGCGACCGCGATGACGTTACCTCCATCGGAGAACGGAAGCGGGCGCTGGCGGGGGTCGGGCTGATGCACCAGCGCCGTCGACTTCGGGGGCCGACCCCGCTTCTTCGGTTCGACCAGCCCGGCAAGTTCGTTATCGGACGGGCCACGCTTGTCCAGGTAGCGCTTCACCCGTTCGAAGTTTTCGGGCCGCATCGCTTTGCCCGACAGAAAATAGCTGATGGCACTTTCGCTTAGGCCCCCGACACGTCGCGCAAAGGTCCGCTTCGTGATGTCATTCTCGGTGCAGTAGGCTTTGATCCTGACGCGTAAAGGATCCTGCGCTTCGATCAGGGCCCGATGGGTCGCGCGTCTTCGAACCTTGAAAGACTCCGGCATCGTGCGCGGCCCCTTCTTCCCCCGGCTGACCGTCATGGGTGGGGGCGGCAGTGATTCCGCTAGCGCGTTCGCCGTATCCGCTGCGCCAGGTGCATCCGCTAACATCTTCTTCAGCCCGTCCCGGATGGTGTTCGCCGTTGGCAGGGTTGACCCCCGCTTGCCGTTGTAAATGTTCCCGAGAAAGGAAGCGCTTATCCCGGTCAGTTCGATCAGCTGGGACATGGGGAACTTTACCCCGTGAATCTTCGCAGCTTCGAACCCCGCCCGCATGTCCGCCCGTAGCGCGGTAACGTCTTCGTCGCTCAAACGCTTGTGCCACACTGGTCCGCCTTTCATCCCCGCCCGTGACTCTTGGACCTGTTCGGCCCCTTCACTGACGCGCGACACTTCGAAGGTGTCGATCAAATGCGTCTGTGCTTCCCCCTCCATCAGCCCCCCCTACCCCTTCACTTCGCAGCCATTGGCTTGCGTGGCCTAGCCCGGAAGGGTCCGCCGTTTGCAGCCTTCGCGGCCTGCGTCGAATATTGCGTTTGCTGCGCGGGGGTGCTGGTTTCCCACGCGTGTCCTGAAACCCAGGTCGCCAGCTTGTCTGTGATCGTGGCGACAGGGCGAATGATGGGGAAGTCAGCGCCCGCTAGGAACGCTTCGGGGGGGATGACCTGATGTTCCCACGACAGGGCCAGATCGACAGCGGCGGCCCAGCCCGGCACATCCCCATAGCGTGTCCATCCCTGACCACCCGGTCGCGGGGGAACCAGTCGCCCCTTGGGTAGCGTGGGTTCTTTCCCTTTGCCTTCGTCCAGCCACTTCGTTGGGACGCGCAGCGCTTCCGCCATTTTGGGGATGGTGCCGCGCGCGTGCTGGGTTCGGGTCCCCATAACCGTCTTCGAAAATGTTGCGAACGAAAGACCGTAGGCGATTTCTAAACTCCTGTAGCTGGGTAGTGCGCCGTCATGGTCGACGGGCAAACAGTGGTAGGCGAACCAAACGCGATCGGCCAGTGTTGGAAGGTGCACGGGCGGGAGTGTAGTCAGTTGACGTCGCCTGACACAAGAAAAAACTGGGGACAACTGCGGCGGCTGCACCCCCGGGCCCATCCGATGCACTGTGCAACGTGCAGGGATCTGAACAATGATCGCTGACTACGTGTAGCCCGTTGACTAGATGTGCTGTGCGGGAGTAAAAGGGTTTGCATGGCTACCGCTAAGGGGAAGCGGCCCGCTGCGAAACGTCGTGTGCTCCTGGCCCAGTGCCTGGAAGATGCGCAGCGGGACTATGTGAAAAACTCGAAAGCCTCGCATTTGATGGCGACATTCAACGCCACGGATAAGGGGCTGCGCGAATCGTTCCTACGTATTCTCGGACGCAGCCGCTACCGACGGGCGTGCACGGGGGAACGCGTTCCGAAGAAGGCGATCGAAGCGATCAGAGTCCTAACGAACGGACGGATCGACGACCGGCTATGGCGCATCCCCGCGCAGGGGCCGCCCCCCTATCCCTACCACCCAAGGTTTGAACCATGATCGGCTGGGCCATCCTAGTTATGGTCGTCGTTCTGGCCGTCTGTTTCGTCGCTGAAGAAATCGCCAGGCAACGATCAGCCAAACGCGCAGCCGAACAATATCGCCGCGACCGGGACGGCTGGTGATGGCATGTCAGCGGCCCTTGTCCTGTCCGGGGAACGGCGTTGGACGGTCGACGCTGGCGACTGTTTGGAACTGCTGCGCGCGCTTCCTGATGCCTGCGTAGACGCCATCTGTGCTGACCCCCCTGCGGGGATTTCGTTCATGGGTCGCGCATGGGATGCGAACAAAGGCGGGCGGGACAAGTGGATCCCATGGCTGGCGGAACGCATGGCGGAAGCGTTGCGCGTCCTGAAACCCGGGGGCCATGGTCTCGTTTGGGCCCTTCCCCGAACGTCGCACTGGACAGGGATGGCGCTGGAAGATGCCGGGTTCGAAGTGCGGGACCGTATCAGTCACCTGTTCGGGTCGGGGTTTCCGAAGTCGCTGAACGTCGGAAAGGGAATCGACAAGCTGGCAGGGGCGCAGCGGGAAGACTTAGGGCGCAACCCAAACGTTTCGGAACGTCAGGGCATCGGCGACGGTTACGGCGGTCGAAGCGGAACGACCCGATTAACAGCGCCAGCGACCGAAGAAGCGCAACGCTGGGACGGATGGGGGACGGCGCTGAAACCTGCGGCGGAAGATTGGTGGTTAGTTCGTAAGCCGCCCGAAAGCAGCATCGTTCGCAACGTCTTAGAACACGGAACGGGCGCCATCAATATCGACGGGTGTCGCGTCCCCCATGCTTCCGCTGACGACCACGCCGAACACGCCGCGGGTGTCGCTGCGATCAAAGCGCGCGGGGGTTCGATGGACCATAGCTGGAAGAATTCTTCCGACCTGGCAGGGGCAAGCGACGTTAGCCCGGGTGGGCGCTGGCCTTCGCATGTTCTCCTTTCCCACGCGGATGGGTGCGAGCGCATCGGAACCCGGAAGGTCAAGGCTGCGCCATCCTGGAACGATAACCGTAGCCCGTCCCTGTTCACGGGCGAGACCACGTCACCTGTCCACCATACGGATGGCGATGGGTTCGAAACGGTAGACGCGTGGGACTGCGTCGAAGGGTGTCCCGTTCGGATGCTGGACGAACAAAGCGGGGACTGTCCAGCGGGCCACTTCCCAGCGCAACGCACCCCGAATGAAATCTACGGCAACGGACGGGGGACGAACCTGACCCAAAGCGGGGGTCCGCGTTCTCTTACGGACGAAGGTGGCGCTAGTCGCTACTTCACCCAGTTCGCGCCGTTCATCTATGAAGCGAAGTGCGACCGGGCTGACCGTGAACGGGGGTGCGAATACCTTCCCGCTACCGTCATCGATCCGCAGCATCCGCACGGGTCCATCGGTGCAGCGAACCCCCGCGCAGGTGCGGGCCGAACGGGCAAGCGAAAGAATCATCACCCAACGGTCAAGAGTACCGACCTGATGCGATGGCTGGTCAGGCTGATCACCCCGCCGAATGGCATCGTGCTGGATCCGTTCGCGGGTAGCGGGTCGACGGGTGTCGCGTGCAGCGCTGAACGGCTGCGCTTCATCGGGTTCGAATTGAGCGACGAATATGCAGAGATAGCGCGCGCGCGCATCCTGGGGGATTGCCCATTGCTGAACGTGGGGGGGCTATGATCAACGAAGAAATATATCCGTTCGTTGTCTTCTTCCCAAATCGCAACGGCTGCGTCAGCACGGACGCCGAACGATCTGACTCACCCGTCGAAGCGATGATGCTGCGCGCGCTGATCGATTGCGGGTTCCGCCAGCCTGCTAGCCCGGCAACGCCTTCGCTTGGAACGATCTATCAGCAGCATCGGATCGACGATCTACGGGTCGACTTCGCCATCGTCCGCTTCGTCGAAGATTACCCCATAGGCATCGCGGTCGAAGTCGATGGCTACAACTTCCATCAGCGAACCAGGGAACAGGTCGACCGCGATAACGCGCGTGACAATAAGCTTCAGCGGCTGGGCTGGACGGTCCTTCGCTACTCGGGTTCGCGGGTGCACCATGACGCCATGGGCTGCGCGCTTGACGTGGCTGACACCCTGATCGAACGCGTCAACCGGATACAGGGTGGACACATTATCGAATGGGTGGACGTATGACCTGGGTCCGCCTAGACGATCAATGGATCCATCATCCGAAGTTCTACAACGTCGGGGACCATGGCCAATTGTGTTGGCTTAAAGGACTGACACATGCGTCAGGTCTGCTGACCGATGGCTTCATCCATGATCGCGCGACGTCGTCATTCCTGCGCAGCCGTCGACAGCTTAAGAGCGCGATCGCTGAACTGGTCGCAGCGGGGTTATGGATCCCTGTCGAACACGGTTACCGGATCCACGACTTCCAAGATTATCAGCCGCTTAAGGCACAGGTTAAGGCGGAAAGAGAAGCGACGAACGAACGGGTTAAGCGCTGGCGTGAGAGGCAAAGTAACGGCGTTACATTAGCTGTTACCAATCCTGTTACTAACGGTCTTGTTAACGGTCTACGCGGGGGCGCGCGTGTCGGGCCGGGATCTGATCCGGATCCGGAGGGGGTGCAGGGGGGGACGGTCGTCGCTGTCGAATCGGGTTACGATCTGGCGTGGCGTGTATGGTCCGACCTTTGGCGGGGGAAGTACCGGACGACGTACCAGCGAACGATCGACCAGGGACCGAAGGGGGACGATCGGGTTTTGCAACGCATCGGGGAACTAGCCCGCGCTTGCGCCGATCCGGAACCGACCTTGCGCCACAAGCTTCGCCGGTTCTTCGAAGACCCAGGTCCATGGCTAGTTCAGAACCGGCATCCGCTGCGCGCGTTCGAAGCGGATTGGAACAAGTACGGCGAACCGTCGACCCCGCCACCTTCGACCCCGCCCGCTGCGCCCATCGTGGAAGCCGCACCCATGTCGCCCGAACAGATCGCAGCCGCGCGCAAACGACTGGACGAAAAGAACGCGCAACGCGCAGCGGCCCGTGGGGGGCGTGAACAGATCGCAGCCGACCTAGACCGCAAACTTCGGGAGATCAAATCATGACGGCGCTTGTCATCGTCCCGCCCGAAGGTCAGCCAATGCGCCCACTGCCGTGCGACGTCGAAACGGAAAAGCATTTGCTGGCCGCTGTGATCGAAGTCCCCGACAATCTCGGGCTGGTGTTGGGCAAGCTGGAACCCCGGCACTTCTTCGCAATGCCGCATCGCTGGATCTTCGAAGCGGTGATCGACCTGACGAAGAACGATCAGGGTGTTGACTACGTCACGATAGGCGCTTGGCTGCGCGACCACGAACGCCTTGCACAGATTGGCGGCGCGCTTTACCTGAACGAACTAGCTTTTCTTCCCGCCGTTGGAAACATCGAAGCGAAGGCCGAACGGTTGATCGAACTGGATCGCGCTCGCCAGCTTCTCGCGATTGGACAGCGCATCGAAGCGCAGGGGTACGCGGTCAAGGCTGAAGGGGTGCGCGCTTACATCGACGAATCGGAACGCGCCGTGTTTCAACTGGCGCAGCAGCGCGAAGACCGGACCGACGTGGCCCCTATCTCGTCGGCTACGACCGAAGCGAATCATCGGATGCTCGCCGCATGGGCCCGCAGTGGCGCGGTAGAACTGTCGACGGGTCTAACCGATCTGGACAAAGCCATCGGCGGACTAGGCCGGCAACGCGTTACCGTCTTCGCTGCGCGGCCTGGCATGGGGAAGACCGGGCTAGCCGCGTTCATGGCTGAAACCCTCGCAGGGTATGGCGAGCTAGTTGTTTTCTTTTCGATCGAAATGCCGCGATGGCAATTAGCCCTACGCATGGCATGCGCGCGGGTGGGGGCGAACGCCTTCCGAGCTATGCACGGGCAAATGGGTGATCAGGAAAGGGCCCTTGTCTTCGGGTCGGCTGCGGAACTTTCCGAGCTTCCGATCTGGATCGACGAAACCCCGACCTGTTCCCTTCAGCACATCCGGTCGAAAGCACGGCTGGTCGAAGCGAAGGCAAAGCGAAAGCTGGGGGCCATCTTCGTCGATTACCTTCAGCTGATTCGCGCCCCACGTGAACGCGGCGTAACGCGCGACGAACAGCTATCAGACGTCACGGCTGGGCTGAAGCGGCTAGCGAAAGAAATGGATTGCGCCGTGGTCTACCTGTCGCAGCTAAACCGCGAAGTCGAGAAGCGCGCCGATAAGCATCCGATACTTTCCGACCTGCGCGAATCGGGCGGCATCGAACAGGACGCGGACGACATCGTGTTTATCTATCGGCCCGATTACTACGACAAGAGCCAAAGCCCTGGGACCGCCGAGCTTGTGATCGCAAAGCAGCGGAACGGCCCGACCGATACCGTCAAAGTCAGATTCAACGCGGCAAGCGTCGCCTTTGGTGACCTATGATCCACGCCGCGGACACGATAGCGATCCGAATGTGCCGCATCCTGTCCGATGCCGGATGTGACGTGCGCGCGTACCTGATGAAGCGCGGCGACTGGACCATCGTGGCATCCATCGGCGATCGTCAGGTTGGTTTTGGTTTCTGCGTCAGCACGGCCGATCTGCTGACGAACCCCAACGCCTTCGCCGATTACCACGCGATCAAAATGTGCCGGGACCTAGGCCAATGAATCCCCGACGTCGAAGGTTTCAACGCATGCGCAGGAAGCGCCAGAAGCTGCACGCCGAAATCGCACAGCTGATCAACAGCCCATGGCTAGACGCCATCGAACGCTGGATCGAAGAACAAAGGGCGACCGAATGGGGGAACGAATGAACAACGCCGAAAGCATGGCGCGTCAGGGCTATCAAGCTTATTGCGAACACATGGACTGGCAGGAAGCTGATTCCCCTTTACCGAAATGGGAAGAACTTCCCGCGAAGGCTCGCATGGCGTGGCAAGTCGTCGCGGTGCGGATCGTGAACCTGACGTTTCATCGCCTTCAGCACGGCGTATTGGGCGAACCATGATCGCCGAACTGGATAACCTGGCTTCGTCGATCGTCATCGGCTGCGCGCTTGGAACCCTGGTCGCGATGCTGGCGATCCTGTTCGCGCTGATCCGGATCGCTGAAGCACTGGAAAAAATGAACGTAGCGATCGCGCTTCTGGATCGGGGGGACCTATGACGACATCGCGTGAACGTGGGATCTGTTCCGTGTGCGGGCTAGACGTTCCCCTTCGGTCGTCCTTCCACCCGCGGCCCGTGGCGTTTCACTATCACCCCGAACTATGCCGCACCGTTTGCTACGGGACGGGACTTCCTGCGCGGTCAGTGCGGAAGCAGGTGCGACAGCCCGAACAAGAGCGCCAGCACCCCAGCCAGAAACATGATTCGACCGACTTCGCCCGCTTTGGCGTTGGTAGAGAAACCGTAAAGCAAACAGCCGGCGGTCATCGTCAGGACAATAATCAACAGGACCATGGTGCACCCCCGATCGGTGAAGCTTACCCCATCGACGACGACCCGCAGGGGGCCGCATGAAACGCGAACGGCGAACCGACCCCGCACCCCCGCCGATTCCCGACGAACACCCGGACGACCGGAAAGAACGGATCGAATCGGAAGCCTACGGGCGACGCTACGCGGGCGAATTCGTGATGGCGCACCTGGCGCTTGTTACCAGGCTGATCGGTCTTTACGCGGACGGCGAAGCGGAAAGCCTGCACACGACGCTACGGGAAATCTTTTGGGGGAAGCTTTGGGAACCGAAGGATCGGATCGGCCATGAGTGAAACCGACCTAACCGCGGCGATCGTCGAAGCGCTTAACACCTTGCCCGATGTCATCGCCTTCCGGAACAATACCGGGGTCGCTCGGGTGCACGGGTCCCATGTTCGCTACGGGCTGGGCAATGGGTCGCCCGATGTCGTCGCAGTCGTGAAACCCTGGGGGCATTTCCTAGGCCTGGAAGTGAAGCTACCCCGGGAACGTGCGGAACCCCATCAGCTGCGATGGGCCGATCGGGTGTGCCACTACGGCGCAAGTTATTACCTGGTCCGGTCGGTCCCCGAAGCCTTCGACGCAGTCGGCCGGGTGCGCGCGCTGCTGACCGCCACGCTGGGCTACACATCGTCAGCCGACTATATGAAGTCTGTCCGGGACATTGACGCTAACATATACACTAAGCACCTGACGCCATGCGCCCGCTGTAATCGCTTCCTAGCGGCATGCGCTACCCGTATGGGCATCGACCCACACACGACAGGTGAAAACGTCACAGCGCGCGACGTCGCGCAAGCAATCGCCAATCACACACGAGGGGGACGACAGCATGGGAACTAAGATCAACGTGGGACACGAGGGGCTACAGGTTCGGTTGACGATAGAGGAACCGACCGGGACGGACGAACCCAACGCGGTCATCAGCCGACACTGGGACGTGCCGGTAACCCATGCCCTGATGCTGGCCGCTGGCATCACTGGCGAGGTTATCCAGCTGATCCAATCGCAGATCAAAGCGAACACCCAGCCGCCACCCAGCGCAAACGGATTGCCCGTAAGTCAAGAAATACCGAAAGACCTACATAGTAAAAAGCGACAGCCGACATCGGGGAAACGTGTAGGCAACGGTCGCTAAGGCGTATAGCCCGAGCGGAAAAAGGTAGGCAGAAAAACACCCCCCCCCCGGTGTCGTTTTCGACCGTCCGGACG
>Ga0307497_10000004_pt1 | contig 46279 bp, 34 predicted proteins | sample 10_S_MG_FD_201366 | JGI IMG/M metagenome (GOLD analysis project Ga0307497, IMG submission 201366) | Soil microbial communities from Populus trichocarpa stands in riparian zone in the Pacific Northwest, United States - 10_S | ecosystem: Environmental > Terrestrial > Soil > Riparian zone > Trees...
TTGGGCTCCGACGTTCGTAAGGCTTTTCGAGAAGATCGCTACTGCGCCATCCGGAGACGCGTAAGTGTAGTTCGCGCCGTCCTCGGTCAGAGTAGAGCCCCTCCCTTGCTCTGAAACGAACGGCGAGTTGGGTGGACTGGTCGCCCTGCTAAAGCTTTCCGCGCCGCCACCAACGGACACCGTGTAAATGGCCGTCGGGCCCGTAAGGCCCACTACGGTAACGGCTCCCGAATACCACTTCACGCCCGAAGCCCAACTCGCGTTGATGTACGGGCCCATTTGTCCAAACGAGAGCCCGCCGGCTCCTGGCTGCCCTATGACGATGTCGGTCCTCTCGAATTGCAGCTGGCCCGACACGAGCTCGACACCGTTTTCGTCCACCGAAGGGCGGATCGGCGGCGGTACGAACGAACTCTCTTGCGCGTCGGCGCCGATGCTCCACAGCAGGCCCGATAGGATTGCGACGAACGCGCTGATCGCTCCCGAAGGTTTTCGCACCATTTGAACTCTCCGTGCCTGGTTGACCCCGTCCCGTTGTCAGCCGCCCGCCTCGGCGAGACCCGCCCGCGCGGAGGCGCAGGCCAGCGCGCGCGGCCGTCCAATCAGCGCTTCGGTATTGAGTGATCGAAGGAAGCCCCTCCCTGTGCCATCGCATAGCCGCTGCACGTAACCTCGGACGATGCTCAGGTCTGTCGGACACTCCACCCTGCTGAACCCCAGAGACACGTACTGCCCCACCTCGCTCTCAGGCGCGAGCATTAGGGTGTAAACCGTTCCGAGACCGTCGAGCTGGCGCGGCTTTACGAGGCACGCGGCCCAGGACGAGTCCGAGAGCGCCCAGAGCCCAATGCCCAGCAGCACGATCAGCCACGTATTTAGGCGACGATTCGCGTTTGTCATATGTCGGCTCCTTCTCGGAGAAGCGGTGCGGTCTACTGATGCACGACGGTCAGAGTGGACGAGCCGGACAGGTCAATGTACGTGGCCCAGGACCACGAACACGTACCCGAGGAGCAATAGAAGTAGGCACTCGACCCTGTTAGGGAGCCGACGCTTGGATGGGAGACCGACGACAGCCAGTTGGCGCCGGGATTGCCGCTAAAGCCCGTGACAGTGAGTATCGTGCCGACGTCGTAGTAGTAGGTGATGCAATCGGGGTCGCCGCAGTACACCTGGTAGTAGCTGACGAAGGCGGTAACGGTCCTGCCGCCTGACAACGTGCTGGGAGTGAGAGAACCGTACGTGGGCGACGAATACCCCGAGTAGTAAGGGTTGTAGCCCCACGTCGTACCCACGAACGCCCCGTTGTCGCTATAAAAGCTGCTCGTGGTGAACGTGCCGCTGCCACTTGGTCCCCAGTTGCCCGCCGCATCCCCCGCCTGCACCAGCATCGTGTATTGCGTCGAGAGTGACAGCCCCGTGAGGTTGGCGGAGAGAACATTGCCAGGGTACGTCCAGCTCGAGCCGCCATTGAGACTGTACCGATAGCCCGTCACCCAAACGTTGTCGTTGGCGGCTGTCCAAGTCGCCGTTGCCGTGGTGCCTGTGATCGCGCTGAACGTTGGGTTACCCGGTGCGCTCGGCGCGTGCTGGTCAGGCGTGGTCACGGAAATCTGATTGGAGAAACCCGAGCGGTTACCCGCCCCGTCATAGGCGCGTACTTGGTAACTGTGCGTTGTCGCTACGGTCACGGTTTGGTCGGAGTAGCTCGTCACGGATGACGTGCCGATCGGCGTGCCGCCGTTGTCTCGGAATATCTCGTAGCCCGCGAGCCCCGAGCCTCCCGTGTCTGTGGAAGGGCTCCAGGTCAGATTCACCTGCGTCTCCGAAGCGGCGACTCCCTGCAGATTCGTCGGCGCGCTGGGCGGCACCGTGTCAGCTCCGGTAGTTGCACTTGCCGACGCGGACCGCGCGGATTCATTGTCCGAGGGGTCAACCGCAGACACCTGATAGGAATAGGTGGTGCTCGGTTGCAACGGCCAATCGTCGAATGGCGGACCGTTGGGCGATGCGAGGAGAGTCCCGCCCCGATAGACCCTATAGTAGGACACCGGTCCGCCGCCCACGTCTTGGCTTGTCGTCCAGCTCACCCTGATCGTGTCGAACCCCATCGCAGTAGCCGTCGGATTGGTGGGTGGGTTCGGCGGCGTGGTGTCAACGAGCGTCACTACGACTGCCTGGCGGTTGCCGGCGTTGTCCAAGGTGTACGTCGTGGTCGCTTGATGATTCAGCGACGTCACTACCTTGAGCCGACCGTGCACGTCGTACGTGTAATCCGTCGTGCCAGCGTAGGACGAAACGGCGACAGCGCAGCCAAACAGTGCCCCAGCGAGCATCCACCGAGCGCCGGTCATGAAGAGCCACGCGCGACGCAAGAATTCGGCAGGTTCGAACTGGTCCTTTTCTGGCGACGCTAAGTCTAAGTCCGCTGACGCAATCGCCCGCAGGAGCTTCGACCCGACTTCCCCTCCCCCACAAACCGCGATGCGGCGATTTCGCCCGCTCGCCGAACGCGACGTCGGCCTCGATCGGGTATCAGACACGCCGGGAAAGCGTCCAAGAAGACACGCGGCTGCTCTCATTCCAACTCCCCATGTCATTCTATTTATGGTTAGTTCTCCTGACGGCTACCGTTTTTTATCGGGGATTTGTTTCCTTGGCGTATTCCGGTGGAGCTTTGACCCTAGTCCGTTCGGACTAAGGCATCGAGAAGATCGTCGACGTGATAGCCGTTGCCGATAGCCCGAAGGCACTATCGATGTGAACGGCGAACCGTCACGAACCAGCTCCCGTCCAAGTCCTAGAACCCGCGCACGAGATCATTGACGGGAGTCTATGAGTGCCTCAGAGGCGATCGGCAGCCGCGAAGCCAGCCGAGCTCTAAGCGCGTTCGCGACGTCTCGCGATTTGCTCGCGTGATGGCCCTATTGTTCGAGCAACGGTTCGCTACGGCGAATAGGAAATTCAAACCGCCTGCCCCCCGCGAGCCGGTGCGCGGAATCGGCGTTATGTCCGTCGGCGGTCGGGGGGGTGAGCTCGACGAAGGTGTCGGTGGGGGTCGCCGTACGCCGTGATTTGCGGTGACTTGCCGCTTGCGATCGCACGCGTTCGTCATTGGTCCGCGACGACCACAGAAATCGGACGAGCTCGGGTGATCCTAGCCCAAGCGCCGCCCCCTCGCGCCGCTCCCGAAACGGCATCGTACGCACGCTCCCCTCCGGGTCAAAGCACCGCGGCTGCGGCGGCGCGGGCCGCAAACGGCGTACGTTCGTCACACTCCCGTGCTGCTGCACCGCGCGATCTTCGGCTCGCTCGAGCGCTTCATCGGCGTGCTGACTGCGCACGACGACGGATCTGCGCAACGAGAAGATCAACTACAAGGTCCGCGAGCACAGCCTCGCGAAGATCCCGGCGCTGATCGCGGTCGGCAAGCGCGAGGTCGCGGAGAGCACGGTTGCGATCCGGCGGCTTGGGGCACAGCAGCAGACCGTGCTACCGCTCGCGGGCGCGGTCGAGCAGTTGCGGGCGGAAGCGGAGTCTCGCGGCCAGACGGCCGCGGCAGCCTGAGCTAGGACGGCAGGCGCGCGCGCCACGGCCCGGTCGTCACCGTCGGACCGTCGGGCTGCAGCACGCTGCGCACGACGAACCCGTCGCGCGTCCCATCCTTCGCGGCCTCGAGCGCTTGAGCGGCAAGCCGGAGGAGCGCGTCTGGATCGTGATGCGCCTCGGGCGGAGAGAGCGCCACGCCGATGCTCACGCCGACCACTCCGCGCGGCGCCGCCGCGTGCGCGATGTCGAGCAGCGCGACGGCCTCGCGCAAGTCGGCCGCGAGCCGCTCGACGTACGCACGCTCTGGATCGTAGAGCGCGATCGCGAACTGCGCGCCGGCGAGCCGCGCCGCGCAATCGAGCGGCCGGCGCGCGCCGCGGGTCAGCGCGTGCGCAACTCGGCGCAGCATCGCGTCGGCATCGAGCCGGCCATACGCCGCCTCGAACTCCGCGCAGCGCTCCACCTCGATCAGCAGGAGCGCGAGCGCGCGCTTGTCGCGGTTCGCCTGCCGGCGGATCCGTTGCATGTGGGTCGCGAACAGACGCCTGTTCGCGATGCCGGTCGCAGTGTCGGTGCCCGCAAGCAAGTTCACGATCTCGCGCTCGAGAAAAAGCGTACGCGCCGCGTGCTCGAGCCGATAGCTCGCGAGCGCGCCGACCGCGTTGATCGCGACGAGCAGCGCGCCGTCCTCGGCCGCCGCTCCCGCGCGCACCAACGCAAACAACGTCGCGGCCGTGACGGGAACCGTGAGCGCGAGCGCGACGGGGAAACGCAGCCCGAGGAGCAGATAGACGAACAGCGTGAGCGCGGCGCCCTCGAGGGCGTTTGGCGGCGCGAGCAACGCGAGCAGCACTCCGCCGACCGAGAACGCCGCGCCGCTCGCGACCAAGAGCTTGCGGAAGTGTCGCGCGAGCACGTCCGCGTGGACGGCGAACAGCGCGAGCGCAACCGGCGGCGCCATCACGGCGAGCCGGACTAGGACCGCTACGGGAGCGCTCGCGGCACCGGCGCGCCAGTCGAGCGCGCACGAAACGCCGAGCAGCGCCAGGCCGAGGCCGAGCGAGGCGCGCAGGAATGCACCGCCTCGCGCCGCATACCGCGCGCGGAAGTCCTCCTCGAGCGGCGGCTCGAAGCGCAGCGTCGGCAAGCCGCTGCGCAGCAGCAGAAAATACGAATCGGACTGCGGCATCGACGGCCCCGAAGATCAGCGCCTCAGAGTCGGCTGAAAAACTGTGATCTTTAGCGCGGTGCAGCGCGCGGCGCGGGTTCGTACAATGGGCAGACCCGCGGGTGGTTGCGAATCTTCAACGGGGGATGGACCCATGCGATTGATGAGCTTTGCCGTGAACGGCCGCGCGAGCTTCGGGCTCGCGGTCGACCAAGGCGTGATCGACGCGGGCCGCAGGCTCGGGGGCACGCTGCGCGACGCGCTGCTCGCGGGCTCGCTGCCCGCGCTGCGCAAGCTCGCAACCGAGAAGCCGGACTTTCGGCTCGACGAAGTCGAGTTCCTGCCGCCGATCGCGGACGCGGCCGCCAAGCTGCTCTGCATCGGCATCAACTACGTGCCGCACATGAAGGAGATGGGCCGCGAGCGTCCCGAGTATCCGGTCGTGTTCGTGCGCTTCGCGGACAGCATCGTCGGCCACGAGCGGCCGATGCTCCGGCCCCTCGACTCGATCCAGCTCGACTACGAGGGCGAGCTCGCGCTCGTGATCGGCCGTCGGGCGCGCCGCGTGACGCGCGCGGCCGCGCTCGACCACGTCGCGGGCTACGCGTGCTTCAACGACGGCAGCGTCCGCGACTACCAGCGACACTCGCAGCAGTTCACGCCGGGCAAGAACTTCCATGCGAGCGGCTCGTTCGGGCCGTGGCTCGTGACGGCCGACGAGCTGCCCGACCCGCGCAAGCTGCGCCTCTGCACGCGCTTGAATGGCACGGTCGTGCAGGACGAGAGCGTCGGCGAGCTCTGCTTCGACGTCGCGCAGCTGATCGAGTACTGCTCGAAGTGGGCACAGCTCGAGCCCGGCGACGTGATCGTAACCGGCACGCCGGGCGGCGTCGGCGCGGGCCGCAAGCCGCCGCTCTGGATGAAGGCCGGCGACACGGTCGAGGTCGAGATCTCTGGTGTCGGCGTGCTGCGCAATCCGATCGCGGATGAGATTTGAGGCCACGTCGAAGCCGCGCTGACTCCGCCGCCGCCCGAGGCGCGCCCCGCGTCGCGGGCGTAGCGGTGCTCGGTGCGCTGCTCGCCGGACCGCTACGAGCAGCGGATCCCGAGCCCGACCTGAGCTGGCTAGACCGCGCGACGCTCGACCGCGGCGACGTCCAGGTGCTCGCCGAGCCCAGCGAGCACGACGGCGTCGTGCGCATGCGGTTCGCGGTCAAGGTCTCCGCGCCGCTGACCCGGCTCTGGGACGTGCTGAAAGACTGCCCCGCCTCGGCCGAGTACACCCCGAACATCGTGAGCTGCCGCTCGCTCGAGACTCTGGACGACGGCCGCGCCGAGCTGTTCACGCAGACGATCAAGATCGCGTTCTTCGTGCCGAGCTTCGAGCACGTCTTCCGGCTCGACTACCACCCATACACCCACATCGGCGTGCACCGCGTGAGAGGCCCGATCGATCTGCTGGACGGCAATTGGTGGCTCGTCCCGCAAGACGACGGCGCGATCCTCTTGATGAACGAGCTCGGTCTCAACGTCGGCCTCCCGGTCCCGCGGTTCATCGTGCGCGCGGCGATGCGGCGCGAGGTGCCAAAGATGCTGCTCGGCATTCGCGACCACTCTCAGAAGCCCCCCTGAGCACCACCGCTGTGACTCGGGTCACTCCGGCAAAGTCGCGTGTTTGCTACGGTTTCGTGCTGTGGAACCCAGCAGCGACACCGCGCCGCGCATCCTCATCCTCGAGCCCGACCAGAAGATCCGCTCGACGCTGCTGCGTTTCGCCGTCAAGGGCTGGCACGGCGCGGCCGTGCAGTCGATGAGCTCGAGCCTCGAAGAGGTATTGAGCGACGGCGAGCGCCTGCGCAGCTTCGACGTGCTGCTCGTCGGCTGCGACTTCGCGAAGGACGGCACCGCGAACAACACCACGCTGCGCTCGCTGCGCGCGCTCGCCGCGGACCCGTCGAATCCAGCCGTGATCCTGCTCACGCGCAAGGGCAGCGAATACACCGCGGTGCAATCGATCAAGTCCGGCGCGTTCGACTACATCCCGAAGGAGCTGCTCGGCCGCGAGCAAGTCGTGAGCGCGATTCAGCGCGCGATGCTGCATCGCAAGGGCAATCTCGCTGGCCGCGACGGCAACGTCCGCGGCGCGCTGCGGCTCTTCGGCTACGACATGCGGCGAGTGCTCGCGACTCACGAGAACGTGTCCGTGCACGTCGCGTTCAGCGCGGAGCGCGGCAAGGAAGTGGTGCTCAAGGTCCTGCATCGCGGCCGCGGCGCGTTGGCGCGCGACGAGAACTTCGCGCGCTTCGTCGACGAGTTCAAGATGCTCTACGACATCGACGACCCCGCGGTCGCCGAGATCTACGACTTCCGGGTCACGAGCCTGTACTGCTACATCGCGATGGAGTACTTCGCGCGCGGCCACCTCGGCAGCAAGCTCACGCAGCCGCTCCCAGCGCCCGAGGCGCTGCGCCACACGGCGGAGATCGCGCACGCGCTCGCGATCATTCACGCCGCGGGCATCGTGCACCGCGACCTCAAGCCCGGGAATATCATGCTGCGCGACAACGGTAGCGTCGCGCTGATCGATTTCGGCATCTCCCACGCGCTCAACGGGGGGCCCGTCGGAAACCCCGCGGCGATCTCGGGCACGCCGTACTACATGAGCCCCGAGCAGGCGCGCGGCGAGCCGACGGACGAGCGCACGGACCTCTACGCGCTCGGCGTGATCCTCTATCAGATGCTGACGGGCGAGAAGCTCTATGTCGGCGACACGACCCAGGCGATTCTCGACCAGCACAGTCACGCGCCGCTGCCGCGGCTCGCACCGCAACTCGGCGCGAATCAACCCCTGCTCGACCGGCTCCTGGCGAAGGACGCCGCGGCGCGGCTCGCGAACGCGCGCGAGCTGATCGAGGCGATCGAGCGAATCCCGCCCCCACCGGCGCCCGCCGTGGAACCCGAGCAGACCCAAAGGCTGCTGACGGGTTAGTCCTCGGCGCCGAGGCTCTCGAAATCGAACAGCGCGCGGTCCGCGAGATGAGATGCGCTGACGTTCTGGAGGCTGCGGAACAGCCGATTTGTGCGGCCCGGATCCTGCTTCTCCCAAGCCGCGAGCAGGGCCTTGATCTCGCGGCGCTTCATGTTGTCCTGCGAGCCGCAGAGCTTGCACGGGATGATCGGGAACTCGCGGCCGCGGGCGTAGCGCGCGATGTCGGGCTCGGCGCAGTACGCGAGCGGCCTGATCACGACGTGCCGCCCGTCGTCGCTCTTGAGCTTCGGCGGCATCGCCTTGAGACGCGCGCCGTAGAACATGTTGAGGAACAACGTCTCGACGATGTCGTCGCGGTGATGGCCGAGCGCGATCTTCGTCGCGCCGAGCTCCGTCGCGACGCGGTAGAGGATACCGCGGCGCAGGCGCGAGCAGAGTCCGCACATCGTCTTGCCCGGCTCGATCACGCGCGTGACGACCGAATAGGTGTCCTCCTCGACGATCCGGTACGGAATGCCGAGCGGGTCGAGATAGGTCGGCAGCACGTCGGCCGGGAACCCAGGCTGCTTCTGGTCGAGGTTCACTGCGATGAGCTCGAAGCTCACGGGCGCTCGGTCCCGCAAGCTCAGCAGCATGTCGAGCAGAGTGTAGGAGTCCTTGCCGCCGGACAGACACACCATCACGCGGTCGCCGTCGACGATCATCTTGTAATCGCCGATCGCCTTGCCGACCTGCCCGCGCAGCTGCGCCTGCAGTTTCTTGAAGCGATTCGACGCGTCGGCGACGGCCGTGGAAGCCAGCCGCGGCGCGGCTTCCGGGGCGGTGTCGTCGCGCGCCACGGCGCGAGCTTCGGTCGTCGTCTGGGACATCGGGCGGCTCGTTTTCCTCGTCAGCGCACGGCGCAAATTCGGCCGCGGAGCATACCGCATTCCACATAACGCATCAGTCGCAAGGTGGCGACGGCGGCGAGAGCTGTGAATCCTATCACTGCAACGCTTCGGCGATTTGCCTAGTGTTGGGGCACTCGATTACGTAAATCGGTTTGCCATGAAGCGCACAGCCTTCGCTATCGTCGTCGCGCTTGCCGCGCTGGGCCTGCTGGTCTCGCTCGCTCTCGAATCGCGACCACTGCCGGTTGAAGTGCACGTAGCGCAGTACACCATCGGTGCCGATCTCGAGCACATCAACGACGACTTCCGCACTCTCGTCACGACGCTGTCTTCGGCGTGGAACGATTTGCAGCCGCCCGGCGAAGGCGCACGCGCTCTGCTCGCGCGCGTCGAGTCGCAACCGCAGCAGCTGCCGCAGACGTTGTTCGAGATGCGCGGCAACGCGAGCCAAGAGGCGCGCCTGCGCAATACGTTCGACTCGTACAACGGCACGATCAACGAGGCGACGCGCGTCGCGAACGAGCTCCTCAACGATCAATCGGAATACGCCGCCGCGGTCGCGTTCATCCGCGAGTCCGGCGGCCGCGTGATTCAGCAGATGCGCGACCTGCGCTTCGAGCGCGCCGCGGCCGACACCTTCCAGCTCGTCGTCGGCACGCTCGACTTCGCGGGCTCGCGGCCGACGGTCCAAGAGGCTGAGCTGCGTCGCCTCCTCGTCGCGCTCGGCCGCGATCAGCGCGTCGACGGCATGCCCGCGGACGTGACCCGCCTGCGCAACGCAATGGAGACGGTCGTCACGAAGCGCGACGTGATCCGCAGCAAGCTCGAGCAGCTCAGCGCGGCGCCGGTCGTCGGCAACGGCAAGAACCTCTCGGGAGCCGCGCAAGACCTCTACAGGGCGACGGTCGCGCGCGTCGACCAAGCCCGCTTGATGCTCGCCGTCTACGCGGTCGTGCTGTTGCTCGCGGTCGGCTTCGTCGCGGTCCGGCTGCACAGCAGCTATCGCGAGATCAATTCCGCGAACGACGAGCTCGCAGTGCTCAACGAGTCCCTGGAACAGCGCGTCACGGAGCGCACCAACGAGCTCGCCGGCACGCTCTCGGACCTCAAAGAGTCGCAAGTGCAGCTCGTGCAGGCCGAGAAGATGTCGTCGCTCGGTCAGCTCGTCGCCGGCATCAGCCACGAGATCAACACGCCGCTCCTCTATCTCGCGAACAACGCGGAGCTGATCCAGGAGCGGATCGGTCTCATGCGACAGTTCATCACGACTTGCCTCGGCGCTTTCTCGATCAAGTCGGAAGACTTCCCGGACCGCGCGGAGTACCAGTCGCGGTTCGTGACCGCGCTCAAGGACGTGAAGATCATGCTGCGCGACGAGGACCTCGAAGCGAGCTTGGCGGAAGCCGAGGATCTCGCGCGCGACAGCATCGCGGGTTTGGGCGAGCTCACCGAGATGGCGCAGAGCTTGAAGGACTTCAGCCGTCTCGATCGCGCGCCGATCGCGAACTTCGACGTCAACGCGGGGCTCGACAAGACGCTCGTGATCGCGAAGAACGTCGTCAAGCACAAGGCGAACGTCCGCAAGTTCTACGGCGACATCCCCGAGATCCAGTGCGCGCCGTCGCAGATCAACCAGGTGTTCCTGAACCTCATCACGAACGCCGCGCAGGCGATCGAGACCCAGGGCGAGATCGTGATCACGACCAAGATGTACAACGCGAGCCACGTCGCGATCCGGATCGCCGACACGGGCTGCGGAATTCCCGAGGAGAATTTGGCGAAGATCCGCGATCCGTTCTTCACGACCAAGGAGGTCGGCACGGGCACGGGCCTCGGCTTGTCGATCGTCGACGAGATCATTCGCAGCCACCACGGCGAGCTGCTCGTCGAGTCGCAGGTCGGCAAGGGCTCGGCGTTCACCGTCGTGCTGCCGCTCAAGCAAGTGGCGAGCCAAAGCGCACAGGAGCCCGAGCAGGAACTGCTCGCGGAGGCGGTGTAACGGATGTCGGCCGCGGAACAGCTGCAGACGGGTGAACGAGCACGGTTGTTGTTCGTCGACGACGAACAGCGCGTTCTGAACTCGATGCGGGTCATGTTCCGTCGCGAGTTCGACCTGTTCCTCGCGTCGCACGGCGCGGAGGCGCTCGACATCGTCAAGGACAAGAACATCGACGTGATCGTCGCCGATCACCGGATGCCGAAGATGACCGGCGTCGAGGTCTTGAGCAAGGTGCGCGCACTCTCGCCGCGCACCGTCCGCATCCTGCTCACCGGCTACGCCGATCTCGACGCGGTCGAAGGCTCGATCAACGAGAGCGAGGTGTTCCGGTTCCTCACGAAGCCGTGCGCGCCGAAGCAGCTGCGCGAGACGATCGAGCTCGCGGCCAAGCTCGCGCGCGAGACGCCCGCGCCGGAGCCGAGGCAGGACCTGTCGGCGGCCGACACGCTGGAGATCATCCTCGAGGCCGACCGCGTCACCGAGGTCGGCCCGGCGAGCGACGCGGAGAAGCTCACCGTTCGCCACGGCAGCGATCGTCTCGACCGCACGGACCGGATGCAGGTGCCGCAATACGCGCCGCCCCAACAGCAGCCGCAGCAGCAACCGCCGCAACAGCAGCCGCAGGTCCAAGCGAAGACGATCGCCGACACCGGGACCCGGGCCAAGGCCGTGACCGGCCTCGGCATCGTCGTGTTCTCGAGCGACAACGAAGTGATCGATATGGTCCAGAAGGCCGTGCGCGGCCGCTTGCCGGTCTACAACGCGGGCAACGTCGTGCACGTCGTGAAGATCCTCACCGAGCATCGCCCCGGCGTGCTCGTCACCGACGTCTCCGAGGACAAGGCGACGATCCAGTCGATGACGGCTCGCCTCAAGGAACACCTGCCCGAGCTCGTGACGATCGCGGTCTCGCAGCACCGCGACGTGCTCGACATGGTGTGGCTGATCAATCACGGCCAGATCTTCCGCTTCCTCCGCAAGCCGCTGTCGGCCGGTCGGTGCGCGATCAGCCTGCAGGCGGCGCTGCAGCATCATCGGATGCTTCTCAAGAATCCGGACCTCGTGAAGCGCCACGAGGTGGACGCGGCGCCCGAGACCTCCTCGAGCGTCGTCGACGGCGTGCTCGCGACGCTCAAAAACATCAAACGCCTTTGGGTATAAACAATGACGAGCGCTAAAGATTCGGGACGCCAAGGCGACCTGCTCCTCTGGGTAGCGGGCGGCGTCGTAGCGGCCGTCGGCATCGCGTGGCTCGTGATACTGAAACCGTGGTCGGGCGCTCCGGGGCCGGCCGAGCAACCCGCGCCTGCGCCGACTGCAGCGGTCGCGATGGCGGCCGATGCGCCGCAGCCGCCGCCGAGCGGCGACGAGCCGCCGACCGCACCGCCGGCCGCGCTCGACAATCCGCTCCGGATGGCCGATCTCGCGTTCCAGGCCGGCATGCTCGTCGAGCCGCAGGAGTACAGCGCGTGGACGCTGTACCGAGGCGTCCTGAAGGGGGAGCCGAACAATTCGAGCGCGCTCGAGGGGCTCAACAAAGTCGCGGACGAGCTCGTGCGCCGCGGCGAGACCGCGCTCGAGCAGGGCCGCTTCGACGACGCGCGCGCGACGGTGGAGCGCGTCCGCGCCGCGCTGCCGCAGCACGCCGGCATGAAGTCGCTCGCGGAGAAGATCTGGCCCGCGGCCGCATCCGCGCGCGCGGCGGCGAACGAGGCCTACAAGCCCGAGCTGCCCGTTCAACCGCCGCCCCCGAAGGTCGCGCCGGTGCAGGTCCAAGAGCCGGCCAAGCCGGTGGTCGACCCGGTCGTCGAGCTCAACCAGAAGTTCGACGAAGCGCTGGTCGCGGGCCGCTTGCTTACGCCGGCCGCGGACAGCGCGAAGCATTACGTCGAGGTCCTCACCACGAAGCACGCGAGTAGCGAGGTCACGCGCACCGCGCGCGACCGCCTGTCGCACGAGTTCCTCGCGCGTGCGACGCAGTCTTTCGACGCGCACGACCTCGAAGCGGCCGGAGTCTGGATCGACGAGGCCGATCACCTCGGCGCGGACCCCGTCAACGTGCGCACCGCACGCGGACAGCTCGTCGATCAGCAGATCGCGCTCGAGTCGGCGAAGCCGATCCCGGCCTCGGCGCTCAAGGTCGCGGCCTACGTGAAGCCCGTCTATCCGACGCGCGCACTCGAGCGCGGCATCGAGGGTTGGGTCGACGTCGAGTTCACGGTGCAGCCGGACGGCACGACGACGAGCGTTTCGGTCGCCGCCGCCTCGCACGAGAGCTACTTCCGCCGCGAAGCCGTGGCCGCCGTCGAGCAGTGGAAGTTCGAGCCGCGCGTCTTCATGAATCGCGCGATCGCGCAGCGCTCGTACACGCGGATCCGCTTCGTCCAATAGAACGCCTTCTAGCGGTGCCAGCCGCCGCGTCCCAGGCCGCGATTCGACATAACACGTGGCGATTCCGTTGGCAGCGTGTTGGGATAAGATCACTGCCACGTCTCACGCCAAAAGACTGCGGAGAAAGTGGATGAACGCAGCAAAGATCTGTCCGGCAGCTCTCGTGCTGGCGCTCGCCGCAACCGGGTCCGTCGGCGCGCAGCAATGGCGCTGCGACTGCACCAATATCGTCGACACTTGCAGCGCGAACGTCGAATCGCGCGGCAGCTACCTCGACATCAAGACGAACATGAAGCAGTGCTCGCGCGTCGACTATTTCGTCGATGGCTTGCCGTTCGTGTCGGTCGTCGTCGATGGCGAGGATCGCCAGGATTGGCTCGCGCGGACGACGAACCCGAAGATCATCGTGCAGAGTTGCCAGGTCTGCCGCGATAACCTCGCTGCCGCGCCACCGCTCGTGAAGCCGGCCGCCGTTCCCCGTGCGGCCGGCGCCGGTGCTGGCGCCGCGGAGAAGACGCTCGAGCCGATGATCTCCGGCGTCGCCGAGTACCCGGCCGACGCGCAGCGGCGCCGCGTTGAAGGTTACGTCGACGTCGAGTTCAGCGTGAACGCACTCGGCGCGGTCGAGGGCGCGCACGTCACGGCATCGCAGCCGAAGGGCACGTTCGACGCCGCCGCGATCGCGGCCGTGTCGCGTTGGCGTTACCCGGCGGAGCCCGAGCGCGCGGCGCAGACTCTCACGAAGCGAATCGACTTCAAGCTCGACCGCGGCGCGACGCGTACTGGCGGCGCCGCGACGCCCGCTGCGGCCGGTCCGCGCAACCAGTGCGTGCGCGAGGACGCCGTCTACAACTACGGCGTGATGGTCGACGTCGGCCTCATCAACGCGTGCACGGTTCCGCTGCTCGTGTTCGGTTGCGCCCAAGGCACGGGCGACTACGCGGGCCGCTGGCTCTGCAACGACTCGGAGCAGCAAGGCAACGTGCTCGTGGCGCAGAACGATCGGCGGCGCGGCACGCGCTTCGCCGCGGGCACGTCGACCGGCTACCGTACGTTCACGTACACCGACGCGTTCTCGGTCACGCGCGCGCCGAACTCCCAGTACTGGTGGATCGCGTGCGCGGAGCGGGACTCCGCGTGTCTCGCGGATGCGCGCGATTGGGTGCGGGCGGTCGCGGGCCAGCCCGCGACGGTCGATCCGCGCAACCGCAGCCGCGCGGAGCTCGCGCGCTCGAACTAGCCCGCGCGGTCAGCGCGCTCTGCTCGCCGGCAGCTCGCCGGCCTCCGAATTCTTCTTGGCTTGCGCCGGAGCCTCACGTGGGTCGGTGGCGGTGTGGTCCGTCTTGTTCTCGTCGGCGCCGGCCTCGGCGGCCGGCGGCTCGACGCGCGGCGCAGCGACCGGAGCGGTCGGTGCCGCCGGCGCGCTGCCCTGCGGCACCGCAGTGGCCGCCGGCGCGGTGCGCGGGCCGCGCGGCGCTCCCACCTTGAGCCCGGTCAGGAGCACCGTGAGGATCGTGAGGCCGAACGCGCCCAAGAAGCCCGCGGCAACGAGCCGCTGCCCGCGCGTGGGGCGCCATGGTTGATTCGGATCTGCGTCGGTTTCGTTCGCTTGGCTCACGTTGCGTCTCGCTTCCGGCCGGCGACGGGCGGCGAAGGGATCGGGTACGATGGCGCGGAAATCGGTGGCCATCATACCTCCGACGAATCTGCAGCGGCGCCGTGGCCGGGTCCGCCCCGCAGCACGCGCCGGAAACCAACAGCGCGCCGCGCGTGTCTCAGTCTATAGCGGATGACGTCGACGATGCGTAGCGCCCTTGCCAGCCTTGCCGTCGCGACGCTGCTGATCGCAGCGCCGGCCCAGCATGCCTCGGCGCGCTCGCTCGAACAGGTGCGCAAGAGCGGCACGCTGCGCGTCGGCGTCGCCCTCTATGCTCCGTGGGCGGCACGCACTGCGAACGGCGAATTGATCGGCTTCGAGATCGACGTCGCGAAGCGGCTCGCGGGCGACATGGGGCTGAAGCCCGAGATCCTGACCTACGAAGCCGCGCGCCTGATCCCGGCGCTCGAGGGCGGCGAGATCGACGTGATCGCCGCGGGCCTCGCGATCACGCCCGAGCGGGCGCTGCACGTGAACTTCAGCGACCCCTACGCCCAGAGCGGCATCGCGCTCGCGACGCAGACGGAGCGCACGGCCGCGGTCAAGAAGCTCGAGGATCTGGACAACGAGCACTACACGCTCGCGGCCGTGGCGGGCTCGGTCGCGGCCGAAGTCGCGAAGCGCATGTTGCCGCACGCGAAGCTTCGGACCTTCGAGAACGCGGACGCCGCGAGCGACGCGTTGCTCTCGGGCAAGGTGGACGGCTACCTCGAGGACGAGCCCGTGCCGACGTTCCTCGCTCTCGAGAACCCGACCACGATCGACTTGCCGCTCGATCGGCCGCTCCTCGCGAGCAGCGCGGGCTTCGCGGTGAACAAGGGCGATCCCGACTTCCTCGCGTTCCTGAACGCGTGGATCGTATCCCACGAGGACGACACGTGGCTGCCGACGACGAGCGATTACTGGTTCAAGACGCTGCGTTGGAAGGACAAGCTCGATGCACCGCGCACGCCGAAGCGCTGACGGCGGCCTGCTCGCGGCCGCGGCCGCGTGCGCCGCGCTGCTCTGCGACGCGCCACGAGCGATCGCGCAATCGAGCGACGTCCCGCCGCCGCCTCGGCTCGACCGCGCGCCGCTCGTGTTCACGATCACCCCGAAAGACCTCGAGGACGTTCGGCCGGCGCCGAGCAAACTGACCGCGAGCCAGCTGGTCTCGGCCGAGGCGCCCGCGCGGCCGCCGAACGCGGCGCGGCTCGCGCCGTTCGAGGGGCACTCCGAGGCGATCGAGGAGATCGTCGTGCTCGGCGGCAACTGGCGCCTGCCCGACCTCGGCAGCCGCTGGCGCGCGAACCAACAGGCCGCGGAGGACGACGCGAAAGGTCGCGCGCACGTGACGTTCATCCCGCTCTACGACCCCGAGCACCCGTCGCCGACCTTGAACAGCTTGAACATCCCGCCCGAGCTCGCGCGGATGGGCTACATCGATCTCTTCCGCGTGCGCTTCGGTCGCCACGCGAAGTCCGAGCCGCAGCCTTAGCGCCGGCCCGTGCAGCGCGCGATCCTCGTGTTGTTGCTCGCGGTCGTGCCGGCCGGCGCGCTCGCGCAGCCGCCGACGGGCGCCGAGCTCGAGCGGTTGCGCGCCGAGACGGCGGCCGACCACGCCGCGATGCTCGCCCGGCTCGGCATACGCGAGCTTCGGCCCGGCCCGAGCGGAGATGAGTCGAGACCCGATCACGCGAACTACGACGAGGCGAGCGCGAATCCGTACCCGCTGCTGCCCGATCCGCTGACCTCGAGGAACGGTGCGAAGATCGCGACGGCCGCAGCGTGGTGGAGTGAGCGGCGCCCCGAGATCGTCGCGGACTTCGAGCGCGAGGTGCTCGGCCGCGTCCCGGCGCGCGTGCCGCGCGTGAAATGGAATGTGATTGCGACGCGCCGGTGGACGCTCGGGGGCCACACGGTCGTCGGCAAGCAGCTCGTCGGCACGCTCGACAACTCGTCGTACCCCGCGATCTCGGTCGAGATCTGCATGACGCTCGTGCTGCCGGCCGAGGCCGAGGTGGGACGGTCTTCACCCGTGATGATCATGCTCGGCGGCGGCGCGCTGCCCGAGGCGGCGGGCGCCGAGGCTTCGCTCGCGGACGGACGCGTGCCGTGCCGGCGCGGCCCCGTGTTCGCGCCGCGTCCGGCGCCGGACACACCGCCCCCGGATCCGCCCGCGACCGAGCAGCTGATCGCAGCCGGTTGGGGATTCGCGTCGCTCTCCCCGACGAGCGTGCAGGCTGACAACGGCGCGGGCCTCACGCGCGGGATCATCGGGCTCGTGAACAAGGGCGAGCGGCGCGCGCCCGAAGACTGGGGCGCGCTGCGCGCGTGGGCCTGGGGCGCGTCGCGCGGCCTCGATTTCCTCGTGACGCAATCCGCCGTCGACTCGCGCCGCGTCGGCGTCGAGGGCGTGTCGCGCTACGGCAAAGCTGCGCTCGTCGCGATGGCGTTCGATCGGCGCTTCGCGGTCGTGCTCGTCGGCTCGTCGGGCGAGGGTGGCGCGAAGCTGCACAGGCGGCGCTGGGGCGAGCAGGTCGAGAACCTGACCGGGAGCGGCGAGTACCACTGGATGGCCGGCAATTTTCTAAAGTACGGCGCGGCGGCCGCGGACTTCGGCGCGCTGAATGCCGGCGACCTGCCCGTCGACGCGCACGAGCTGATCGCGCTCTGTGCGCCGCGCGCGACCTTCGTGAGCTACGGGGTGCCAGAGCAAGGCGACGCGAAGTGGCTCGATCAGCGCGGCAGCTTCATGGCGGCCGTCGCGGCGCAGCCCGTGTTCCGGCTGCTCGGTGCGCGCGGCCTCGGCGTCCCGGACGACTACCGCGACGCGCAGCTGCCCGGCGTGAACGTCGGGCTGCTCGACGGCGAGCTCGCTTGGCGCCAGCACGACGGCGGCCACACCGACGGCCCAAACTGGAAGTACTTCATCCCGTGGGCGGACAGGATGCTGGGCCGCTGACCCCGAGCGACCCTCGTCAAGTCGGCGCGGCGGCCGGCGGGGCCGCGAACCAGCGGTGCGCGAGCCCGAGCGCGATCGCGAACACGACGGCCGCTGCGAAGAACGCGGCGCCCGGCATGACAACGGGCGCGGCGTCGGACACGAAAAAGCCGAAGAGCCCCGTCCAGATCGGCGGACCGACGATCGAAGTGAGATTCAGCATGCTCGCGAGCGCGCCCTGGAGCAGCCCCTGCTCGTTCGCGGGCACGGCGCGCGACATGAGCGCCTGCACGGCCGGCTGCGCGATCGTCCAGCCGAATGCCGCGACGGCCATGATCGGGAACACCATCCAACCTCTCGGCACGATTCCGTAGAGCGTGACGGTGATCACGCTCACGGTGAGCCCGAGCAGGATCGCGCGCCGCTCGCCGAGCCGCGGCACGACGAAACGGACGAGCCCGCCCTGCCCGATCACGAACATCGCGCCGACGGCCGCGAGCGACCAGCCGGTCTCGGTTGGCCCCCAGTGGAACCGGTAGGACGTGAACAGCACCCAGGTCATCTCGGCCACGCGGTTCGCGAACGCCGCGAGCACGAAGATCGTCATGAGCCCGAGCACCGACGAGTAGCGGCCGATCTCGCGCAGCGCGCCGACCGGGTTCGCGTAACGTAGGCTCAGCGGCTTGCGGTTCTGCGCCGCGAGCGACTCGGGCAACGCGAAGTACGCGAACGCGAAGTCGGCGAGGCTCAAGCCCGCCGCGACGAGGAACGGCAGGCGCAAATCCACGCCGCCTAACAGACCGCCGAGCGCGGGGCCCGTGATGAAGCCGAAGCCGAACGCGGCGCCGATGAGCCCGAAGCTCTGCGCGCGCTTCTCGGGCGGCGTGACGTCGGCGAGGTACGCGCCCGCGGCCGTGAAGGTCGCTCCGAACGCACCCGCGATCATGCGGCCGAGCGCGAACAGCCAGAGCGACGGCGCGAACGCGAGCAAGAAGTAGTTCACGCCCATGCCGGCGAGCGCGAGCAGGATCACGGGGCGGCGGCCGTAGCGATCGGACAGCGCGCCGACCAGCGGCGCGAACAGGAACTGCATGAGGGAGTACGCCGCCGCGAGCGCGCCGTAGATGTACGACGCGAGCGAGACGTCGCCGCCCTCGAACTGCTCGATGAGCCGCGGCAGCACGGGGAACGCGAGCCCGATGCCGAGCATGTCGATGTAGACCACCGACAGAACGACGACCAGGCGAATCCTCGGCGACATTGCGGGCGAGGTCGCGAGTCGAGCGGTCAGCGCAGCGCCAAGCGCGCCTGCGCCGTGCAACCCTTCGCGGCAAGCCACGCCGCGGCGGCGAGCCCGTTGCTCGCGACGGCCGGCTCGAGCAGCCTGACCTTGATCGCGACCGAGCGCGTCGCACCGTCGAACCGGACGAGATAGATCCGATCGTCCGTCGCGGGCAGAACGTCCGTCGGCCACGCGGCGCGCGCCGCGCCCTCGCCCCAGCGAACGGCCGCGACCGCGTCGCTCTCAGCCGACGTGATCTGCGCCGTCGCGCCGGCGGCCGTCATCTCGCGCCAGAGCTCGATCGGCCGATCGCGCAGTGCGCATTGCTCGCCGCCGATTTCCGAATGGACGAACCAAGGCCCCGGACGCGTGTCGACTGCGGCGTCGCGCTCGTCGCCGCCACGTACGGCGCCGACGCCGCCGACTCTCGGCTCATCCGCGCTCACGAGGCGATCGAGCGCCTTGCGGACCGCGCTTTCGTCAGGCGCCGAGCCGACCGCCGGCCCGTCGTGCGGGCCCACGACGCGCACGAGGCGCGCGTCCTCGGTGACGATCACGATGAACTCGCCCGCGGCAAGCTTGATCGGCGTCGTGGCGCTCAGCGTCCGGCCCGCGGGATAGGTCGGTGCGCCGCTCTCGATCACGACGAGGTCGGCCGCCGCGGCCGGCGCGGACACCGCCGCTGCGAGAACAGCCGTCGACACGGCCCATGCGAGTCTCTTCATCACTTGTTCTCCAATACGATAGTGGTACCGGCTTCGCCTCTTTCGAGCCGCCGCAAGTGGAACCGCAACAGCCCGTGATCGGGCGCCTCTTGACTGAGCTCGACGAACAGAGCCGCGCTCGCCGCGGCATCGCGCTCGAGCAGAGCGTAGGCCTCCCGATACTTTCGCACGGCCGCGGCCGACAAGCCCCGCGCGAACGTCACGCAGTCGAGCGCGGCCGCTCTCCCCTTCAACACGAGCCGCCCGATCGGCAGCAGCTCGTCAGCCGGCTGCGCGCCGGCCACTTCGCTACTCATGCACACGCGCGTGCCCACGTAGCGATTCGCACCCTCCAAGCGGGCGGCCGTGTTCACGCAGTCGCCGTGAGCCGTGTAGTGGAAGCGCTCCGCGCTGCCGACGTTGCCGACAACCGCGCTGCCCGTGTGCACGCCGATCCGCGTGATCCCGAGCTTCACGCCCTTCGCGAGCTGCTCGAGCCGAAACCCCTCGCAATAGCGGTCCCATTCTCGCGCGCAGCCGACCGCGCGCACGGCATGATCGGGCTGGGCCGACGGCGCACCGAAAAAGACCGCAATTCCGTCGCCGACGAGACGATCGACCGTACCGCCGAACCCGAGCGCGATGTGGAGCATGCCGTCCAGATACGACTGCAGCAGAGCCACCGTCTGCTCCGGCGCGAGCTTCTCGCTCAGCGTCGTGAAGCCCTCGAGGTCGGAGAACACGAAGCTCATCTCGCGCTTCTCTCCGCCGAGAGCAAGCTTGCTCGGGTCCGCGAGCATCTCGTCGATGACCGCCGGCGAGACGTAGCGCCGAAACGTGTCGCGAATGAAACGTTTCTCGCGCTGCTCGCCGCTTCGCGCGTACGTGCCCGCGAGCACGATCGCGAAGAGCAACCCGATCGTCGGCAGCAGCAGCGGCAACAACGGGCCGCCGCGGGCGAACCACGCGAATCCCGCGAGCCAATACAAGGCCAGCACGGCTAGCGCTACTAGCGCCTGCGGCAACACTCGCATGCGCACAAACGGCACGCCGATCCCGATCGCCACCGCGACGACGAGAATCGCGGCCTCGGCCACCGTGCCGACCGCCGGATACCGGCTGCCGTCCAGGAGCTGCGCGACCGCTTGGGCGTGAATCAAGACGCCCGTCATGTCGTCGCTGCCGGTGACGGCCAGCGACGTCCGAAAGGTGTCTTGGTTCGGCAGATCTGCGCCGAGCAGCACGATCGCGCCGTCGAACCAAGCCGCAGGCAGCAGCTTCAAGGTATGGGCGGGGAACGTGCGGATCGCGGGTGCCCCGCCGACCGAGGTCCGCAGATACAACCGCTTGGCCTCGACGGGCTGCGTCGCGCCGGCCGCGGCCGCCAGCGCAACGGCGAAGCCGGGCTTGAAGCCTTCGGGACCCGCCGCGCCCGGATAGATGTCCCGAACGACGCCATCGGTGATCAACATCCCCGCGAGGGCCGTCGTGCGCCCGGCGAGATACCGGCCCTGGAACTCGAGCTGGCGCGGCGTGAGACCGTTCGACGCGTCGCCGATTGCGAGCACGGTCGGAGCCGGGAAGGCGTCGAGCGCCTCGAGGAACCGGCGATCGTCCGCGGCATTCGTCGCCTGGTCGAACACGAAGTCGATGCCGAGCGCGCGCACGTTGCGGCGCCCGAGCTCGTTCACGAGATCCGCGAGAAAGCCGCGGTCGATCGGCGAGCGGAACGGAAACTGCGACACCGTGTCCTCGTCGACCGCCAGCGCGATGATGTCGCTGCGCTGCGGCCGCGGCGTTGCGAAATAGGCCGTCCTGAAATCGTCGAGCAGCAACGACCCCTCGCGCAGCACGGCCACGTCGTGAACGCCGACCCAAGCGAGCGCGGCCGCGAGCGCACCGAGCCCGCAGCAAACGGCGATCGTCCGACCTTGCTTGATCATTGCGCGAGACCGCGGCGACGCGAACGAGCCTGAGGAGCTGCGGCGCGCCGGCCAGGTGAGGCCTCCTCATTCGCCGCCGCCGACTAGCCGGAGTCTTCTCCAAACCGGTGCTACAGTACAGTACTAAAAGAAGATCCAAGAAATGGTCACGATCGTCGCTTCCGCTCCGGACCGTTGCCGATCGGCGTTTTGTGCGCTCGCGTGCGTAGCCGCGGCGCTCACCGGCGCGGTACGCGCGGACGAAGCGACGGTCACGCGGCAGCGGGGTCAGACCCAGCGCACGCTCGGCGACGACGCCGCGACGGTCGACGACCTCACGCGCGCGCTCGACGCGCGCCCGGGAGATCTCACGAGCGAGCAAACCTCGTCGCTGCTCAACGACCTCGGCAACGCGTACATGTCTCTCGACGAGCCCCTCCGCGGTCTCGCGGCGTTCGCCGACGCGCGGCGGCTCGCGCCGCCGCACACGCCGCTCGAGGTGGTCGCCGGCGTGAATGTCGCGCGTGCGCTCGTGGACAACGGCGTGGACCAAGGGCTCGCCGCACGCTTGACCGCGCTCGAGGTAGCGGCGCGCGCACTCGAGCCGTCCGCGACGCAGGCGCAGATCTATCTCTCGCTCGCGGAGCTCTATCGCGGCGCCTACGCGCGAGAGCCCGCCGGCACCGAGATCCTGCAGAGCGCGGTCGGCCTCGCGGAGGCGGCCCGCGCGTCGGCCGAGCACGAAGACGACGCGCTGCTGCTCGGCGAGGCTCACGGAGCGTTGGGTTTGGCGCGCGCCGCGCAGGGTTCGCTCGACGACGCGCTCGCCCATACGCGCAAGGCCGTCACGCTGACGCAGGGCGCCGGCGCGAACGACAACCTGTATCGCTGGGAATGGCAAGCCGGACGCTTGCTTCGCTCGAAGGGCGACGTCGACGCGGCGCTCAAGTCCTACTCCGCGGCGATCGAGACGCTCGGCGCGACTCAAGTCGCGACCGCACAGTCCCGCAGCGGCTTCGCGAAGAACGTGCTGCCGCTCTACGAGGAGTACGCGGACCTGATGCTCGCGAGATCGCGAACGCTCGCGCCGGCGGCCGCCGAGGCCGCGCTCGTCGAGGTGCAGCGGACGCTCGAAGGCTTGCGAATCGCCGAAGTACGCAATTACTTCGAGAATCAGTGCTCGGTGCCCGAGCTGTTCGATGAGCGCGCGGCGCGTCAGGAGCACGTCGTCGTGATCTACCCGCTCGTGTTCGCGGACCGCACCGAGATCCTCGTGAGCTCCGGCGACCGGCTGCGGCAGTTCACGGTTGCATCCGACCGGCAGAGCATGACGAGCGAGATTCTGGCGCTGCGGCAGGCGATCGAGGACGGCGACTCCGGCGACGCGTTCCTTCGGCCCGCACAAGCGCTCTATCGCTTGCTCATAGAGCCGCTCGAGCCCGTGCTCGAAGCGACGGCTGCGACGACGCTGATCATCGTGCCGGACGGCCCGTTGCGCACGATCCCGTTCGCGGTGCTGCACGACGGCAGCCGCTTCCTCGTGGAGCGTTACGCGCTCGGGATTACGCCCGCGCTGTCGCTGGTCGGGGCCGTTCGCGCGCAACCGATCAGCCGCGTGCTATTGAACGGAATCATCGCGCCCACGCAAGGCTTCCCCGGCCTGCCGTTCGTCGCCGAGGAGCTCGCGAGCATCGGCACGACGTTCCCGTCGCGCACCTATACGGACGCATCGTTCGTCACGGCGACGCTCGAGCGCGAGATGGTCGAGGGCGGCTATTCCGTCGTGCACATGGCGACGCACGCGCAGTTCGAGTCCGACTACCGGCGCTCGTTCTTGCTCGCGCACGACGACCTCATCACGATGGACGAGCTCGAGGACGCTGTCGGCAGCCAGCGCTACTCGGATCGCCCCGTCGACTTGCTCGTGTTGAGCGCATGCCGAACCGCCGTCGGCGACGAACGCGCCGCGCTCGGTCTCGCGGGCGTCGCCGTCAAGGCCGGCGCACGCAGCGCGCTCGCGTCCTTGTGGGCCGTGAACGACGAATCCACCGCGCTGCTCGTCGGTGAGTTCTACCGGCAGCTCGCGTCGGGCGCGGGCAAGGCCGCGGCGCTGCGCGGCGCGCAGCTCGCGCTGCTCAACGACGCGCGCTATGCGCATCCGGCGTATTGGGCGCCGTTCCTGATGATCGGCGATTGGCGCTAGATAACGTGCGCTGCACGACACACATTGCGGCGCTCGTCCTCGCGACCCTTTGGACCGCGATCGGCGTGCGCGCGCAGCCCGCCACGCCGGAGCCGTCCCCCGGGCCGACGCCGGCGGGCGACGGCGCCCTCACCGCCGTGGGCTCGATTCGGCTCGTCGATGTGCGCGTGCAAGGGAACACCGTGTTCTCGGAGCAAGAGCTCGCGGAGCTCACGGCGCCGCTCGAGAACCAGGACGTGTCGTTCGAGACGCTGCAAGAGCTCAGGCACGAGCTGTCGCGGCGCTACGTCGACCGCGGCTACGTGACCTCCGGCGTCGTGATTCCTGATCAACGCGTGACGGAGGGCGTCGTCGTTTTGCACGCCATCGAGGGCGAGCTCACGCAGATCGACGTCGAGGGCAACCGCCGGCTCCGCAGCCGGCCGATCGAGCGGCGCGTGGAGCACTACGTGACGAGCCCTCTGAACGTGGCGGACCTGCAGACCGGCTTGAGCCTCCTCCAGAAGGATCCGCTCGTGGAGCGAGTGAACGCCGAGCTCGTCCCGGGCGAGCGGCTCGGTGAGAGCCGCCTCAACGTCGCGGTGACCGAGCGCGACCCGCTCGAGCTCGCGGTCACCGCGGCCAACGACCGCCCGGCTTCGATCGGCGAGAATCGCGCGAGCGTCGGGGTCACTTACCGCGGGCTCGTCGGCAACGGCGACGCGCTGAGCGGGCGCTTCGGAATCAGCGAAGGCGCGGGCGACAACGCGCTCTTCTATGACGTGCCGTTGACAGCGGGCGGCGTGAAGCTCGATGTCGCGGCGTCCGAGCAAGACGCAGATATCATCGAGGAGCCATTCAAGGCGGTCGATATCTCGAGCCGCATCGATCTCTGGAGCGTCGGCGCGAGCCGCGCGTTCGTCGACGACGGCCGTCACGCACTCTCCGGGCAGATCGTCTTCGAGCACAAGCGCAGCCAGAGCACCCTGCTCGGCTCGCCGTTCTCATTCTCGCCGGGCGACGTCGACGGCAAGGCCGTAGGCAGCTCGGTCGTGCTCGGTGCGGAGTGGTCGCGCAACGCCGGAACGCGTTCGCTCGTCGCGCGCGGCTCGCTTCAGTTCGGCGTCGACGCGTTGAACGCCACCCAGAACGAAGTCGGCCCCGACGGCGACTTCGCCCTGTTCTTCGGACAACTGCAGTTCGTGCAGAACCTGCGCTGGCGCGCGAGCCGCGTCCTCGTCCGCGGTCTGCTGCAAGTCGCGGACGACTCGCTGCTCGCTATGTACAAGCTCCCGATCGGCGGCCGCTACAGCGTGCGCGGCTACCGGGAAAGCCAGCTCGTGCGCGACAACGGCTTCGCCGCCTCCGCCGAATGGCAATTCTCGGCGCTGCTCGACTCGAGCGGTCAGCCGCGCGGCCACTTCGACGTCACGACGTTCGTCGACTACGGGCTGTCGATCGACGAGCAAGCGTCGGCGTTCAGCCCACGGCGCGAGCATCTCACGAGCGTCGGCGTCGGCTTGCTTTGGCACCCGCTGCCGGGCTTGAGCATGGAGCTCTACCGCGGAGTCCCGCTCGTCGACGTCAACAATCCGGACGACAGCCTCCAGGATCGCGGCATCCACTACGCGCTGACATACCGACGAGCGATGCGCCCATGACGCAACGAACTGCGACCGAGCAGACCCCGCGCCGGCACGGCGCTTCGTTCTGCACGCTCGGCATCGCGATCGCCACGCTCGGCTTCGCGCCGAGCGGCCGCGCCCAGATCGTGCTCGACGGCACGACCGGTGCGCCGGGTGCGCTGACGGGACCGAGCTACACGATTCCCGATTCGCTCGGGACGCGGGTCGGCCAGAACCTCTTCCACAGCTTCTCTGATTTCAACGTGCATACCGGCGAGAGCGCGACGTTCACGAGCGCTTCCACCGGCGCGACGCAGAACATCATCGGCCGCGTCACGGGTGCGAGCGCGTCGCAAATCGACGGGCTCGTGGCGAGCAACGTGCCGGGCGCGAGCCTGTGGCTCATCAATCCGAACGGGCTCGTATTCGGATCCGGCGCGACGCTCAACGTGCAGGGCTCGTTTTACGCGACCACGGCGGACGCGCTGCTGCTCCCCGGAGGCGGACGGTTCGACGCCGTGAACCCGCAAGGCTCGAGTCTCACCGTCGGCAATCCCGCCGCATTCGGCTTCCTCGATTCGCAAATCGGCTCGATCTCGATCACGGGCGCGACGTTGCGCGTGCCGAGCGGACGCACGCTCGCGCTCGTCGGCGGACCGATCGACGCAACTTCGGCCACGCTCGGCGCGCCGGCCGGGCACGTGGTGCTCGCGAGCGCGGCGGGCGCGGTCAACATTGCGGTGCCCGGCGGCAACGTCGCGGGCGTCGGCGGCATAGCGGCAGGCTCCGCGCCTCCACTCGGCGCGATCTCGCTGACCGCGACCTCGGTCACGACCACCGGTGGGACGGGCGGTGGTGGGGGTGGTGGCGGCGGCGGTGGAGGGGGCGGAGGCGGAAGCAGCGGTTCGGTGACGCCGGACGTCTATATATTCGCCGGCCAGTTCATGATGCGCTCCGCGAGCCGCGTCGCGACCAATACCGCGACGAGCGCGACCGCGACGGGCGACGTGCTGATCGGCGTCACGGACGCGACTCTGCTCGGCGGCAGCCAGATTCGGACGGGAACCGCGGGCGCGAGCCGTGGCGGGCGGATCTCGTTGGGCGCGACCGGCACCGTGCGCATCGAAGGTTCGGCGACAACCGGCGGCGGTGGCGGCGGTGGCGGTGGCGGCGGTGGTGGTGGCGGCGGCGGTGGTGGCCCCGGGACGGTCCCGAGCGCCGCATCCGGACTCTTTTCCGACGTCACCGCAACGGCCACTGCACGCGGCGGCGCAATCGAGGTCTCGGCCGCGCAACTCCGGATCGCGGGCGGCGCCGCGCTGTCCTCGAGCACCGCCGGCGCCGGCAGCGCGGGCGACATAACGCTCACGGCGACGAGCCGGCTGACCGTGATCGACGAATCCCAAGTCAACGCGAGCACGGGCGGCGGCGGCGCGGGCGGCAACATCCGCCTCGAGGCGCCGATCGTCGAGACGCTCAACGGCGCGCGTGTCGGCAGCACCGCGCTGAGCACAGGCAACGGCGGCAACATCACGATCGTCACGTCCGACGCGTTCGTCGCGACCGGCACGAACGGCAGCGCCGACCCGGCCAACAATCGCGGCTCGCGTATTACGACCTCGAGCTTCTTCACGTCGACGGGCGCCGCGGGCTCGATCTTCGTTCAGGCGGGCCGCGTCGAGCTCGCGGACGGCGCGCGGCTGTCGTCGAGCACGTCTGGCGTCGGCGACGGCGGCTCGGTCACGATCGTAGCGGCTGGCGAGGTGTCGCTGCGCGGGGCCCGTGGCGACGGCAGCGGCTCAGCGATCAAAGCCTCGACCGAGGTCGACCCCGGAGAGGGCGGCGCAGTGACCGCGGCGCGGATCGGCAAAGCGGGCTCCGTCGCGATCCAGGCGGCGTCGCTCACGCTCGCCGACGGCGCGGAGATCGTCGGCAACACCGCGCTGCTCGGGGCGGGCGGGCGAGTCGCGATCGACGTCGGCTCGCTGCACGTATCGAACGCGCGAGTCGCGAGCGAGTCGACCGCGGTCGGCGCCGGCGCCGGCGCGGCCGGCGAGATCGCGGTCGACGCGAACGACATCACGCTCGAGAACGCGGCGCGCATTTCGGCCTCCACGGTCGACGGCACGGGCGGCGCCGTCACGCTGCACGCGGCGACCGTTCGCCTCGACGGCGGCTCCGCGGTCTCCGCGGCGACGACCGGCCTCGGCAACGGCGGCGACGTGACGATCTCCGCGAGCACGATCGATCTCACGGGCGGCAGCGCGATCTCCGCGAGCAGCTCGGCCGCCGGCAAGGCCGGTGCGCTGCGCCTGACAGCCACCGACACCTTGACGCTCGACGCAAGCGCTCTGCAAACGAGTGCGGTCGCGTCCGCCGGCGGCGACATCGTGATCGAGGCAGGCCACACGGTAGAGCTCACCGACTCCACGATCAGCGCGCAAGCTGGCGGCGTGACGGCTGCGGACTCGGGCGGGAACGTGACGATCGATCCGGACTACGTGCTGCTGAACCGCAGCGACATCCTCGCGAGCGCGAACGCGGGCAACGGCGGCAACGTCACGATCAGCGCGGGGTTCTTCGTGGCGTCGGCCGATAGCACGATCGATGCGTCCTCGACGCGCGGCCTCGACGGGCAGATCCTGATCAATTCGCCGAACGAGCTCACGGGCTCAGTGCTGCCTCTGGAGACACCCGCCCCTGTGGTCACCGGCTTGCTCGCACAGAATTGCATCCCGCGGCTCGCGCGCGAGCGCAGCACGCTCACGGTGCGCACGCGCGCGTCGGCGCGCGCCCCGACGGGCTACCTGCCGAGCCCGCCGCTCGTCACGCCGGAGTCCGCAACAGCGGCCGCCGCCGACGGCCGAACGGCCGATGCGACCGCGCGCGTTGAATTGCCGCGGTCGCCCGCCGCGGGCTGCCGCGGGTAAACATCTCGATGTAGACGACCGACGACGAGGCCCGCGTCAGGTCGCGGGCTTCGTCGCCGGCACCGCCGCCGGTGTAGTCGAGCCGGCGTGCTCCGGCCGGCGGAACACGCGCGAGAGCCACTGCTGGAAGTCGTCGATCACCGTGAACATCGCGGGCACGATGAACAGGCTCATCACCGTCGAGACGAGAATGCCGCCGACCACCGCGACGCCCATTGGGGCCCGGAAGCTCGGGTCGCCGGCCCACCCCAAGGCGACCGGCATCATGCCTGCGCCCATGGCGATCGTCGTCATCACGATCGGACGCGCGCGCTTGCTGCACGAGTCGATGAGCGCGTCGAAGCGCGACATCCCGTGATCGCGCTGCGCCATGATCGCGTACTCGACGATCAGGATCGAGTTCTTCGACACGATGCCCATGAGCATGAGCAGGCCGATCAGCGAGTTGATCGCGAGCGCGTAGCCGCAGATCAGGAGCGCGACGATCGCGCCCGCGGCCGAAGGCGGCAGCGCCGTCAAGATCGTGACGGGCTGAATGAACTTGTGGAACAGCATCACGAGCACCGCGTAGATGCAGCCGATGCCGATTGCCATCGCGAGCGTGAACTGGGCGAAGATCTCGGTGATCCAGCGCGCGTTGCCCGTGCGCAGCGAGCGAACGCCCTCGGGCAGGCTCTTCATCGACGGCAGATTGTCGACCGCCTTGAGCGCGTCGCCGAGCGCGAGGCCCGCGAGCGTCGCGTTGAGCGTGATGTTGCGGCTCCGGTCGACGCGCGTGATCTCGGCGGGGCCCGAGCCGAGCGCCACGTCCGCGACGTTCATGAGCGGCACCGGGCCGCTCCGGCCCGGCACCGGCAGCAGCTTGATCCGCTCGAGGTTCGTGCGCGACTTGTCGTTCAGGCGCACGCGGATCGGGATCTGGCGGTTGTCGAGGTTGAACTTCGCGAGGCCGGTGTCGACGTCGCCGCTCGTCGCGATCCTCGTCACGAGACCCAGCGTCTCGGTCGTGACGCCGAGCTCGGCCGCCCGATCCGCGAGCGGCCGGACCACGATCTCGGGCTGCAGAAGCGACGCGCTGCTCGTGATCGTGCCGAGCCCCTGCATCGTGCGCATCTCGCGCTCGACGTTCGCGGCAGCGCGTGTGAGCGCCGCGGGATCGTCGCCCGCGAGCGTGATGCCCATCCGGTCGGCGTCGCTGCCGTCGAACTGGATTCGCGCGCCCGGAATCTCGCGCAAGACCTCCGACGCCCTGCGCTCGAACGCCTGCTGTGCGCCGCGCGTGCCGGTTTTGTTCTCGATCGTGATCGTGAGGTTCGCGCGCCGCACCGTGCCCGCGGACCCGCCGCCGCTCATGCCGCCGCTGCGGCCCTGCGTGCCGACGGCGGTGTAGACGCTCTTGAAGTCTGGCAGCTTCTCGAGCCGCGTGCGCACGGTCTCGGCGACCGCGAGCGTGTCCTCGAGAGACGAGCCGGGTGCGAGCTCGACCGTGAGCCGTGTGAAGCCGTTGTCGCCGGCGGGTGAGAAGCCGGTCGGCAGCAGCGGGAACAGCGCGAGCATCGAGCCGATCGCGAGCGTTGCGACGCCGAGCGTCTTCCAGCGGTTGGCGAGGCACCAGCGCACGCGGTCGAGGTACCAGTCCATGATCCGAGGCCGAACCTCGGGCTTGTCATGCGGCTTCAAGAAATACGCCGCCATCATCGGCGTGAGCGTCCGCGCGACGAGCAGCGAGAACAGGACGGCGACCGTGACAGTGAATCCGAACGGCCGGAAGAACTCGCCCGCGATACCACCCATGAACGCGACGGGGATGAACACCGCGCAGATCGTGAGCGTCGTCGCGACGACCGCGAGGCCGATCTCGATCGCGGCTTCCATCGCGGCCTCGCGCGGCTTCTTGCCGAGCCGCAGATGCCGGAAGATGTTCTCGACCTCGACGATCGCGTCGTCCACGAGGATGCCGACGACGAGTGTGAGCGCGAGCAGCGTGAGAATGTTCAGCGTGAAGCCGAGCGCCCAGATCACCCAGAACGTCGGGATGATCGAGAGCGGCAACGCGAGCGCGGACACGAGCGTCGCGCGCCAGTCGCGCAGGAACAGCCAGACGACGAAGATCGCGAGGACCGCGCCCTCGATCAGCATCTCCATCGACGAGTCGTACGACGTCTGGATGTAACCGACGGTCGAAGTCGCCTCGGCGAACTTCACGTTCGGGTAGTCCTTCGCGAGCTTGTCGACGACGTTGCGCGCGTCCTTCGCGACGCCGAGCGCGCTCGCGCCCCACGCACGCACGATCTCGAAGCCGACGACCGGCTTGCCGTTCAGCAAAGCCGCCGAGCGCTGCTCGCTCGCCTGGTCGCGCACGTCGGCGATCGTGTCGAGCCGCACGCTGCGGCCGTCGGGCAGAGAGATCGGCAGGCCCGCGAGGTCGTACACGGACGTGATGATCCCGGTGGTGCGCACGGTCTGCTCGAGGCCGCCGACGCGCGCCTCGCCGCCCGGGTACTCGGCCTGGATCCGGCGCAGCTGCCGCGACACGTCGCTCGCGGTCGCGCCGAGCGCGGCCATTCGGTCGGGATCGAGGTCGACGCGCACCTCGCGATTGACGCCGCCGACGCGCGTAACGCGACCCATGCCCGGCACCGAGCTCAGCTCGCGCGAGACGATGAGATCGACGAACCACGAGAGCTCGGTGTCGCTCATCGTGTCGGACGCGACGCTCCAGGTCACGAGCGAGCCGCCGGCCGTCGTCGTGCGCGAGATGATCGGCTCGTTCGCGTCGGGCGGCAGGTCGGTGCGGATCCGCGTCACGGCGTCGCGCACGTCGTCGAGCGCGCGGCTCAAGTCCGCGCCGAAGTGGAACTCGATGCTGGTCGTCGACGCACCCTCGTCGACGGTCGAGGTCATCTGCTCGATGCCCGAGATCGTCGCGACCGCGTCCTCGACCTTGCGCGTGATCTCAGACTCCATCTGAGTCGGCGCAACGCCGGGATACGTGATCGTCACGATCACTGCCGGAAACTCGATGTCGGGGCGATCTTGGACGCCGAGCCTCGGGAAGCTGATCAGGCCCGCGAGCGTGAGCCCGATGAACAGGACGATGACAGGAACCGGGTTGCGGATCGACCAGGTGACGAAGTTCACGAGCCGGACTCCGAGCTCACGTTGACGAGATCGCCGTCCTTGAGGAATCCGGCGCCCTTGCCGACGATCATGTCGCCGGCCCGGATGCCGTCCGTCACCTCGATCTCGGAGTCGCGCACGCCGGCGGTCTCGATCCGGCGCCGCTCGACCGTGTTGTCGGGCTTGAGCACGAACACGTAGCTGTACCCGTCGGAGCTCACGACGCTTTGTAGCGGCACGGTGAACGCGGCAGCGCGAGTGATCTCGATCTCGCCGCGCGCGAACATGCCGGGGCGCAACCGGTCGTTCGGCGGCAGGTCGACGTAGATGAGCCCCGTGCGGTTGCCGGCCTGGATCGTCGGCGCGACGACGCGGATCGCGCCGTTGAAGGCGGCGCCGTCGGCCGACGTGAGCGTAACGCGCTGGCCGGCCTTGAGCTCGCCGAGCCGCGCTTCGGGCACTTCGCCGCGCCACTCGATGCGGCCGTTGCGCAAGATCCGCAGCATCTCACCGCCCGCTTGCGCGATCTGGCCGACGGTGACGGTTCGGGAAGTGACCACCCCGTCGTCCGGCGCCGTCACGTTCGTGAACTTGAGCCGCAGCGCGGAGCTCTGCAGATCCGCGCGCGCCGACTCGACGCCCGCGCGCGACGCGAGGGCCGCGGACTTCAGCTTGTCGTAGTCGGCTTGGGAGATCAGGTTCATGCCCTTGAGCGACTCGCCGCGCTCGAGCGCGGCCGCGTCGTTGACGAGCTGCGCATCGCGCTGCGCGAGCGTGGCCTGCTTCGTCGCGACCTCGGCATCGAGCAGCGCGGTGGAGAGCTCGACGAGCGCCTGCCCGCGTTTCACGTGATCGCCGACGTCGACCTTGACCTCGGCCACGCGGTAGCCGCCGACCTCGGGCGCGATGATGACTTCCTGCCACGCGAACAGCGAGCCGTTGATCGTGATCGAGCGCGCGACCTCGACCGGGCGCAGCTCGGCCGCGGTGACCGTGAGCACGGCCTCGCGCGCGCGCGCGCCGGCGGACGCGGCCCCAGAACCGCGTTGCGCACGCGTGCCGCGATCGGCGTCGCGGCCGTAGAGCGCGACGATCAAGCCGCCCGCGATGACCACCGCGCCGAGCGCGACGAGCCACCTGGGACGCAACACACCCGACCCGAGTTTCATCAGACGTCGTCCTTGCAAACCATCAGCTTGCTGATATGATATCAGCTATCTGATACGTGGCAATCCTGAATGCCCAAGAAACCTGAAGCGTATGCTAGCGCTCTAAAGCTCGGCAAACCGGCGCACATCGTCGGTTTCTTGCTGAAGTCGCTGCACCACACGCTCCGCCAAACGATTGAAGAGGCGCTGCGCAAGCGGGGCTTGGAGCTCTCCTTCGCGCACTTCGCCGCCCTCTTCACCATCGAGTCCGAGCCCGGAATCTCGGGCGCGAAGCTGGCACGTCGCGCGATGGTGTCTGCGCAGACCATGAACTCCGCGCTCCGCCGCCTCGAGAGCGACGGCCGGATCGAGCGCCGCCCGCACCCAGACAGCCGGCGCGCCGACAGCTGGACCGTGACCGGCGAAGGTCTCGAGCTGCTCAATCAGGCGCGCGCGGTCGGCAACGGTATCTTCGAACGAATGCTCGCGCCGCTCGACCGCACCGAGACGGCAGCGCTCGAAAGCAGCCTCCGGCGTTGCATCGCCGCGCTCGAGGGACACGACGAAGCTCTCGCCGCGTCTGCGGCCCGTGAATCGGCGCCGCGCCGCATCAAGCGGGCCTCGCGCCAACCCGAAGCGGGCTGACCTCCCTCGATCGCCCGCGGCGTAGCCGACCGCACGAGGGCGAAGACTCGTGTCAGGTTCCGGACACCCAACCGCGCGAATCGCGCTTACACTCGACAACTGACGATCTTCGGGGGTGTCCGATGCTCGCTTGGCTCGCCGACGGAATGCGCGGCGCCGTGCGCTCCGCGTTCCCTCTCGCCACGCTCGGCGTGCTCGCCGGGCTGCTGTTTTCGCCGCAAGGAAAGGACGTCCTCGTCGCGCTGATCGAGGAAGCAGGAACGCGGCACAGCGTCGGCGGGTTCGTCTTTCTCGGCGTCGCCGCGACGGCGCTGTCGCTCTCGGTCTGGTACTCGATGCGCTGGTTGCTGACGGCGCATATGCCGGGACTGCCGTTGGCTCAGAAAGTGGGTCGGTTGCGCGCCGCGCTGCCGCGCATCGCGGGATTCCTCGCGCCGGCGCTCGTGTCGTGGAGCCTCGCGACGCTCACGGTAACGTCGAGCTACGCGTCCGTGAGGTCCGTTGCGATCGGCTCGTTCGCCGGACTCGCCATCGTGCTTGCGGTCTTCTACGTGCGGCGGAGCAAGATCATCAAGCGGCTCGAGCGTCGCGGTTGGCTGAGCGCGTCCGCGCGGGGCCCGCACGGCGAGCCGATCGCTCTGCCTCCGGGCGCGCCCACGCCGCCCGGGACGTTGCGCGTGATCGCGTGGAGCGTCGCCGGCACGCTCTTGGTGGGTTTGGCTGTGACGTTGTTCCCCGTCACGCTGCCGCGCGTCGTCGGCGGCGCGGCCGTCGCGGCTCTCGCGCTCGCGTCGATCAATCTGTTCGGCAGCTTCGTGCTGACTTACTGGCCGTTGCGGCACGGCCTCCCGACCCTCGCCCCGTGGCTGCTCGTGCTCGCGGGCGTGTTCGGCTTTTGGAACGACAATCATGTGATCGAGCCCGCGACCTCCGCTGTCGATGCGCCGGACGTCGACCTAAAGGCGGACTTCGACGCGTTTCTCGCGCGCGCCGACTTCAACGCGTATCGCGAGGCCGGCGCCCCCGTTCCGGTGCTGTTCGTCGCGAGCGAGGGCGGCGGCATTCGCGCCGCCTACTGGACGGCGGCGGTGTTGAGCCGCCTCGACACGCGGGTCCCCGCGCTCGAGCGGCACGTGTATGCCGTGTCCGGCGTGTCGGGCGGGAGCCTCGGTCTCGCGGCGTGGCTCACCGCCGTGCGCTCCGCGCGCTGCTCGCAAACGCCCGGCGGCGCTCCGACGCTGCCCGAGCCCGCGTCCGTCACGGCGCCGCTCTCGATGGACTTCGTGTCGCCGGCGATCGCGGGCATCTTCTACTACGACCTCGCGCAGCGGTTCATACCGGTGCCGATCGCGCGCTTCGACCGCTCCCGCACGATGGAGGAAGGTTGGCGGCGCGCGTTCGAAGGAGCCAACGACCAGCCGTTCGCGAAAACGCTCGCCCACTTCTACTCCGGATGCGGCGAAGGGTTGCCGCACATGCTGCTCAACAGCACGCGCGTCGAGACGGGCGAGCGCGTGGTGTTGTCGCGTCTGCCTCCGTACGCGCTCATGGCCCGCTCCGCCGCTCCGCTCGAGGCGTGTCCCGATGAGAAGCGAGCCGCGGCGGCCGGCACCCCGCAAGCGACGGCGATTGCGCAACCGCCGAAGAGAGTGTTCACGGCGACATTCGACGGGATGGATCCGGCGTTCGCCGCGCGGACGCAGCCGCTCGCCGGCCTCGTGCATCACAGCGCTCGGTTCCCGGTCGTGAGCCCCGCGGGCACGGTGCGACGGACGACAGCCGGGCGGCCGTGCGATCTCGCCGAGTTCAGACTCGTCGACGGCGGCTACTTCGACAACTCCGGCGTGCAGACCACGCTAGAGCTCATCGACACGCTGCGCGGTTTCGGAAAACCGTTCAGGCCCGTGCTGTTGATCGTTCGCAACGACGCGAGCGAGGCGATCGCGCAGGAATCGAGCGGCGGCTTGTTCCCGGAGACTTCGGCGGTCCTCGGGACGCTGCTCGCGGTTCGCGGCGCCCACGCCGTGCTCTCGCGCGAGACGGCAGGCCGCCAATTGCCCGACCTCGACACGATTCCCTTGCAGGTGACCAAGGACTCGGGCGCGGCGCTCGCGCCGCTCGGTTGGGCGTTGTCGAAAGCCGTGCGTGACGCAATGGACGCGGACGCCGACGGCGTGGCCCGTAACCGCGCGGACAAGCTGGGACGCGCGCTCCAAGTATCCGGGGGAGGCTGATATGTCGAGCTCCGCGGAAGCCGCCCCGATCGAAAAGGCCGCTCATCGGCGACGCGTCGTGCTCGCGACGTTGACGTTGCTTGCGATCGTCGGCGCCATCGCGCTTGGCACTCTGCTCGGGCCGCCCGGCGGCGGTCGTCCGCTCGACGTGGAGCTCGCGAGCTCGGCCGATGGATTTCGCACGGCGCTCGAGCCCTGGAGGCAGCCGACGGGCACCGGAACGTGCGGGATTGGCTCCCCCCATGACGGTCAAGGCGGATCGGTCGTTCGCCTGGAGTGCAATCTGTTCGTCGATTCCGTCGTGTTCGTGCCGGGGTACGTGGGGCTGCTCGTGCTCTTCTTGCTCGTGCTGGGGCGTGAAGTTCATCCGCTGCGACATGCCGTGGTTCATCTACTCTGCTTGGTGCCGGTCGCCGCCGGGGTCTTCGACATCGCGGAGAACGGCATGACCGCGCGAGCGGCCGCCGACGAGCTCGAGCGCCTGCTCGCGAACGGCACCGTGCTCGACGTGCGGCACGCGAGCCTCATCAAATGGACGTTGCTGGAAGCCTCGTTCGCGCTCGTGGCGTATCACGGGGCGGCCGTGGCGTACTGGAAGGGCTCGATGGCGCGAGCGCCGCGCGTGTTGTTGGCGGCAGGCGTCCTGTTCGCGACGGTGACGGCGTTGCTTCTCGCGATCGGCTTGCTCGGCAACGACCGTTGGATTGCCGTCGGCGGTTACGCAGCGACGGCCGCGTTGTTGTCGCTGGTCGCCTGGCAGGTGGCCGCTCTCCGGTCTCCAACCGATCGCGCGAGCGCTTAGTCGACCCGAAACGTCCCTCGCCAAGCTTCGGCGGGCGGTGCTACTGTGCCGCGCTGAGCACGCCGCCGGGGGATCTTCGCGCGTGGACATTCGAGAGATCATCGATCACAGGCCGATGACCGGCCTGCAACTGCGCGCGGTGTCGTTCTGTTTTTTCCTCAACATGCTCGACGGGGTCGACGTGCTGTCGATCTCGTTCGCCGCGCCGATCCTGTCGCGCGAGTGGCACATCGACCCGACGACGCTCGGGGTCCTGACGCCCGCCGCGCTCGCAGGGATGATGGCGGGCTCGACGCTGATCGCGCCGCTCGGCGACACGATCGGGCGACGCAGGGTGCTCATGGTCTCGTTGCTGCTGATCGCGGTCGGCATGCTCGGCGTGCTGCTCGCGGGCTCGGTGTCGAGCCTGTTCGCGCTGCGCCTCGTCACCGGTCTCGGCCTCGGCGGCGTGGTACCGACCATGGCCGCGTTCGCGGCCGAGCTTTCCCCCGAGAGGCGTCGCAGCTTCGCGGTCACGGCCGTGTCGGCCGGCTACCCGCTCGGCGCAACGCTCACGGGCATCGCGGCGCTGTGGATGCTGCCCCGCTTGGGCTGGCAGTCCCTGTTCGTGCTGGGCGGCGCGCTTTCGCTGCTCAGCGTCCCGCTCGTGCGCACGCTGCTGCCCGAGTCCCCCGACTTCTTGCTGAGCCGACAGCCCGCGGGCGCGCTGGAGCGGCTCAACGCTTTCCTGCGCGCGCTCGGCCAAGCCGACCTCGAGGCGCTGCCGCCGAAACCGGCCGCCGACCGTAACTCGAGCCGCGTCGCGGAGATGGTTACGGGGCTCGTCGGCCTGTTCTCGGCGAAGCTTCGCGGCCCGACGCTGTTGCTCTGGATCGCGTTCGCGATGTCGCTCGCGACACAGTACTTCCTGCAGCTCTGGACGCCTCAGCTCGGCTCGCTCGCGGGTCTCTCGGATTCGCAGGCGTCGTGGGCCGGCACGATCCTGAATCTCGGGCTATTCGTCGGCAATATGTCGGTCGGGTGGCTCGCGGACCAGCACGGCTTGCGCCGCGTGATCGCAACGTATCTCGGCGTTGGCGCGCTGCTGCTCTTGCTCTTCTCTTATCTGCACGGCATGGCCGCGTTGCTGTCGGGCCTCGGCGCGATCGGGATCATGCAGGGTGGATTCATCGGCCTCTATGCCGTCGGCGCGCGAATCTATCCGACGGCGATCCGTATGACCGGAATCGGCTGGGCGGCGGGCATCGGCCGACTCGGCTCGATACTCGGGCCGTACCTCGCGGGCTTCCTCGTCGCACGGCATGTCGAGATGGCGGGCACGTTCCTCGCGTTCGCGGTCCCGCTCGCGCTCGCGTCGCTCGCCGTCGCGTCCATGCGCTCGCCCGAGCTCGCCGCGCCGTCGGGCGCCGCGCCGCGCACGGCGCGCGCGCGCGGCTGACGATTCCGCCAACGCGGCGCGTCAGCGGCGCCAGAACGCGGGCGCGAGCAGCACGATGAAGGTGAAGATCTCGAGCCGGCCGATCAGCATCGCGAACGCGAACACGATCTTGCCGTGCGCGCCGAGCGTCGCGAACGTCGTCGCGTCGGTGCCGAGACCGAGCCCCGTGTTGTTGATGGTCGTCGCGACCGCGCCGAACGCCGTCGACTGATCCATGCCGTCCATCATCGCGATGATCATGAACGCCGCGAACACCGCGACGTAGAGCACGAGGAATCCGCCGACGCTCTCCACGACGGAGTCGGGGACGACCTGCCCGTCGACCTTGATACGCCTCACCGCCTGCGGATGGATCAGCTTGTGGATGTGCACGCCGGCCTGCTTGCCGAGCACTAGAAAGCGGACGATCTTGAGCCCGCCCGACGTCGAGCCCGCGCAGCCGCCGACGAAGGTCAAGAAGATCATGAGCACCGGCAGCGCGAGCGGCCACACGGAGAAGTCGGCGACCGCGTAGCCCGTCGTCGTGATCATGCTCACGACCTCGAACAGCGCGTAGCGCAGCGAGCCGAGCACGGTGTCGTAGGTGCGCGTGGCCGCGAGCACGAACGTCGCAGCGAGCGTCGCGCACACCACGGTGATCGCGAACACACGCGTCTGCGTGTCCTGCCCGTAGCGGTGCAGCTGGAACGTGCGCCATGCGACGAAGTGCGCGTTGAAGCTGATTCCGCCGATCAACATGAACACGATCGCGACAGCCTCGATCGCGGGGCTGTCGAAGAACGCGAGGTTCGCGTCGTGCGTCGAGTAGCCGCCGGTCGATAGTGTGCTGAAGCTGTGCGCAACCGCGTCGAACACCTCCATGCCCGCGAGCCAAAACGCGAGCGCGCAGAGAGCGGTCAGGAGCACGTAGAGCCCGCAGACGTTGCGCGCGGTGCGCGTGATGCGCGGCGTGAGGCGCTCGTCCTTGAACGGCCCCGGCGTGTCGGCCTTGTAGAGCTGCATGCCGCCGATCCCGAGCATCGGCAAGAGCGCGATCGCGAGCACGATGACCCCGAGCCCGCCGAGCCATTGGATCTCCTGTCGATAGAACAGGATCGATGGCGACAACCTGTCGAGACCGACGAGCACGCTCGCGGCGGTCGTCGTGTAGCCCGCGGCCGACTCGAAGAATGCGTCGGCGAAACCGACGCGCAGCGCGAGCATGAAGGGCACCGCGCCGAGCACGCTCATCGCGGTCCACATCACGCCGACGATCAGGAAGCCGTCGCGGCTGCGCACGTTCACGTGCTTGCGCCGGAACGGCAGCCAGAAGACGAGGCTCGCGAGCAGCGCGACGAGCGCCGCGATCCCGAAGCGCGTGGCTTCGCCGTCGGAGTAGTAAAGCGAGATGCCTATCGGCGGCAGCAGCGTCGCGCAGAACAGCACGCACAGCACGCCGAGCGTGCGGCAGATGACGCCGAGGCGCAGCGCCGACGGCCGCCGCGCCTCGGCGGGAGCAGACGGGCGCGGCGCGCGCGCGGGGCCGCCGACGAGCGAGCCGCTTGAAGGGCTCGCGCTCAAGAGGCCATGCAGAACGCGTTCAGCTTGTTGCCGTCGAGGTCGCGGAAGTAGCCGACGTAGAAGTTGCCCCAGCGCGTGCCGGGCGGGCCTTCGTCCTTACCGCCGAGCTTGATCGCCCTGTCGTAGATGGCCTTGACCTTCGCGGGCGAATCGCAGTGCAGCGCGACCATTACGCCGTTGCCGATCGTCGCGGCCTTGCCGTCGAACGGCTTGATCACGCCGATGCCCGGCGAGTTCGCGCCGGCGGACCACGATATGAACCGTTCCGTTTCCATCTGGCGCTTACCGCCGACCTCGGCGAGCAACGCGTCATAGAATTCCCCCGCGCGCGCCATGTCGTTCGTGCCGAGCGTCACGTAGCCAATCATTTTTCGTTCTCCTTGAGGTAGATATTCGAGGCGACCAATTATGCCTCGCGCCACCGGTCGAATGGAGCCGCGAAGCGCCGGGTGTCGGGCATCGCGCTCGCGGCGAGACCCGGTCCGCGCGCGAGCCGAGCGCGTGCTATGCTCACGGCCCGTCCGAGCGGGACGCCCCGGGCCGAATGGCCTGCACAACCACGACAACGTGATCTGCCGAGCGGACTCCCGATTGAACAACGCCAACCGATCAAGGTGCTCTCGTGTCTGCGCAACTGAGTGACTTCGCTCGCTCCCTGACCGTCGAAACCGCGTTCACCGTGCTCGGGATGGCGAGGACGCTCAAGGCCGCGGGCAAGGACGTCGTCGAGCTCGAGATCGGCGACAGCCCGTTCGACAGCACGGCGTCGGCGCGGGCGGGCGGGATGGACGCGATCAAGAACAACCAATCGCACTATTGCCCCTCGCCCGGCATTCCGGAGTTTCGACAGGCGGCCGCGGAGTTCGTCCGCGCGGAGTTCGACATCCCGGCCGAAGCGGCGAACATCGTCGCGGGCCCGGGTGCGAAAGTGTTCGAGCAGTTCTTCTGCGAGGCGTTCTTGAATCCGGGCGACGGCGTGCTCGTGTTCAGCCCGTACTTCCCCACTTATCTCCCGAACATCGAGCGGCGTGGCGCGCGCGCCGTGCTCACGCCGCTGAGCCAAGCGAATGAGTTCCGGCCCGAGGTCGCCGCGATCGAGCGCTTCCTCGCGGAGGATCCATCGCCGCGTGCGATCTTCCTGAACTCGCCGCACAACCCGACGGGCGGTGTCGCGACCGAGCAGGATCTGCGCGATATCGCGGACGTCGTGCGCGGCCGCGACGTCGCGATCTTGAGCGACGAGCCGTACTGCCACATGGTCTGGAAAGGCACGCACCGCTCACTGCTGAGCCAGCCCGGGATGCTGGCGCAGTGCGTGGCGGCGTTCACGTTCAGCAAGTCGTACAGCATGAGCGGCTGGCGGCTCGGCTTTGCCGTCGCGTCGGCGGAGGTCGCCGACGTGATCGGCAAGATGATCAACACGACACTGTCGTGCACGCCGCCGATCGTGCAGCTCGCGGGCACCGCCGCTCTGAAGCGCGACCGCAAGGAGCGCGACGACGCGATGCTGAAGTTCCGCGAGAAGGTCTTGCTGCTCACCGAGGGACTGAACCGCATCGACGGCTTCCGGACGCTCGACCCGACGGCCACGTTCTATGTGTTCCCGAACGTCGCGCCCGTCTGCAACAAGCTCGGCGTGACGAGCCACGGGCTCGCGCTCTTCATGCTGCAGGGTGCGGACGACCGCTTCGGCATCGCGTGCCTTGGCGGCGAGTGTTTCGGCCAAGCCGGAGCCGGCTTCTTGCGCTTCAGCTGCGCCGAGCCGAACGACAGGCTCAAGAAGGCGCTCGAGTTCATCCCGACCGCGCTATCGCGCCGCGAGCGCCTCGAGGCGTGGCTCGCGAAGAATCCACAGCACCGCCTCGCGCGTCCCTACCCGACCGACTAAGTCCGGCTCGTTCTCGTTTTTTGGAGCGTCGTCACGCAGCAACGCCGTGACCCTGTGACGTGCTTCACGGGAACGTGCCGAATCTGGGGAGATACTGTCCGCAAGTTTCGGAGCATGCCTCCTAGCGGTTTCCCCCAAAGACTGCCCGGCCCACGACGGCCGGGCTTTTTTTTGCGCGCGATTCGCGGCCGGGGACGGCGCCAAAGCCGTAGTCCGGGCCGGTACGGTTGAGCGGAACGCGGTTGTCAGAATAGTGTCAGCCAGCGACTGTATCGTCACCTTCGCCGCTTACAACGACAAGAACGGCGCGATGATTTACCTGACTCACACCCGGCTGATGCTCGAGTCCGAGCGAGCGGTTCTCGGCCGCGCCTCGGCCGGCGACGAGCTGCCGCGCAGGATCTGCGGCCAGCTGCTCGCCGACGGCGCGCGCTACGCCCTCTGGCACGTGCGCCACGGCGGACACATGGGGGTCGTCGCGGGCGAGCGGCGGCGGCTGCGACAGGTCCTGTCGCTGCGCTCGCTATCGGTCGAGCAGATCCACCGCGCCGCGCTGGTCGGCTACTTCCGCGAGCGGCACGTCGCGGGCGAGGCACGCGCGCAGACTCTGCGCGAGTTCTACGGCGTCACGGATCCCAGCGAGGCCGCGATCATCGAGCATCGCAGCTACGTGCTCGCCGCGTCGTCGCAGTTCTGCGCCGCGGACATCCTCGAGATGATCGGCGATCGACAAGGGCTCGAGCTCCTGCGCAGCTACGAGCTCGCGTACGGCCAATATTTCGCGATGTTTTGCGAACGAGCCCGCGCGCGGCAGGCCGGGGTGTCCTACCTGCTCGCGGCGCTGATCCCCGAAGTGCGCGACGTCGCGGCGCGCATTCGCGCGCGCCTCATGGACGATCGCAACGTGTCCGACCGGCCGACCGTCTCGCTGCGCGCTCAGATCGCGATCGGCGGGCGACGCAGCGAGGATCGTGTCTTGTGCTCGAGCGCGCAGGCGAGCTCGAGCACGCCGCGATCCGCGCCGCGGCGGCCGACGATCTGCAGACCGATCGGCAATCCGTCCGCCGTGAAACCCGCGGGCACCGAGATCGCGGGCAGGCCCGTGCAGGAAATCGCGTAGCACGTCGCCATCCAATCGATGTACGTGTGCATCGGCTCGCCGTCGATCGCGCGTACCCATTCGACCTCGACGGGGAACGGCGCGACTTGGGACACGGGCAGAAGCAGGAACTCGTAGCGTTCGAAGAACCCGTCCACGCGCCGCTCGAGCGCAGCCTTCTCGACTCGCGCGCGCTCGACGTCGGCGGGTGCGAGCGCGAGCCCGCGTTCGATGTTCCAGATCACGGTGTCCTTCATGAGCTCGCGGTGCAGCTCGAAGTCGCCGCCGAGCGAGTGCGCGTAAGACGCGGCGCGCAGCGTCTGAAAGATCGCGTCGACGCCCGCAAGATCGGGCTCCGCATCGACGACCTCGCAGCCGAGGTCTTCGAGCACGGGGCGCGCCGCGTTGCAGACCGCGGTCACGGCGCGCTCGACTGGATAGCGGCCGAGGCGCTCGCTCCATGCGACGCGCGTGCCGCGGAAGTCGCGCTCGAGCGGCGGCGCGAACGCCGCGCCCGGCTCGGCGAGCGACAGCGCATCGCGCGGATCGGGGCCCGCAATCACGGCGAGTAGCATCGCGACGTCCGCGACGGTGCGCGCCATCGGCCCGTGCACGCCGAGCGTGTCGCCGCGAGCGTTCAACCGCGGCACGCGGCCCGGCGACGGCCGGAAGCCGACGACGTTGCAGAAGCTCGCGGGATTGCGCAGCGAGCCGCCGAGGTCCGTGCCGTCCGCGAGCGGCAGCATCCCGCACGCGAGCGCAGCGGCCGCGCCGCCGCTGCTGCCGCCGCAGGTCTTCGTGAGGTCGTACGGATTGCGCGTCGCGCCGAACAATGCGTTGAAGGTCTGCGAGCCCGCGCCGAACTCCGGCGTGTTGCTCTTGCCGATCACGATGCCGCCCGCGCGCTTGATCCGCGCGACGTAGAGGTCGTCCGAGGTCGGCACGAAGTCGCGGTAGATCCGCGAGCCGAACGTCGTGCGCAGGCCGCGCGTCAGGGAGAGGTCCTTGATCGCGAACGGCAGCGCATGCAGCGGCCCGACCGGCTCGCCGCGCGCGAGCCGCGCGTCGGCCGCGGCAGCATCCGCGAGCAGCTCCTCGTGCGGCCGCAGGGTCGGGATCGCGTTCACGGCGGGATTTAGGCGCTCGATCTGCGCGAGGAACGCGCGCATCACCTCGGCGGCCGAGAGCTCGCGCGCGTGCAGCAGCGCCGCGAGCCGCCGCGCGTCGAGGAACACGATCTCGTCGGCGGTCGACACGGGACTCAGGCGCGCGCGGGTCTGTGTCCGTAGAGCCCGTAGAACACGATATAGAGATAGCAGACGACCGGCACGACGAACGATTGCAGGATGCCGACGTGGTCCGCGAAGTAGCCTTGGATCACAGGCACGATCGCGCCGCCGACGATCGCCATGCAGAGCATGCCGGAGCCCTCGCCGGTGCGCCGGCCGAGGCCGACTAGAGCGAGCGCGAAGATCGTCGGGAACATGATCGAGTTGCAAAGACCGATCGCGAGAACGCTCCACATCGCCGTGTGGCCCGCGCTCGCGACCGCGACGACGAGCAGGACGACCGCAACCGCTGCGTTGAACGCGAGCGCCCGCCCTGGCTTCACGAACATCATCGCGAGCGCGCCGACGAAGCGACCGACCATCGCGCCGCCCCAGTAGTACGACAGGTACTGGCCGGCTGCTTGCTGTGGCAGCCCGCCGACTGCGGGATCCATCATGAAGTTCACGAGCAGGCTGCCGATCGCGACCTCGCCGCCGACGTAGACGAAGATCGCGCCGACGCCGAGCACGAGGTGGCGATGACTCCAGACCGACGCGTCGCGCGCGCTACCGTCGCCAGCCGCAACGGCCTCGGCGGGGCCGACCGCGGGGAGGCGCAGCACGGCGAACAGCGCCGCAATCGCGACCAGCACGGCCGCGAGCGCAAGGTACGGCACCTGCACGAGCGCGGCCTCGGAGCTCGTCGTGTCCACCACTACACGCGCCGCCCCGGCCGCCGGCAATCCAGGCACGGGAGCCGCGAGGATCAGGATCGCGCCGACGTACGGACCGATCGTCGTGCCGGCCGAGTTGAACGCCTGCGTGAGCGTGAGCCGGCTCGACGCGGTCCGCGCGGGTCCGAGGATCGTCACGTACGGATTCGCCGCGACTTGCAACAGCGTGATGCCCGACGCGAGCACGAACAGCGCGCCGAGAAACAGCGGATACGCGGCCGCGGCGGCGGCCGGATAGAACGCCACGCAGCCGAGGGCCGCGACGAGGAGTCCAACGATGATTCCGCGCTGGTAACCGATCCGTTCGACGAGCCAACCCGACGGCAGCGACATCACGAAGTACGCGCCGAAGAAGCTGAGCTGGATCAGCGTCGCCTGCACGTAGCTGAGGGTGAACGCGGCCTTGAGGTGCGGGATCAGGATGTCGTTCAGCGAGGTGATCAAGCCCCACATGAAGAACAGCGACGTGAGCGCGACGAGTGGCGCAAGATAGCTGCGCTCGCGCGTAGCCGCCGCCGCGCCGGAGACGCGCGCAGTGTCCCCCGTCACGCTCTCAGACCGCTTGCGCTTGGCGCTGCCCGCGCGCCGCGAGCGCGCGGCCGATAGCCGCGAGAGTGGCCTGCAGCGACGCGAGCGAGGTGTCCTCGTCGATACAGCATGCCGACGCCTGCTGGCCCCCAGCCTCGATCGTGACCGACGCGAGCGCCTTCGCCTCGGTGCCCGGCGTCATCGCGTGCTCGTCGAATTCGACGACGGAGATCGCGACACCGAAGCGCCGGCTCACGGCGTCGACGAGCGCCTCGATCAGGCCTTGCCCGTCGCCGCTCAACTGGAGCTCGGCGCCGGTCGTCGCAAGGCGAAAGCGGCCGTGCGTGTGCTGCGTCTCGGAGTGCAGGTCGTAGCCGAGCAGCCGCCAACCGTCGAGAACCGCGAGGAACTCGCGCTCGAACAGCGCGAGGATCTGACGTGACGAGATCTCCTCGCCCGTCGCGTCGGCCTCGGCCTGCACGACGCGGCTCACGGCCGGGTGCAGCCACTTCGGCAGCGTGATGCCGTGGTCGCGCTCGAGCACGAGCGCGACGCCGCCCTTGCCCGACTGGCTGTTGATCCGGACCACCTCTTCGTAACGGCGACCGAGGTCCTTCGGATCGATCGGCAGATACGCGACCGTCCAATGCGGCAGCGAGTGCTCGCGATGGAACGCGAGCGACTTGCGGATCGCGTCCTGGTGGCTGCCCGAGAACGCGGCGTAGACGAGGTCGCCGGCCCACGGATGGCGCGGATGCACCGGCATGTCGGTGCAGCGCTTGTACACGTCGATGATTCGTGCCATGTCGGCGAGATCGAGGTGCGGGTCGATGCCCTGCGAATAGAGGTTCATCGCCATCGTGACGATGTCCATGTTGCCCGTGCGCTCGCCGTTGCCGAACAGCGTGCCCTCGATTCGATCCGCGCCCGCGAGCAGGCCGAGCTCCGCCGCCGCGACCGCGCAACCGCGATCGTTGTGCGTGTGCAAGCTCACGCGGATGTGCTCGCGCTGCGCGATATGGCGACAGAAGTATTCGATCTGATCCGCGAACACGTTCGGCGTTGTCATCTCGACGGTCGCCGGCAAGTTGATCACGACCTTCTGTCCGCCCCGCGGCTGCCAGACGCCGATTACCGCGTTGCAGACGTCGACCGCGTAGTCGGGCTCGGTGCCCGAGAAGCTCTCGGGCGAATACTCGAACGTCCAGTCCGCGCCGGGCGCCCGCGCCGCGCCTTCCTGGAGCAGCCGCGCGCCGTTGACGGCGATCGCGATGATCTCCTCCTTGCTCGCCTTGAACACCTGCTCGCGCTGGACCGGCGAGGTCGAGTTGTACACGTGCACGACGGCGCGCTTTACGCCGCGCAGCGCCTCGAACGTGCGCTCGATGAGCTCGCGGCGCGCCTGCGTGAGCACCTGCACCGTGACCGAGTCGGGAATCAGGTTCTTCTCGATTAGGCGGCGGGCGAAATCGAACTCTGTTTGCGATGCGGACGGAAAGCCGATCTCGATCTCCTTGAAGCCGAGCTCCACGAGCAGCGCGAACATCTCGAGCTTCTTCGGCACGGACATCGGCTGCACGAGCGCTTGGTTGCCGTCGCGCAGG
>Ga0307497_10000005_pt1 | contig 46147 bp, 68 predicted proteins | sample 10_S_MG_FD_201366 | JGI IMG/M metagenome (GOLD analysis project Ga0307497, IMG submission 201366) | Soil microbial communities from Populus trichocarpa stands in riparian zone in the Pacific Northwest, United States - 10_S | ecosystem: Environmental > Terrestrial > Soil > Riparian zone > Trees...
ACTCGCCTTCCACGAGTATGCTGTGTGGTATGAATATGCTGGTTGCCATGTGGCTCACCCCTTGAGTTGTCGGCGTGCTTGCCGATTATTAATTGTATCACATCTTGGGCTCGTTGTCAATGTGCTGAATTGCACGAGCCCGATGCGGGTCTGGTGTTGCACGTTGCCTGGAGTGCATCTCCATTTACCTGTATTGCCCTGGTTGTCTCATCGCCCATCACGCGGAGAGCAGCACTCCCACATGATATATATGTTCTGGGGTGGGAGGGGGACTCCCTCTCTTTAAAAAAAAAAAAACTTAATAAGAGTAGGGAACTGCAGCCCTAAACAATACAAGACTGGATATATCATTCACCCGTAATGAGTATATATCATTGGGAGATCAGACAACCAGGACAATACAGGTAGATGGAGCGGGGCTCCAGACAACCAGAGAGCAAAAAGCCCCAGGCCGGTGGGCCCAGGGCTCTCTGTCGAACGCGGTACTGGATTAGCTTAGCGCGCGGAATGCTGCGAGCACTCCCTCCTTGTTGGCCCCGGCCTGGACCAGGACCACGACCGCGATAGTCCGAGCGTTCGTGCCGTTGCCCAGTCCTGCCGCGATGCGAGTAATCGCGGTCATATACTGGTCATAGCGGTGCTGGGTCAAGGCCGGTTGCGCCTCGATGGCCGCGACTATGTCCTTGACCGCGTCCGTTAACTCCTGGAGAATTGCCATGTCACTCCTCCACAATGGCGGAAAGCAGTAGCACGAAGAAAAGCATCGCGAAGCACGCAATGCCAGCGATCTCGAGTACCATGTTTCACCCCTGAAACAGTTGGAAAGGAAAAGGGGGGACTCGCGTCCCCCCGGTGGTATCAGAGCCCCAAGTCTTCGAGGCTCACATCGTCGGCGGACTCCCGCGCGGCCGCAACGCGGGCTTCGGCCTTTTCGCGCAACTCGGACTCGTGCGCCTTGACGTAGTTCGCGACGAGTTCCTTGTAGTTTGGAACTTTCGACTTTTTGATGCCGCGCGAAGCCAACGCGGTGTCGATCGCGAGTTTCGCTTGCGCGGCCATGTCTTGCGCGACCTTGTCGGTAGTCCGCTCGCCCGCCGCACGAACTTCGCCCGCATACATCGAGGCGAGTTTCTTTTCAGCCATGCCTCTTGCGTCCTTGCCCGACTCGGCCGTCGCGGATGCGTGGGAGTCCATAAGGACATTGCGAAGGCCGATATAGACCACATGGTCAAGGACATCTTGCGGGAGCCGCTCGACGTCGACGGGAAGAGTGATACCTTTGCCTATTGCGACTTGTAGCATGACACTAGAGCCTTTCGGTTATGGGCCATCCGGCCCGTTTCGACAATGTGAGTATGCCCACCAATCAACTCGGAAGTATATACCTGATTTTGCATATCAGCCATGCGGACAACGCATAGGTCATCCGACTCTATTGTGCGTTGCACCATAACTCGGCCGCGTCCATTGTGACCCGAGCCCCATTGTTGCCCGACACCACTGTCTCCCATTGGCAACAGTCCCCATTGCGCCACATGGCCGAGTCGGGTAGTGTGACATGGCCGAGTCGTGTGACACGATACCCCTTGGCCCATTGGCAACTGTTGCGCGCCAGCCACTCGTTGCCCGTGGTAACTACTCGCGTGGGTGGGTGGGGGTGGGGTGACCCCGCCGAGCCGGGGGCCGCTCGCGCCGGCAAGGCCCTGCGCAAATTTGCTACTGGTTTAATGCCATATATACCCGCTGTATATACCTTTACCCCCTGCTTGCGCCGCTGGCAACGAAAGTCCTTGACAGGCCTCGCGCGATGTGGTACGCTGGTCGGGACATAAGAGGAGAACGCGAGTGGTCGAGACAATAGAAATCGACCTTGGCGGGCCTCGACTGCGAGGGCGTGCGGCAAAGCCGTTGAGTGCGGTCGTTGTCAGGCCCCTCACGCCAAGCGATCTGGACAAGCTGAAAGTGGAGCGGGGGATCAAGCCTCCGGCGCTACAGCGCATTCGTGACAACCATCACTTCCTGGCGCGATACTTAGCTCTTGGTTCATCGCCTGCTGAAGCCTCAGCGGTCACGGGTTACAGCACGGCACGGATCTCTATCCTCCTCGGAGACCCTTCGTTCCAAGAGCTTCTTTCTTTCTATAGGGACAATCGCAATCAAGGCTACCTAGACATGAAGCAGCATGCTGAGGAACGCATGCTTGCGAACATGCTCACAGCTGAGGCCAAGATTGCTGAGGCCTTTGAGGAAAGCGATCAGAGCGTAGCGGTCCTCAACCGGATTGCTACTGATCGCATGGACAGGCTTGGGTTCGGGCCTACGAGTAAGACGCAAAGCGTCAACGTGCAGGTTGATGGCAACGCCCTTCAGGCCATGAAAGAAAGGCTCGAGAAGCACTTAGCAACAAGGGACTTGGGGGCACTTGAGTTCAAGCACCAACAGGGTGGTGACGCACTCCCTGTGAACGCTTGTGCTCCCATCCTAGACCCAGCGCCCGTCAGTACGGTTGTCCTCCAAGCTGATGCTACCGCTGGTGAAGCCAGGGTGGAGAGCCCTAGGCTGGGGGTCTCGGAAGATGACAGACGCTAACCTTCTAGGCATCCTGGAAGATCCGCTGTTAGCCCGAGACCCCCTCGCGTTTGTACAGGCGATGTTTCCTTGGGAGAGCGACCTACTCCCAAACAAAGGGCCTGAGCTATGGCAAGCGAGTATTCTGAACAAAATCCGGCTGGGGCTGCTGACCCCAAACGAGGCTATCCGGCAAGCCATAGCATCAGGACATGGCGTAGGCAAGTCCGCGTTGGTCTCATGGATTATTATCTGGTCTATCTCAACGATGAGGGATACCCGCGGTGTGGTTACAGCCAACACCGAGACACAGTTAAAAACAAAAACGTGGGCGGAGCTGGGCAAGTGGTTCAGAATGTTTCTCGGGAAACCTCTGTTCAAACTGACAGCGACAGCGATCTTTTCAGCTATGCCGGAACACGAAAGAACCTGGCGGATTGATATGGTGCCCTGGAGCGAACGCAACACTGAAGCTTTCGCGGGCTTGCACAACCAGGGCAAACGCATTGTTGTGATCTTCGATGAGGCAAGTGCTATCCCTGACGTTATCTGGGAAACCACCGAAGGCGCACTAACAGACGAGAACACTGAAATCCTTTGGTTGGTCTGCGGAAACCCAACCCGTAACACTGGACGTTTCAAGGACTGCTTCGGCCGGTTTAGGAGCCGCTGGGAAATCACTCAAGTAGACTCCCGTCAAGTATCGTTCACGAATAGGGAGCAAATCCGTGAGTGGTCAAACGATTATGGAGAAGACTCAGACTTCGTTCGCATTAGAGTGCGAGGTGTATTCCCTCGACTTGGAACGATGCAATTTATCCCGAGTGATATCGTGGACGCAGCCACCACACGAGAGGTATCTGTACACATACATGATCCCCTGGTCGTCGGGGTTGATGTTGCTAGATTTGGTGACGACGCGTCTGTTATCTACATCAGAAAAGGTAGAGATGGCAGGTCGATTGCTCCCATCGTTTTACGAGGGGTCGATACAATGACCCTCGCGGGAAGGGTTACTGAGGTCTATAGAGAATATCATGCTGATGCGGTGTTCGTGGATGGCACTGGCGTTGGTGGTGGCGTAGTAGACCGGCTTCGCCAATTACAGGTTCCAATCTTTGATATCCAGTTTGGTGCAAAAGCGGATAGGGCCTTTTACCCACAAGAGGAGGCAAGCTTCCTCTACGCTAACAAGCGGGCTGAGATGTGGGGAATGATGAGGGACTGGCTCAAGGGCGGGGCCATCCCTGATGACAATCAATTAAAGCTAGATTTGATTGGGCCGCAGTATGGCTTCAACGTGCGGAACGAGATCCAGCTTGAACGCAAAGAGGACATGAAACGCCGTGGCCTTGAGTCCCCAGATTATGCGGATGCTCTCGCTCTCACGTTCGCCCTCCCAGTTATCCCGAACGCACTCGCGGGCAAAGAGGGGCCGCCCCAACCAGCTGTTCTGCACGAGTACAACCCCTTTGACTATGATCGGAAGGACTACAATCCCTTCCCAACTATCTTACACTAGGAGGCCCTAATGGGTGATCCGATAGGTGCTGTAAAGAGAATGTTCACCCCACCTGGAACTGGTGGCGTTGAAGCAGCACAACAGCAGGCGAATGCCCTGATCAATGCACCGCCTGGTTCCGCATCTCCCCTTGCACCTCCGCCGGCTCCAGCAGGTCCACCGGGACTTGCAGGCGGGTCAACCTCAGCACCTTCGGCCTCGACGTTCATAGGAACCAATCTGCCGGTTAGGCCTCCGTTTACTCCTGGGTCTGCTGGCGCGTCTTCGACACAGCGTAAGAGCCTCTTAGGCCAGTAATGGCGTATGTTCCTAAAGACCCAGAGGGACCGCCAGTCGAGCAATCACCGAATGACTGGCTTGGGTCTTTTGCTGATAAGCGTTTTGGTGAGAAGGACCCAGATCACGAGGTAAAGGTTGCGGGCTTCTTTGACACTCTCGGGAGCATCTTCGGTTTAGGCTCCAAGCCCAGCGAAGCCAAACCTACACCTGAGCCGGTAGGCAAGCCAATAACTTCTTACAAACCTGGTGCCATGAAAGAGTACACAAGCGACGCTGATGCTGAGTTCGCGAAAGCCTCTGGCTTTGGTTATGGCACTGTGCATGAGCCTTACATCAACAATCAAGTTGCAAAGGTCTATGGCGAGATTAGAACTAAGACTGAGGGCAAGGGCAAGAACCAGAAGACCACCGACACATTCTATGCTAACACAGCCGACGGCAAGACAGTTACACAAGTTCTCAATGCTGTAAACGATCGGACTAAGTCAGTTGATATTGATTTGACTAAGCCCGAGTTCAAAGCAGTTCGTGATCGGATTGGCCTTGCCTATACCAAAGCGGCCCTAGCCGTTGAGGCCAATCCAATAGCGAAACTTGGTTATGATCCGAAGCTTGTTATGTCCGATGTCTCTGGAGACAAGACAAACCTCAGCGGTGCTTACCGCGCTCCACTGAAGGACAAGGCAGGCAACCCTATTGAGAACACCGAAGGCATCTACGCTAACCTTACAGACCCCTCGGTGTTTGTTCATGAGAGCACTCATCGTGGGCTTAGGATGCTGGCAGAACGAAACCCTGAGGCCAGGGAGATAATGAATAAGATACCTGAATTACCTGGCACTACAGGCCACGAAGGAATAGTTAGGTACTTGATGGTTAAGCACGCTGGCGATCCAGAGAAGATTGGCCCATCGGGGAATGAAGATAGACAGCGTAAAGAAGCCCTCGAAATGTTTGATGACAAGTTTTGGGGCAAGCAACACAGACAGAACATTGATAAGCTCATGGCGTTAGCCGCTCAGGAGGTTATGAAGAAATCACCTGGAGGACCACGATGATGCCACCTGATGAAACCAAGGAATACTCACACGGTTGTGGAAGCCCTCGCGAATGCCAGATGGCTGAGGTCATGGCAGGCTATATCGCGCGTGCAGCCTCGAGTGGCAAGGCCGTACCCTCGGAAATTCGAGAGTATGAGGGGATCTCGAAATCGGTTGTAGGTGGACAACGACCGAAGCAAACTAGGAGGTCACGATGACTGACATGAGTGTGAAGAAGTATCTTCACGGACAGAGCCCTAAGACCCATGATATCACTGGAGTGCAAAAGGGCTACAAGGACAGCTTCGAGAAAGAAATGAGCCAGCGCAAAGGAACTGACGACAGGTTCATTGGCGAAGTCGGGCCTGAGTCCCTTCCCAAGGACAGGAACTTCGAGGGCATGATGGACAATCGAGAGATTGGCAAGCCCACAACCCCGAACATGGAGGAATGAGATGCCTGAGGAACCCAAGTATTATCATCATGGCTGTGGCTCTAGCAGTTCTTGCAACCTCGAGGCTGTGCAGAAGGGCTACACGCAGTTGAAAACGGGCTTGGCCAATACCGCTGAAGGCGCTGGAATGCGGAGCAAGGCCGAGTTCGACACGATGCTGGCAGACGTTGAAACTCCCCGCGCGACGGGGACTAAGGGCGATCGTGAGTGAGCTTCGACGAAACCTGGACGCGAGGGTAATCGGTCTTAGGACCGACAGATACTCTTGGTGGGTCCACTGGCGTGAACTCGCGGACTACATCTTGCCGCGTAGGTACAAGTGGCTCGTGACCCCGAACCAGTGGAACCGCGGTTCGCCGCTGAACCAGTTCATTGTGGACTCTACTGGTACGCTTGCGGCGAGGACACTTGCCAGCGGCATGATGTCTGGGATCACTTCGCCTACGCGTCCTTGGTTTCGACTTGGCATCCAGGGCTACGAAGACTCGACGGACAGCAGTCCTGTTAAGATCTGGCTCGAGGAAATCCGCCTGCGAATGATGCGGGTCTTTCAGGAGAGCAACTATTATTCTGCGAAGGCCACACAGTTCTTTGACCTCGTTGTGTTTGGCACAGCGCCAATGCTGATCTACGAGGACTTCGAGAATGTTATCAGATGCTACAACCCGTGCGCGGGCGAGTACTACCTTGCTAGCTCTCCTCGTTTTACTATTGATAGTTTTTACCGCGAGTTCACCCTGACGATTAAACAAGTCATTCAGGAATTCGGCGAGGAGAATGTCACTCCTAGTACGCTTACAGCCTGGAAGACGGCTCGTGCCAACTGGAACAGGGAGATTAAAATTCTTCATGCGATCGAGCCCAACATCGGAGATAACGAGCAAGATGGCGTCGCAAGATACTTCCCCTACCGTGAAGTCTATTGGGAGTGGGGATCAGCTGACCAATTCGTCCTCAGGCAAAGAGGCTTCTACGAGAACCCTGCAATGTGTCCCCGCTGGGACCTCGTGTCAAACGACGCCTACGGTCGATCGCCAGCAATGGACGCCTTGGGGGACATCAAGCAACTCCAGCAGGAGACGAAACGCAAAGCACAGGCCATTGATAAGATGGTCAATCCTCCGCTGCTCGCGGACGTACAGCTTAAGAACCAACCGGCCTCCGTGTTGCCAGGAGGAATAACCTACGTCACACAGCTCGATGCTTCCAAAGGAATGAGGCCGGTCTACGAAGTACAGCCTCGTATTGGCGAGATGATGCAGGACATTGCAGAAATCCAGCAGAGGATCAAAGCGGTTTTCTTCAATGACCTGTTCCTGATGATCTCTCAGCTTGATACCGTTCGCACGGCTACAGAGATCGACGCAAGGCGAGAAGAGAAACTCGTCATGCTTGGTCCAGTGCTTGAGCGGTTCCAAAACGAGTCCCTGAGCCAGGACATCAATCGAGTATTCAATATCATGGAGCGGGCAAAGTTATTGCCCAAGGCTCCACCTGAAATCCAGGGACAGAACATCGAGGTCAACTATGTCTCGATGCTTGCCGAGGCCCAAAGGGCTGCGAGCACTAGCGGTATGGAAAGGCTTATGGCTCAGCTTGGCAACCTATCCGCGGTCAAGCCTGACGTACTCGACAATATTGACTTTAATGAGTTCACAAGGCAATATGCTGAAATTCTACACGTTCCTCCAAAGATCGTTGTGGATGCAGCACAAGTAGCGAAGATACAGCAGGCTCGGATGCAGCAAGCCCAACAGGCTCAGCAACCTGCCCAGGTCAGCGACATCGCAAAGTCTGCAAAGGTTCTTTCGGAAACGGATGTAGGTGGTGGACAAAACGCCCTGCAGAAAATGACAGGGCTGTGACATGGCAGAGGATGATGACCTCGAGCTACTTGAAGAAGAGAAGCCAGAGGACCTTGGAGACCCCAAGCATGTTGCGGCTCGACGAAAGCGAGCTAGTGATACGCGGAGGGAGTTCCTTGAAACGCTCGAAGGGATTATGTCAAGCCCACCGGGGAGAGCATTCATCTATGAACTACTCACTTGGTGCCATCTGGGAACGAGTCCGTTCTCAACCAATGCGCTCAGCATGGCGCACAATTGCGGTGAGCTTAACATTGGCAATCGTCTGCTCGCTGATATTTCTGTGGCTTGTATGGACAAGTACACAGTAATGATGAAGGAGAATATCAATGGCTGAAGAAGCCCTAGGTGGCGATAGAGCTGCAAGCGATCCGGCAAGAGTTCCTGTAACGGCACCAGCTGCTGTACCGCCTGTTGATCCTGCTAAGGCTGGAACAGAAGCTACGACAGCGTCCACGCCTGTTGGTAAGGAAGGCACAACCAGCGGACACCAAGAGACCCTGCTCTCTGCTCGAGGCGAAGCCCCGAAGATGGACACGGGGACTGGCGCTCCTGAGAGCTACTCCGATTTCAAATTCCCTGATGGCATGAAAGCCTACGAGGGAGATCAGATGAAGGCGGTCCACGACCTGTTTAAAGCAGGGAACCTGAGCCAGGAGCAGGCTCAGAAGTTCGTGGACTTCCATTCGCAAGAGCTAGGCAAGGTGGCTGGAAGCCATACCGAGGCTTGGAACAGTACGAACGAGCAATGGCGTAACGAACTAAAGGCTGATAAGACGATCGGCTCAGGAACTGATAGCATCATTAAGCCTGAGGTCTCGTCTTCGATTGCGAAGCTCATCGACACCCACCTGGGCGGTGATGCTTTTAGAGCTGCGATGGAAGTCACGGGCGCTGGTAATCATCCAGCCGTGGTCAGGGGCCTGCACCAGATCGCTCAGAAAATGAACGAGCCTGGTATGGTAGAGGGCAATCCTGCACGCGAGGCCCAGAAACGTTCCATTGCTCAACGCATGTATCCAACCCTTGTAAAGGAGCAATGATATGCCTACAATCGGCAACCAGGTTTTGACCTTTGCCGACTGGGCGAAGAGAGTTGATGACGACTACCGTGTAGCCGCGATCATCGAGCTTCTGTCCCAGACGAATGAGATCATGGACGACATGCTAGTCATGGAAGCCAATCAACCGACTGGCCACAAGACTACAGTCAGAACTGGTCTCCCGGCAGCCACTTGGCGCTTGCTGAACTTCGGCATCCCAGTGGGCAAGTCAACGACTGCACAGATCGTTGATACCATCGGCAACCTCGAAAGCGAAAGCCAGATCGACGTTGACTTGGCTGAACTCAATGGCAACACGCCTGAGTTCCGGCTTTCGGAGGCTCGTGCCTTTCTCGAGGGCATGAACCAGCAGATGGCTCAGACGATCTTCTACGGTAACACTCTAGTGACACCGGAGCGCTTCACCGGCCTTTCGCCTCGCTACAACACGATCACTCCAGCGAACGCGGAAACGGCGAAGAATGTTGTTTCGGCCGGAGGCACCGGCTCCGACAACACCTCGATCTGGATTGTTACTTGGGGTGCTGATACCACTCATGGCATCTTCCCGAAGGGGAAGATCGGCGGACTGCAGCACGAGGATAAGGGCAAGTGGCGAGTGTTCGACTCGAACCAAAACCCTTACTACGCGTATGTAGACCACTTCAAGTGGGAACTCGGCATCTCTGTTAGGGACTGGCGCTTCAACTCTCGTATTGCTAATATCGACGTGTCAGACCTTCAGACAGCATCGGCAGCGAACCTGATCAATGCTATGGTCAGGGCCATGTATCGTATTCCTGTTATGCCCGCACAAGCTACGGCAATTCAGGACTCCGACTCCGATCGCGTTCAGGAGAGCATGGGCCGCGTTGTGATCTACGCTAACCGCGTGATCAGGACTTACTTCGATCTGCAGGCCATGAACAAGACCAACGTGCTGCTTCGCTTGGAAGAGTTCATGGGCAAGGTCGTGACTACCTTCCGTGGTATTCCGATCAGGACCTGCGATCAAATCCTCAACACTGAAGCAGCGTTGATCTAAGGAGCCCCCATGATCCTCGACAGACAGAACCGCTTCTCGGCGGCGCAGAGCTTGATCTCAGGTGTGGCTGTAGTGCCATCCACTGATATCATTGATCTGCATCTGCTCACGGGTATCGCCTGGAACCCGCCAAGCCCCCTTGCAGCGGGTCAAGGCATCCGTGACATCGGCATCGGAGATAGCCCCGCACTCAAGATCTATGCGGCTATCGTTTCCCCTGGAGTTGGTGCAGGTGCGAGCCTTCAAGCTCTCGCACAGGGCGCACCGGACGACGGCACTGGCAACCCTGGCACTTGGGTTACTTATGTGTCAGGCGGCACCGTTGCCGTGGCTGGTTTGATTGCTGGCGCAAGGTTGCTGGACATCGACTGGCCTCGTCCTCCCGCTGGCGTAGGCCTGCCAAGGTTCATTCGGCTCGCCTATAATATCACTGGCGCTGGCCTTACAGGTGGCACCATTGATGGCTACCTCGTCCTCGATCGGCAGGATCAGATCGTGTCGGCGGCTGGCTTCCAGTCGGGATACGTTGCTGGTGTTGCCGTTCCGAACTGAGGAGGGTGCAATGCCGTTAGCTCTTAGTGCTAACACCTACATCACCAAGACTCAGTGGGTGACGCCCGGACCTTGCCCAGCCCTAGTTCCTATGGGAACTCAGGTTGGTGCCAACACTCCCTATCCTGTTCCAGTAACAATGGAGCCGCAGGCTGGGGAGTTCTCGGTTCTGGAACTCTACGTTCCGCCGGGAAGGTCTGCTGAGAAAGCCGCTCCTCCGACTCTTGCCCACAGCAAGAAGGACGATGAGGAAGAGGAGCACCCCGCGCCCAAAAGGCGCTGAGACATCGGGAAGGGGTCAGAGCCCTTCCCTATCCGACGTTGCTGGGAGGTTCAGATGAAGTTTGTTTTGAAGTCAGATCACTACTTTGATGAGCTTGCTCTTGTCCTGCCAAAGGACACGATCATCGAGGCCGCTATCGTCGAGAAGGCCCCTGGACGACATGGCAAGGTTACTGTGAAGAAGCATGGTAAAGTGACGCTGCCCTTTGCCATTGTCGATAAGGACTATCGTGCAAGGCCGGGCATTCCAGTAACCGCAACGGTTAAGGAACTCGAGACCGTTTGGGCTGGTCCTCCTTCGATCGAGATGGATGGCCTTGACCCTGAGGCAATCGCGGCCTGTGAGAAGCGGGTCGAGACCTATATGTCAATCAACGATCTCCCGATCGTTCCAAGTGATGTGAGGCAGAGATGAAAAAAGTCCTCCTAGCGCTTTGTGCTCTTCTCGCCCTTGGCGCGGAGGCTCAGGCGCAGCAGATTGGTCCAGCACCAACCTACTGTAACAAGTTCTTCACGATCAATGCTGCCGCGGCGACCTCTATTCTTCAGATCGTTGCACCAGTAGGCAATCAGACAATCTATGTCTGTGGCCTAACGCTGAATGCTGGAGCGGCCGCGGCAACCTTCAGCCTGACGGCTGGCACAGGGGCCAACTGCAATACCAGCCCTCTGATTATGTTCCCGACTGTTCAGCTTGGTATCAACGGAGTTTTGGACAGTCGAAGTCCTACCATCGGCTCGACCTCTGATCCCGGCGATGCCCTGTGTTACACTATCACTGGCACAGGTCCCTTGAGTGCTATAGTTTACTACGGACAATTCTAATGAACATCCTCGATAATATCAAGGGCAGTCCTATTAGGTCACACAGAGTCTACTGTGGACCTACGATCGGCTGGATCGAGGCACCGATTTTCCAGGACAAAGTTCTGACGACCGCTGATGCTCCGATTTATAGGGTCCAGCCCTGGGACTCAGTTCTCTTAGTGAGCATGCAAGTTCTAACGAGTCTTTCAATCTATCTTCCGTCCTCGAGGCGTTGGTACAACAAGGACTATGGTTCTTGGTCTATCTACATCAAAGACATCCACGGTCTCTTGACCCCAACCGCTGGTATCTTAATCCAAGTTGAGCCTGATCCGGGTGGACCGGCAGAGTCTATCGACGGTATCGACAGCTACACAATGATAACGCCTTATTCGAGCATTATGCTGCGACCAAGGAGCAGCCTCAATGGATGGTATTCCCTCTAGCCAAAGCGCTGGAGCACAAGTCGAGCATGGTGTCCTCGTTGGCCGGGGAACTGGTGTTGTTGGCTATGGTGCTATCGTTCCAGGACCAGCTGGACAAGTCCTGACGAGTACTGGTCCTGCGGCCGATCCTGTATGGACTACCTTCACAGGTAGTGGCAGCGGCGTGCCAGAGGCACCCAACGATGGGAAATACTACGGTAGGCATAACGCTGGCTGGGCTGATCTTGACAGCATCTACTTCTCCATCTTCGGAGGAACCGTCTTTGGTAGTATAGCTATCCATGCCAATTTTCCCTCATTCATTCTAATTCCAACTGGCCCTAATAACATTGCTGGCCTCTTTGGCACTGACCAAAGCCAGAGGGCTCGTTGGGCAATCTATCTCAACAATGCTGATACTGAGAGTGGCAGCAATAGCGGCAGCAATTTTTCTATTGATCGCTATGACGATGCTGGAAACCTGATTGACGCGGTGCTGAGCATCTCTAGGCAAAACGGCTCAGCGACGTTCAAGTACCCGCTGAAAGTATCCAGCACCTCTACTGGCAACATCATTGCTATGTATGGTAGCGTGTCTGGGCAGCAAGGCGTTTTCATGGGTGCTGATCCTCTTAGCACCGATCTTGCTGTCAACGTCCATATCACTCCCAAGGGTGGTGGTGGCGTTAACCTCTACTCCAATGGAGCCCTCCAGTTCTCAGTTACTGGCCCTGCCCCGATCTCTCGTTATATCGCGGTTGCAGGCTCGATGTCTGGCAATCCGACTATCCAGACCGTTGGCGGCGGCAGCATTCAAATCCCAAGCCTGGTAATGACGGGGAGTCCAACTGCACCCACGCCTCCAACTGCTGACAATAGCACTCTAGTCGCGACAACAGCTTTCGTTAAGACTAACCTCGCCGCGCTAACCTTCGGTTTCGGAAACGTAGTCTCTATCGGCACGCCAGTTCTTGACCAGCTTGCACAGTGGAATACTTCCACAAGCATCAAGGGCATTTCTATCGGCCCAACTCTAACGACACAAGGAGGCATCCTTAACACTACTGCTGGCGGTGGCAACGTGATGAACTCCGGTTTGCCGATTGCAGGTCAGCTTGCGGTATGGGTAAACTCTGTTCAAATCCAAGGGGTCTCGATTGCGGGCGCTGGTCTTCAGCCGCTTGATGGTGACTTGACAGCACTGTCGAACCTAACAGGCACTAACACCATTTACTATCGGAGTGGTGTTGACACTTGGTCACCTGTTCTTATTGGTGCTAACCTCACTTTCCTTGGCGGTACACTCTCAGCCACTGGCGGAGGAGGGGGTGGTGGCGACGTGTTTCTTGCTAATAACAACGTGTTTACTGGTTCTAACACATTTAGAAGTCCTGGTAACGGGACTTTATATGAGGCCCTGAGTGGTGGGAACGCCAGCATAACAATGCAGAATTTCCAAGCCGCTCCTGGCGCGGCAAATCTAACCTTTCAGCACAGTCGAGGTGCATCATTTGGTGCGCAGGCTGCTGTTATTATTGATGACCCACTTGGGCAGATTAACTTTAAGGGTAGCGATGGTGTAGGGTTTGTGGGTGGTGCGACTCTCTATGCTAGAGTTGAGTCTACTCCAACAGCCGGCTTTGTTCCAACATATCTAACCTTCTTCACAACCGACACAGTGTTTAGTGAGAAGATGCGACTTAGTGCCAATGGCACGCTGACTCTTCCCACCGCTGGAGTGTCATTGGGTCCGGCGGCTTGCACTGTCCCAACACCGGCGACAGCCGACAGTTCGACTAAGATTGCTACAACTGCCTTCGTCAAGGCACAAGGCTATAGTGTTAATGCTGGTGATGTGTTCTTGACTGGAACTAACGTCTTTACTGGTAGTAATACGTTTCGAGGAGGTATAACTGTTGAGGGGCTTGGTGGCGGTGCAACAGCTGGCCAGACCTGGACAAACTATCAAAATAGTACAAACTCTGCCGTTCTGCGTATGCAGCATAGTCGTGGCGCTACATTTGGTGCACAGGCTGCTGTGCAGGTCGGTGATATACTTGGACAAATAAACTTCCAGGGTAGTGATGGCTCAGCGTTTGCTAATGGTGCAGTACTTCAAGGGTTCTGCGAAGCTGTTCCAACAGCAGGGCACGTTCAATCGAGCCTACGATTTATGGTTGACAATGGCTCTGCACTAACAGAGTATATGCGAATTGCTCCCACTGGGCGTGTCACCTTCCAGGGCACGGTTGATGGCCCTACGTTCATTGGCATAACAGCAACTAGAAATACTCCTACTGGTGATGGTATAAATCTTGCAGGTGCGGCCAATCAAGGACAGATAGTCGCACAGGGCGCAAGTTCAGACGTTGGCATTGTTATGACCTCTAAGGGCAATTCTGGCATTACCCTTTATAATGCTAGTTTTGCTAGACCAGTTATGTCAATTATATCTGCTCCAGGTAGTGACACATCACTTAGTGTTGTTGGACAAGCGGGGTCTGTGCAGTTTTCAAGTAATCCGGCGGCCAATCCTATTCTTGGTATTTTTCCTTTCTATATACAAGGCCGAACTAATGCTGGTCAAACGATAAGCGGTTACGTCGGTGAGTATATAGAAGCACAAAACGGGCCGACGGCCGGACTTGCTGCCGGGATATGGTTAGGTCTTGGTGCCATTTCTCTTCCTGCTGGAGATTGGGAAATCTGGGGACAGTGTTCTATTACTGCTGCTACTTATGGTTCTCAGTTTTATTTCAGCCTTTCGACGACCGGTGGAGGTTTTGATCCGTCTTGCGCCTTCGAAGGTTTGATTGCCCAAGCGGGTGATGCTTATTGCGGACTTCCAAGAATTAGAAAGAACGTTAGTGTACCTACAACCTACTTTGTAGCGGTATGGGTGAATGCTGGTACCTCTTATTCTGCGTCTGCAAACCTGCGAGCAAGAAGGATGTCGTGACATGGCACTGACTTATGAACAATCAGCTGCATTGATGAAAGACGCAGTCTTCATCAGTCGTATCAAGGTTGCGTGTTTAAAGTTCGCCAGCTATATCAATGGCGAGGCACCAACCGTTCCCGCACACTCAACTCGTATCAAGTGGGCACAGCAGACCTTTACTATGCCAGATGCGAGTGCAAGTCAAGTGACACCTATAACGGTCATGGACCCTGCGGTGCAAGAAGCTGGTCTTGATGCCGAGGGCCTATGCCCCATTGACGATGCGGCTCTGCAAAGCGCCGTGGAGAATTCTGTCAACAAGATGCTGTGAGATACCATGAAAGTTCAAGTTAGAGAAGCGATGGATATGCTTCAGGCCATCACTAAACTAGATGGCCCAGAAGGTACTCCCTACAAGTATGACGCAGCGACTAGAATTGCCTTGGCAAGGACCAAGCGAGAGCTTCGTGCTGTTAGCGAGGATTTTGTTGAGGCTCGAAACAAACTCATCGAGGAGATCAACCCCGGCGGCATTCCTCCATTGAACGGTTCTGAGTCCTCAATGGCAATGCACGTAGCATTCAACAAAAGAGAACTCGAGCTTATCAAAGTCGAGGTTGAGCTTAACGCCGAACCACTCGATGTCGAGAAACTTAAGCTCGATGAGAACGCGATACCTGCTGGTGTCCTAGAAGGACTTGGCAGTTTCCTCAAACTGTAAGGAGGCAGCGATGCCTTCGGTAAGCGCAAAACAGGCAAGAACAATGGCTGCAGCCGCCCATGATCCCAAGTTTGCTAAGAAGATGAAAATTCCTGTGAAGGTTGCTAAGGAGTTTAACAAAGCAGACAAGGGAACTGGGGTACGAAAGAAGAAGTCTCACGCTGATGCTCTCTTTGGTCATCTAAGGAAAGAGTGATGCCCATACCCGCACCCTTCGGCCAAGAGCTTCTAACTGATATCGACGTTGCCAATCAAGCCCTGGCAATGATCTCTGCTCGTAACCAAATTACGAGTATGGAGCAGAACAACGTCGAGGCCAAGAACGTCAAGCTGTTCTACAAGAAAATTCGCAATCAAGTCATGTCAATGGCTTGGTGGAACTTTGCTCGTAAGACAGCTGCGCTAGAACTGTTCAAGGCCGCACCGGGAACGCCAGAGAACCCCGACGCTGTTGGCCCTTGGACCGACGCTAATCCTCCTCCGCCGTGGCTCTACGAGTATCGGTATCCGGTTGATTGCTTGCTCTTTCGATATGTGACCTTTAAGCCCAACGCGCAACCGAGCCTTACTTCAACGACCCCGCTGACCTCTGCGATTATGAGCAGCGATAGCTGGTGGCCTGGGCCGCCACAGAAGTTTATAGTCGCTAATGACTTCACACAAGCGAATATCACTCATATCACTAACAGCATTCCTTGCACGATTATCACTGACAAAAATCCAGTACCTCTCGAGATCTTGGACCTGATCACAGTCTCAGGTCTCGTCCCACCGGCAATGGCCCCTATGAATGGTGCTGACTTCAGGGCGCGGTTTGTCGCAGCCTCAGGCGTTCAATTGAGTGACCCAAATACCCTGCTGCCATTTGACACGACTAACACTGTCATCTATCCGCCCTACGTCCCTGGCGTTACCAAGGGCAGTATCAAGTCCGGCAGCTTCAAGGTCATTCTGACCAATACCGTTCAGGCCCTCGGCTGCTACACAACTATCGTCACGGACCCGAACGTCTGGCCAAACGAGTTCTACAATGCCTTCGTAACTTCGCTTGCAGCCTTCATCGCTTATCCGATCAGCGGAAGTTTGCAACTCAAGTCAAACCTACTCGCTGAGGCTAATGGCATGATTATCGAAGCTCGTAAGAGCGACGGTAACGAGGGTATTACTTCTCAAGATGTGGTGCCGGACTGGATTAGAGTTCGCGGGCTCCAATATCAGGACTGGTGGGGGAGTGGTGGAGTTGGATGGGATCAAGGTTCCTTCACCCCTTACCCGCCGCTCTTCTCGGTGTCGTGAATGCCTAACATAATTCAAGCAGCTTTCTCTAGCGGCGAATTAACGCCGAGGATGTACGCGCGCGTAGACTACGCCAAGTATCAGACTGGCGCGGCGTTAATAAGAAACTTCTGGGTTGACTATCGAGGCGGCGTTAGTAATCGTCCTGGCAATAGGATGATAGGCGAAAGCCTTGCGCAGCAGAACGATCCTATTCGCTTGATACCTTATGTAGTCGATGTTAACACGAACTACGTTCTCGAGTTCACTCAGAGCAACATTCGGATTATTCAGAATGGTTCGTTCGTTGCGCCCTTCGCTGCTACAGTAGCCTCGATCTCAAATACTAACCCTATCGTAGTCACGACCCCTGGCGCACATGGTATAGTCAGCGGTGATTATGTAAGGTTTGTTGGCGTTGGCGGAATGACTCAATTGAATGAGGAAATCTTCTTCCTTGCTAATGTTATAGGCCCGACGCAGTTCCAGCTGTTCCTTCGTTCAGTTGGCCCAATCGACGGCACGCTCATGCCTGCTTATACAAGCGGTGGGCAGATTTTCAAGGCTATTCGCCTCATCTCAATTTACACTCCATCCGATATCGTCGCCTTCAAGTATGACCAAACTGGTCAAGTAGGTGACCTTGGCAACATTATGACTATAACGGTCACGACTCATACTCCTTATATTCTTAGGAGGATTACTCACACCAACTGGACTCTTGGCCCCGCGACTATAGGCTCGTCCATCGGACCACCTTCAGGTGTGTTCGTTAGTCAGCAGCCGCCGACTGCTCCAGCGGGCAATGCTTACTATGCTGCGACAGCAGTTGCAGATGATGGTAGCGAAAGCATCTCGAGTTTCAATTCCACAGGACCTGCGGGTATTACCGTTGACTTCTCTCAATCGGTTGTAGAGGTCACTTGGAACCCGGTTCCAGGGGCTGTCTACTATAATATCTATGCCCAAAAGGCTCCAGCGCAGTTGTTCAATCCAGCTGCTGGTGTCTTTGGTTTCATTGGCTCTTCGACGAGCGCGGTATTTCCTGACACTGGTATCATTCCAGACCCTTCGTTTACACCGGCGCTGAATGATATCAATCCATTCTTCTTCAATGGCTTTCCAAACTGCTGCGCTTACTTTCAGCAGCGCCATGTGTTCGCAGGCTTCTTCGCCAATCCACAGGGGATTGAGTTCACAAAGATCAAGGACTATTTCAACTTCAACTATTCCCTTCCGATCAAGGATGATGATGGGATCAGTATCGTGCTGGTCTCTAACCAAGTGAACTTCGTTCAGCATCTGCTTTCAATGCCGAATGGCCTGATCGCCCTGACAGAGTTTGGGGCTTGGCAGATCTCTGGCGGTGGCGCGCTGAACCAGCCTATTACACCAAGTAACGTGATTGCTACTTCTCAATCGTATGTAGGCATCACACCGAATGTAGCCCCAATCGTTATCAACTACGACATTGTTTATGTCTCAGCCCGCGGCAATACAGTCCGCGATCTAACCTATAACTTCTACACTAACATTTATACAGGCACTGACATTTCGATTATGTCCAGCCATCTGCTCGAAGGCGTTACTATCACAGACTGGGCCTACGCTGACACACCTAACAAGCTTCTTTGGATCATTAGAAGTGATGGCATTGCGCTCTCGCTGGCATTCATGAAAGAACAGGAGATTAATGGCTGGTCTCAGCATAAGACCAACGGATTGTACAAGGCTGTATGCTCTGTCGTCGAGGGACCACAGAACGCGGTTTACTATGCTATTCAGCGACCTTCACCAAATGGAAGTTTTCCTGGCAGCGGAACCATCTTCTTAGAGGAGCAACTGCCAAGAGAGGCTATGGTCTTCCTCGATGGGGTCTCGTTCAGAAATGGCCCAATGACTACTGCCTATGTTCCATACTACGCAGGGAACACAGTTAGGTGCATGACGAACTCCTTCGAGGGCGTGCCGAAGTTCTTTGACCTCCCCGTCAACTCGAGTGGCATCGTTACCTTCCCTCATGTGATAGACAATAGCTGGATAGGCTACTCTTATGTCAGCGACTTGCAAAGCCTCCGGCTCGATATGGGCGATCCTACACAGCAAGGGAAACGCAAGAACATTACCTCAATGACTGTTCGTTTCTACAAGACTGATGGTGCTCAGATTGGTCCAGACGAAACCGATCTCCAACCCTGGGATGCGAACGTGCTAAAGGTCGGCGGAACGTTCGAGTCCTTTGGCAATGGCATTAACATGCTCACCGGCGATTACTATATCAATATGGGAGGAGGCTGGGAAACCGAAGGCCAGATCTGGATAAAGCAAGAGGAGTCCAAGCCCTGCACCGTTCTTGGTATCATCCCGGAGATCATCCCTGGAGATACGACATGATCAGTGTAGTCCCGGTGAAAGAGGGAAACATTGAAGAGTTCTCAAAGGTGGCAACGACCTTTGATCCGAGGATTTTGGACGAGTGCCCAGATGTGCAAAGTGCTCTGTATAAGGCTGTTGACGAGAGCACCTCAAGTTGGGTTTGCACAGACGGGAAGAGGATATTCGTTCTCTGTGGCGTGTTTCCCCATAAGGAGGGAAGTGCCTTCTTCTGGCTGATGTCCGATGGGGACCTGGAGAGTTGCCGGTATTCCTTCTTGAAACAAACAAGGATTTTCTTTAACCGTTTGCTCGAGGACTACACTTACATAGTTGCTGTTGTTAACACAGAACACGAGAAGTCGATCAAGTGGTTGAAGTGGCTTGGCTTCGAGATCATGCCTGAGAAACTGCCTTATGCTCACGGAAGGGCGACCTACTACAATGCCTGGATCAAAGGTGCTCTATGGACCCAGTTAGTATCGGAGTAATGGGCGCTATAAGCATTGGCACCTCCATCGTTGGGGCAGGTGTCAGCGCGTATGGAGCTAAGTCAAAGGCTAATGCTGAAGCTACTATGCAAAGGCTGCAGGCCAATGCACAGGCGCGTCAGTATGAAGCCTCTGCGAATATGTCTGACTATCAAAAGCAAGTGGCTGAGAACAATGCTGAGATAGCTAGGCAAAATGCTGCGTATGAGCTTAACGCTGGTGGTGTCCGCGCCGAGAACCAGCTGCTTAAAACCGGAACCATGATAGCAAGCCAAAAAGCGGGCTTTGCTGCTGGTGGCATTGATGTAGGATCAGGATCGGTCAAAGCTGTCGCACGATCAACGCAGATGCTTGGTGACCTCGATGCCATGACTATCGTTAACAACGCCAACCGCAAGGCCTATGGCTATCAGGTCGATGCCTACAACTTCATGAATGATGCTACGTTGAAGGCGCTGTCAGCGGGCTATAGTAGAGATGCTGCGAACATAGCGAGGACTACCGGAGCGACTGCAGCAGGTGCAACCGAAGTGGCTGGTAACATAGCCATGACATCAGCATTGATCGGTGGTGCTAGTTCTGTCTCTGACAAATGGCTCTCAATGAGTGATAAGGGCACCTTCAATGCCTTTAAAACGTAGTTCATATATACTCATTATGCGGGAATGATATATACCATGCCTCGTGTACCGATACCTACTCAAGAGCTTCCCACAGTGGACCCCGGTGGCGGGGGAGCCATTCCCTACATGCGCGCAACTGGTGCTACGCCAGATGCCTTTGGTGCGCAGGTTGGTGAGGCGGCGTTCGCTGGCGCTGGTAGGGTTGGCCGAGCTGAGATGGGGCAGGCTGAGGCTGTTCAAAAGCTCGGGACGAGTGTCGAGCAATTCGGGGATGTTCTCGCAAAACATGCGATTAAGTTCCAGACCGAACTCAACGAGACCGATGCGGATGAAAAGTTTCTTGGCGCGAGTATGAAACTTGGCGAACTCGAAGCTTGGCATCGGTCTCTTGAAGGAAAGGCCGCGCTTGACGCTATGCCCGAATACTCGAAGCGGGCAATGGCCATTAGAGAGGAGTTCAAGAACCAGCTCTCGAGTAACGACGCCCGAAGGAAGTTTGATAAGGAGTTCTCTCGACGACTTGGCTATTCGCTGGTGGATGGTGGAAGGTACTCTGCCGGACAATTTAAGGTTTACGAGCACGGAGTCTCAACGGCTAAAGTAGCACAGCAAACGCAAGACCTAACTATGGCCACCTCAACACAGCAAATCGAGGATGGCATTACTGATATCGAGGCCTCTGCAAGGAAGAAGGTCTTTCAGAAGGGTGGTTCTGAGGAAGAGGCTGATATTGCTGCGAGCGTTGCGGCAAGCAATGCTATCAAGTTGAAGGTTGAAAAGCTCGTTGCTGAGAACCATCCGCAGGATGCTCAGGAAATTTGGGACAAGTTCAAAAAGAGGGTCACTGATCCTACGATCTTTAGAGAAGCCGCCAGTGCTGTCACTAGGGGTATGGACGATCTGGGCTCGAGACAAGTCGCCGATCAAGTCCAGCTTGACTTCAAGCAGAGGGAAGACCATCCAGGCCAACTTGCTGAGCGGCAAAAGCAGGGGCAGGCGCAAGCCGAGATACTTCGTCCGGGTGACTCCAAGTTTGCTGATATGGTCAGAACCCGTGTTAACACTGACTATCGTGAGATGAAAGGAGAAAAGAAGGATAGAGAGGACGCAAGCTGGCAGATTGCTCAGAGCGAGGCTAAGAGAGACGTTGATGGCAAACTTGTAACAAATGTTGAACAGTTTACCCCGAGCGGGAGAAAGGCTTACAACGATCTTCCTGAAGAAAAGAAGAGTTCCATCGACAGGGCATTGAAGCAGAACGCTAAGTTTGGTGTCGAGTGGAACGACGAACGTCGAGCTGACTACTTCGACTGGGCTGGCAAAGCCATGGCTGCTCTAGCTGGCGATGAGACTAAGCGACAGGAGTTCCTTGATAAGAACATCATGGAGCTGGATATGCCTTGGCAGGGTGGTCCTGGGGGCAAGAACAAGCTTTGGGAGTTGCAGCAAAGAGTTCGAACACACGTCACTGACACACATATAGTTCATGCTACAAGCGTTGTCTCACCTATGCTTCGAGATGCTGGGATCATTGGCGATCCACAGCAGGAGTATAAGTTTAGAGGCACCTATGCTGATGCGGTCTCTAATTGGATGCAATCTAACGAGGGTCGTCGGCCTGACGATCGGCAGCTAATGTCGATTGCGGCTAAGCTGTTGAAGCAAGATGCTACTCCGTGGTACTATCTAACCTCTGGTCAAAGATTGTTTCAAAAGGATGTGCCGGCGGATAAGGTACAATCAATCACAGACTCTCTTACAAAGGCGTACAAGTCACAAGACCCAAACAGCACACGCGTTCCCACGCCTGAAGAGATCAGAAGAACTTGGGTCTATCAACAATACCTGAAAGATAAATAATGGCCGACGAGTTCGACGATGCTGCAAGTATCATAGCGGGCGCTCCGAGGAAGCGGGTTGTTGTTGGAGTTGATGCTAATCCTGATACAGCAGCAAGTCATGCAAAGCTTGGGAAAGAACTTGGTATTCCTACCGAGGCGGTTGCCTCTGACCCTGAGTTCTTTCAGAAGCAGGCACTTTCGCGAAGGAACACTGATGTTGTAGCTGCTAACCCAACTGTCAGCAATTACGTCACTCGATACCCCGACGGTGCTGAGATCTCTAACGATGACTTCTTCAGTCTAGTTAATGTCTCGAAGAAGATGAGTGCTGTCGCCGAGGTGGTTAAGGGTGGCTATCGCTCTTTCACTAGCGATGAGGCGGTCGAGGGCTTCTGGCGCGCGTCGCAGTTTAAGGAAGATCCGCTTGGCATTGATCCTGAGAACCTGTTGAAATATCCAGGCCTTTGGACAACTAACCTCTTAATTGCCACGCCTCTTGACTTCATGATGAGAGGCGGCGCGGGTGGCATAGGCTATCTAGCCGGTGTAAGCAGTCATACACTGAAAGAACTTGGTTTTGACAATACGACCTCGAGGAAGGTTGAAAGAGAGGTCTTTCAGGTTCTACAGGCTGTCATGACCCATCCTATGAGCACTGGCCTTCCGGGTAAAGTACCAAAGCCCGCGGAACAGGTTAGTACGATTTTTAAAGAGGCTGCTGAGGCACCAAAGCTTGGCCCGCCGAGCGGGATCAAGATTAGAACCTTGGGCGAGGAAGAAGGCAAGCTAATGGATGCTGCCGCTCGCACCAATGAAATTTACGATAGTCGCCCTATGCCTGGGGCTGACCCTATCCTTGACATTCAGAAGTTTCAGCAAAACGCAGTTGACGTTCAGGCTTTGAGAAGCCTTGGCCAGGCCGTTGATGAGGCCAGAACTAAAGAGCGTTCTCCTGACGCTATGGAAGAGTTTCTCAACGTCAAGTTCAAGGACATGCGCTTGGGTATAGACCCAAAGGCATTGAACAAAGTCCTTGATGAAATTACAGACGACAAGCTGAAGGCGAAGATTGGTGAGCAAATTACCGAAGCACTTGCTCAAGGACAAGATGTTAAGCTCACGCTTCCTGAGTGGTTTGCAAGAACCACACCTGAGGTAAGGGAAGGGCTTCTTGAGAGCACGAGAGTTCGTCCAGAAGGTATGACCTCTATCGAAGCCAAGGAGGCTATGGAGAATGTAGCTGACCATCCTCAGCGGTTTAGACAAATTCCCTTTGAGCCCGTGGCGGAACGGCCTGATATCTTCGTAATCGAGAATGCAATTAATGCTGAAGGTCCGACTGAAGTAAGGGTCATTGATAACGGGCGAGGTGCTACAGCCTTAGAATATCCTCCTGGAAGTGGCCACCTTATAGATGTAAGCAGCATGCTCGAGAAGGGCATGGATATAAAGGAGGCTATTGCTAGAAGTCTTGGCGATCATCCTGATCCCTATAAGCCCGAGGTTGGTAAAGTGCATACTGCGGCTGAGGCCGCAACGCCAAAGGCAGGCGAAGTAAAACCATTCCGTGCTGAGATCAAGCTCGAAGATGGGATGCACAATGTTTATCTTGATGGCGTTATGGAGAATGCTTTTGGAACTCGGAAGGATGCTGAGAATTATCTAGCCATCTACCATGAGACCGCATATCGAACTGTTCTAAATGATAACATTGCTACCGAACGTGCGGTCATGGCCCTTGATCCGCTGTTCGTTAAGGATGAGCCGAAGGTCGTCGAGGGGAAAGAGGCAACGACTGTAGTTGGTAAGTCTCGCGAAACCCACTTCGGCCTAACGGCGAGTGAGCACGCGAAGTATAAAAAGCTGATTGAGGAACAAAGGGCAGAGACTGAGGCGCAGGTCTTTGAGAAGGCGCACAAAGCTGCGCAGCGCAGGCAAACGAAGGAGTGGCACGCTGAAGAGGATTTGGTTAGGACACAAGTTGAGAACGATGCGAAGTACTCGACGTTCTTGGCTGACGACTTCTTTCGAACTGATATGCTTCCTAACGCGAACAAGAAAACTCCTGCGAAGCTAGATGCCAAGCTCGTTGATGAGCTTTATGGCAAGGGAACTTCTGAACAACTGCCAAAGTATGTGACTACTAAGAAAGGTGGTGCTCACCCGGATCAAGTAGCTAAGACGCTCGATATCGACTCAGGTCAGAAGATGATCGAGGATCTTGTTCTGTTGCAGAAGGATAGGCGCGAAAGCAATATGAACGATCGGGCCTATCGACAGGATGTAATTGACAAGGAAGTTGATAGGCAGATGACCTTGAGGCATGGCGACCTCAAGACTAACATTCGTGCTGAGGCTATTGAAGCCACGTTAACTACAATACAAGAACGAGCCCTTGAGACACAGATTGAGGCTATCGCCGCGCAGACTGGTAAGCCCGCGCCTTGGGAGTTGGCTGACCTGAAACTTGCTGCCAAGGAAGCCTTCGAACTGAAGATCATGGAAGACGCCTCGATCTTCAAGGACTTCCAGCGGGCGACTGGTAAGAAGGGACGTGAGGTTGAAAAGGCCCTGCTCAAGGGTGATCCTGAGACTGCGCTTATCGCTGCGATGCAGAGGTACACCAACTATCTGCAGGCGCGCGAGGCGTTTCAACTGCAAAAGGAACTTCAATCAACTGGTCGTCTTGCCGATCGCTATGCTAAGAACAATACGCTGCCAGGCGTTCATCAAGAGTACACAGACCAAGTTCATGCTTTGCTAGAGCAGCTTGGTGTCTCGACGAAGAGGGACGCAACCGAATTGCAGACTGCCCTTGGTGGTGAGAGCCTGGTTGCTTTCGCTGCTCGTGAAGGGCATGGACTCGGTGAGATCCCTGTACCGGATTGGTTCAGCGCACAATTTGATAAAGACTTTACTCAGATGACCGTCGCTCAGTTCAGGGAGATGAGAGACGTTCTGATTGCACTTGACCATTCTGGCCGTAAGGCTCAAATGATCGAGGCAAGTTTCGAACGAGTTGCTATGGACAAGCTGCGAGAAAGACTGGTCGAGCAGCTTGAACGACATGGGGAGAAGACTGGCAAGAAGGCGTATCCGCTGTCTGGCGTTAAAGGACCGATCACACTTTCTAAAGAACTCGGTCGTGAAGTCCTTGCAGCGAACTATCCGTTCCGTACAATTCTGCAAAGGATCGAAGAACAGAACCCAAATGGGCCTTTCACTCAGCACGTCGTCCGAAGGATCTACGAAGCTGAGAACCGCAAGGCTGATCTGCGACGGCAGGTTGCTGAGGCTTTTCAAGAACTTCAGGATGAGCGCGGGCTAACCGTCAGGCTGGACGATCCACATAGCTTGGCCTTGATCGACAACGACCTCTTCCTCGATCGTAGCGGTAATGGCACCTTCGAGGTAATGAACAGAACTCATATGTACAAGGTGGCCCTGAACCTTGGTAACGACAGCAACGGGAAGAAACTTGTTGAGGGCCATAAGCTAGTCAACCCTGCGTCCGAAGAGTTCTATGGAGCTTCACCAAAGGAGATCTACGCGGCCGGAAAGCAGAAGGCTTTGGACTGGCTCGAGCGTAATGGCATGACTAAGAAGGAGTGGGACTTCGTTCAAGGTGTATGGGATATCTTCGAAGACCTTGGCAAACTAGGTGACGACCTGCAACGTAGGGTCGCTGGAGTGGCTTCGCCCAAGATCGAGGCGGTTGAGGTTAATACCCCTCACGGGAAATACCGTGGTGGCTTCATACGACTCGACTACGACTCTATTCAAACACCCGAGATTATGACAAAGAGTAGAGAGTATTATGACATCACAAAGGGCGAGGGGTTCAGGGACCAAGGCTACCTCCGTGCCACAGTGCCACATGGTTACACGAAAGAGAGGACCGCCTTTATTGGTGCCTTGGATTTTGATCTCAGTAATCTCACTTGGATGCTGGACGGTATTATTCATGATATTGCTTTTCGCGAAGCGATTATGGATGTAGGGAAAATCCTTACGGATAAAGCTGTAATGAAAGCCATGACCGAGAATGTAGGTCATGAGTTCGTCAAGATGTCTCATGGTTGGCTCAAGGATATGGCCAATCCTAATCCCTATGATATGGATATCATGCAGGGCTGGCGCTACGCCAGTGGCTGGATGAGGCAGAACCTGATCAGTTCTGTGATTGGGTTTAGTCCTACCACTGTTGCGAAGCATGGTGGCACAGCCATCTTCCTCAGCGCCGATCAAGTAGGGGCTAAGAACCTTGTTGCCTCTATGGGAAGAATAGTTCTTGAGGGAAGTACCGCTTCGAAAGAGAGCTGGAACTTCATGATGGAACACTCGAAGGAAATGCCTTATCGCAGGCAACACTTCATCGACACTATCGCAGGTGGTCAGTCCTCGGCCATTGGCCAGGCGAAAGACTTCTCGAGCTTTATCGAAGCGATAACGAGGGCGGTTATTGAGCGGAGCGCTAAACAAGCCGTTCGACCTTTCGATATGATCAGGCACTGGTCAATCGAGAAGGGCTCTTTGATGGTCGCTATCAGCGACATGGTTTCGGCTGCTCCTATGTGGGACGCGGCCTATAAGAAGGCGATCGTTGAAGGGGCGAACCATGATAATGCTGTGTTCCAAGCGGACATCGCAGTAGTCCGCGCCCACGGCTCGATGCGGCCTTCGGAGAAGTCTCAGACTATTAGAAACCTTAATAGAAGTGAATGGGGTCGCTGGGCCACGCCGCTAATTAACTTCTTTAGTCACGCCTCCGCGAAGCAAGTGGAAGCCGCTTGGCTGGCCGCGGACGCGAAGCGAAGCCTGTCGGATTGGGAGATCAAACAGGGGCTAACCGAAGGTTACGCAGCTACAACGAAGATGATTTCGTCCTTGATCATTCCAGCGATCATCGAGGAAATTGTCACACCCATGACTAACGACGAACGAAAGAGCATGGGTCAGAAGTTTATGATGAGCATCGGGCGAATGCTTACAGGTGGTTTCCCAATTGTCAGGGATATTGCAAGCAATCTTCTGACTGGTAGAGACCCGACCACTGGCGGTCTTATCGGCACGAGCGTTAAGAGCATCACCGATGCTATCAAGGAAACACAGAAGGTAGCTGGCTATAGCGAGAAGAAGATGACCCATATCTTTACAGCTATGGCAGCAATGACTGGAATAGGCTGGGCTCAGATCGGGCGGTCGCTTGACGTGTTCCGCAAGGCAGATCGTGGGTCTGGAGTAGCACCAAAGGAAATCATCCTTCAGCGTCCCTTCCCTAAGAGGAGGCATTAATGAAAGTAGTCATCTCAAGCGGACATGGGAAGTATATCCGTGGGGCAGAGGGGCCGAGTCCTTGGGGGCTTGACGAGGTCGATGAGGCTCGGAAGGTAGTCAATAAAGTAGCTGATATGATGCGGAGTCTGGGAGTTCAGGTCACTGTCTTTCACGATGATGTGAGTGATGATCAGTCTGAGAACCTTAAACGGATCGTGGACTTCCACAACGCCCAGGGCTCACACGACTACGACATCAGTGTTCACTTCAACTCTGCTGACTTCAGCGGTAGCAATTGGACTGCTAATCCTGTAGGTCACGAGGTATGGTACAAGACTTCAGGCGGGAAGACGATCTCGAAGGAGATCTGTGATACGGTCTGCTCTATGGTTCCGTTCAAGAACCGAGGAATTAAGCAGACTAACAACTTATCGTTCTTGAACAACACGGCAGAGATAGCGTCGCTGATCGAGGTCTGCTTCGTGAATAGCCAGGGTGACGTGGACATCTATCACAGAGATTTTGATGACATTTGCCAGGGCATAGCCTTGGCTATATCTGGGCAAGCTGCGCCTGGACCTACACCGCCACCAACGAGTGATGTGCTGTTTCAAACCGAAGGCAAGTGCTCACACTTTGGAGGGCCAAATGATACGGGGGTTAGCTCGAGTGAGGGTCTTGCTTTCATATTCGATGTTGATGAAGCTCCACATCTATTTCTACCCTATCAACCCAGCGGTACTTCTGGACTGGCCAGAAGGCTCAACCCCTATGTTAGTTACATCGCCTGTCGATGGGACTATGATGTTACTTCCAAGACCATGCTTAGAGACAGTGGACAACGAGCATTGGTTCGGAGTAATGGGTGGGAAATGCTGGCCTTCCCGGCCGACTGGGGGCCACACGGTGATACTGACAGGGTAGCGGACCTGTCGCCTGGACTAATGGAAGCTCTCGGCATTACCACTGACGATGAAGTAGAGGTACTCTATCCCTGGCCAGAATGATGACAAAGAACATACTCGTACTAATAATAACTGTCGCCATTACTCTTCCAGTGTTGGCTATCCTGGATCACCAGGAGGTCAACTCGAAGGTGGGCTTTGACTGTGTCGATGCCACTGAGAGGGAACGAATAAGACAGTTGGCATTTGATGGCATTGACCAGGGGCTGGTAAGTGCGATGGCTCATCTCTTTGATGTTTGGACAAAAGACCCACAGAACTCTCAGCCTCAGCGAGCACAGGTGGGAACAACTAATGCTGTCAATGCTCATATCAGAGCAAGAAAGCTGGCATTCGCTTGGGACCCACCAGCCTGCAAGGAGGAAACAAAATGACCTTCGCTTTGATCTTCTGGATCTTAATGCTGCTGTGGCTAGTCTTTGGACTGTGGGGTTGGTACAGTCCTAACCAGCCCTATTGGGTCTGGGGGAACGGAGTGTTCCTCTTTATCCTTTTCTTGCTACTTGGCTGGCATGTGTTCGGAGCACCTGTCCATCCATAGGTAACGGCGGACTTACGAGCCGTTGACTGACGGATATCCTCTGCCGCCGTCCTACAAAGTCTCTTGGTCTTTGGGGCCTGGCTTAAACATACTCTTGCCGTCTATGCCAGTACCGACTGGTTCGATCTTACCCCCTCGAACCATAAGCTCTATTAGTCTCATGACCGCGTGGTGTGGCACTCGCTTGCCAAGGTAGTTTACTATCATCCGCTCGGGTATGGCCTTCTTATTCTTTGTCCAGTACTTCCAGACGATCTCCCAAACTTCATCCATCATCTGACCATCTGGGGATGAGATCATTGCTTTGAAGATCTCTGGCATATAATTCTCAGCTTCTAAGAGCCATCCCCTGGCTCGTTCAAAGTCCTCGAGGGTAATGACAAAGCCTCCTCTAGAGACTGCTGCAATGATGCAGAGTTTAAGAACGTGGGCTGTTCGTCTTGGTATATAGTGAAGAAGTTTACCATGCTCCGGGACTGGTGGGCCGCCAGCAGAATGCCAGGCAATAATTGCGTCGCTTGCATCGGACTCAAAGTTAACTCTGCCGACAATGGTACTGATGGATTTAATATCGTACAGTAGATCACCATATAATTTCTCGAGCCGGTCGAAGGCTTCGTCTTGGAACGGATTGAGGATAACACGGTCTCCTGAATAGACAGGGATACTTCTTGAAGTAAATCCCTGATCCCATGCGCCTTCAGGAAGGAGGCTATTGAGATAGCTGGGGGTCGTTCCGCTAAGGAGTGATAATATTGGTTTATCAATCTTAACGTTGACTGAGCGAGTTCTCTTTCGATCTTCGATAGGTTCACCGTCGTACACCTTTGTTAGAAGGTTCATGAACGCTGGTTCGTAGGTTGGCAAGAAGACACCAAGTTCAGACGCTACTGCAATCACCGCATTATACTCTAGATAGTTGGGGATAGCAGCTGGACGAACGATGCGGCGCTTCGCGTCGGATAGGGTGTCGATAAGGGAAGCACTACTTACGTTTGAAGGCGCTACCACGATATCAGGTATTGCACGAAGCAAGCGCTCGGATTGCGATAGCACAACACTCTTACCAACTCCAGGCGGGCCTACGAGAATTAGGTACAAGTTAGGAAAGAGGTCCATACCCTGAGTACGGACCCACACCCTTCTCTCGAGAACTGCACCTATAGTGCCGATAGCCGTCCACAACCTGAAGATATCCGGCGACGACAGGATAGACGTAAAGTCACAAAAGCTGTCTATCCAAGACGCTAGTCTCCGGGGTGGCGAGACGCTTCCGATTATCGGTGTCACTGTACTTTTTGAGTCCGTCACAGTTATCCACCGAGTGAGCACCCCAATTCCATCCTACCTTTGCTTCGGCTGGAATTGTCAGTGTTCTCCCGTAGCGAAGTTCAACTGGCACAAGTATTTCCTTGAGCATTGCGGGCACGATTTCATTTTCTCTATCCTCAGGATACTGGATTAAGATTGCGTCGTGAATTTGTAACAGCACTTGAACCTTCTTGGTGCGCCAGACCTGTAACATTCCACGATTAAGGATGTCGCCGACGGACCCTTGGGGATCATATGCAATAGCTTCTCGAATTGTCGCATCGTCATCTCTGCGTCCAAAGAACCAGCGCCGCCTTCCCGAAAGAGATACCAGAAATCCGTCTCGGCGGAGGGTCTCGGCGACTGCTGCGTGCCATCTCTTGTGGGCCGTGAAGGCTGCGAAATAGCGAAGTTGGAAATTAGCAATAAGCTTTTGATCGAGCTTTGTATGCTGGGCCATCGTGTAGGGTTGGCCGTTATAGTTAGTTCCATGACCAAGAACCTTTGCCATGTGTCGATATGAATGCTGTCGATAGAAGGGTTGCTCTGCAAGAGCCCTATTCGCCTTAATATCATCGGTCCACTTAAGCTGGTCGCCCCACGCCAGACGACAGACTGTGGTGTGGAGGTCTCCGGACTCACAAGCGTCAAGGTAAGTTCCGTCATGAAACAGGTTCCACTCGATAGCGCCAACGAGTCGGCTTTCAGCTTGTTCGAGATCTATGTAAGCGAACTTCATTCCTGGGTCGGCGACGAAGACTCCTCGGAGTCGCTCTTCGACGTTCTGTAAGTTACCGCCGGTTCCGAAGTCACTAAGTGACGAAGAAAATCTGCCAGTTGTCGTTCCAGCAATATTGTATGACGTTCGTATTCTTCCGTCTGGATCGACTTCTGTCTTAAGAACCCCAACCTTCTTTGCAATATCTCGCATGTGAAGTATGTAATTAATAATAGGTTGCGCAACGAAATATTCCTTGAGTTTTTCCAAGGCTGTTCTATCGACTGTAACTCTTCCGCGCCGAATAACTGGAGGGAGTCTGAGCACCTCGTAGAACAGTTTGTTAAGCTGTTGTGGAGATCGCCAATTAAGGGATGCTGCTCCAACACCGTCTGCGATAATGTCATCGAGATCCTCGGACATCCACTCGATTTCTTGTTCATACTTTTTCAAAGCCTCATCACGGGTTTTGAAGGAGATGCGAACACCACGCAAGCGCATCTCGAGAACAGGCTCTTGAAGTTCCATCTCGAATGCGTAGGTTGACGCGCTTAGGTTATCAAGTTGAGGATGAAGAACGTCAAGGACTTCTGCGGTGACGCAACAATCAAGACCATTGTAAAGCCAGAGCTTCTCTGTCTCTGACATAGGCATTGTCGCTGGTGTTAACTCGTGAGTTAAGAACTTCTTCATAGCGTGACCGTTAGAGTTAGAACCGCGGCCGCAAGCCAGTAGATCGCTCTTCGCCAGTCAGCATAGCATAAGTAAACAATAGATGCTGCCAAATCAAGGATGATCAGCAGGGTAGGAAAGAATGACTTGACAAGTTCACTCATCTCGCTTGATCGTGCCATGCTTACCCCTGCTTCGCATGAGTTTCCAGCTGGCTTCATTGGTGTAGACACTTCCAAGAAAGCCAAGCCCCTTCTGGGCTTCCGGCTGAAGGGAGTGATGTAAGAGCATTGTATCATCGGCAAAGTTCCTGACGACTATACCGTAGGTTCTCCATAAGAAAGTGATATCGTACAGACCGTTTTGGGCTGTTTTGGGACATGGCAGATCGAGCACTTTAGTGACCCACCACCAGGCGTCGCACTCAGCTGCAGCACTAGGCCAGTAACTTCCAGAACTTCCTCGTGGGTCAACAAAAGGGACAACGATAGCGCTTCCTGAGTTTGGACTGAACCCAATGCAAGTAATCTGATTGCCTGCAGTTTCCACGTCAAAGGCAATGCGCTCTGCTCTAACGAGGTGCTCGTCATAATACTGTTCCATATCCTCGAGCAATGGCTCGATATAGATCTCTCTTACTGGTCGTCGGACTTCTCTGAACGCGGCTTCCCTTTTCGTTTTGGTAAGATCGAGGACTGTGACTGGTCGGAGACTCCAGTCTCTGAGGACAGCTGCTGGGTGGTAGATCGGGATAGCCTTACCGTAAGGTGAGTTGGTGACAGTGCCGCGTATTTTACTAATTCCCGAATTGCGCAGGACTGCCCACGTAGCCGTATTTCCCAGAAGGACGGTAATGACTGGCTGCACATTGGACAGTTCACTAGCCAGACGGTCGAGATGTCCCTTGTATTCAGCTCGAATATACTTGCCTGGTCTAAGAGGGGGCAGTCCAAGTTTATCCTCGGCTTTCGGGCCACAAAGTTTTTCAATGTCATTGCGCTCTGGCCTAAGGTTGAAGACGTTAGTTGTGAAGAACTGAGGATAGCGATCCCAAAGAAGGGCGACATAGATAGGGTTGCGAGTAAACCACCACTGCTTGATAAGGTCGCGGTCAGTAGCATTAAGGGAAACAAGGCCAGCATCATGCATCATCTCGAACAGGGCAACGCCCGACGAGCCAACAAGTGCACGCTGGAGCTTTGCCTCGTTCTCACCCCATGCTTCACCGACGAATGCTATCGTCATCTACTTTCCTTGTCACTACGACCATAGCCACGAACTCACCGCACCAATCAGCAAGAAGCACACGGGGCCAAAGGGGATTGTGTTGGCTCCCTGCTGGTTGGGGCGCGTGGCGATGACACTCGACAAAGCCAGATGGAGTGCTGGTTTGAGTTCTAGCAAACTTACACGTTGTACAGCCCTCAGCCATTTCAGTCTCCTAGTTTGGAATGTAGTCGCTGGATTTCGCGTCGGTCACAGTCACGCAACTCACGTAATACTGCGATTTGGTCCCGCAGTCGCTCCATCTCTCTGGAGGTTTTTTTGATTTCTTTAAAGTAACCGTCTGCGATCTCGTCTGCTGCAATAAGCAAAGTCTTCAGTCGCTCGATCTCTGCCGCATCAGCCGCGACTTGCTTTTCCAGCTGCTCAATCGCATCGGCAGCCTCCTCCAGCGTATCGCTCATCGCTTTGTAAGGACTGTTGGTCATAGCTTGGTCTCCAGGGCGCGGGCTATTCGTTTGCACAGATCGTCAACGGCACCCTCGGTAAAATGAATGCCGCGATTGTCGCGCAGCCAGCCTTCCACAATATGGAGGTAGGTTTCCTCTGGAGTAAGCCGCAGCCGCTCGATCTCGGCACGCAGCAACACAGCATCCGCACGCACGTCCGCAAGTTCCTCGTGCAGCCGCTCGACAGTGTCGCTCATAGTTTGGCACCTCTCAGCACACAGATCGTTCTTGCAGACGACTACTGGACATCCCGGCCACTTGCTCACGGCCTGGACTCCAGTGCGTGGCGGGCAAGCGTCCTGATCCACGGTGGGACACTGGTATCATCGGCCAAGGCCTGCAGCGCAGCCCGCAGCTGCTCGTTGTCTAGGCGCAGGGCGTGCTCGCTCGCGGTGATCTCTGTTGCAATGCGTTGCCAGTTTTCAGCCTTGGGCGTCAGCCACTCGATCTCGCGGTTGTGAGCAAGCTGCATGGCCAGCATGTCGGCATCGTGCTTGCGGGACTGTTGTGCAACCAGCGCCATCAGCCGCTCTATCTCGGCCTCAGCCTCTTCTAGATGCTTTCTCAGCCGCTCAATTTCAAGAATTTCAAGTGTCATGACGCCTTCCTCAATCGCCGGAACTTATTCAACTCGATCCGCGCTCCTTCAGCGAAGACTTCATCAACCTCCAGGCCCTGAACGAAGCTCGCACCGAGCGACTCAGCCGCTCGCAGCGAAGAACCAGAACCACAGGTCGGGTCGAGCATAGTGCTACTCTCGTCAACGAACATTTCGAAGAAGTGCCGCAACATTGGTTCTGGTTTAATAGACATATGGATGTCTCGAACCGTAGGCGCAGAATAGGCATTACTTTTGCTACGAACGATAAGGCGGTCTCCTCTGGAGCCAAATAGCGCTGTCTCATAAATCCTCCTTGGACCCCGTTGTGGATCAGGTATGATACCAGCGTTGTCAGACTTTATCCAAACAAGGGGGAAAGGATCAAAAAGAAAAGGAGAATTATTAGTGAGATAATCGAGAGTGAATTGATAGTGCTGCATAGAAAACCAGAACATAAGATGAGCTGACTCAGAAGATAGTCTATCAGCGTTAGAACAAAGACAGTGCATAAGGTCATGATAGTGATCCAACGTGTCACGATAACCTCCATGTGTATCGGCTGCTCCTTGCACATGCTTGTCGGCGTTGATACCGTAGGGAAAGTCGCAATGAATGAAGTTAAAACGTGGGCCAGAATATGCTGGTGCCCACTTAAGAAAGTCTGCGTTAAGGATTGATTGTGACTCGGGCTTGGGCTTATCCAACTCGATGTCTTGGAAGTGTTCAAGGTCAACAGCGCGCTTGCGTTCTTCCCTGCGTTCAACAATGCCAAGGGCAGTTGAATACATAGGCGCGGCGGCGACAGTCTCATTGCCCTGACGGAGTTCCTGTGCTACTAAGATTTGCTTTGATACCGTCGGTTGCGACAGCCCAATGGCTTCGCCGGTATCCTTGTGCGACCAAGTGGGATCGTCCTGGCGACGAAGCTCGTGAAAATCGAGGACAGCCATCGCGTTCTCTTGCCAAGTAAGATCGAGACGCTTGATGTTCTCTTCGAGTTCGATCGCACGCATCTCCTTCGGATCAAGTTCGTCCGAGTACTGAGCGTTGATGTGCGTCCAGCCCAGGACTTTGCAAGCGGCCAGACGGCACTCGCCTGCAAGAAGGACGTTCTCGGTATTCACTACGATAGGATGGATTAGCCCACGCTTGTTAATTGAATAGGCAAGCTCGTTAATGTGACTTTCCTTTAGAACTTTTCGTTGCCGGTTCTCCCGATCGGTGAGGATAGTGCTGATCTCAATCGAATGGAAGCGACCGGAAGTCATATGAGTTCTCCGTATATATCATTCATAGGTAATCGGTATATACCCCGCCCTGAAACCTAAGGAGGCTCTAAGTCCAAAGGATCAGGGCGGGGCTGACGCCCGCGAGGGGTGACTACACGCGCGCCATTCCTGCGACCTCGTGATACATTCTCGTCCCATCTTGGGATGGAACTTGACGCAAGGTCACAAGCACCTGACGGCCAGGAGCCTCTGCCGCGGCTTCACGGAGGGACTTGCCTTTGCCGTCGATATTGAGCGGACCAGTGAGGAAGTCCTTGTACCGATACGAAGCCTCACCAGAAAGGTAGAACCGACAGGACTGGCCTTTGATGACCTTACCTGTAACCGGCCCATTGTCCTCAGTATATCGCTGCAATTGGGCTGCGTCGATATCGCCCTTGCCTCCGTCACCGATAACACGGAAAGCATATTCGTGGTAGTTCGTGCCGGTCTTGGCCACGCCGGGAGTCGGCGGGCCGTCCACGATGGTCAGGAACGTCCCTCCCGGCAACGGGCTCGGCGGTTTGATGTCGTCCATCTTCTTGTCGAGGATGTTTTCGAAGTTCGGTCTTTCGTCCATTCTAACCTCCATTCGATTATGATCTGACGGTTTTGAAGAATGTTGCCAGGGCTGACTCGATCGGGAGAACTTCTCCCATCTCGAAGGACTTAGGGTTCTTCAGATCTATCATCGCCGTGCTGACTGTCCTAATAGATCTCTTGCCACCTGCCGCCGATTGGCATAGAGCGGTGGAGTTAAAGTAAGCAGGGATCGTCGGGCCAAGGGCACTGCCCACGGCAGTCGGGTATCCTCGCTTAGTGCCATCAGGCATGTCAGAGTATTTGACATGAGAAATCACGATGACATTACAGTGAAAGCTTTCGCTAGTCAAGAGGGCAAGAGTGTTCTCAACCGCTTGCTGCGCAACGTAGTAGATCTGCCGCTTGTCCTTGGCACCGGGATTGAGGGCGTTCGCCCAATTGTATGCAGCGCCGTCGGCGAAGAAAGTGAGGCTATCTAGGACAAGGATAGTCTCAGGACCAAAGGTCGAGGGAACACCAAAGTCACCCCACTTGTTCAAGAGAGAACAGGCTCGGGTGAAGGCTGTTGGCATCCCTTGCACGATAGGGCCAGCAGGTCCTGCCATGTAGGCATCACGAAGAGTTTCGAACTGGACGTTAGCAAGCTTGCTTGCATCGAAGCGCTTGATGACGCTTACAAGAGTGTCCAAACCATTATCGAAATCAAGAATAAAGAGCTTATAGCCAGCAAGAACCAGGGAAGCCAGGGAGCCGGTTTTCCCACTTCCTGACTCCCCTATTAAGAGGAGCTTGGTGAATTGTGCTGATTGGTGTTCAGAGAGGCCCGGCATGTACGCTCGTTGTGTTGACCTGGAGGAGGTTTAAGAGTTGAACCATGCGAGTGATCGCACCGATCTCAGCAGTTGCCAACGGGACGGTGAGAATGTGTTGGCCATCGAGATCAATATAACCATACTCTCCGGTCGCGTCAACCGAACCAGGATAGGTCCAAGTGACGACCGTGCTCGTTACCTCGGGGACAGCGGGTTCCATTTTCTAACCTCAAAGTTGGATTGAAGGTAAGTGTCGCGGACGCCAGGGCTCTTCGAGCAGACCTCTCGGAAGCGACAGCCCATGCAGGCGGTGTCGTTCATAGGCCAGTACTCATGCTTGGCAAATGCTTCTGCCATGCGGAGCCAGTACTCGAGATCGTGTAACCACTCGGACGTGGCGTCGGGTGACCTGGGGGTCAAGCCCCGTTCCGGCCTGGAGAAGCCAACGGCAGTCTGCACCGCATCCACAAGCACACCTTGCGCCGGAATGTTGTAGACCACCTGTGCCGCGGCCGTGTAGAGACTCATCTGATTGTCGGGATTGTACTGATCGAAGTAGTAAGAGCCTACTGTTTTGTCGGTGGTCTTCCGGTCCATTGCATAGGCTGCTCCGGCAAATTCACAAAGTCTGTCCAAGTGACCACAGACCAAGTAAGTTGTTTCGTCAAGAGGGTACTTGGACTCGAAGTTAATCTTAATATTAGTGGGCATCCTGAAAGATAGCTCGATTGCTGGCTTTCCGTTGGCCAGGATGATTGTCTTAGCAGGGTCTTCTTGATAATGTTCGAGATACCAGACGACGGATCGGACAAGGGTCTCGCGGTTTTTAGTAGGGCTATCGCTATCCCAGTTGTAGGTGCGAACGAGAAGCTTAAATACCGTCTCGAGTTCTGCTGCGTCATGGTTCAGGCCTTCGGCCTTGCCGTTCTCATAGTCGTGCATGGCCTGGTGAAATTCGATACCGAAGTATAGATGGAAGGAAGGCCTGCCTTGATAGCCCCGGATCATGCTGTACTCGTAGAGCCGTGGGCATTTCTTGAGCTGGCCAAGGGAAGTGGAGTCCCAAGCCCATTGCATCTTTGTACCGGGAAGGAAAGGGCTCGGTCCAACGGGAAGTGGAGGAAGCTCGGGGGTTCCGATCTCATCCATCATGCGGTCAAGCACGTCGGTCATAGCCCAAGATCCTCCAACGAAAGTTTGCCCTTCTCGCCTTTCGGAGCGACGTTCTTCATGGCACCTGCGGTTTTCTGACCAAGCATGAACTGCGCGCGGGCTGCACGCAATCGCTCGATCAGGGGAAGCAACGGATCGGGCAGGCCTTGTTCACGAGCCTCCCGACGCTTGAGCGTTAGCTGAAGTGGGTCCGTTGCAAAGAGGTCTGCAAGACTATCAGTCATCTTGAAGCTCCTTTTCTGTTAACGTGTCAGCCATTTTGGCCTCGACCTTCTGGATATGCAAACGAACAAGCTTCCTAATAATAATGCTGCCCCCACTTGGATACATGCTCTTGAGCTTGTTCATGTCTCCAGAATAAAGATTAACCAGATGCTTCTGGAGTTGTATTCTGTATTCCCGTGTCATTTCTGATCAACCAAATCTCCTGGGGCTTCTCAGGATCAGCACCGACAACGATTGAGACACAAGAAAATTCAGCCAGCTCCCGTCGAATGACGTAGAGCCGCTGACGAACCTTCTCAACATTGTCAGGCGTCTCGATCACAACACCGAGATCAGAAGCGAGTGCTTCATAGAACAGGTTTGCGTCGAGCATGAAACACCCCTTGAAAAGAAGAATGGGCCAGGGTCCGATGCGGCGGAAAACCCTGGCCCCAGACCGCCGTTAGGCAGCCTGTTGCTTGTTCTCGGGCTGCAATTCCCGAATGAGGCTATCGAGATCGTCGGCCACCTCTTTGGCCGCAGTCTTGGCCTGCTCGACGCGATCGGCAGCCATGTCCCAAATGTCGGGACGCTTGCCGGAGTCGATCAGGTTCCGAGCCAGGTCGGTAACGACCTTCATCGGGTAGTCAGTGACCTTGCGGCCGCTGGACTTGATCTTGTCCTTCACGATGCCAACTGCAATGGCAATCGCCTCGGACCTCACGGGGTCTCGCCGACCACCGCCACCAGCACGGTTGCCGAACTCATATGCCTCGGCGTAGGACGAAACCGCCGTCTGGATCGCAGCGTGGTCTTGCGCAGCAGAAAGCATGTCCTTGATCTGCTTGCGGATATTGTTGCCGACGTTCTCACGAAACACCTGATTGAGCTGCGATGCCTCGTTCGCGGAAAGCACATCGCCTTCCTTGTAGGGCTCGATGACTTCAAAGGTTTGACCCTCGATTGTCATCTGAGCAATGGGATAAGTCTCTGCCATTTTCCGTCCTCTCTTGAGCTAAACGTTGATACTGTAACACAGCAACGGTATCATATATACCAGTAGAAGTCAAGCTTCTGATTGACTTTTCTTATCTTCTTTAAACGCCGTCTCATATATCAGGTCGAGACGACGAGAGTATTTTTGTAGCTTTTCAGCTGCGAAGTCGTGAAACTTCTCTGTAAGTTTTTCCAAGGGAACTTCAAGATCGTCATTGGCCTCGGCTAGCATCTCGACAGCATCTAGCATACAGGCATACTTGTGTGCGGTCATACCTGTACGATACATATCCATGCGAGTTTCTTTTGGGAGATCTCGATCCCTGGCGCGTTCAAGCACAATGAAAAGAAAGACCTCGAGTTTGGTGGTTAACGAGGCTTCTTCAAGTGCCTTCTTCAAGGTGGGCGATACGGTCATAGGTCCTCCACTTCGTACATATCGCTGGATCGGCGTTCGATTATAAGCGTGGTAGAGTCTGGACTTTCTTCGGGTGGTATGCGGAGTTGCAGTGTGTCATAGATAGAGGCGTTGTGGTTCGGATCATCCTCTGGATAGACCTTGGCATTGGCCTTGCGATCCGTAGCACGGAACTTATTCATCCTGTGTCGAAGCCGGATAGCAGCACCACGGGTGCCAAGGCGAACTCTAATCCCGTTGCCTCCCTCTTCGATGCGGGCAAGGGCCTTCTCAAAGAGGTCACGAACGTCGTCGAAGGCAAGCACGTTGTTAAGCGGACCCATTGCTAAATCCTGTCATGCTGGCAAGGAAGAGATCTTCCTTTGGACGGGTCTCGATGACGTATTTAACGTTCTTCTCTTGTTCGATGTCCTCGTCATGAATTGCCCATTTCGAGGGGATGCGCCAGGGGTCCAGATGAAATACTGTGTCCCATTCAAGACCCTTAGCTTTATGTCCACTGAGAAGTTGGATGGGTCCTTCACATTTAAAAAGATGCTCTGCGTAGCCAATGGCTTCAGAAAGGGTGTTTCCGAAACCAGCAAAGACACGAAGACATTCTGCCTTGTCATGTATCACCCCTGGGTTACGAGCCTTGATAAGATGTTCCTCGACCCAAGAGTTGATGGCGTCAAGGGTCTGGGTTTGAGTCATTGACTCGGGTCCGAGCTTCTTCATCACGCGAACAAGGCCAGGACCAAGGTCAGTGCCAACGAGCTGACAACCACGACTGGCCTTGAGAAGGCCAAGGGCCATGCTGTACAAGGGCGCGTTGTTACGGCAGATGATTGCAGCACCGTCAGGGACGTGAGACTCGTCCCACTGTTCCAAGGGAATGATCCTACCCTCTGGCGCACCATCACGCCACTTCATATGCGGCGCGCGTTCCCTGGCTCGACGAACGATCGAGATAGGGTTTCTAAAGGAAATGCTGAGGAGCATCTCCTGCATGGAGAAGCGATCCTTGAGCATCATCATTGAGCGCGTATGCGCTCCTCGAAAAGCGTAGATGCTTTGGTAGGGATCGCCAACAGCCATGAACCGTTCGACAACCAGCTTGTCGAGCATCCGATGGTTCAGGGGCGAAAGGTCTTGAGACTCATCGCACATGACCAAGCGGAACTGTGGCCAGCTGCCTCCGAAGATTGTTGGCATATAGATCTGGTCATCGAAGTCGATGAAGCCACCATAGGAAAGGTTAATGCTTCGATGCAGAACTTCCTCGACCGCGGTGTAGACCAGATCTGAAGGCTCTTCATCGAGGGATGAATAGAACTGTTCAGTAGTAATAATCCGTTCAATGTCTGGGTACTTGCCAACAGGTACATAGCCCACGGACTTGGCCTTGCGAACGATATCGAGAACTTCACCGAAGTCAAGTGCAGTTCTCATACCCTTCGACACCTCACCAAGGTAGCCACTGAGGATCGTGCCGGACTTCTTAGTGTCAACGATCAAGCGTCGGTTGACTGACTTAGCCCAAGCGCCGTGGCCAATGCTGTTAAGCGTCTTGCAGAGAGTGTTTGGCGGAAGACGTTTGCTGAGGGTATCAGCGATCCGCTTGTTGAAAGCTAAGGAGAGAATAGGCTTGTCAGAAGGAAGGACCTTGCAAATTAGCTCAAGGGTTGTGGTCTTGGCTGCACCTGCAAGGGCGTTGATTAGAAGGCTCGCCTCCGTTGTAACGGCGGCCTCGAGGATTGCCTTCTGTTCTTCAGTGGGGGTCATGGTTTGCCCTTTCACGGGATGATGAGTTTACTACGCGAACTTGCCATCTCGAGGTTATAGAGACGCTCACGCATCCCTTTGAAGTTCTCGGCGATCTTGTCCCAGGGCTTATCCGATTGATGTCGAGCCATACGCTTGGCTGCATCCTCGGCCTGTTTCAAGCCGTCGATCATGACGTAGAAGAGATCGTGTTCTTGAGGGGTGGTCACGACGCAGGGCCTTTCTGCACGACCTTCGGCATGGCCGATTGCTGCGTGGGGTTCGGGTGCTGACGTACTTGCGCCGGCTGATCTACTGAGACAAACCGTGCGCGTTCCTGCAACACGATGCCCCGGACTTTCTCGAGCATACCGAGCATCATGTCAAGACGAGCAACATGCTCGAAGTCTTCTTGTTGCCTAGAGTACCGAATGTCGTCGCCTCTATTGCGAGCGGACTCGGCCATCCGCTGAAGCGCAATCTCGATATCAGTTAGTCTGTCGCTCATGTGAACCTCTCAATAAAGGCTTTCGCCTCGTTGGCGTTTTGCTTCTCAACGATATGAAGAGCAATCATGACGATAGCAGAGTTCATTTGCGTTTGCGGATGCTTGTTCATATCGAACACGAAACCTTCAAGGGCGTTTTGGATCTGGCCCTTGCTTAGTTCTGCAAGCCCACGAAGCTTGCACCAAGCGATATGTTCTTCTCTTGTCATAAACCAAGATCCTCGAGTGAGAGTGCAACAGCGGGCTGAGCCTTTGGCTTCTCGTAGACCTTGACCGCTGCGTAGTGATCGGGCCAATCCTCAGGAACCTTCTCCTGCATAGAGACAGGACAGATGTGATAACCTTCGTACCCTATGTCTGAGCTATCTACTAAGTCATCTAGTTCCCATGTCTTGAAGGGATAAGCACGATGGCCAGAGGTTGGAATGATCCAGCCTTCTTCATCGCCGATCATGATCTTCTCGGCAACGTCAAAGGCGGCCTCGCCTCGGACCTTGTGAAGGATTAAGTGTGTCACAGTTCTCTCCTTGCATTTACCTCTGGCCACGCACTCAGGTGATATCCAATCAGCAATCTGACAGGAGCACCTGAAGTGCTTCATCGGATTGGCACCTGACAGTGGGTTAGAACGAGAAAGAGAAAGGCACAAATGCCTATGATTATCAGCCGCTTCATGGCTTCATCCTTGTCGAGTGAAAGATGGCCATGAAGTTACAGCCGTTCTTCTGGATATCAGTGACTGCAGGGCACGCATTGCAGGTGCCGCTTTGGTGAAAGGTGTTTGGGGTCTCGATGGTCAGGCGATTGCCACAACCAATACAAGTGAACTTTTGATAGACAGTGCCGCCCGTGGCAATAACCACCTCAGCAGCTGCGACAGCCTCCTCGAAGGACCAGTCCTTAAACTCTTCTGTCATAGGCCCAAGTCCTCTAGGGTTAGCTCGCCAACCTTCTGGGGCTTGACAGTGCTGCGCCGCATTAGCTTGAGCATTTCGTCGATGTCATACTGGACCGGATCGCCCTTGCTGCCGATCGTTGACTTCTGGTTCTCACGAGCCATCTGAGCGCGGTCGCGGAGCAAGTTCAGGATGAACTGCCAGCCCGTTTGACTGGAAGAGTTCTTGACAACGTGGCAGCGATCCAGCGGAATGACCTTGGTGCTTGCACGTTCATCGCCAACTGGCGGAACGCCGATCATCAAGCGATCGCCAACAAGCCAAATGCTGACGGCACAAGCCGGAAGTGGATAGTCACGCATTGAGAATGTCCCCCATTGGCAGGCAGCTTTCGTACTCTTCCTTGGTGATCTCGGTCAAGGACAGGATCACTCCAGGCTCAAAGCCATAGGCTCGAGCATCGTCGATCAGATATTCCTTGGCAAGGTCGAGTGTGCTGGCTTGTGTGACACAGGTCACAGTGGTGAATACCCCCTGTGCCCCAGCTTTCCTCAATTCCATCTTAGCCTTGATCCATCGCATGAGAGCCCCTTATATCCTTATCGCCTGTTGACCCATTGTCCACTCGTTACGGGCTCTAGTTTATCATATCTGGCGTTCGTTGTCCTCTACTGAATGTAAAATAATGGTTGCTTGCTGCGTGCCGATGTGATATACTCTAACCATAGTTCAGTCCAACCACGGAGACTTGGTCATGGGCAAGACAGTATTTGATCCGGCAACGCCAGGGCAAAAGGAAATTGGAGGCGGCTCTGCTCCGAAGATTGATGGTGGAGTGCAGGCGCACGCTCCAAAGGAGCAGGACGCAATGTCCTGTGTTGGTCACATCACGCCGCAAGTGGCGAAGACGTATAAGTACTCGGACGACTATGCGCCTGTTGATATGACAAAGAAGACCGTGCATCATGCTGGTGGCTTGCAGCCGGCTGACGGGGTCTTGCGGCCTGGTGTGCGTTCAGCACGAAGCGGGCGCTGAGTTTCCATATATCATTCTTCGGGAATGAGTATATACGAACTCAAAAAGAAAGGGAGCCTTTTGGCTCCCCTAAGTCTTATTTGCCTTGGCCAATCAGTGGAGGGTCGTGAAAGACCTTGGTATGGAAAGTCCAGTCCTTGAGCCAAGTTTCCAATTTCTCAGCGGTGTCCTTTCTGTTGCAGCGTACATTCACAATTACGTCAGCGGATGGTGGAAGTAAAGCTACTACGAGCCATTCGCTAAGGTCAACTAACATCGTTTCCTCCTCATCCGAGTTCGGGTACTCCGTAAACCCACATAAACCAGCCCATCATGATCCAGATCAGCACGATCACGACGGCTGCTTCCAAGTCAAAGGGCCGGATCATTCCCCACTCCTTGCGATTTCACGCAGGCTGGTGTTGACCGCACGTCCAGGGCCAGTGCGCCAGCGGGCTGTGTTCGAGAGAAGATAGAGGGCCTGTGTGGCATGGGCATCTGCGCCCATCTCGAGGCCGCGCTTTGCATATGCCCTCGCATACCCGTTCGGGCAATGCTTGAGTATAAGCCTGCAGCATTGTTCAAAGCTGAGCATCGTCATGCTCCTCAACAAAGTCGTCGGTCTCCTTGACGAAGTTGATCATCGCCGGGACGCTGTTGATGGCGGTGACGAAGTTCGCGGCGAAGCGCTCCTCTTCAGTGTTGTCCCCTCGATTGAGTGTCTCGAAGAACAACGTGACCTTGAGGTCCTCGGCCTCGTTGTACGATTTGAAGTGGAGTTCAACCCAAGCGCTGCCAGCCTTAGCAGTTCGGGCGCTTATGCTGAAGATCCTGTGGATGCTAATCACTGCTTATCTCCATATGTAAAGGGCCTTGGACAAGCATCGAAGACCTTGATATCTTCGATACCGAGGATGGTGAAGCCCGGTTGCCGCTCTTTCAGCAACCGGTACTCCGTGTAGGCGGAGAATGCCTCGACCTCTTCGGGCTTGAGCCCATAGGTGCCAAGGAACTCTCCGCGATAGTAGATCTGATATCGAGTCATATCACTTGCTTCTCGATGCGAACGTCGAGGTAAGTGTTATCGTCGAGTTCGATATCGAAGAAGTGCCTCGAAATATCGAGGGCCTCTTCTCTAGTGTCGCAGAAGATAATCGCACCCCAGCTTTGGGAGCGACTTGTTCTGCATTTGACGAGGTATCGTTCGGTCATGACATCCTCAGATTGTAAGCCTTACGGCTGCTTACGAAGTCGTGGTCAGCATTTACGAAAACCGGAGCGATCCATACGGGCTTAACATACTGGAACCCCGGCCCATAGTGCTGATTGCGAATGTGGCCTCGCCGCAAGTGCGGGGCCTTTGGTTTTCCCTCTTTAACTGTGTGATCGTCCTCCTCTAAGTTTTGCGGTACACTGATTGTCGTAACGTACTCGAAGCGCTTAACACCAATCTTGTGCTTCGTGCCGATGCCGAGGCTTGCGAGTTTGTTGTGCTTGGTTTCTTTCCGAGCATTGCGTGTTGCAAGCAAGCAAATCAAGAGATCGGTTAGGCTCTCTTGGCAATGGACGAGGTCGCGTTGGTCCATAGACCAACTGTGCTTCACAGGCCCATCGCACACGATGCGACAGTGTGCGGGCTCACCAAGTAAGTTGATATTGGTGAACTCGATGTAGAAGTACTCGGGAAAGTCCAAGTGCCATCGGCCATCGCGGCCGAGCTTTAAGTTCATGCCCCAATCCTTGCGGCTGTGGTCCAAAGCATCGTCCATAAGGACCGCATACTTGTTCGGGAGTTGCAAGGACACTCGATCGTAGGGCAAATGGTAGAGGCCGAGGGCTTTTAAGCCCTCAACCGTTGCGGTGACTTCTTCGTCCGACACAGCGTCGATCGCGTCGGCACCAAGGATGAACAGGTGCTGTTTCATCTGTTCACCAATACAACGAGGTCTCAAGCCGAGGGCCTGGCCACAATAGCGAGGACTCGACGTGCGGAACCGCTGGCGTTGGTTCGAAGAAGTTCTTGGTTTGCGCGACCCACACCCAAGTGACAGCCGCGACCATAAACCAGGAGTAGACCCACACGATCCAGAAGATCGACCACTTCTTACTCATGGTTTGCCTCAATCCAAGCGGTTAGGTCCGCGATTGCCTGAGCGTATTGCCCGCGCTTATAGGCCTTGCCCGTGATGGCGCTTGCGGCATTGAGCATATTCTTGGGTGTCCAAGCGGTGTTGGGCTTGAGGCCCGTCTTGGTATAAAGCTCAATGCCCTTTCGAAGGACAATTGCTTGGTAGAGCTTTATCCCTGGTCCAGTGATTATCATCTTTAGAGCCTTTCGGTTTTGAAGCCACAACGACTTCGGAAAGGGGCGCAAGCGCCCCAGACCGAAAGCGTTAGCGGTCGCTCCAGCCACGAAAGAAGTTGGACCCGAGGTGGATGGTGAAGAGGCCTGCCATATCGGCCATTTCGAAGACTGCGTATTGGTCGTCACTGCGGTCGCGTAAGATCGCAATCACTGTGCCAATCAAGAGTCCTTCATTGGCGTATTCGCGCCCGAAGAACTCGGACTCGACTAAGATACTGTGTGGTATGAATATGCTGGTTGC
>Ga0307497_10000006_pt1 | contig 45911 bp, 71 predicted proteins | sample 10_S_MG_FD_201366 | JGI IMG/M metagenome (GOLD analysis project Ga0307497, IMG submission 201366) | Soil microbial communities from Populus trichocarpa stands in riparian zone in the Pacific Northwest, United States - 10_S | ecosystem: Environmental > Terrestrial > Soil > Riparian zone > Trees...
CGCAGGTGCGATGGCATAAAGAGAACCCCACATACAGCCGCGATTACGCACGCAGGCAGCGCGCCAAGGCCAAGGAGTGACATCTCATCCCCCCTGCCAGAACGCGAAGTTCGGCGTCTCGTCCATGATCCGGTCGCGTTCGCGCAGGATGGCCTGCTGGAAGAGCTGCTCGTAGTACGCGGCCGTCTTCACGGCCGACGTGGCGGGCACCAGGTTGGCTCGCTCCGAGCCCTCCACCGAGAGCTGCTGAAGCCGTCCCACCTCATAGGTGGGGATCAGGCGGGCGCAGGCGCCCCATACGACGGTCTCCGCGAGGCGGTCCTCAAAACCGGACGCCGTCAGCAGATCGGTGCCCGCAGACAGCGTCGTGGGCGCCTTGACGTACACGATGCGGATCGCCCTGCCGGGCGTCACGTAGTCCAGGAGCTGAATCGACTTCCCCGTGGCGAAGTCGCTCGTCGGCGCCATCGGGTTATAGCGCCAGCGGGGCGACGGGTAATGCACCTGAGTGGGGCCCACCGTGTCCGAGACGATGTACCAGATGTCCTCGGTGTCGGCAGGCAGCGCGTACTCGAAGACCGGCGCCAGCTTCGTGATCTCGGTCGTCGAGAAGATCGGGATCGTGGGGTACATCGCCAGGATGGTCTGGTTGATCGCCTCCGTCACGCGGATGCGCGGGACGATGGGCGACATGGTCACCAGTGCATTGGCGCTGTGTGAAGCGGCGGTCGTGCCCATGCGGCCACGGCCGTTGGTCAGACCGATCACGGTGGCCACATTGGTGGTCACGTCGATGGACTTAACCAGGATCAGCTCATCGTCGATCTCCACCAGTCCACGGCTGACGTTCCTGGCCGTGTTCTGGTCCAGCGTGAAGGACGTGTCGCTACTGATCATCGGAGATGCCAGCTCCGAGATCTGCTGCTGGTCACGGGTGAAGCCCATGATGTTGGACAGGACCCGCTGGCGCAGATCCTCCAGCGTTGTCATGGGTTACCTCCTCGGATCAGCTATTCGCCATGATCTTGCACGTTACTGTCCCCGCGCCGGAAGCGCCGGACAGGCTGACCCGGTAGTAGCGAAGTGCCTTCAGGGTGCTGGTCGCGGTCACGGTCGCCGCTGCCGTCAATGCGACCGTGGCGCCGGTAGACACGAAGGTGGTGTTGTCCATCGACCCCTCGATGGTCAGCGTGCCCGCCAAGGTGCCGGTACCGACCGCTATGGCGGTGAGTGTGTTGTGGCTCGAACCGGCGTCCATGGTGACGCCCGTGGCGTTGGTCGTAGCAGCGTTCAGGGTGACGAAAGCGACCTGCTGCCCCAGGTCCACGGGGAGGCTCAGGGGGTGTCCATCGACGCCTACGACGCCAATGTCGCTGGTGCCGACCTGGATAGAGACCTTGTTCTCAGCCATTACGCACTCTCCATCGGCGCGGCCTTCGAGAAGTCCTTGCCGTACCCGGCGCCAGCCTTGTCGCTCAGTCGGCGCGCTTCATCGATCTTCTTCTGGGTCGTACCGTCCGGCTGCATGCCTTCCTTGCGGGCACGGTGGTACGAGTCCAGCTCTCGGTCCCAGCGCTTCTGCTCGGTCCCGTCCTGGCCCATGGAGGCCTTGACGAGGAACGTGCCGATGCTCGCGTCAGCGAGGCAGTCGGCATAGGACGCGTGGTCCTTCGTCTTGCACCCTGTACGGCACTTGGAGCCAGTGAAGATTCCGCCATGCTCCTCGCGAGGCATAGTCGGCGTGTGGCCACAGCGGAAACTGTCCGCTGTGTCGCCGCATAGGATCGCGTCGTCCCCAAATACGACCTTCGTCATCAGGACCCCGCAAAGTCAGCGGCCTGGGCCTTGTAAACGCCCATGACGTGGCTGTCGTCCTCGTTGGACAGAAGGCCGCTGCGCGACTGTGTTGCCTCGATGATCGAGGCCGTCATGTCGTCCTCGTCCTGGTTTTTCAGGCAGGTGTTGCCGCCGTTAGTCTCGGCGTCAACGGTGCCCGGAGCCTCATAGGGCATGTGGTACTCGGGGTACTCCTCGCCCTGCTCCTCGGTCTGCATGCCGCCGTTGCCTGCCATCACTTGCCACCCTTCGACTTGCCCTTGACCTTGTTCAGGTTGGGGTTGGCCTTCTTCGCGGCAGGCGATGCGCCACGGGCACCAGCGGCGATGATCGCCTTGGCACGGTCGGGCGAGACGCCCTCCTTCTTCGCGACAGAAGCGGCTGCGGCAGCGAAGCCCATGCCCTTCTTCGCGGGAGCAGCCTTTTTGGCTGCCGCCTTCTTTGCTGCCATCAGGTACTCCTACGAGATCAGGGTGAAGTTGCCGGTCGTCACACCTACGCCACCGGCGATAAGCGCGGCCTTGGTCGCATCGTCCACAACGTACTCATGCCCGCCCATGTAGAGAGCGGGCGCTGACGCGAACTGTTCGTCCTGGGTAGGGAAGCGGACCGCCCGGTAGGTTCCGGGCGGTCCCTCCAGGATCGTGATGCCCCTGGCCAGCTTGAGCCGGTGGAAGAGAGGGTCCAGGCCCGCTGGACCCTCATCGACCGTTGGCGTCCTGAATGTCCAGGTAGCCACGATCCACCACCGTCAGGACGAGTCGATGGTCGAGGTCGACTCAGCGCGGATGAGGGCTTCCTCCCTGTATCGGGCCCACCCGGCTACTCCGTACCACCCGAGCGGGCGGAAGCGCATGAGCTTGTCGGTGATGGGACCGGCCACGGTGTGGAACTCATCCGCGACGGCCTCCGCCAGCGCCTGCTGGCCTGCGTAGTACGTACGGAAGCGGCGCACGGTGTTGTCGCCGGTACCGGCGTCCACGGCGTTGTAGCAACGCGGGGACTCGATGTAGAAGGCGCCCTCGTAGGCGCCGATCTCACCGGCCCAGATGTTGCCCGCAGCCGAGTAGTTGTGCGGGTCGCGCCACGCGGCAGCACCGGTCTCCGAGCGGAGGTCGTAGGAGACCTCCGGGTGCATCGCACACCAGTAGAGCGAGCCCTTGCGGGGCACGGCCTTGTTAGTGCGGAGCTTGACCACGGCAAGGCGAGCCATTGCCGAGGTGTAGGAGTCGGTGGCCGCCATGGTGGTGCCGACCGGCAGCGAGACGGTACCGGTGGTCACGTAAGTGACCACGCCCGCCTTGCGCTGAATGACGTTGGTGCCCGACCGCAGGACGGTCTGCACAACGGAGTCGATCGAGTCGGCCGCGTTGAACGCCACGATGTTGGCGATCGCCGGGTCGATGTCGGTCAGCGAGAACAGGTACAGCTTGCGGGTGCGGAGCACCGGGTTGCCGTACTCGTTCAGGGTGATGGTGACGGTGGTGGGGTTACCCATCGCCACCGAGTCGGGGTCGACGGCCTCCGTGAGCGGAGTCGTCGCCACCGCAAGATCCTGGTACCGCTCAAGAACGACAGAACCACCAGGGGCGGTCTGGTTCGCAGGACGCTTGTCAGCGACCTGGCGGAAGAGCGGCTGCGCACGGAGCGCGAACTCGAAGAACTTGTCGTACGCGGTCTGGACCGCGTTGGACATTGCGGTCGTATCCGTATAGGCGTTAGCCATGGCCTCTCACCCCCTTCTGGGGTGTCCGTAGTCGGTAGAGGCCAGTCAGCTCAGCCGCTGAAGTTGTACGGGTTCCCCTGCCCCTTGAGGAACTCCATGAGCGCCTCGGGAGTCTGGGTCTGCCGCATCTGGGCGATCTGTTCCGCCTCAGTCCCCTGGGGTCCTGCGGCATTCATTCCCGCCTGCTGCATCTGCTGAAGTGCTGCCTGGCCATCGGCCGGAACGGTTGAGGCTGGTGCTCCCGTGCCCTGCCCTGCCTGGCCCTGTCCCGACGTATCGGTGGGCGCCTTGGCGAGCATGGTCCCGTAAGTCCCAAGCCAGTCGTCCAGCTTGTTGGGGTCCCCCGCGTACAGGCCTGCGGCCTCGCGCTCGTACCCCTTGGCCTGGAGTGCATCGGCTACCTGGTTGCGGCGACGGTCCGCCGCAAGCTCTGCATTCTGATCCTGCAAAGCCTTGAGCTGGTCTTCGACCCTCTTCAGTTGGTCACGGAGCGGGTTGCCCTTCTGCTGCTGGGCCGCCTGCTGCGCAACGAGGTCGTTTCCATTCTCGTCGTACAGGTCACCGTCGTAATACCCCATGCCACCGCTCATTTTGAGCTTCTCCCTCAAGGCCAGCACCACCCCGGGGAGGGTGGTGCGCTCCGTCCTGGACTTCTACCGGGAAGGGGCCAGGTGATCCATCCCGAACATCGTTAAGGAATGTACCTCATAGCAAACAAAAGGACCCGTGTCCCCCGACACGGGTCCCTATGTCAGCGTATGGCGGGATACCGGCACCCCCCACCCCCGACGCGGTCGGGGGGCCAGGAATTGAACCTGGGATCTCCATACTCGTTGCGCCGACAGGATTTGAACCTGTGACCTTCGGGTTATGAGCCCGACGAGCTACCTACCTGCTCCACAGCGCGGGCTCCAAGGTAACCCATCAGATCGTCTGGTTGTAAGCGGATAGCCCCTGCGAGGTGCTGCCACCGAAGCCGGAGAACAGGGCTCGCTCCTGCGAGGCCAGGTTCTTGCGCTTCGCCGTGGTCGAGCCCATGTCGGTCTGTCCGACACCGCCTTCGATCATGTCCTGCTCCAGGTTCGACTGCGTGAAGTCGGTGCCGTAGCGGGCAGCGATGGCCTGAATGTTCGGGAGCGCTTCGGCGACCGCCTGGAACCCCTGCGAGACCTGGGACTGGGACAGGCCCGAGGTCACCATGTCTTCCAGGTTCCCCTGGTTGAGGCCCAGCCCGCGCTTGAGCGCCTCGCCACCGAACTGTGCCGCCTGGCTCTGCTTCTGGAGCAGCGGCAGGGCGGTCTTCTGGTCCAGGAAGTACGCGGTGATGTAGGACTGATCCACGCCGTACAGGTCCTTCAGGGCCTGCACTGACGCGGGGTTCGCCTGCATGGTGTTGGCGACCGCAAGGTCTACGCGCCCCTTCAGCTCGGTCGCGGACGTGTCGCCCGCAATCCAGTTCGTGAAGTCGGTGACCGAGTCGTAAAAGCCCTTGGGCAGACCGGCGTCCTGAAGCACCTGGCGATAGGCGCTCTCGGTGGACAGGTACTCAGCCGGGCTCAGTACCGGCAGCCCAGCCTTGACGCGAGTCTCGTTGGCCGCAAAGCGCGTCTTGTACTCGGAGGTGTCCTGGAGCAGCATCGAGATCACGTCTGCGCCATAGCCTTGCTTGGCGTACTCGTAGATCTTCGGGGCCAAGGTGCCAAGCCCGATGTTGTTGAACATCGAGCGCAGCGACGCGTAGGCGTCGCGGTTGTCGCCGGTGAGCAGCTTCTCGTACTGCCCGCTGGTCTCATAGACCTGATTCTGGGCTATGCCCTGGGCCTTCAGGGAGTTGTTGCGACGCGTGGTCCAGATCTTCATCTGGGCCAGCGCAGCACCGCGCGCCTTGGTCGCCGCAGCCCTCTGTGCTGCGGTAGCGCCCTTCTTGCTGTACGCAGCCATGGCCTTGGCAGCCACGGCCTTCTGGTTGTTGTACGCGTCCATGGCCGAGGAGGCGGACTTCTTGTTGGCCGCAAGAGCCGCCTGGGCCCTGGCGACCGCAGCCTGGTCAACGCCCCCAGAGCTGGGCATGTCGAGCTGATCGCCGAAAGAGCCAGGAATGTACTGGCCGGTGGCGGGGTCGACGTAGCCCCCAGTCGGTGTGGACATGTCGGCCTACCTTCCTGCTAGTAACTAAGTCCCCAGTCCTTCGCGACCTGGTGGGCCACAGAGAACATGCTCTCGCGTGCGTTATTGGTCTTCTTCCACAGTGGATCACTGCGGAGGTCATTCTCGAACTTCCAGATCGGGTACTGCGTGCCAGGTTGCTGCCCCGCAGCCACCTTTGTAGTCATTGCCTTGGACACGTACTTGTTATTCAAGTCGATGTCCGTGGATGGCAGTTCAAGGATCTGCGACACCGCGCTGATGTAGGGCTGAGCCAGATCCATGACGGTCTGGCCTGCCCTGATCTGGCTCGCAAAGGCGTAGTACTTACTGGCCGCCTTATTGCGGATGTCCGCCTGAAGCGCCTCGATGGTCGTACGTCCCGACACCACATTGCGGATGTTGGTCTGATACCAGTTGCGCGAGTAGGACTGGCCATTGGCGTAGGCCAGCTGAAAGACCTGGTCGTAGGCCTCCCCGGCCTCTCCGTACATCTCACCAGTGCCCTGGCCGTGCATGGTGACCTGTCCACCCAGGTAGGCCTTGATACGCGCGTCGGTCCAGCCGTCGCGCATGCGGTACTGGATGACCCGGTCCAGCAGCGAGGAGGGCTTGTTGCCCTTTCCGAGCTGACTACCCAATCCCACCGTCACGGCGAGCGAGTTGATATCGAAGGCAGCCTGGTTGTACTTCTGCTTATAGGTCGCCGGGTCGCCGGTCTTGAGCATGAAGTACTTGCGGGCCGAATCCGAAGTGGTCTTCCACCACTTCGTGTTCTTCAGCTTGGCCGTGAAGAGGGTGGCATCCCAGCCACCCGCAACGGCCTGACCGAAGAGCTTCTTCAGTTCCGAGTTTCCGTTGATGGTGGCAGCGGTCAAGCCGTACTGCTGCATCAGCTCGTACTTGTCCAGCTTGGGTGTCGTAGCCGACACGGAATAGGCAGAAGTGCTGGTTCCCGTGAGGGCGGCGCCACCACTGCCGCCGTAGTACTGCTTGTAGGCCCCGTTGGTATAGGTCGACCATGGTCCCCAGCTGGTGCCGCCGTGGGACATTTTGTAGGCGACCTTGGCGTTGGTCAGCGCATCGTAGAGCGAGTTGTTCGAGGAGAGCCCGTACTGCTTGCGGCGTGCGGGACCCATGGCCCCGAGCATATTGATCTGGAACAGGCCATATGAGTTGTCGCCCGTTCCCGCGTTGCCGTTGTGGGCGTTGGCACGCCCACCCGACTCGGCCATGGCGATGGCGTAAGCCATCTTCAGGCCGTTGCCCTTAAAGCCAGCCTGCTGAAGGATGCTCATCAAAGACGCCATCAGCCGGTCGCCACCTTCGGTGCAAGGCCCATGTCCTGAAGCACCTGATGGCCGGTCGCCATCAGGGTGTTCTGCGCATTCTGGGTCTTACGCCAGTCCGGCGACGACTTGAGCTGTTCCTCAAAGTCGGTGAGTGACATGGGCTCCGGCTTGCCGTCCTTGCCAGCGCGATTGAGGGCAGCCTTGATCTTGGAGTTGTACATGTCGACTGCCGTATCCGGCAGTTCCAGCGTCTTGGCCATGGCCTGGACGTAGGGGTCCGCGATGTCCTTCATGTTCTGACCAGCAGCGATCTGATCCGCGTAGGCGGGGTAGGCGCCCATGGCCACCCCACGGATGTTGGCCATCTCCTTCTCCATGGTGGAGACGCCCTTGACCACGTATGCGGCAGAGTCCTTGAGGGACTGCTCCGAGACCGATACGCCGTTGTCGTAAGCGGCCGTCTTGAGCTGCTGAAAGGCCTGTCCTGCCTGACCGCCCAGGACGTGCTTGTCGTTGAACTTGATGTAGTTGCCCAAGAAGTTCTGCACCTGGGCGTCGTCCCAGCCGTAGTGCAGGATGTTCTTGGCCAGCTTGTCCTTGGCGGCGCTGGAGAGGATGGCGCCCATCTTCTCGGCCACCTGGTCGACCGCTACGCGGTTGGCCGCCAGAGAGGCCTTGTAGGTCGCTGGGTCCTGCTTCGCCATCAACTCGGCCTGGCGGTTCGTGGACGACGTGGTCTTGTACCACTTGGTGTTCTTCAGGTGCGCCTGGAAGAGGTCGGCATCCCACTGGTTGCTGACGGCCTGCCCCAGCAGTCGCTTCAGCTCCGGCTGGGAGTTGAAGAACGCCGTGGACATGCCGTATGTCTCCGCCAACTCGTCCTTGGACTTGCGCACTTCCTCGCTCGACGCGTTGAAGGTGGACGCGTCGATGGCGCCGACGCCACTCGCGTTGCCCTGCACGCCCGGCACGCGGCGAATCGCCATGAGGCGGTCGTTGTAGTACGAGTCCGTCAGCGAGCTGATCTGCACGCCCTTGCCGGGGCGTGGGGCGTGGATGAACTTCCCATTGCCCAGGTAGATCCCGACGTGATCAGGGCCCTTCTTCGACTTGTCCGTGTCGAAGAAGACCAGGTCACCTACGGCGAGCTTGCCTCGCGAGACGCTAGCGCCGACGCCTACCTGTTCGTACGTCACGCGCGGCAGGTTGATCCCGAACTGCTGGAACACCTGCTGGACTAGACCTGAGCAGTCCACGCCCGTCTTGAGCGAGTTGCCGCCCCAGATGTAGGGCGTGCCCAGCGCCGCCTGTGCCGCAGAGGCGATCGAGGAACCCGGAACGTAGGTAGCCACCATCAACTCCCGAAGGGGTTGTTGAAGATCGCGTTCTCCAGGGCGTTCTCGTACGTCGTCGCGGACTGGACCACGCCGTACTCCTTGGACTTCTTGACCTTCTGCTGCTCCAGGTACTGCTTGGCGTCGGCCGTCAGACCGCCGGTGGTGTTCGTGCTAGAACCGATGGCCTCGCCCGTATTCGGGTCATACTCCGTGGTCGTGTTCGCGATGACCGGGGAACTCTGCTCCGCCGTACGCAAGGCATCGCCATAGCTGGCCAGTTCTCCACTGCCAGGGTCACGGTGCAGGAGCTGCTGGAACACCGACGTGGCGAGCGCCTTCGCGGTCGTCGGGTCGGTCATATCGATGGTCTTCTGATAGGTGGTCTCGAACTTCGGACCCTGGTACTTGACCTGCCCGGTCTGGGTGTTGACCAGGAACTTCCGCCCCGAGCGGTACTGCACCTGCCACAGAGATGCACCGGACTGCCCCGAGCCAGCGGCCCCAAGGGGCCCCTTGCCCAGGTAGCTGGAAAGGATGTCCAGGGGAGCCACCTTGCGCCCTGCGGCAGTAAGGCCCGCCGAGGCGTCCACGAGCTTCTTCCAGAGCTTCTGACCCTCAATGAAGCCGTCGTTGTCTCCCAGGAGACCGGCCACTTGGCCGGTGGCGATGAAGTCCCTGAGCTGCTTACCGGAGAAGTTGTTGAAGTAGCCGTAAGCGTCGTTCTTGGACAGGTAGTTGTCGCTGGACAACGCGTTCTTGTTGCCCGAGGCGAGCGTCTGTCCTGTGGCTCCAGTCGGAGCGTATGGCGATACGTACCCACTGCCCGACGCGGCGCCCATGTAGACACTTCCGCCAGCGGTCGACGACGTTGCCGCGCCCGACTTGAACTTGCTGGCGCCAGCGGCTTCGCCGCCAGTCGACCCACCACCGTCATTGACGAGCATTACTGAGCCTCCTCCTCCGCGTCGACACCCATGTCGCGAGCCAGGTACCGGTGGTACAAGTCTCCGAACTTCGTGTCGGCCTCAACCAGGCCGTCCACAAAGCTGACCCACTGGTTCTTCAGATCCGCATTGTCCTGCGCTGCCAGCGTGTGCGCTTCTCCAGCTTTCTTCAAGTCGTTGAGTTGGCCCACCAGGGCTTTGCGTCCTCCGAGATACTGCTGAAGCATGCGCAGATCACTACGACCCGGCTGCTTGGCCAGGTCCGAATTGGCAATCTGCGTCAGCCCGGGAATCAGGCGCTCGTACTTGCGCTGGTCCGTGGTGAAGAAGTCCTTGGACCACTCCGCGTTGTAGTACGGATTCGGGGTGCCGTCCGGATAGAGCGGCTCCGCATAGAGCGAAGTCCACGCCTTCTTCTGGTCGGCGAAGTCCTCCGCGCCCGCGTCGGCGAACGAAGCGAAGCCCGCCTTGTGCAGGCTCGCCGTCACCGTGTTCATCTTGGCTGTGTACTTAGCCCACCCAAGACGCCGCTGGTTCTCCTTCATCGCATCCGTGGCACTCATCTTGGTGCGCATCATCTCCGCCCCACCGGGCGTGAGTGGGTTGTTCAGCTCGTACTGGTACGCCTCTGGCGAGAAAGGCCCATTGCCCTCAGGGCCGACCACGAGGGCGGCCAGGTCAGGGTTCTTCTCGATCTCCTTGCCATACTTCTTGGCGATATCGAGTGCGTTCATCGTCGGCTGCACGCCGACCGACTTCGAGATCTCCTGAGCGAAGATGAAGTACGACTCCCCGTAGCGCTCAAGGAACTGGTCGTCCGCCGTCAGCGGGTTCTGGTTGCGCAGCGCGTTGTACTGGTCCCGATAGAACTGATACGGGTCCTTGCGCTGGGTCGCCACCGGCTGAAGGAAGCTGCTGGCGGCAGAGAAGAGCCAGTAATTGCGCGTCTTGTCGGCGATCTGCTGCGCCGACAGCATCGGCTTATGCAGTTCTTGGTGCTCGTAGATCGCCTTCTGCATGATCTGGAGCTTGATCTGCTGGTAGCGCGTATCGCTGGTGTCGAACGCCGTGAGGAAGTTCCGGAACTGAGCCGGGGTGGCCATGTTGGCGGCGCGACCAAAGGGGTTGTCGCCGAAGGCGCCCCCGCCCTGTACGCCGAAGGGCAGCACGCCGAATTCGCGCGCCATCTCGGCGGCGCGAGGCTTGTCCTTGACCAGCTCATTCACTGGGATCTGAACGATCGGACCGACGCCCGGATTGAACCAGGGATCTCCCTGGGTGACCATGTCCATGGAGTTCTGAGACAGGGCGAGCTTGCCGCCTGCATTCGTCACGTTGAACGCAGCGCCGAGCGGCGACTCAGCGAACCACTTGGGCACGCGGGTGATGATGTACCGCTCGGACTTCGGCACCTGACGCTTCACGACCTGCGGCTTCTTCGTGTAGTCCGGAGTGCCGTCCGCCTTCAGCGGGTAGATCGGGATGTATGTGTTGCCGTCCGCGTTGACGGTGTTGCCGTCAAGATCCTGCATGGCGCCGGTATATGCAGGTGCGTTGTACCAGTTGCCCGCGTAGCCCACGACCTGGGGCTTGTCCGCGATGACGCGGCCCCAGCGCTGAAAGGCCTCTGCTGTAGCCGAGAAGAACGGCGAGATGAACCGCAGGGCAGCCGATGCGTCACTGCGGTGCGCGATATCGAAGACGAGACCGCGCATGTCGCGCAGCGCAAGCTGGCGCGAGGAGTGAGCGATCTTCTCCACATCGTCGACCGTGAAGTTCGGCTGGCCCTGAAGCTTCCGCTGCGTGGTGATCTTCTTCAGGTGCCCCTCGTAGAACTGATTGAAGAGGGGGTGGCGGGACATCTTGTTCGCGGGCTGTGTCGCTGCGAACCGGTACCACTTCTCGATCACGCGGTCGAGAGTGTTGGCGTGGTGCAGTTGAGACTGCCCCACCTGACCGATATGCACGTCCGGCCGGTCGGCGATGTCCGGCGTGGCCTTCTTCAGGAAGTCCGGCGAAACACCCTTATCTTCAAGCGCCTTCATGCGGATCTCAGGCGTGTGCATGTACTGGTCGATCTCGTACCGCTGCGACTGTGCGATGTCCTCGTTGTCGAGGTACTTGGGCAGGCGGGCGCGGTAGGCAATACCTCGGGAGTCCGAGGTCATCCACCTCACGGCCTCCGCCGTGGTGTTGACCTTCCCCTGGACCATCATCTTCTGGAGCGGGTCCTGCATGATCACGTTGTTGATGGCGTGCGTCCACGCCTTCGCGTGCTCGATGGGGTCCTGTGCAGCCGAGATGGGCTTTGCGCCATGGTTGAACGAGCGCTCCAGGTTGCCTTGCATGAGCTGCTTGTTGGTCGCAAAGATGTTGCCGACCGACTCATCTGCGCTGGTCAGCGCGTGGTAGTACTCGCCCTCGCGTCCACCGAAGGCGGCAGGGAAGACCTTCCCGTCGATCGTGACGGCTTGATTGCCCTGACGCGCCTTGAGTTGCTGGGCCGCATAGTCGTCGGCCGCTCTGGTGGACAGGTCGTGATAGCGCGACAGGAAGTCGTGCTGATCCTTCATTCGCTGGAGATCTTGCGCCTTGCCGGGCCAGACGGGGGACTTGGCCCGTGCGTTGGCGCGGGCTACCTCATTGCGCTTGCCCTGAACGAAGGTTTGGAGCGCACTGCGTTGTGCAGGCGTAGCCGCAGGGTCAAGGTTGGCCAGGCGGCCCTCTGCACGCTGGAGACGTTGGGCGGAGAGCGTGACATCCCGAGCGCGGGCGTTCTGCTCCGTCTGGAAGCGGCCCTCCAGCTTGCGAATCTGGGGGGCGAGATTGCCCATCTCCCCCGCTGCGTAGTCCACGCCAGCGCGGGCGTTCGACTCTCGCGCTTCCAGCGCAGGGCGCGTGACCCCCAACGCTGCGTTGGAGAAGGCGTTTTTGACACCCCTGCCGACGCGTAGAGCCATCGCCGCCGTACCGGCGCGGGCCCACTGTGAGGCCAGGTCGTCCCCCAGGACGCGAGGGATGTAGCCCAGGCGGAAAAGCGTGGAAGCCTTCCAGAGGTAGGAGCTGTAGTCGGCGAAACCCTCCATTGCGTCACGCGTGTTACCCATCCCGACACGCAACGTCTCGAACTTGGAGGCGTGACGGCTCAGCACCTTGCTCAGGGCATCAAGATCCTGGAACGTGTGGCCGTTGGCCAGTCGCGTCACGGTGAAGGGCGAGAGCTTGACCTTGCCGCCGTCTGTGCGGAACTCATCAATGTGCAGCGGCATCCCTGCTGCTACGTCATCCGGGGAGCGCAGAGCAGCCGAGTAGCGCTGCATGTTATCCAGCTCGCCCTGGCGGCGAGCGGTGTGCTCCTTATAAAACGCTTCACCGTCCTCCGGCTTGAGGCCGTACTTCTGAGCCACCTTGGCGGCGCCAAGGCGCCCTACGTCGTCCAGTAGGTCAAGACGCTGGGCCTCGGTCTCGGTCTTGAGGTACTTGTTCAGGATGTCCGCACGCGTGGATTCCTTGATGCTCGGAATGCGGGCCAGGTGCCCCCGCAGCTCGTTGAGTGAGTCCTTGTCCAGAACGTCCACCCGCATGTAGCCATTGGGGTGGAAGTTCTTCAACGAACGCACCAGGGTTACGGGGCCAGAGAAGTAGTCCCCACCGCCCCAGAGTTGGCTCTTCACGTAGCCCGTGTCGATGGGCGTGGGGGTCACGCCCATCCCGCGTGCATGGGTGAGGCCGACGCCCTTGTTGCCGAACTGAATCGGGCCCACGCCGGGCTGAATCGTCACCGGCCGGTTAGCGCCCCGGGCAGGGCCCGCCAGGTATGCGTTCTGCGCTTCCGTCTTGTCTACGGCGCGCTGCATCGACCAGCGACTCACATGCAACTGGTCGATCTGGTTCGCCGAATCCAGAATGTCGTTGTATCGACTGGTGAGCGCGGCGTCAGAACCGATCTGAGTAGAGATTCGGTTCATCTCAGTGTCGATCAGGTTCTGCATAGCGGGCTGGCTCGAATAGCGCGTCTTCATCAGGTCCAGGCCCGATAGGCGCGTGGTGTCCGAACGCAGGCGAAGCCCTGCTTCCGCATTGCGCAGCGACAGTTCATCCATGGCGCGCATGTCGCCCATGCCGGTGCGGATGAACAGGTTCAGTTCGTCCGGGTCTTGAAGTTTGGAGACAATCGCGCCAAAGCGCGGACCCATGCCGGAGTGCTGAGCCAGCGCTGTGTTGTTGATGAGCTGCGGGTTGTCCTTGTTGAGCCAGATCCCGTTCATCAGCTTGCGCATATTGGACTGATCGACCAGGTGATCGATCTGGGCTCCGTCCCAGCCGCCCTTCGGCATCTCCTTGACTGTGGCCAGGGTGCGGACCTTGCCCACTGCGCCAAGGCCAAGGGTGGTGGGGTCCAGGAACATCACCGAGGAGAAATCCAGCGCCCCGGTTCCGTACTTGAACCAGCCGTTATTGCCACGCACCTTCGCTACGTACGCGTTGCCGACTGCGGGCATCCCCGCCTGGCGCAAGAGTTGCTGCTGCTGGTCATCCGGCAGTTCGTCGAAGCCTGGTGGCAAGTAGGACGACGGGGGCTTGTAGTACAGCAGCGGCGAATCGATGGCCTTCTTCGCCTCGTCAGGATCCATCGAGAGCGCCTGACCGGGCGAAATGTGATTCGCCGCGTGCCAGGAATTCGTCCAGGACTTGGCCGACCAGAAGTCCTTGTCGAAGCCCCAGGGGTCATTGTTGCTGCGACGACCCAGCTTGCCCACCAGGGCAGCGGTCGCAATCGGCTGACTCACTCCGTTGGAGTAGAGCCAGCGCATCCCCTGCATCGTATCTTCGAGCCCCGGCGCGAAAATTCCCCGGGGCTGAGAGCCGCCAGACTCGGCAGCCTTCTTCCCCTCGGGGGTAATCGTCTGTTCCGTGTGGAACGGGTTGATGTATCGGTCCAGGGCATTCGCGCCCTGGACCGCATGCTCTAGGCCGTGGGCAACGCCATCGCCAATGTCTCCGAGGAAGCCACCGATCCCCACGAGTCACTCTCCTTCGGGGGATGCCACCCCATCCTGCGGATACATATTCAGCGGTGTCGGACTGTTCTGCATGTTGTACGCCAACGAGTACTTGAATGGCGCGTGCTGAGGGCCGTTGACCGTCATATCGAAAGCCAGGGCAGGTGTATCGGGCATGAACTGAAGATTCACCCCCAGATCCTGGAACCACTCCATCAGAGCCTCCCCTTGAGTTCCCTCACCAGGTTCCGAGCGGCCCTCGAACTGTTTGGCTGCGACGACATGTGCTCCAGTACCGGCAGGTACTGCATCAGTCGCTGCATGTCGTCGTCGCTCTGCGAGGTCAACCCCAGGGCCTCTGGCCCAGCGCCTGGGCCGAGCCCGGCGCCATCCGTCACGGGAGTGTCGGGCTGCTGCGTACCAGCCCCGAATGCCACGCCCGGGGGGACCTGCACTCCAGCAGGCGGCGCTACGTCTCCACCGGGGGAAGCGGCCAGTGGCGCCGCCTGCTGGAGCTTCATCATCTGGGTGGCGTCCCCATAGCTACCGCCCGTGGGGACCTTGATCGGCTGCTTCGCGTCGCCAGGCCCCCCGTCCGTACGACGGCTGAGCTGGCCTGGGCCACTCACCGGTGCCGGATTGGCGGGCTGGCGGGCGCCACCCCGCGCCATCAGGTGGCCTTGGAGCGGTTGTCGTTGCCGTTGACGCCGTGGGCGCCACCGGTCGAGCTGATGGTGGTCGAGTCCCAACCGGTGATGTCACCCGACGTGTCGGACGGGCTGCCAACAGCGGAGCCGCTGTTCTGGAAGCCCTGATCGATGGGCTGGAGGTGAACTCCCGAGCACGAGCCCTTGAGGCCGCGCATCGGCTGGGAACCGCCTTCGTGACCCGGGTCGCCGGGGAACGGCGACGGAGTGACGCTGGTGTCCATGAACTACTCCTTCCGGTTCTTCGGGTCCTTGTGATCCGCACAGTACTTCGCGCGAGGCGAGTTGCTGGCCTTCATGTTCTCGCAGCCCTCGATCTCGCACTGCTCACGAGTCTCGCCACCACCTATGGCAACTGTGGGCACGGGGCCCTGTGCGCCGACCGCCTCACAGCCAAGCCAATGCCCCCCGCCGTCCTCTTCCGTGCGACCGCACGTCTGGCAACTCACGCTGGGACACTCCTCTTGACCGAAGCGGACAGGTTCTGCTTGCCGTTGCCGTTCAGACCTGCGAGCAAGGTCATCAGGTCCGGCTTGCCGCCAGGGCCCATTTCACCCTGACCGGGGGCGGTGCCCCCAGGCATACCCGTGCCGGGGTTCATCCCGAACGGAACTCCACCACCCGGAGCGCCTCCGGCGCCCTGGTCCCCGGGGCCGCCAGGCCCCGCAGCCGCTGAGGCTGGCGTCAGTGCAGGTTGTGGCTGGAATGCCTTCATGATGGCCTCGTGCATGGGCACGCCCTTCTCGCGCTGGTCGATGATGGTCGCCGCACGGGCGAGCACCTGAGTGGGGTCCATGCCCTGCTGGGCCATGATCCCCGCCGACGACAGCATCGAGAAGACGCCCTGCTTGAGGGCGTCCGTGACTTGCTCATTGTCGATCTGGGCCTGCATCGCCGTGACGTCGATATCCATGGGCAGCTGGCGCTGAAGGAAGTCGCGCGAGATGTCCTGGTCGCCACGGAGCTGGAGAAGGAAGATCAGGGCCTGGTTCGGGTTCATACCGGCCGCGAAGCCGTACGACACGTTGACCGTGTAGTCGCCCTTGATGTCCTTCGTCGGCACGTACGTCTCGTTGAACGGCGTGCCGTTGACCATCCCCTGGATGGACTTCTGGTGGTTGGGCCAGTACTTCTCGTCCATCTCGAAGCAGAGCGCGATGGCCTCTTCGAGAGCGTGGCCGATCTGTCGCTGACCCGTGGCGATCTGGGTGTCGTAGCCGCCGTTGAGCGCCTCTACGCCCTTGCCCGTGATGATGCTCGCCTGGACGTCGCCCGTAGCCGACGCAGGTGTGCGGGTCCCCTGCCGGATCTCGTCCTGGAGGACGGCCTCCTGCTGGAAGGCATGAACCGGCAGATCCGTGGTGATGCGACGGATCTTCTCGGGGCTGTTCGTCCGGAGGATCGCGTCGTCACCGAACGGGACCTTCTGGATATCCGTCGGAATGGCGAGAGGTGCACGCACGTTCCGCTGGGTCCCCTGGAGTCCGAGGAGGGCCATACGAGCGCGAGCAAGGTAGGGGTAAATGATGTCGTCGAACTGGCCACGATCCTGGTCGTCGTACGACGGCTTGAGCGCAATGGCCACAGGAACCTTGCCAAAGGGGTTCGGCGTGGCCGAGAGGACCAGGTTCTGTCGTTCCGGCAGGTAGAGGACATACGCATCGCGGTCGCAGTACTTGATGCACTCCAGGAGCGAGTCCGGCTGGATCTCGGACGTGGGACCCCACTGGCGACCGAGGATCGCCGTCGCGTACTCGGGGAACTTGTCGGCAAGGCGCCAGGCCTCCTCTCGCCAGACCTTCGTGAACGAGATGACCTTCCCCGACAGATCCATCTGCGGGTAGGTCTTCATCGGGTTCTCGATGCGGATGCGCGGTGTACCGCGCTCGAAGTCCGGCTCAACGACCAGCGGCAGCGATCCGTAGCTCAGATACCAGTCGCAGCCCTGGGTCATCTTGGAGCGCAACTGCGAGTGGTCCACGTAGTGGTGGGCCACCTTGGTCTTCTTCGCGACGTACTTGCGCTGGCGCTCAGAAGTCACCACGCCGTTGGCGCAGTTGATCGCGGGCAGGGGCGCCAGGTTCTCCGCCATCTGCCGCGACGCGATATCGATCGCGTTGGCGACGATGGGCTTGGGCCAGATGTCCGGCATGGTGCCGGGCATGACGTTGTCGATCTTGCCTGTGCGTACGTCGTACACCGTCATGTGCCGCGAGTCGCGTTCCTGGTGGAACCGGCGCAGCGCTTCCACGCGCTTCGCGACCTTGGCAATGTCCGGCATAGGCCAGATCACTTCCATCGGAGAACCCATGGTGCCCTCCCTTCAAGTGTCGACTTGGCAGTGAATCTACAGGCCCAGCTTCTTTTCGAGCCGCTCAAGCCGCTGCTCAACGGTAAGCGTTGTAGTGGGCTTTGTAGCAGCACCGGCCCAGACGCCCGGCTTCTGGAACAGGCAGGCCGCCACATCGGCACGGAACTTGGTCATCGAGAAGCCCTTGGGGTCGATCTTCTGGTTCGACCATTCCAGGTGGCCGATGACCGACTTCTCGGTCCACTTGTAGAAGCGGCAGATGGCCGCTGCCGCCTTGACCATGGCGACGTACTGCACGGCGGGCCACGGGTCCTTGCCGTCGCCCAGGTTCTCGCACTCGAAGCCGTAGAAGCAGTCGTTGCCGTCTGCGGCGCCAGCGTCGCCCTCACCGAACTTCGTCGCGGGCGGGACGGTCATGTACGACTCTGCCGTCACGGCCCGCAGTACGTTGGGGTCGCCGCCTCCGGCGTGGTTGGCGCGCCCAGCGCTGCACATCAGCGCCTGGCCCGCCTTGTTGATGTAGGCGTGAGCGCGCGGCCCCGGCAGGGCCGCGTTGCCGGTATAGACGACCTCGTAGTCCCCGTGCGCGGCGGTGTGGTGGATGACCACACCGTGGACGGGGCCGAAGGGCTTGCCGGTGGCCGCGTCCCGCTCATGGGTCGGCCAGCCGGTGTGGGGCGTCTTCACGACGACACCCTCGCCCGCGAAGATGCGTACGAGTGTCGCTGCGGGAATCGGGTCAGCCATCGGTCTTCTCCCAGTCCTCCGCCAGTAGGTCTGTCTGGGATGCCACCCACGGCACCAAGGCGCCATCTACCGTGCTCATGTAGACGTACGGCCGCCCCATCTTGGAGTGGGCATCCGGCTCCTGGAGTCGCAGCCACATGCCCTTACCGTTCCAACCCTCACGGGTGATGGAGTCGCCTTCCTTCAGGAAGGACAGTGCTGTACCGAAATCCATCAGTCTTCCTCTCGTTCCGGCCAGTGCCAGGTGCCGCCAGCCTTGGCGATTTCGTCCTGGGGGCAGATGTCGTGAAAGATCCCTGCCGGGTTCATTACGAAGAGGCGCACTGTGGTGTGGTCAGTCTCCGTGCCGCCCGCCAGGTTGGGCGACAGTTCGGTCACCACGGCAGCACGACACTCTCTGCCGTACTCACCGCCCGGGGTCCCATAGCTGACGTAGTGCACGATCCCGCCGACACTCGGCTTCATCCGTACCTCTCCTCAATCTCCGGCGAGTGACGCACCGCGTCAGCCTCGGTCCACTTCGGCCACTTCCTGGATTCCTCCAGGTCGAGGGTGTCCATATCCAAGCAGCGATCACAGATGACCTGGACCGCCATCTCCCAGTTCACGATGGGGCCCACGCGCCAGTCGTGATCACCATCCCTGCATGCTTCCATTCCAGGCCCCCTGATTCATGCCCTGCATCTGCAAGGCGTAGTCGATGTCGATGACCGACTGGCCTTCTTCGTCGCGGTCGGTCGTGAACTCGGAGCCCTCTACGTGGTACGTCGAGAAGTCGGTGAACATCAGCTCCCGAGCGCGGATCTCAGCGAACCATAGGGCCATCACGGTGTCCGTGAGTCCCTTGGTCTCCGGGAACCAGGCGCAGAGCTGCTCCACCAGGTTCCGCATGGGCTCGGACTGCGTTTGCGACGGCATCCGGATCAGATGGTGTCCCGAGTCCCAGCCGTCGAAGAGCGACGCCATGGAGGCGACGCCGAAGTTCGGGTCCCACTTCCCGGAGTCGGTGAAGTGGGGCGAGATCAGGCAGCCGCGCTGGTTGAGCATGTCACGCACCAGGCGGTCCTGGACGATGGAGCCCTGGTAGGCGTTCTTCTCGATCCGCCACTCGTTGATCTTGTAGCGGTCGGTCAGCCGCTCCATCTCCGCCCGCATCTCGTGCGGAGGAAGGGCGCGCTTGTTGACCACCTCCAGCAGCCACCTGATCCCGGTCTGTCGATCCAGACCAAGAACCACCATGGCAGTGAAACCTGCGGCTGCGGGGTCGAGGCCAGCCACGACGTAGAGACCTTCCATGCCGTGGAGGCGATGGCCTGGCTGCCCAGGCATGAGCCGACCGGGATAACGAGCCCGGTCGATGGTTCCCTGAACCGCTTCCATCTTGAAGATCGAGTCATCGCTCACCTGGTCCTGCATGTAGACCATCGACCAGTTGCGGGCCGACATTTTGCGCCGCTTCTTCTGAAGCGCGACGCCGTGCCACATAGGCCATTCAACTGCTCCAGTCTCTGCGTCCGTACGCGGCCAGCCAGCAGCCTCGGCAATACGACGCCCCTTCTGCGAGACAGGCGCTCGGTTGGTGGCAGGCCAGAGCGTCACCCAGTCTTTTGGGTCGTCTGCGTACTCCAGCACGGCGGGCTGCGTGAGGTAGGTCCACGGCGACTCGCCGTCCACGTAGTAGTGGTCCTTCAGCAGCTCCGAGTAGAGGTCCACGGACTCGATACGGGTGCCGATGACCACGGTGAGTCCACCCGAGTCCGCGACGCGGGTGCCTACCTGGTTCTGGAGCCAGGTGATCTGGGACTCGAACTGCTGGAAGTTCGTATGGTCCACGCAGTCGTCCAGGATCGCCACGTCGGCACGGGTGCCGTAGATCTGGCCGCCAACGCCCACCGCTTGAACCGTGTAGGCGTGCTCGCCGGAATCAGACCCATTGACTCGAATCGCGGTCTGAGACCAAGTGTCTCCAGAAGCGAAACCTCCAGGGGGCCCAAAGGTCGACTGGAGCTTGGCGTACGCCGCGTTGTCATTGAGGCGCTCCTTGATGGCGTGCAGGAACTTCTTGGACATGTCCTGGGTGCGCGAGATCAGCAGGATGCGGACGTTGGGGTCCTGGCAGATCCGATACGTGATCCAGTTGATGGTGAGCGTCGTCGACTTGGCGTGCTCCGGGGGCGTGTTGATCAGGAACTGATCCGGCTCCCCCTTCACGTAGATCTGCCTCGGGTGCAGATCCCTGGGCTCCTTGCCCTCCAGGAGGTCGAACCACTGGAGGTGGTGCCAGTTCATCTCCGTGTTCAAGTACTCCCGGCAGAAGTCCGGGAAGGACGGCATGTCCTCACGCCGCTTGGCCAGACCCTCGGTGCGCTGCGTGAGCAGCACGTCGACCCGGTTGCGGAACTCGGGGAAGTTGTCCCGGTAGTACTGGTACGCGGAGCGGGACCGCTGAGCGGCCCGGCACGCGTCATTGATCGAGAAGCCCTTCTCGATCGCCACCATGATGGTGTTCATCGCGGCCTGGGACGTGTCCGTGCCGCGTGTGCGCTGGTATCCGAGCCGGGTGGCCCCGGCAGTGCCCTTGCGCCCGGCGTACGACGGCTGGCCGTCGTCATCGACAGGGATCTCTACACGAACCACTACAGCCGCCCTTCCAGGGCCAGGATCGTCTTGCAGGGCCAGCGGGCCTTCACGAAGACCGGCTTGCCGCTGGAGTCGTGCTCCAGGCGGCTGCACTCCTCGCAGTACCCGCCACCCAGATCGCAGTGGAGGGTGCGGGCGGTGTGCCACCCGCCCTCATAGTCGATGCCCTGCGTCTCGCTCTCCATGACCGCAGTATGCCCATACGGTGAAGAGCCCGGGGTTTCCCTGCCCCGGGCTCTCACTCACACATCCGAACCTACGAGAGGAACGTGATCACATCATGCCACGACTGTATGGCGGCTTCGGATCTCGCTACAAGTGCCCCACCTGCCGCCAGAGCGTGAACCGCGAGGCGGGCTACAAACGCTACGGCGCCTGGTCCGCGCACAAGGGCTGCACGGTGACGTGCGCCCTGTGCGAGAAGGAGATCCCCGAGCCCGCCATCGGCTCGGGCCACCTGGTGGCCGCCTATTGCGGCGAGCCGGTCCACAGCGCCTGCAAGGAGGCCCAGTGATGGTGTTCGCCGTATGGCCCGCAATGGTCCTGTTCTTCGGCGGAAGCGCCGTGTGGTCCGCCGTGAGCGGCCCACAGAACCTCACCGGCTGGCTCTTCCTCATCACCCTGCCGCTCATGGCGGCAACGGTGGCCAAGGGGATCGCCTGGCGCATCAACCGGAGGGTGATGCGATGACGCTGCCCGCCTGCGGTACCCGCAAAGGCGTCGTGGGGTCAGTGCGTGTCGTCAAGGCCAGAGGCGACGGCAAGCCCCTCCTCATCGAGTGCACCGTGTGCGGCCAGCGATGGCCGCTCAAGGACGGATCGCGGCATCCATGAGCTGACGCAGAATCTGAGGGCCCCCACCAGGGGGCTTTCTTTTCGAAAGTGGGTTACACGTATAACCTCGCTCGGCCATCTGGTACTAATGGTGTGCCGAGCGAGCACGAGTTCCTCGGTCACCGGCACTGAATGCCGATGCAGGCCGTCAGAGGGCGCCGCGTAAGCGTGCCCGGATTCGGCCGGGCACACCCCCCTGAGAGACCAGGACGACGATGGCCGGAGCGCCGGGGCGTCCACCGAAGGCGGCTGAGGCACAAGCCGCGTACCTGGCTCACATACCGCGCTCATCTGGAGTAATGCCCAGATGTCCCCCTCACAGGGTCCCCTGTCTCCCCCGCTGCGCGGGGCCCCCGTCGCCGGTGGCGACATACGCGGCCCGGCGCCCCCTTCGGGGCGTCGATGGGGCCGCACGGAGGCGGCACGCGCCGTGTGCGCGTGCAAATGGCGGCCGATGCCGCCTGATAGGTCTGGGGCGCGTGTAGGGGGAGGGTTCATCCCTCCCCAGCGCCCCGGGGTTAAACACCCCGGGTCATACCCGGGCAGATGCCGACATATCGGACACGATATGGAGGCGCAGGGGAGGAGGCGGAGCCGACTCCCAGGTCTGTCGCACCTGGTCGCGGCTGCACACACCAGCCGCCATAGCGGCTGATGGTATGTGTGTGTGGCTGCCTTCGCAGCTACACACATGCAAACCCATGCATGAGTGGATCACTGGTAGTGATCCACATATCGCGTACACGTACGCGTGCGTACACACGCACGCGCATACACATACATGCGCACGCTCACGCGTGCGCGCATGGTGTACATACATGCGCGCGGCGCGCGCACACACATGCACACGCCCCCCCTACGGGGGGCGTGTGTGTATGTACTACCAGTAGTAGTAGTTATCTATTGCGTGCGCGCGTGGGCGCGCACATATACGCGTGCGCGTAGCGCGCATGCAGGTACCCGCGCTACGCGCGAGCGCACGCATGGCGTGCATGCGTGAGAGCCCTTTGTGTCCTGCTTTGTCCTTCGATCTCAGCTCTCATCGATCATGGTTTCTCGTTCGTAGCAGGCTTTGTATGTCGACAAGAGCGTGTGCAGAGGCCTGTTGATCAGGCCTCTGACCTGCGCTGTTCAAACTTCTCAAAGAATCTTGTTGGGAGGGTATTGACACGCTCTTCGCCCCAGTGCAGAGTCGACCTCGTTCCACCGCACCACAGCCAGCCGCACCGCCCGAGTCACTCGCCCGCAGCACAAGGGGCTTGAGAGACCGGGATCAGGAGCGGCGGGGGTTGGAGGCTCAGTCCTCACCCCCGCAGAGGGCATACGGCGTGAGGCGGAGTGAGCGGGAGGTAGGGCCTGCGGGTACCGCCGAACGGATCGTGGGACGGATCTTGATAGCTGAAGAGCGCGACCATCACCGGCCCCCCGAGAGGGGGGCGTGGACGGGTGACGACTGCCGACATGGCCTTGTGGGTGCTTCAACAGACCTTGGGGTGAGCGGCAGGGTGAACCGACGGATGCACGCAAGTGCACGGGTGATGGGCTACAGCGCCTCAGGGGACGTCGCGAGACGGACCGTGAGACACATCGAAACTTCTTACATTCCTGCGCTCATCTCTCCGATGGGGCGCAGGGCACGGCTCTCACGCCAGTACGTGCCCCTCTCCGGGCCGTACGCACCACGTGTGGGGGTTGCGTACCCGAAGACGCTGAGAGCCGCTTAGGCGGACGCTGAGAGCTTTTGGTACGCGTTCCGTGCTGTGGGCAGGGTGGAGACCCTGTTCGCTGCATGGTTCGAACCGACGAACTGGAGAGATCGTCATGGGAAAGCACGCACGCCAGTACCTGTTCACACAGGCCCCCAGCGGACCCCGCCCCCTGCATGCAGGGAACGAGACGGGAACGCCCAAGGGGATCTTCCAACTGATATCCATTGACACCCTGGCCACGGGCGAGAGCCCGGGGCGCATCACGGTGTTGAAGATCAAGGGACTCAAGAAAATGTCCCACATCAGTCCGAAGGTGATCGACGCATACCTCACTACCGACCCGCGCGGTGAGCGCGTGTTCGGGTGAACCCTCATTGCATGGTGAGCGGCCATCTCGCATGGCCGTTGACCGGAGCAACAGGGCTCCAATGACGTCTGGAGAGAGCGTCATGAAGCTGATCATCGAAGCAACAGGTGAAGAGATCCTGTTGGGGCACCACACTGTCCAGGCCGTTGCGGGCCCCTACCGGGGCACGTGGTGGCGTATCGACGACGTGGTGATGGGTGACGCGGGTTACCGCGTCAACGCATCGCGTAAGCACCCCATCGGGCGTCACCGCATCATCGTCCCGCCGCACGTCTTCGGTCTGATCATCGAAGAGGCTCAGCGGCTGGTACGACGCGTGCTCACCTGGCTCCGGGGATGCCTGTCCGAGCTGAACACGGGCCTGATCATGGGTGCTATCGCCCTGATCCCGCTTGCGTTCTTCGAACAGGCTCACGGAGCGGAAACCGTGGCTCCGCTCATCGAGTGGATTCGAGAGATGCGGTGAACGGGTGGCAGACGGCCTTGTGGGCCGTCACCTCCGGTCTCATCGTCCCCGGCGCCATCGTCCTTCGGGGGCAGTACGAGAGTGCCAACAGGGACTCTCGCGCCCGTGCCGAACTGGCGCGCCTGTACCCGGACCTGTCCTATGAGGACGCCGTAATGGCGTACTCGCGGGACGTACGCAAGTGATCTGTGTTCGCTGGGAGCGCTCCTCTTCGGAGGAGCGTTGCCGGGGGCAACACAGCCTCACCGATCATGGGAGAGATGATCACTATGGCTTCAACCGTGTACGCACCCCACGACAACCACGGCACCATCGTGGGCGTCGAGATGGCTACACGTGACGCGGACTCGCTCTTGGGCGAGTTCTACCGCACGGGTGTGGACGTCGTGACGTACGACTTCCTGGCTCGCTCCGGCGAACCGATGGACGTGTGGGCGCAGCGTGACCACCAGGGCAACGTGAGGTTGGTTGTCGAGACTGTCTGATCCGGCGCAGTGCGCAGAGCGCACCCCTTCGGGGGTGCGTTGTGCGGAGCTGTCCGGCTCCACCACGTCAAGATCTCTGGAGAGAAGATCATGAACGTTGCATCTGCGGTCGAACTCATCAACAACTCGCTTGTGTACAAGCCGGGTTGGACGTTCACTGCGACGGACCACACCAACCGCTTCGAGGACACGATCGTGGTGCGCGTCGACTATCCGGCGCTCAACAGCAACCGTGACCAGGCAGCGGACGGGTACCAACAGGAGATCCAGACCTACGCGTCGTTCCCGTTGGTCGTGCGGGACTGCACCGACGAAGACTTGTTCTTCCAGGTGCTGACCGCAATCGGCAAGATCGAGCTGCACGAAGCGCGTGAGTTCCTGCGTCTCAAGCCCACCATGTGGGCGCCGTTCCACCCGCACAACGTGGACGGCATGAAGCGCTGGAGTGTTCGCACCGGAGACCGCATGGTCGACGACTTGCAGTTCGGCATTGCCTGATGTGGCTCATCGAGTACAGCTCCCTCTACGAGTGGGAGGGGACCTTCCCCACCCCTCGTGAGGGGTACTCGCACCACTCAGAGCGCGTTTCCTCCGAGGAAGCCGTCAATCGGTTGCGTCACCTCATGGGGCGCAGTGGGCGGTACGGCATGCACCACGTGACCGTGCGCCCCGCCTAGGAACCTGCCCCACAGCGTCGTGCACGGCCCTCAGTGGCCGTGTGCGGCCCTGTCCGGAGGTTCCGGACTCTGTGGTCACTGGAGAGATGATCATGCCTGAGAACGACGTACAAGAGGTTCGCTCCCTGTCCGTCATCGCGGACGAGATCACTCGGGACTGGAAGAAACCGTACTTCGGTGCGGTGCCCTACCTGGACGCCATGCATACGCTCAATCGCATGGGGGACAGCTATTGGGCCGACAGTGCCGAGAGCATCGTGCGGTACTTCCTGGCCAACGCGGGCACGTGGCGCGGCGAGACCGCGCGACGCGTCAAGGCGGAACTCAACGCGATGGTCAAGGGCGCTTATTGAAGAGCTGATGTGGAGCCAGCACTAGCCGTGCTCCACATCTTCGCAGGTCAAGCCTAGGAGAAGGCATGTCCAGAAAAGTAGTCGAGACCCTCGTATGTGATCGGTGCGGTTTTGAATACCCCACCGTGACCGGTGAGGGTGACACGACTCAAGATCTTGCCTACATGTTCATGCGCAATGGAGGCGGAAGCCGCCATAGCGACATGGCTCAAGATCTTTGCGTGAACTGCACCCAGTCTTTCAAGGCTTGGTGGCGAAACGGCAAAACGAACTGACCACCCCTCAACGTGCGGCACGGGTCGATGCGATGATCCCGTGCCGTGCCTTGTCCGATGGTCGGGCACATGTGATGACTGGAGAGATCATCATGGCAATGAGTCGTAAGCACTACCGCGAGACAGCGGAGATCGTTAAGGCTGTAGTGGATGACACCCCAGCCCATAGCGATCTTGAGGGGTTCATCGCTACCGGTCGCATGCAGGCCGCGCGTTCCATTGCGCGTGGCCTGGCCAGCATGTTCAAGGAAGACAACCCCTGCTTCGACCGGGAAAAGTTCCTGGACGCGTGCGGCCTGTGAAGCGCGCCGCCCTACGAGGCCTGATCTTCGGTCTCATCGCGTCATTCGCCGTACTGTCCATCCGCCCAGCGTTCGCGCTGGGTGCGTGGCTGGCGAGCGTGGTGCATCCCGAGCACAACCCGTCCGAGATTTACTTGGACGTGCACTAGACCGGCACCCCCCTCCGTCGCTGCCCGTCGGGAGGGGGGTGCCTCCCTTCATGGGGGCAACTGCCTTCCATCCATGGGCAGTTGCCCCTTTGTTGGGACCACAAAAGGAGAGAAAATCATGGCTTTGTTCAAGGACAAAGAGAGTGAGTTCGTGACGCGTGATGAGGCGCAGAGCGCCCTGTCCGCGTACGTCACGAAGGAAGAGGCGACCGCTGTCGTCAACCAGCTCAACGGGATGGACACTCGTGTCCGTGCGTTGGAGACGCTGGCGGAGCAGATCAAGGGCAACAACGCTCACCGCGTGCAGGTAGCGGAGCAGCCCAGCCGGTCCGGCGACTACACCATCACGCTGCCCACCCGCACCCCGGGTGCGACGCTCGGTGTCGACTACGGCGCCATCGCGTTCGGTCTCTCGGAGATCAAGCACAACGTCACCCGCGCCCTCTCGGTTCAGGGCGGCGGTGCTGATCTCGCGCAGCAGTACGAGGGCACCGTGCAGTACTTCGCCGACGTGTTCAGCAAGTCGGACCCGTCGTTCGACGAGGCACTGTTCAAGCGCCAGTCGGGTGTCTGACGTTCAGCAAGTCGTCGTAAACGGTCGCCTGTATGCCAACCACCCCACATGGGGCTGGTTGGTCATGGGCAGCTGGGGCTGGAAGCCAGTAGTCCAGCCCTTCTAGTACGTCCCGCAGGGGGTAGCTACTACCTTGGGTGCCCCCTGCGGGGCCGTAGGCTCGTGGCGCTACCTCTTTGAGGCAGCATCTCTGACGCTGAGTTCCGGATCGAGGGGCCTGATTCCCCTCGCGACAGGAATTCCGCCCCTCTCTCCCCCCTGCCCCCCAGGGGTGGGGCGTGAAGGGTGTCAGAGGTGCTGCCCCATGGGGGTAGCGTGTAGGTATGACCTACGACACCCCCGAAAAAGCACGCGCTGCCCAACGGGCCCGGCGCCGTGAGCGCCGCGCCGCATGGTTCGCGGGCAAAGTGTGCGTTCACTGCGGCGGTACAGATCGGCTGGAACTGGACCACATCGATCCGGCAGCCAAGATCGCTTCTGCCGTTTGGCTCTGGCGCGCTGAACGTCGGACTGCGGAGTTGGCCAAATGCCAGCCCCTTTGCTACGCGTGCCACAAGGCAAAAACATTCACTGACATGAAGTACGGCCACCACGGTACAAAACGCCGGTACAGCGGAGGCTGTCGCTGCGCTCCATGTCGTGAAGCTCAGCGCGTGCACATGAAGGAGTACCGCGCACGCAAGGCTCAGAAGGGGTCGGTTCCCAACTAAGCCACTGCCCCCACCCTTCCGGGATTCGCTCCCTGGCGAAGGGGGGTGGGGGCTTCACACACACCGTTCAAGGAGAGGGACACTCATGTCCGAAAGCAAGGAAGAGGAACTGGTCGAGTTCCAGGGCAAGCGCATGTACCCGGAGGTCGCCGCGTACTTCGAGACGAAACGACAGGCTGAGAAGATCCATAACGACGCTCACGCGGACGCGTCCTACACCTGGGAAAAGGCGGTCCGCGAAGCGCAGTTCAACTTCGTGCCGACCGCTGACCGCTCGCAGTTCGATTCGTACACCGAGCGCCGCACCCGGGGCAATGCGCTGTGCGAGCCGTACCAGGTGTACACCGCTACTATCAACGCCGCCGACCGTGCGTTCAGCGAAGCCGTCAACGGGCGTCGCGAAGGCTTGCGTACCTCGATCCACCCCGAGGTGAGGTGGATCGAGGCGAACGCCCTGAGCGGTGAGCAGTCCTACTCGGAAGCCGTTCTCAGGGCCCTTCCGGTGGCGGACCCGTCCGAGCTCTGGGACGTCAAGCGTCAGTACAACATGTGCGCCGAGTTCGACCGGCTGTACGCGGCTGCCGAGCTGGACGGAGTGTTCAACAACGGCAAGAAGGTCGTCGGGGCGCGCCAGCGTACGGCCCTGAACAACTGGGTCGTCCGCAACTGGGGCAGCAACTACGCCCGGCAGTTGATGCAGCAGATTTCCCCGCTCATGAAGGAGATCGAAGCGGAGCGCGTCAAGGAGCTGGAGGACGCCAAGGCCGAGTGGCAGGGCCTGGACGAAGCCTGGCGCTCGGAGCGCTCCCGCAGGGGCGCCGCAACGCGTGCGGCGAACCGCGAGACGGTTGCCGTCAACGGCAACCACCCGGACGTGACCATGGACGGCGGCGCCGTGGTTACCGGCCCGGTCGAGGTCGAGGACAATACGGGCGATGTGCCCTTCTCCGACTTCACGGAGACGCGCGAGAGCCGGATCGAGCGCGTTAGCGAGGAACTGCGGGCCCGTGTGGACGACATGCGCGCTCGTACCGCATTCCCGAACGACCCCTTCGAGGCCGTCTCAGAGACCGAGGAGAAGGTAGACGCGTGACGGATGAGCACGGCTCATCCCGAGCGCACCCCTGGCACTGCATCGTCATTGACGATCTGACGCCAGACGGCTGGCCCGTGCGGTGCATCCCGCATGGGCTGGTTGGCATCCATCAGGACCGTGTCCAGGCGTTCCTGATGGCGCTGGAACATGACGCCGCCTACGGTGGCGACACCTGGAAGTAAGACCCCCCTGGGGCTGTGCTGGTGGGGACTGTGGACAGTCCCAGGGGTCCAAGCGCTCGTAACTCAACTGGATAGAGAACCGCCCTAGCCCCCGCAAGGGGACGACGGCGGGCTGTGCAGGTTCGAATCCTGCCGAGCGCACTGCCACCCCCTTCTCACCTGACTTGTTCGGTGCGTCGGGGGTGGCTTACCAACTCAAGGGAGAGGAGAGGAAGTTGCCCCCGGGCACTAGGGGACGGAACGCAGATCTGATCCGCGCCCAGAAGTACGGCTTCTGGGTCGGCACCAAACTCATGCCCCGCCGCGCCGTGCGATGGGAGGACGCCCGCCACGAAGACGGCCGCCCCTCGCTGCGCGGACGCAACTGGGTCGAAGTGCTGGCGCACGGAGAAACCCATACGCCGGAACGGTTCCATGCGGCAGATGTGGAACTGGTGGGCCCCAATGAATGGCTCACGTACTACCCCAGCGCTGAAGATCCCGTATGCGGCTGGGGACGCCCCCGCCTGCCTCATGGGGCTATGCAGTACTGCCCGCGCAAGCGGGAGGAGGGCGACCCTTTCTGTCGCCTCCACATGACGGAGCTGACCAGCTCCGAAGGAGAGGAAGAGCATGCGCGTGGAAATGAGGGTTCTCACACCAGCTGAGAGCACCTATCCCCTCCCCTCGGAGGGGCAGATCATGGGGATCACCCCGGAGATGGCCAGTGATTGGCTGGCCACCCGCAGGTGGCCCAACAACCGCAACATCTCCCGGTCGATCACCGCGAAGTACCTCGGTGATATCCGCCAGGGCCGGTGGAAGCTGACCCGGCAGGGCATCATCTTCGATACCGAGGGCTTCCTGATCGACGGCCAGCACCGCTTGTCGGCGCTGGCCAACACCCCGCCCGAGGATCTCGTCGAAAAGTACGGCCACCCGTGGCTGGACCTGTGGGTCTACCCGGACGAGCCCACGGACACGTTCGACTCGTACGACCAGAACTTCCGCCGCGTGGCGGCCCACCTGATCAACGAGCCGAACTCGGTCCCCCTGGCCGCGTCGGCGCGGTTCCTGGCGTCTGTCATCGACCAGGACCCGTACTCCTTCCCGCGCTTCGGGCGCCTGAGCACCGCTGAGGTGCTGGCCACGAAGGACGCCTGGCCGGAGCTGTCCCGCTACATGTCGGACGCGCTCACGGTCAAGGGCCGTGCGTGGGTGCCCACACCTCCGCACCTGGCGGTCATTGCTCAGGCCGCGCGTACCCCGCTGGGTACGCCGGAGAAGATCAACGAGTGGTTCGACGTGCTCCGTAGCGGAGTCGTCAACAACGGGAACGACCCACGCTTCAAGCTGCGGGACCGGTTCCTGCGGGACGGCAGGACCCTATCTCTGTCCAACTTCCGGCCCGTGGTCTACTCCATGATCGTCAAGGCGTGGAACGCTCACGCCAAGGGCGAGGAGCTGACCACGCTGGCGTGGCGTTCCAACGAGCGCATTCCTACGGTCGAGGGCTACACGTCCGCGACCGCCGTTGCCGTCACCAAGGAGAGCTGAACATGGCCGAGCGGAGCGTTCACGCCACAAGGATCTTGAGGACCCAGGCGCTCGCGCCTCGCGAGAAGCGTGCCTGGGTCGCGAAGATCATGGCGAAGGCGGAGGAGATCGAGACGGCGCAGGACGAACTCAGCGACACGTTCGTCGATGCGTACGACGCCGGTATGTCGTACGGACAGCTCGGTGCAGCCCTGGGGCTGCACTCCACCACCATGAAAGATCGGATCGAGAGTGCCCGCGCAGCGCGTGCTGAACGCGGTGGCAAGCGTTCTCGGTGACCCCGAGAACGCGGATCTGACCGCCGAGGAAGTGGCTGAGAAGGCGATCGAGGCGTACGAAGCCGAGCAGGCCAAGACGCACAACTTGATCGTGCTCGGTCACTTCCGAATCAGTGAGACCGAGTCCTACGTGGCCGCAGTCGGCCCCCTGAGCACCCGCGCTACGGCGCGGGCTCGGGAGGTCGGCGAGCGGTTCGCCTGGGACTACAAGACCCGCAGGGGCACCGGACAGTTCGTGCTGGTGCCCCTGATCCGTAACCCGAATGAGGCGTGGGACGAAGCGCGTGTGGCCCAACTCGTCGAGTACGAGGGGCATATGGGTTCTGTGACGCCGGGCATCGAGCCCGGCTACGAGCCCATGCGGTTCGACATTCCCGACGAGGTACGGAAGCGGATCGCCGCCTCCGTCGAAGAGGTGGTGGAGAACACCGCCGTGCCCACCTGTACTTGCGGGATGGATACCACCTTGATCGAGGCGCAGAGCAAGTACGCCCTGTGTCCTCGCCATCCGAAAGGACGAGAAGGTGATAGTTGATCTTGGAAAGTCGTGGCTGAAGGACGCCAAGTGCTCCGGCATGGGTAGCGAGAAGTTCTTCACCGATCACAGCGTGCACTCTCTTCAGAAGCCCACGAAGACGCTGCAAGCGGCGTGGGACGAGATGAAGATGGTGTGCGGCGACTGCCCTGTGCGGCGCCAGTGCGCCCGTGACTTCCTCGGTGAGACCGAGGGCATCTACGGCGGCATGGACCCCGCGCAGCGGTACGCCGTACGGAAGGTCCATGACGTTCACGTACGAGCCCTGGACGGCCCCCTCAAGGAAGAGTATGCAGCCCTGGCGTGGCGCCTCAGCAAGGAGTGCGGCTACCCGGGCGTCTCTGTGGCTCGCATCATGGGCCTTGGCCTGACCGCAACCCAGTACCTGGTCCAGTGGCACGAGGATCACCTCCGCGAGGAAGGTGAAGCCAAGGCCGCGCAGACACTGACTGTCGAGCTGGTGGAGACACGCCTTCCGGTGGACTTCCCGATCCGCTCAGTCGGTGACCGGGATGCCTGGGTGCGCTACGGCCGTCGTGTCGTAGCCGGGTACTACCTTGGCCAGACCGAGGACGACGCGTGGTTCTTCATGAAGGTGCCGCTCAGCAGAGAAGACTCCAGCGCCTGGTTCAAGGCGCAGGACGTGCAGATGCGACGCTCAATGCCACGTCGCGTCATGAAGCGCGTAGGGAATGAGAGTCGCATCTATGGCACGGCGCTCAGCAAGTACAGCGGGGACGTCAAGCAGGCTGGGTGAGATCAAGCATGTCTCGTACTCCACCCTGACCAGCTGGTTCGACTGTCCCAAGAAGGTCGAACTGGCAAAGATCAGGCGGGCGCCCGCGCGTCCCGCCTGGTGGTTCGCCGGGGGCAGTGCCGTACACGCGGCGACCGAGGAGTACGACCGCTGGACACTGCGCGATGCGGTGTCCAGGCCGAAGTTCTCCATCGTGGACGAGTTCCAGATCGCCTTCGATCGCGAGTACGAGGAGATCAAGGCCAAGTGGCCGGAAGAGTCCGAGTGGCGTCACGCGGGGCCGAAGACGGCCCCCGAGACGTACGACCGGTGGATGAAGAACGGACCGTTGTTCGTCGGCAACTACATCTCCTGGCGCCGGAGCACGGACTACATCATCTGGACGGCTGGAGCGGATGAAGTCCGCTCCGAAGTCGTCGGCATCGAGACCGACCTGTCGTGCTTCCTGCCCGGCTGCGACAAGGAGATCAAGGCGTACGCCGACCGGATCTTCTGGACTCCGTCGCTTCAGCAGATCCACATCATCGACCTGAAGACCGGCACGCGTGGTCCACGCGTGCCTCTCCAGTTCGGCACCTACGGTGCGTGCCTGAAGTACAAGTTCGACGTGGACGCGGCCACCGGCGCGGCCTTCATGAACCGGGAGGGCGCCTTGGGTAAGGCGTTCCCTCTCGCCAAGTACACGCCCGCGTACGTCGGGCGCCTGTTCGGGCACCTGTCCCGAGCAGTAGATGCGCAGGTCTTCCCTGCGCACGAGGGCAGCTCGTGTCGTATGTGCGACGTGTCCGACAGTTGCTACATCAACGGCGGAACCCTGTCGGCGACGTACGACCCTGACGATCCGGACTGCCCGCCGTTCTAGGAGGAGAGGAACCTCATGAGTTACAGCAACAACGACAGTGCCGAAGAGTTCAAGTTCGCCCGGCACGCCACCTTCACGGTGCTCGGTGCCGTCGCACTGATCATCGTGATCATCCTCGGCTGCATGTTCGGCTTCCGTGCCTACAGCCGAGGGCAGGCGGTGAAGGACGCGCACAACAACGTCACCACCAGCCAGATCAAGGCGAACAACCAGGTTCAGCTCAACAAGATCGAGATTGCGCAGCAGGCACAGCGCGTCAAGATCGAGCAACAGAAGGCACAGATCCGCTTCGAGAAGTCCAAGGGCATCCGCGAAGCGCAGGATGAGATCGCCAAGACCCTGACGCCCCTGTACGTGCAGTTCGAGATGACCGAAGCGCTCAAGGAGATCGCCCTGTCGGGCAAGAACTCCTCGGTCATCTACATCCCGACCGGCGCGGACGGACTGCCCATCACCGCCATCGCGAAGAAGTAGTCCGTGACCCACACCCAGATGTTCTGGCTCGGCGCGGGCTTCGTGTTCGTGGGCTTCGTGCTGAACATGATGCAGGACCGCTTCTGGTTCAACCTGGCCGCCGCCCTAACGGGCTCCTCGGGCATGGTCCTGGTGGGGTTCTCGTCCAAGGACCCGTGGGCCACTCAGGTCTCCTGGGTTTTCGCGCTCATCATCATGGCCAGTTGGGCGGTCGACGAACTCAGCGCCTGGTACGGCAGATACCGAGTGAAGGAGAAGGATGGCAAGCAACGGTTCGATGCGTGACAAGTCCATGGCCTCGTACCTCAAGGAGCGAGGCATCGAGCGCAACAGTGGCGCCTGCCCCTGGGGGTGCGGGCGCCTGATCACCAACGGCGGTACGCCGCTGCTGCTGCACCTGAACTCCTGCAAGGGGAGTCCGAGGAAGGTGCGGGGATGAGCAACGCATGCGAGGGGTGCCACAGGCGCCCAGGTCAGTGCGAGTGCCCGAACCCCATGGATGTGAAGGGTCGTCCTTGACCTTCTGGAAGGTGGCCACGTTCGTTACCGTGGCCACCTTCGGCTTCCTGCTGATGATGATCTTGTTCGCGTAGAAGGAGAGTGCGTTGACCGAGGAGAACACTGCTGGACCGGACGCCGAGGGCGTCGACTGGACTGGCGCCGCAGGGCCTGACTGGCAGGCAGCGACCGCCGACGTGGCGTCGGAGGTTGGCCCCTATGCCGCTGGCGCTACCCCCGGCTACCCCGAGTACAGCGACAACCCCCACAATCACCGCTTCACCCTGACCTTCGCCCCGGACAAGCCCCCCTTCATCGTGGTGCGTGGGCAGACGGCGGCCGAGTGCACGGCCGCGCTCAATGAACTCGAAGCGGGCGGCGTCTACGCCAACCTCGCAGCCGCCTGGGCCTCCCTGAAGGTCCAGGGAACCATCGGTGCGGGACTGGGCCCCGTGTCCCCTGTGCCCCCGCAGGGGCCTCCTCCAGGCCCTCCGCAGGCGCCGCAGGGCTACGCTCCCCAGGGCCCTGCAACCCCTCCCCCCTTCGGGGCCAACGTGTCCGTACCGCAGGCGCCCGGCTACCAGGGGCCGCCTCAGCAGCAGTGGCAGCAGGCCGCGCCGCAGAGTGGTGGGTGGAATGGTGGAGGTGGTGCACCGCAGGGGGGTAACCCAAACGAGAAGCCGCGCCCGGCTGGGTGGGCCATGGTGGACGTGCCCTTCAGCGACAAGGACCGCTTCAAGGCCTTGCGAGTGAAGGGCACGGAGACCGAGGCCTACCTGCGCGGGAAGATTCAGTGGGGTGGGAAGGGCGTCTACTGGCTGGAGCCCAGCATCGCTGGGTGGCTGGCGCAGCAGGGGTTCCCTGTCACCCAGTGAGGGTGATCGTCACCGGCTCCCGTAAGTGGATGGACGGCAAGGCTGTACATCACGCCCTGTCCAACCTCTATCTGGAGCATGGTGCGTTCCACCTGATGCACGGCGCCTGCGCCACGGGCGCCGACGCTGCGGCCCAGGCGTGGTGGGAGGCCACTCACGCCATCACGGGATGCACAGAGGAGCGCTTCCCGGCCAACTGGGAGCGCGGCAAGCAGGCGGGACCTGAGCGCAACCGGCGCATGGTGGAGGCGGGCGCTGATCTGGTGCTCGCCTTCCCACTCCCCGACGGCTCGGGGACCCAGCACACGATGCAACTGGCCCGCGATGCGGGCATTGAGATTGTGGAGCCTTGCAAGGAGGGGTAGTTGCATCGTCTCTCTCGCCTGGTGAAGACGGGGACGGTGGGGCAAGAGCCCTTGCCGTCCCCGTTTCCATCCTGGACCGAGCGCGGTATGCGCATCCGCAGGTCAAGCTTGCACTTGTGGGCTGGCCCATCGGCCAGCTTCAAGACCATGACGATCATGAACGCGATCATGAACATGCGGACACCCACGCTCATGTTCTCGACCGACTCGGATGAGTCGACCATCGCCTCACGCATGCTCGGAGTCATCACGAAGACTCCGATCGAGCAGACCGAGGAGTGGCTGAAGCCCACCTCCCAGCATCTGAACCGGGCAGCACAACTCCTTGCGGAGTACGACTTCATACGGTTCGACTTCGCACCGAATCCAAGTCTGGACGATGTCTGGAACGGGGCGTACGCCTACGCCACGGTCGAGGGGGTGTGGCCGCAGCAGATCGTCATCGATATCGCGTCCGACGTGGGCCACACGTTCGGCAACGCCGATGAGTGGGGGATCTTGAAAGACCTCATGCGCCAGGGCAAGGTGCTCGCCCGTGAGACGGGCGCCGCTGTGCACCTGGTACACCACGTCTCGGACGCCTGGCGTCCCACGGCAGAGCGTCCGGTCCCCTCGAAGGGGGACGTGCTGGGCAAGGTCTCGGGTCTCCCGGTCCTCATGGTCAACTTCGCACCGACCGACCGAGAGGGGGAACTCCTTGCCGCATGCGTCAAGAACCGCTTTGCCAAGTGCGACCCGTCCGGGCGCACCTACCTTCGGATGCGGGTGGACCCGCAGACCGGCTTCGTCGGGGACTGGGTCCCTGGTCTAGTCAGCAACAACGCCAACTGGTGGGGAGAATCCCGTGGAAGAGAAGACTGAGATGAAGTGGGGGGCGCCGCCCCCAGCGGTACCGAAGAGCAACCTGCATGCGCCGAAGGCGGCAGCCATGCGGGAGCGCCCCGGCGAGTGGGGTGAGGTGGGAACCTACGGCTCCGAAAGTTCGGCCGCATCCATGGCGCGGACCATCCGCACCGGTCAGGTCGCCGCCTGGAAGCCCGCAGGGGCGTTCGAGGCCACCTCGCGTGGATGCGTGGTCTACGCCCGCTACGTGGGTGAGTCCGATGAGTGACCCCATGGAGGAATGGATCGAAGCGCACTCCCAGCTACTGGAGGCCATACAAAGGACCGTCACCGAAAACCAGGCGGCGGGTAGAAGCCGTGAGTACGTGCTGGGCTACATCGAGGGCATGATCCATGCCGCCCAGATCCCTTCCCGCACACGCGCTAGCGCGCTGACCTACTTCGAGGCAGCGTGGCCTCATGAGTGATCTGCACCCGTTGCCCCTGGTGGGGCACGACATGCCGGTCACGCCCGAAGTGCGAGGCAGGGTCTGGCGCGCCGGGCAGTCCTGGTACTGGGGTTACGCCAACCAGGACACGTTCTTCGTCACCGCTCACGGCCCCTTCGGGTCGTGGCGCGAGGCGTACGACTCGGCACATCGGATGGTGAGTTTGCTGTGAACAAGCGAGCGCGCCTGACCAGGCGCATCCTGCGGGAACACCGCAGGGGTGAGCTGATGCACTTCGAGTTGATCCGCAAGCCGCCACGCAAGGGGTGGGCAACTCTATGGAACTGCACCCACTGCCACGTCTTCTTCGGGCGACAGGAGATCCCACGTGCCTACCGCTAACGCCCGCAAGGGTGCGGAGACCGAGCGCATGGTGGCGAAGTACCTGGTCAAACAGGGCTTCCCGCTGGCCGACCGGCGTCTGCGGGAGGGTCGCGCAGACGATCAAGGGGACATCGACGGTGTCCCCTACACCACGATCCAGGTGAAGTACGTGGCCCAGCCACGTATGCAGTCCTGGGTGGACGACACGCTCAAGCAGCGGGATGAAGCGGGCACTCCGCTTTGCATGCTGGTCGTGCGGGTCAAGGGGCAGGCCCCCGGCAAGTGGCACGCCTACATGCCGTCCTCGTACTTCATCGCCTCCTTCGAGGGCTTCGAGGGTGACCTGGTCAGTGGTGTGCCCGAGACGGAGGCCTGGACATGGATAAGGCTCGACCTTCGCATGGCCGTTTTCGCTCTTCTGAGAATGACGACGACCCTCGCTGGCCTCTCGCGCCAGTCCTTGAGCACTACGACGTCGAGCTTTCCGGGCGAGACGAGGGCGCCGCTCTCTGTCCGATTCACGGTGAGCGGGTCGCCTCCTTCAGCTACAACCTGACCAAGGGCGTGTACTTCTGCTTCGCATGCGACGCGAAGGGCACGGCCATCAATCTGATCATGGCGATGGAGTCGTGCGACCGTGGAACTGCCATCACCCGAGCAGAAGGTCTTCTACGAGCAAGCGGCATCGCAGTACCAACGCGATCTCTCCAGCGATACGGCCGCCCAGGACTATCTGAAGGGGCGGGGGATCGGCCCCGAGCTGGCCGGTTTGTTCCGCCTGGGAAGCGTGCAAAGCCCGCTCTTGGGTCATGAGAACTACCGCTCGCGCCTAGCCATTCCGTACATCACCCCCGGTGGGGTCGTTAACTTCACGTTCCGGTGCATCGAGAACCACGTCTGCAAGGACGTGGTTCGCTACGTGGACGACAAGGGCAAGGAGCACACCTGCCGCAAGTACCTGGCGGCGGACGGGGAACGCACCCTGTTCAATGTCGGCGACTTCAAGCGTGAGGGCAATGCCCTCTACGTGTGCGAGGGAGAGATCGACACGCTGACGCTGTCAGCGTGTGGCTTCCCCTCCATCGGCATCCCTGGCGTGAAGAACTGGAAGGCGCACTACACCCGCTGCTTCGCCGACTACGTGGATGGCGGGCAGCTCTTCTGTGTCGCTGACGGCGATGCAGCGGGGGCGGGCATGGCCCGCTTCCTGTCTCAGGAGATCAAAGCCAGGCCCATACGCCCGCCCAAGGGCGAAGACATCAATTCGATCTACAGCAAAGGAGGGGCGGATGCCGTCCGAACCTGGCTCTCCGGAGCCACGAGCTAGCCTGCGTGCGCTGCTGAGCGCACGGGGCTGGGCCCCAGGCAATGACCTGGAAGGAATGCTTACCACCGAGGAGCAGCAGGCCATCGTCGCTGGCGAGCCCTACTGCTACCGCTGCGGCAAGCCCGCGTCCTCATTCGCGGAGTACGACCAATACATCGACCCCTGCCCCGACAGGGCTGAGGCCGTACGCCACGAAGAGGGCACCTACAACCCCAACACCAACCGCTTCGCCTGCGACGAGTGCTACATCGCCATCGGCATGCCCGCTGGCGAGCCGGGCGACGCGTACGGATGGAAGGCGCCATGAGCTGCCCCGTGCCTCCCGGCGAGGAGCACTACCCCATCGAGACCGTCGTTGACGGTGTCCCTGTCCGGATGTGTGCCAAATGCCAACTCGTCTACTGAACGGCACCTGCCCGCGCTGCAACGAGCCCTACCCCTGCCTTGTCTGTGCTCCGAAAGGATCTGCGTGAAGCACAACCTCAAGCAGTTGCTCCACCTGACGATGGCCCGAGACTTCACAGTCCGGGCCATCCGCGCGTGGCGCAAGCTGCTGCCCGACTGGACCCCCACCCTGGACATGCTGCGGGACCTGGACATCAGGCCGCACGAGCACATCGCGGCCGTCCGCATCGTGGCCACCGGCTGGGAGGCCAACGACCCCCGCTGGGACGTGCTGATGGCGCTGCTGGAGTACGAGCGCCGCGAGGCCATCAAGGAGTGCGTCTCCTCCTGCGAGGAGGACGCCTATCTCAAGGCGCTGGACGAGAGTATCCAGCCGCTGCCTTCGGCGCCGGTATGCCCGCCAGGTGAATGTACCTGGCCCGACTGTGGCTGCCCCGAGATCGAGCAGCCACCCGTGCGTCAGGTCGTCATCCCCTTCAAGGTCGTCAATCGCGCCGGACAGGTCTTCCACTCCGGCGAGACCACCGTCGAGACGCCGCTCAAGGCGGCCTTCCTGAACAACGTCCGACTCGTCAAGCACCTGCGGGAGAAGAACATCGATGCCTGAAACCGGCCCCTGCGCCCACAACAACCGCATCTACACCGACACCCAGGGCCCCAACAACACCATCATCGTCAAAGTCACCTGCGCCACCTGTGGTGCCGACCTGGGCAGTTATCAACGACCGTGAACACCCTGGCCGCAGTGACTAGCCAGACCGGCAACGGGGGAGGCGGAGGCCTTGTACTCCTGCTGGTGGTCTGGCTCTTGTTCTGGAGGAAGAAATGACCGACAACGGATGTACGCACGCGAGCGCCAGCGTGGACAGCAACGGCCGGATCGTCTGCAACAGCTGCGGCATGGTGCTGCATGGCTGATCGCCCCATGGCCGTGGTCTTCGCGTGCGGCGACGGCCGTACGTACGAGGTCTACGTGCCCCCCGGATTCGCCTTCACGGTGGCTCGGGGGGGCATCCTGATCCTTCGCGAGGATTCAGAAGTGCTGGGCATCGTCAGTGCCCGGCCCATTGGAGGAGAGGCTCATGCCGCTGAAGGTGAGCAGCAACAGCAAGGGCACGTGGATCACGTGGACGACACCGGACGAGAGCGTGTCGTCGACCTTCAGGGTCAACCCGGAAGCGCCGGACGAGAAGATCCTGGAAGTGCTCTTCAAGGCGACGCGGTTCATCGCAGCGCAGATGGGAGCGCTGGCAGTGGAGATAGCGGAACTGGAGCTGGAGATCATGGGAACGACTGCTGCCCCGACCCCGCAGCCTGCACTGGGGCCTGCCAGCCGGATGACTACGACGACGACCACGGCGCCATCTGGCCCGTCTATGGCGGACCCGAACGCGGAGCGGATTCTGATGACGCCCGCGAAGTCTGATCTGCCTGCGGGCGGTGTCCCCATCACCACCTTCGGGTGGTCGTCCATGCCCACCACGTCGGTGCCCGCAGAGCTTGCGGCGCCGGAGGCGGGCGGCTGGGAAATGATCCCGCCCGGGGAGCTGTGATGAGTGCAGAGGAAGAGCTGTTCTCCCTGGCCTGCCAGGACATGCCGGTCAGCCCGGACGAGATCCGGGCTGCCATGAGGGCCTGGGCCAGCGAGCTGGCGGACAAGGTGCGCGACGTGGACTCCTGGCCGGAGGCCAGGAACTACGCCCAGGGCACGATGTACACCTATCGCTCCTTCGCTCGCCGCTGTGCGGCACAGATCGATCCGAGGGAGCACGGTGGACCCTGAACAGGAGATCAACGCCTACCTGCGCAGCAAGGGCGTACAGCATGCCGTGCTCAAGGACATGCTGGACCAGTTCGCACACAACCTGGCTCAGGCGCAGCGTCTCGCATTGATCGCCGATCCCGAGATGGGCACGCTAGCGCTGATCGATCTCATAGATCCCGAGGTCGAGAAGTGAGAGACCTTTACTGGACACCACGGCACTGGGTGCACAGGCTCTTCCATCGCCAGATGCACCTGGAGATGTGCTCGCACCGGAGGTGCAAGGGATGAAGAACAACATGATCGGTTTCGTTCAGGAGTACTACACGCTCCAGAACGCCGATGGTCATGACCTGGCTCTTACGACGGACAACCACTGGCTCACCGAAGATATCGCCGCAGAGGCGGCCATCCGTGCGTGCGCGGAGTACAAGGACGTCATCATGGTGCGCAAGCACGTGGACGAGGTGGTCCGTGTCTTCCAGGCCGTGACCACGGTGGAAGAGGTTGTGGATACGTCCGCTGTGGCATCCTGACGGAGCCGGTTTCTTTCCTCTCCTCCGGTGCCGCTGCCCCCACCGATGTCTGCCGACTCGGTGGGGGTCAGTGCGTTACTCGGCCGGAGGCACCTGGCGGTTCTGCTCCGTCAGGGCTTCTGCCACGGCGTCCTTGATCTTCTGCTTCAGGATGCCGTTGGTGTTCTCGTGGATGGTGCTCAGCACCTGGTCCTGGCTGTCGCTGCGCGAGTTGACGGCCTGGATCACGAACAGGGCCGTGAGGATCGGCGTCACGACGCCGATGTACGTGCCCACGTCCTTGTCCTTCAAGGTCAGGATGACGAGTCCGGCCACGATCACCAGCAGTGCGGCCACTTGGAGCGCGGTGATTCTCAACTAATCCTCCTCAGTACTTTCTGACGGGCGGCCCGTCCGCCTCTACCTGCCATGGTCTGAGCTTGTCGATCACGACGGCAGTCGCCTCGTCGAGGAAGCCCGTCACGGGTACCCCATAGAGAGCCTGTACGCCCCGCAGAGAGGCCCGGGTGGCCTCGTTCATGCCACCGGTCACCGGGATGCGCAGAGCGCGCTGAGCGATCCGTATGGCCTCGTGCTCGCCCTCGCTGACGGGGGCGACGATGTCCCGCTCGAACCACTCAGGCCTGCCAGGGATCTCATCCCGGCATCCACAGAGACACGACGGGTTCTCCTCATCGTGTCGGATCAGCTCTCCCCAACGGCTCACTGGCCCTCACCGCAGGCCCAATGCCAGGTCTGGCCGTCGCCGTCTGGCGAGCGAACCTCGTCGTGGTCGCACTGCCAGTCCTGGAAATTCTGCCCGGGAATATGCACCCGCAACATGGCGCCGTGACCGAAGGTCTCGGTCTCCATGACGATGGCTGCCCGACATACGCCGTCGTCCCAGTAGTGGACGATGTCGCCCACCTCGGGTGGGCGCTCCGCCTTCGTCTCCCGTTTCATGCGGGCGTACGACATGAAGGGTCCACCTTCAGCCTGCTGTGCCGTCTCCAGGCTCTCCATGTACTCCTTCGACGGACGCTTCGGCGTCCCGTCGTCGTTCCACAGATCCGGGTCCAGAATCTCCATGGTCACGTCCTCTCCAGTGGCACCAGCAGATGCATTTAGCCCCGCAGAACTTACATTCTGCGGGGCGCTTGGGCCCTGCCTGTCCGTGCTTGTTCTGGCAGTACGCGTGCTGCCGGTGGCGGCAGCCGGTTGACCAGTACAGATGCCACTTCACTACGAGACCACGTCGGCGATTGTCCGAAGCTGAACGGTGAGGTAACCGCCGTAGACGTTGGCGTTGTTGGCTGGCTGCGCCAGCATCCGGAACTCGAAGTCGTCCACGACCACCGTCCAGGTGCGGGACAGGTTCAAGTCCTGGAAGGTGATGGAGTCGCCCTTCTGGGCGAGCTGCTCGAACTGCTCCAGCCGGTCCAGGCAGCGGCCCTCGTACCCGTCCCACTGACCGTTATGGTCGACCTCCCGGTCGAAGCACAGTAGTGGCACTGTGAATACGCGCTGGCGAATCACGCCCGGCATGGCCTTGAGCTGCCAGCCGTTGACCTCCGGACCGAGCGCGGTATTCGATCCGGAGCGCGTGAAGTCGAGGCGCACCTGGAGCCACTCAACTGCGGTCGAGGGCGCAGCGAGACCAATGTCTGTGATGAACTGCGAGGAGTTCTCGCTCACCGAAATGACCGAGGTCTGCGTACCACTCGGATCGATGACCGAGGCAGCCACGGTGCCGAAGTAGCCCTGTGGCATACGCACCGTGAGGAACTTGAAGAGCTTCGGTTCGAGTGTGCTGTAGCGAATGCGACCCGTGTTGTAGTAGCCGGTCGGCTCCAGCACCGTGGCCGACTCCAGGTAGGACCCCTGTCCTACCTGGCCGATCACCATGCGGTCGGATGTGCCGAAGTTCGTCACACCCGTGACGGCTCCCGTCAGATGCGTTTGCAGATCCGTTGCATACGCGAAGCGCAAGGACGCCGACGAGGAGTTGTCGTAAATCGGCTGCGACAGGTCCACCCGGTACAGGCCGGAGAACCCGTCGATGCCCGCAGGCATCCCGACGAAGAAGAACCGGTCATAGGCACCGATGGACTGCACACCCGCCTGGCCAGCGGCCACCGTGAAGAGCAACGGGCCGTAGACGATGTCACCGGAGGTGTCATCGATCTGCCCCACACGGAAACCACGGTTGGTGCCGATGCCGATGAAGCTACCCAGGTAGCAGTTCATCGAGAGCACGATCTCCCCCATGGGGAGCTGGCAGGCCTGGATACCGCCTGAGGCCAGCGTCGGCACGTTGCCGGAGGTGTCCAGGGTGAGCTTGTAGATCTGGCTCTGGTTGCCCGCGTAGCCGGACACATAGATGGAGTTCGTGCCCTCCGCGAAGGCGGTGAACACGAAGGACGCATTGAGGTGCGTGAACTTGGCGGTCGGCAGCACCGGCGGGGCGCCGCCGACCAGCTCGTAGACCTTGTTGTCGATGGCCGCCATGAGGCGCCCCTTTACCCAGGCGCACACCGTGTTGGCGGAGCCGGTGTTCCAGAGCTTGGCGCCAGCGCCGGTGCCCGTACCGGACCAGATGCCGACCGAGTCGGCCGCGTAGTACTTCGTCCCATCCGAAGCCAGGGAGTTGATGGTGTTGGCACCACCCCACGTAATCGTGGTGGTGGACGCTCCGTCGTCCGACTTCAGGTTGGTGGAATAGCCCGCGTAGAAGGAATCCGTGCCGCCGTTCTTCCAGCCGACCACATAGTGGTTCAGGCCGGACGCGTCGGCGATGCGCTGCACAGTTGAGCGTAGGAGAGTCAACTTGCCGTTGGTCCACGGGTTCAGGCCGACGCTGTGGCCAAACTGAATCGTGTGCCGGTTCTGAAGGTTGGCAGCAGAGACCTGGTCCGGGTCCTGGTAGAGGATGCCTTCGCCGCCAATGAACGTGGACTGGTTGCGCAGCCACCAGTTCGCCAGCGACTGCTCGCCCGGCTCACGGTTGTTGTCGAACTGGTCCTTGCGCATGGGCGCCAGCCCCCGCAGGTACGGGTGCTGGTCATCCGACGCGGAGATGAAGGCCATGCCGCCCAGGGCGAAGTCATAGGCAGCCGTGCCCAGGGTGGTGGTGGCACCGCTGGCCACCGACCGCCCGAGTCCGAACGGAAGGCGATCGACGATGCTCACTGCGCCTCCTTAGGCCACTCGGGTCAGACGGAACCAGCTGTAGATCTTCATGGTGGTGCCCGTGGCCTGGGAGGTGGCCTGAGACCAGTCGACCGTGATGTTGCCAGCGGTGCCCGCGATCTCGAACATGCCCTTCAGCTCCAGGCCGAACACGCTGGAGGCGATGGGTACGCCGTAGGAGCGGCCGGAGCCGATGGTGCTGGCGATGGTGCGGTTACCCGACTGGGATGCGCCAACCGCCTCATTGGGCGGGTCGGTGTTGACCACGGTGGACGGGCCCACGGTGGTGTAGAAGCCGGACACCCCGGCAGGACCGCTGAACTGGTAGTTCAGGTCACCCGTGATGATGGTCGACGTGTAGAACAAACACCCCACCATCTCCCAGATGGTGTTGGCCGGTACGGCGATCGACAGGTGTGGGTCGGTGCTGGGAGTGGCATTGCTCGTGACGGTCGTATCCGCCGTCTTGCGGGCGTGCAGCTCGGCGCCGACGCCGGAGACCGTGAGGTTGCCGGTGATGCTGGCATTGAGCGCCACAGAGAGGTTGTCGTCCGTGGCCAGCGTATTGGCCGCGCTGCGGTACAGATTGGTGTCGCGCGCCAGCGCGCCAGAGCCCCACTCCAGCAGACCGGAGGCGTAGGAACGCCACCGGTCGAACGTGTCGGCCGTGACGATGGACGCGTAGCTCACGTTGGTCGACGCGGACTGCGTCGACTGGACCGTGCCGGTGTGGTTCGGGTTGCCGGAGAACGTGGGCGAGCCGGTGAAGGTACCGGCGAGTGCGCCACCCGCAGAGATGTTCGGTGCGCCGGAGAACACCACGGCGCCGTTGAAGGTCGGAGTGCCGGTGAAGGTGCCCGTCAGTGCGGCGCCTGCGGAGATAGAGGGCGTGCCGCTCAGGACCACCGCACCATTGAAGGTGGGAGTCCCCGAGAACGTACCGGCCAGCGAACCGCCACCCGTGATGGTGGGTGCCGAGATCGCCGGAGCGGTGATCGTCTTGTTGGTCAGGGTCTGCGAGTCGGTGGTACCGACCAGCGTTCCCGCCACGCCATGCACAGCGGCGACTGCCGCTTCATGGGTGCGGAAGTCGGTGGAATCCTGCGCGTTGTACACGTGGCGCACCACGGCGCCATTGGAGTGCGATACCGCAGAGGTGCCACCGAAGGCGCGCGTGATGGTGAGCGTGCCCGCAGCATTTGCGGTGACCTTGACCAGCTCTTCGTTGGATGTACCGAAGTCCAGCGCCACCACGTAGGGCGTGGAACTGGGCCAGCCGGTCGTGCTGGCCACGGTGCAGCTGACTGCCGAGTTGTTGATATTTCCAGACAATGTAGTAGGAACGGCTATATTTGAATAGAAGTAACTGTTAGGTATTAGACTCACCACCTGCGGTTATAGTGAAGCCATGAGGCGAACCGCAGGAGAGCGATTCTGGTCCAAGGTGGACCGGGGTGGAGAGTGTTGGCTGTGGCTTGGGTACGGCCTGGCCAGCGGATACGGAATGTTCTGGGACGGTGAGCGCAAGATCGGCGCTCACGTCTACTCGTTCAAGCTGCACGGGGGCGTGCTTACGCCCCGCAGGCCGTACGTCCTGCACTCGTGCGACAACCCTCCATGCGTGAATCCGGCGCATCTGCGCGCGGGTTCGCAGAAGGAGAACATCGCTGATGCAGTAGGGCGGAAGCGCATGACAGGCAACTACCACCCGCGCACTGAGCGCGCGAAACTCAGCGAGGCGGACGTACGAGACATCCGCGAGTCGCCGGAGCGAGGCTCCGATCTCGCGGAGAGGTACAGCGTCACCCGCATCACGATCTACAACATCCGCAACTACAAGACCTGGAAGCATCTGCCCTAGCCTCCTTGCCAGAAGGCAAAATTTGGCGTCTCGTCCATGATCCGGTCGCGTTCGCGCAGGATGGCCTGCTGGAAGAGCTGCTCGTAGTACGCGGCCGTCTTCACGGCCGACGTGGCGGGCACCAGGTTGGCTCGCTCCGAGCCCTCCACCG